>JAEEGK010001639.1_pt1 | contig 56232 bp, 50 predicted proteins | sample 8958771 | NCBI WGS metagenome assembly JAEEGK01 (sample SAMN16246547, study PRJNA631951) | gut metagenome | biome: gut microbiome; feature: rumen; material: SC-attached | host: Bos | place: Iran: Karaj | collected 2018-10 | reverse complement strand
AAAGATCAATATATATTTTTCTAACAAATTCAAGTTCCCCTACAGTACGAAAATAATTGTTTCGCTTAATAGCTACTGCTGCATGCATCAAATGTGTCCATGCATAATTACGAGCAGTTTCCAGATCATTCTTCTGTTTACTGCCATATATTTGCTCATCCATAGTAGTTCTGGACTGGATCATTTTATCTTCTACGACACCTGAATTGTCAAAAAGAACCTTAAATGCAGGTTTTAAAGCTGCTGCATGCTCATAACACCCATATCCTATATCTATCTCCAAAAGATTATCCAATACATAAACTTGAAGATGTCTCTCTGCAGATTGTGTAAAGAATAAAACACTGTACTTCTCAGAAATCATTTTATGCATGTAATCCATAACTTCTGACATGGATTCGCTGGAATCATATGCTATTACAAAATCCAAATCAGACTTTTCATCATGGAAACCTTCGGCTCCGGATCCTACTTGAACCAAAGAAACTATCTTTGGACAATCCCGGGATGTTGAAAGTATATAATTCAATGTGCTTTTTCTGTCTTCTACATTAAAAACTTTTACCATCTACAACTCCTTTTGTTCCCTCAAATCGTCTCATCCCTCGTAGTAAATTATCCTGTAATTAAATCGTAATACTATCTTTGTATTTTTCAAATAGCTCGTGTGAATACTCTTTTTTCATATCCGAGTCTCTTACGATCCGCCAAAGAAATGCGGCTGCTTTCAATCTTTCATCAAATATCTTCGTTGAATCATCCGCACAAAAATCTTTCACAAATTTATTCCATTGAAGGGCTGATTTATCATATTTGACATATGCTCTATTTCCATAATAGATATCCAAAAGATCCCCCAATGTAAAAGACTCATCGCCATTTTCCTTTACTGCCTTAGCAGATGCAACCATGTCAACATTGAACTTGAATGGTCTTACCCCTGTCTGCTCTGCATAGAACTCCCGAAATCTGTTACCAAATGTAAATCCACACTCTATAAGACCTGTATCAAGAGTCAGTTCCTTTACCGCAGTCTTTGTACATTTTATTCTTCTCTTTTCAGGCAGGACTTTTTCACCGGAGAAATATGCCTTAATAACATCGTTCAACTCTATTTTGCTTCCATTGGCCTTAAGTCCAAGCTCTTTACATATTTTGATCAGTTCTTCTCGATACCAATAATATTTGCAAAATTCGTCGTAGTCTTTTATTTCGTTAAACTTCGGGCGTTCCATCCTAACTATCTCTTTTCTTTGTGTGCTGTAATAATTGTATAACTGCTAGCATTCACGGTAATAATGCATCCTTCGATACAAATATACCAATTCTTTCCTTGCCTACTTATCTCTGCCTTTTCTGACAACAATTTCATTTTCTTTAGCCATATCCATCCCCCTTATTACTTCTCGCTGATGCCATTCTCATTGAGCTTTATCTTTCGTGAAACGTAGTAAAACCGTAGTAAGAAAATATTAATCGGGCAAGATATGCCGCATTATGCCGCGGTTCTGCGCTTATATGCAAGCCCCCAACTACGTGTTGCCGTGGCAGATGAATAAAATTCTTATCATTCTTTAAAAATCCTCTGTTCCCGCAGTTTTTATTAATTATCTTTCTTTCTGATAGGGTGCCGAATCACCGTCTTCAATTTCTCAGGGGCAACTTTTCTTGCATCACTCAGATATATCTCATGATGCAGCCTTTTATCAGAAATATCAAGAACATACCCCTCTTTTTCTATATATGCATGCATTGTCTCTACTGTCACAGGCTCATCATCATAGGAACCTATATGCATGCATTGGACACATAAGCCCTCTTCAACTGTCAGGAACTCGACTTTAGAGAAGTCCTGTTTTTTCTTTTTTGTTGCCTCATTTACTGCCCAATTGAAATCATATTCGCTCACAAAATCGGGAAGGCGTATCACAGAAATCCAGCGAAAATCTTCCTTGTGTGCATAATCAATACCGTCCTTGCCGTCCATCCACCAAAAGCCCTCCAATGGCGGAACCACATAATCGAAGAATCCATCTATCTGATGGTCGCCTTTCTTGCTCATCTTGATAGTAAAAGCAATCCCATATAACAGTCCGATTGCAGCTTTATATTCACCATTTTCATCGTTTGGATTGCCTTTGCCACGAACCGCAATATAATTCATCTTTGGAACCGATATTATTGTCGGCTTATCTTTTGGCATGTAAAACTCTTTGTATTCTTTCTTAAAATCAAATGCCATCACACTTACCCCCTGTGCCAAAATTCTTTTATCCGCAGTATGCAACCGCATCGACCTGAAATTGCAGGCCGTCCTTGCCACCCACATGCGCAAATTCGGTCTGTATTGATTTTCTCACCGGATACTTTCCGCCAAATCTTTCCTTTATGATTTTTTCCATGACTGGGATATTCCAAACGTCTCTGAAAAGACAATCCATCTGAACTACAGATTCAAGAGTAAGGCCAACCATGGCAAGCCTTTCTTCCATGTTGTTAAACGCCCCATTGATCTGTTCTTCTATGGAGCCTCCGATATTTCCCACACAATAACCCAAAAAGCAAAAGTCACCAGCCTTGATGATTCCGGAATGTGCCCACTGTTCATTAACTTCGTATCTTTCAATTTTACCCATTTCTTTTCCCTCCATAGGTTTTAATCATAGATTCTGCAATTCTTTTAAGTTTTTCTCGTACTTCTATCGGTTCAATAACCTCAACCTTTTCTCCGAAGGTAAGCATCCACATAGTAAGATCGTTTATATCACTGTAGTCCTGAATCAAAAGAAGTCTTCCATCTTCCTGCTCCTCATAGCAGTCCGGTCCAAATTCCTCCACCAATCTCCATTTCATATCCGGCTCAAATAATGCTCTGAGAACAATATTCCTTGGAAATGCCAATTCAGATGTAAGGTCAGGAACCGGTGCATTTCTGCATACAAATCCCTGTTCTGTTTCTTTTACCTTATCCATGCGATTCAGCTTAAACAGCCTGTAATCTTTACGTTTCAGACACCATCCATACACATACCAGCTGGTCCATTTGAAAACAACATAATATGGTTCTATAGAACGTTTGCTTTCTCCCGACGGAGCATAGTAGTAAAACTCAAGTATATGTCTGTTCTCTATTGCATCCTGTATGGTTGCTATCTTGGGGGCCAACGATGTTTTGTACCAGGAGGACAGATCGATCAAGATGGAATCCCTCCCACTGATAAGTTCGGATGAACCTGCCTGAATCTTTTCCATCAATTGACCGTAATATCGGCTTCCGCTCACACTATCCAAACTCCGAAGTCCGGCAAGGATCATCTGCATATCCCGGGATGTCAAAAGAGTCCTGTCCATTCGGTATCCGCTCATAATGGTGATACCACCTCCGGATCCTTGCATAGTGCGAATCGGTATTCCCGCCTTGCAAAGAGCTTCTATATCTCTGCCTATCGTTCTTCGAGACACTTCAAAATGCTCCGCAAGCTCAGGCGCCGTTATTATCTCTTTTTGCAGCAGTATCGATAATATTCCGATCAACCTGTCAATCTTCATATGTTCACCTTTCCTGTTTATCTTACCAGAGCAAACAAGACAACTGTATGTCTTGTTTGAGATATATTTTTTCCTGTACCCCGGTTTCAGAGTACAGGAAGTGTTTTTGTTGCTTTAATTTGCATCTAACCCAATGATTCTGATATTGTCCAGTTCCTCCGCAGTCAGACATCCGCTCTGATATAAACGGAGGTATTCCTTGGATACGTCCGAATCAAAAATCAATACATCATCTGAATTGATGGTTACATCCACACCGCTATGATAAAGCTCAGCAATGGGGTGAGTCTTCAAGTCTTTAACCCTTCCAAGAAGATAGTTGCTCGATGGTGTAATGTTTAGCCGAATCTTATGATCTGCCAGAAAACGGACTACAGAAGGATCATTTACCGCCGCGATCCCGTGCTGGACCTCATCAAGTTCCAAACATTCTACAGCCCGGCGTACATCCTCCGCCGTCCCCCATTCTCCAACGTGAGCTTTCAGTCTCAAACCTTCAGCCTTAGCCCGTCTATAGATGGGGATAAAGTTTTCTATGGGCTGCGCCAGCTCATCTCCATATAAATCTATCGAATAAAAGGCTTTGCATCCCCAGAAATGAGACAGGCAATCCTCTAAATACGCAATATCACAGTGGCGCGACATTCCAATCTGAAGCCTGAGTTCTATCTCCGGTGCAATTTCCCGATGAGCGGATTCAAACGCATCCACCAGTTCATCGATGTCGTTATTGAAAAATGCACCCAGCCCCCAAACATCTTCACCGATTTCAAGAATAGTAACACCATCTTCTTTTGCCTGGGTAAAGGTAGCATTTATCAGCATTCTACGACCTTCAGTCGTATCAAAGAAACTTCCTATGTTCTCTCCGTTCCATGCGTGCATCTCATCCATAGAATTAAGAGGGTTGGTAATCGGCCGTATATCCCGACCGGAATGTTCAAACAAAAATTTGCGGCTTCCTCCAAGCACAAAATGGTTGTGCAGATCAGCCTTGGGACATTTGCGGATTGCTTCCATGTCTCCTATTTTTAGCGCTTCTATAAAATCCATATTTTCAGTCTCACATTAAATATTTTTTTGTGTTCACCACCACGTATTTTTCTCCCGTTCTAAAGCTTTTCTTTTGAACATATTATCTCCTCAAAACAGTTTTGTTCCGTTTCTTCAAAACTCTAAACAGATTATAGTACCGTTTCTTCCAAACTCCTATCAAAAAAGGCACTCTGCATCGCACAAAGTGCTCTCAGCATGTTTCAATCATTTTTTTAGCAGTATCTTGAACTATGCCCGGATTTTCGTACGCCATTATTATGATCCTTTACAAGCTATTAAGGATTTCTAAAATGAAAATGAAGAAATGAAAGTATTCCGATGGGCAGAAAATATACACACCAAACAACCAGAGCAAGCCTTCCGCCGATTCCGTCGCCCCCGGAGGACATCCTTGCGAACATTCCCGTAATCGGCATAAACGTGCAGCTGAAGTAGAACACTCCGTGTATCATCAACAACGCTCTGAGCCACTTATCCGTCCTGTTTTCCGGCTTCATCGAAAGCCCCGTGAAGAAGGTCGAAAGTGCCATTACCCCGTAACCGAGCAGGTCGTAGTTGAAGATAAGCCCGAACTTGCCGAATACCAACAGTTTTGCCGCCTGTTCGTTCAGCAGCTCATTCTTTACCGTAGTCAACTGTGCAAAGTAGACGAGCATGATAAATGTGGCATACACCGCTGCAAGGATCAAACCAATATTCGCGGCGATTTTGCGGTCACCTTCACACTCATTTTGAAGACCTGCTGTCATCATGATAAAACCTATCGGCAAAATCAGGCAGACAAAGAAGTAGCCCATAGGTAAATTGATTATCAGAAATAACGCAAACAAAAATACTGTCACCGTTACGATTGCTGAACCTGCTTTTGATATCGTCTTATTCAAATCCATGTACTCTCTCCTCTGCAGCTTGAATTTATTTTTATGCTATATTCCGAATGCTTTTTGCCTCCATCACCAGCATATATATCATTTACAAGAGGTTTATATTCCTCGCTGATCTCGGTATATTCTCTTGTCAGCTTACTTCAGTTAAGCTCAAGCAGGAGTCTTCCCGCTTCAACCGTCATTTCATCCCCTTCAGGATCATAGAGAGTGGGAAACCACTATGATCTATCGCAGCGAACCCGCCGCTTATATCGTAATCAAACTCCCAAAGCCCGGTAATAACAATTCCGTTATTACACATTCCTGAGATTATTTCTGACATCGAATGAGTAAAATCGGTAAATGTCTTCGAATGGTAGCTCTTCTTCGTCATATAATACATGCCGCTGTTTCCGGTCCATTTATGCTCGAAGTATGAAAAATGACATTCCTTCCTGTGTTCCGGATCAAATTCCGCATCACCTTCCGAGGCAAGCATATTCGTGCACGGATGCTGTTCGTTAAGTACGATCACGGCTCCGGGCTTCATGCATTTTGCCACGATTGCAAAAAACCTGTTCAGATCTTCGAACCAGCACAGTGCGCCTATGGTAATGATAACAATATCAAACTTTTTTTCATAACGCTCATCAATATCATAGACATTTACCGCTTCAAATATGCACGGCAGGTTCAGTTCTTCTGCCTTTTCGTTTGCAAAGGCAACCTGGTTTTCGGCAATATCAAAGCCGATCCCCTGTGCCGCCTTTCCGCTTTTCACCAGCGAAAGCAGTTCACGGCCGTTATTGCAGCAGAACTGGCCGACGGTCTTTCCTTCCGTGTCGATGTTTCGCAAAACTTCAACCATTTCTTTTTCAAAAAACGGGTAGTCTTCCTTCCGTATACGTTCTGTTATATCAGCGCCCCATGATGCGTCTCTGTTATCAAACGCCTCTTCCCATGCCGCTTTATTTCCTTCGATATATTTTTCCATGAAACCATCCCTTCTTTCTTAAAACCTACTGCAAAGCCCGTCTCTCGTCATTCCCCATTTTTTCTCTTCATGAAGCTGTCATTTCGCAAATTCATTATCATCGCAAGGTCTTGATTCCGTCTCGATCCATGCGGGTGCAAATCCGCTTTCCAACGCGATCTTCCATGAAAAGATATTGGAAAGACTCGTTCCGTAATAGGGTATCGCACCTCTTCGTATTACTTCATTCTTGAGCATAGTGACCAGTGTTTTCCCGATCCCGCGGCCTCTGTATTCGGGCAGCACGTCTATTCCGATCTGCCACATAAGGGGCGTATCCGCAGAGCAGCCGGCCATTCCCATTACCTTCTCCCCGTCAAGTGCGATCACCGCGAGCACGTCGGGTCTTTCCGGCCTGAACCTGTCGCACAGCGCATTTGAGAACTCTTCCTTTCCGTAAAAAGGATGAATATCCTCCTGCTCCAGCCATCTGATCTTCATATCCGTTTTGAGATCGGAAGTATCCTTTTCAGGCAGGAACATATGATGAGTAAGCGCCATTTTAAACCCGTGCTTCCTGAGTTCACGCTCGAGCTCATAGAAATTATGCTGTTCAAAAAGCCAGAATCCACGTTTTCCTTTTACCCATTCATTAAGCCACAGATGCAGCTCTTCATCGGCTGAGATCACGGCATTCCGCCCAAATGTTGCCATCTGAAGGAAAAACGGATCATCTGAAAACTTTCTTCTGTCATCATGCAGACAGTTTTTTGTGATGACATTTTCATCACGTTCAAAATCCTCAGGCCTGCAGTTAAACTCAAGTGCAAGCTGCGCTTTTACCCTATGATCGATCATTGATACCCTCACTGTTCGAATCCCAAATCCTTTTTCTCTTTATCTTTTCCTTTCCGCAAGATCGCCGATCCTTCCGAGCATTTCCCCAAGACTGTAATATCTGCCGGAATAAATGACCGGGTCGAGCACTTTTAGGTCAACATCAAATATATCTTCGCATACAAGATTTTCATCCATCTGTATATTGCGTATCCTGCAGAAAAATGTACTCGAATCCCCGGTCTCGACGGTTTTTGCGACCTCGCATTCGTATACCCAGCGGCTTTCGTTCAAAACGGGAACATCCAAAACCTCCCCGCGGACAACCTCGTAGGGAATATCATTCTTGGCGCCGTCCCCGGCATGCTTCGATCCGAAATAATCCATGAGCGGCAGCATATCCGTGCTGACAAGATTGGCGCTGAAAATGCCGGTCCTCAGGACATTTTTCTTAGTCATCTTGGTCCCGGACATACTGATAACGAACAGATATCCGTCGCCCTCCTCATGCGTCGCGCTGGCCCATGTGATAGGCGCGAAGTTAGCCGTGCCGTCCTCATTGTTTGTGCCTATGATAAAAGACGGCTGAACGCACATGGAATATATGGGATCAACCGAACGTCGTTTAGCCATTTTCTCATCTCCTTGGAAAAGTCATTATTTTCAATATACCTTAATCCGGCAGGTTCACAGCCTTGCAGTCATTGAATTTGGCAAAATCTCTGAGGGCCCGCTCCAGCGCCGATCTGAGCGCTTTCGTCTGTCTGACCCCCTGCTCCCACCACAGGCCTTTTACGCGCAGAATGCCTTCTTTGCGGTCCGGAACTGCCTCTATCCGCCCGACAAACCGGTCTCCGTATATGATCGGCAGCGTATAATAGCCGTACTTTCTCTTGACCGCAGGAGTATATATCTCCCACGAATAAGTGAACCCCCACAGTGCCTGGATCAGCGCCTTATCCCACATAAGCGGATCGAGAGGCGCGATAAACGACATCCTCGGCTTCAGATCAGCGCTTCCGTCCAGGATCTCCCTCATGAGTTCTTCATCTTCAGTCCGATAGTAAAAAGGTACCTTTATCCCCTCTACCGCAGCCGCTGCGATCTTATTATCCGCCAGCAGTTTTGCCAGCACCTGTTTCCTCATATCAGCTTTCAGATCGATGCCCAAAAACGCTGCGCTGCTCTTGTCCCACAGGAGACCTACCGCGCCGATCCTGCGCAGCACACGCCAGGATATCCGCTCGAACTCATCTTTGCACGGATCATCGGCCTTTAAAATACCGGCTGGCAGGTATCTCTCCGCCAGATCGTAATACTTTCGGCTGCCGTTTTTATGATGGATGACCAGCTCCCCCTCGGTATACAGCTGTTCCAGGACAGATCTCGCCGCAGGGGACTTTTTATGCCAGTTGCCGCTCCAGTGCATCGAAGAATGCCAGTATATCTCGCCTTCGATCGGCAGTGTATCGCTGCAGACCGGGCCGTTCTCTCTGATATAGGACAGAGCCTCTTCCTTCAGTTCCTGCAGGCCCTCAAAAGTATCTCCCAGCTGCCGTCCGCGCTCCCTGAAAACCGCAAAATACGGCCAGTCCTCCGCCGGCCATATGGACAGTTCCTTATCTACGTAGTCTACCAGTTTACGGTCCTCATAAAGCAGTTCCCCAAGCATTGATTTCGTAAAGCCTTTGACCCTCGACTGCAGTGTCAGCTCGGCATTTTTGCCGCAGACGTCGACCGGATCGAACTGTATGCATCCTGCCCGGCGCACGTAATCATACGCTCCTATTTTCCCCGTAAACCGATACGGGCCGATCAGTCCCTGCACGGCCAGGATAAACCGTGCTGCCTGTTGTTTTGTGATAGTGATCATATCCCGCTCCCATAAATATAGCTTCCCAATAAATACAATATACCATTACAAAGGCGTATAATGCAAACGCCCCCCGTGACAGCGGGAGGCGCATATATGCAACTTATGGTTATTATCCCTTTACAGCACCGATCGTAATTCCTTTTACGAAATATCTCTGCAGGAACGGATATATGATCATAACGGGCAGAATACCCAGAACCGTCAGTGCCATTCGAACCGAAGTAGATGGCAGCTCCGCCAGGTTGACATTTCCGCTGCCGTTTTGAGCCTGTTGTCGCAGCTGATCCAGATTTCGCTGGATCTTCATGAGCAGTACCTGAATACTGTACATCTTATCATCGTTGATATAGTACAGACCGTTCATCCAGTCGTTCCAGTAAGCAAGTCCTACCAGAAGTGCAATGGTCGCGGTGATCGGCACCGCCATAGGGAATACTACCTTATAAACGATCTTGAACTCGCTGGCGCCGTCAATCCTGGCCGCTTCGATAACTTCATCCGGAATGTTCGTCGTGAAGTATGTACGCATCATGATTACGTTAAACGAACTCATCAGAAGTCCGGGAACCAGCAATGCGATCCATGTATTTCGGATATGGAATGTCTGTGTCCACATCAGATATGCGGGAACAAGACCGCCGGAGAAGAGCATCGTGAAGAACAGATAAAACGCGAAGAATGTTCTTCCGGGAAGATTCTTTCTCGAAAGCGGGTATGCATATAAAATGGTACAGAACAGGTTTGCAATGGTTCCGATCACCGTGATCATAACCGATATGAAATAGCCTCGTCCAACGGAGCCGGACTGAACCAGCAGATATCTATAAGCATAAAGGCTGAATTTCTTAGGGAAGAAACTGTATCCGTTTGCGATCAATGACTGTTCATCCGTAAGCGATGACATGAGCATAAGGAAGAACGGTGCAAGTACACAGATGACCAGGAAGATCATCAGTGCATTTGCGAAGATCTGAAATCCTTTGTCTTTTTGTATCATGTTTTCCCCTCCCCTTAAAACAGCGAACTTTCGTTGTCAATCTTTCTAACTACCCAGTTAGCGGTAAATACCAGCACAAACCCGACAACCGACTGATAGAGACCTGCAGCCGAGGACATACCGATATTGTTGTTCTGCATCAGACCGCGGTATACGTAGGTGTCGATAGTCTGGGTCACGCTGATAAGCGGACCGGAGTTCTGAGGAACCTGATAGAAAAGACCAAAATCCGAGCGGAAGATTCCGCCGAGTGCCATAAGTGTCAGTACGATGATAGTTGATTTGAGGCCGGGCAGCGTAACATACTTTACTCTCTGCCAGCGGCTTGCTCCATCCACGACCGCCGCTTCATACAGCGTTCCGTCGATACCGCAGATGGTAGCATAATATAGGATCATATTATATCCCAGGTTTTTCCAGATATTTATCAGCACTAGTATGACAGGCCAATATTTTGGATTATTATACCAGTCTATAGCCGTTATTCCGAACAGCTTGACCAGTGTATTGTTGATATATCCGTTACTGGTGCTCAGGAAAGCAAAAGCAAGATAGCTGACGATAACCATCGAGATCAGGAAAGGGATCAGAATGATCGTCTGATATAATTGTTTTCCCTTTTTAGAACGTATATCATTAAGGATGATCGCTGTTGCCACAGCCAGAATCGTGCCTAATGTTATAAATACAAGATTATAAAGCACGGTGTTTCTGATCATGATCCAGGCGTCTTTGGTACGGGTGAGGAACTTAAAGTTATCCAATCCGCACCAAGGGCTGCCGTATACACCCATATTTGCCTTATAATTTCTGAAGGCTATCTGTATTCCGAACATCGGAATATAGCAATTGATGAAAAGATATACTGCGCCGGGTAAAAACATTATATACAGCGGCCAAAAATGCTTCATCTTTTTTGCAAACTTCTTCACACCTGCGCCCCTCCGCTTCTAACGCTATCAATATGTGCAGGTGTCAAAAGCATAGTTTTGGCACCTGCACGATAGTGTTTATATTTTTTTGTTAAACAGAATTATTTCTTCTTCGCAAGGAATTCATTCAGCTGCTTCTGCTTCTCGGCGATGATATCGTCGATGCCGGCATCCTTAAGAGCCTGAATGTACTTAGGAAGATTCTCTGCGGGATCGATAGCGCCCCAAGAAAGAGCGGTTCTGTACTCAGATGCAACGTTGTTGCAAGCGGTTACCTGGTTCATAACAGAGCTGCTGTCCCAAATGAAGCCCATTGCAGGACTTGCTACGCCGCTGTTGTTGAACTCGTTAAGCTTCTTCCAAAGATCGGGATCCTCAGCGCCTTCCCAAACTGGAGTGATCTGCTGGTTAGGCCAAGCCCAGTCCATAGACGAGTAACCGGAAGCGTTGGGGTCAACGCCTTCAGGGGACTTGATCATGGTGTGTGCATCATTTGCATATACCCAGTGCTTGCCCTCGATACCGTTGATAAGAAGGTTGGAGATCTCGGGATCGGTGTACATAAGATTCCACATCTTCATAGCTTCCTCAGGATGCTTCGAGCAGTAAGGAATGATCCATGAGTTACCGTTAGGGATAGCTGTGTGCTTGATAGGGCCATGTATCTTCATGAAGTAAACTTCCTTACCATTGCCCTTGTAAACCTCGAGCTCCTTACCGGGCTTCCAGTTCTCGTACATAGCGAAGCCGTTGGAAGAAAGAAGAGCGTTCTCTGTGGTTGTTGTTGCATCAGGCATGATCAGGCCTTCCTGATTCCACTGCCACATCATGTAGCAAAGATCCTGGAAAGACTTTGTCTCGGCCTGGTTTACAACTGTAGTGCTCGATTCACGGCAATCCTCAAGAACACCAAGGCTGTCGCCGAGAGGATCTGCGGGAAGTGTGGTCTGCATTCCGCCGTTTGCCCATGTGGGAACGAGGGGATACATATCGGGATAAGCTGCATGAACCTTTACAAGGATGTCATGCATCTGATCATATGTGCCATACTCGGGAACTGTGATGCCGAGTGCATCGCAGATATCCTTACGCATAGCAAAACCTGCTGCACGGGAAGTATCCTTCTGGTTAGGAAGTGCATAGAGAACTCCGTTGTATCTGCAGGCATCAAGGTCGTTGGGGTTGATGAAAGCCTTTGCGCCCTGTCCGAACTTGTCAAGCAGCTCATCGAGAGGATATGCCCAGTTGTTGTTAACTACGGTATTGAACTGACCGCTGATGTTGTTGTAGCAGAGAAGGTCGATAGGCTCACCTGTTGTAAGTGCAAGCTGGATCTGCTCAGCATCCTGTCCGCGGACAAGCTGGATCTCGCAGCCGATCTTCTCACGGGTGATCTTGCTTACAGCCTCGGCAACCGCTTCGCAGTCTGCGGTATCGGCACTGCCGTTACCCCATAACACGAGCTTTACATAGCCGCCTGACTTTGAGCCCCCATCACTGCTTGTGGTGCCGCCGTTACCGGCATCGTCGCCCTTTTTCCCGCATGCCATGAGTCCTACGATCATGACTAATGCCAGGAAAATCGTGATTCCCCTTTTGAAACCATTTTTCATTTTTTCATATGCTCCCTTCGCAAAAAATTTTTGCAGCCCTTTTTGGGCTATATGTAAGTCAAAACGACCGCTCCGGCGGGCCCTGCACAAAAATGCACAAAAAAGGCGGTCGGGTAAATCGTTTTACCTTACAATTCGAGTATAATTGTACTTTCGCCCAATGTCAATAATTATTCATCCCCAAAAATGTACAATTTGCACAAAGTAAAAAATTTACATGTTCAGGTATAAAATTTCCCTACGAGCCACACTGCGATCCTCGCGGGCAGAATGTTATAAAGGAACAGAAGCAGACGGTATTTGAAGCCCGCTACGTAGAGAGGCGCGGGGTTCTTTTTGCCGGCCGCGCGAACGATCACAGAGGCCACGCGCGACGCAGGGATGCCGTTCCGCTCGTCCTTCTCCATGGAACTGACGGCGCGGTCGCACCCGGGATACATAGAATTGTCATGATTTTTGACCCGCGCGTCCGTGAATCCGGTGCTGGCGTCTCCCGGCATGACTGCCGTAACGTGTATGCCGAATTCACGCACTTCGTTTCGAAGCGCGAGGGCTATAGAATTGACCGCAGATTTGCTCGCGGAATAGAAAGCCTGATAAGGCAGCGCGATAGGAGCGCCGACAGAACTCACAAAAACGATCGTGCCGCTTTTCTGCGCGCGCATATAAGGAAGGACGGCCTGCGCTGCGTAGACCTGTCCGAAGAAATTGACGTCGATGATACGCCATGAAGACTCTTTGGGGGTAAACTCTACCGGACCTGATATGCCCATGCCGGCGTTGGCGATCAGCAGATCGATCCGTCCCTCACGCCGTGCTGCCTCAGCGATCGCGGATCGTATGGCGTTCTCGTCCGAAACATCGGCGCACAGTGCCCTCACTCCGTCCGGCGCATGCTCCCTCCTGCTGATGCCGTAGACCGTATAGCCCTTTTCGATCAGCTGTGCGCAAACTTCATACCCGAAACCCGAGCTGGCGCCCGTAACTACCGCAACCATAAACAATACCTCCCGTGATCGGATCACTGTCTGTAGGCCCTGCTTACCTCATTTCTGTCCTTCATCCCGGTCTTCTTTAATATATTGGATACATGAAATCGCACCGTATTTTCCGAAAGCTGGAGCAGGTCCGCTATCTCACCGTTCGAGCGTCCCTCCGACAGGAACGTGGCTATCTCTTCTTCGCGTCGTGTCAGTCCGTATTGCTCCGCGAAAGCCGCGCGTCGTTCATCGGCGCTGAGTTCCCTCGGCGCCCCGGCCGCAGCCGCGGGAGGGGTATATTGCTCTTTTACCATCAGGAAAAACAGTATTACGAGCGGTATGAACAGGACGCTCACCAGTATCACTGACGCCAGCTCATCGCACCCGATCTCAATGATCGCCAGCACGGAAACAGCCTCGCAGATACGCGCTACGGCCAGTCCGAGCGGTGCCAGCTGCAGTTTTTTGCTGTCCGCCGCCAGTGTCATCAATGACGCTGCACGGTATACGGCAAAGAATCCCAGTATAACATATGACATTCCGATGACAGGCATTACCAGCCCGCTCTCCTGATATACCATGATCAGCACGATCGGATATATGAGACTTACTATAGTACAGATCCCGCCGATCATACGGTTTTTGTCAAAGATCAGGCCCGCGGCTATCAGTCCCACCGCGTAAAAGCTGCGCTGCGCCAGCAGGATGAACTCACGGCTGTATTCGACATACAGGTTATTATTGGTACCTATGCTCGAGATAGGCGCCATTATCGCTATGACCAGGCACAGTAAGATCAGTATCTTTCTTCCCCTCGCAGTATCCGGTGATATCCCGTCCGCTGTCTGAGGGGCCTCTGTATCGGCATTTTCCCCATCCCGTCCGTTTTCAAACGCGTCCCTGTACATGAGTATAATGACCACGATAAGCGCTATCAAGAGGCTGTCCGCAAAAATAATACGATAGGATGTCATCAGTCCTCCGCTGATCTCGGATATCAGCCAGGTACCGAAAGCGCCGACCGCGTAAGCCAGACCGTAGCAGAGTCCCAGCCGTGATGTGGGCGCGTGCGCCGCAGCCAGGGTAAAGGTAAACCCCGTGTGCAGTCCTATTATTATATTAAGGATAACGATCATAAACATCAGCAATATCCTGCCGGGTATCAGGATCGACGCGATGATCACCGGAACTTCTATAAGAAACAGCAATACCTGGAACACTCTGCGGGCAGACAGGCGGCTGCGGGTTTTGTACAGGAGCATGAAAAGTACCAGTCCCGTGCCCTGCGCCAGATATGCCCATCCGGTAGATACGGCATTGATAGTCTTTTCGCTGTAGAAATCATACATTAAATAAAACTGCGAAAAAAATAACAGCGAATCCAGAAGATATACCGCCGCTATGATCACACAGCAAAATATGAAATTCCTGTTTTTTGAGATAAAAGCCTTCATCATGCCTCCAAACAACAAAACCCGTCTGTTTACTCTCCAAATTTATACCAAATCCAGTCCTCCCGCAACCCGGTTAGTACTCAAATCAGTCACCCCATCCATAATCAAACACGTTTAAACTCAAAACTGTACATATGCTGACTATGGTTTTGACGATATAAATGTTACAATTTACAAAAGGCTACAGATATATTTTGTTTTCGTGAAGTCTGTACATCAAATGCAACTTCCGGGAGCAATTGATATCTGTTCCTTCATTTCCTTATAAAAGGGAGGTAATGATAATCAGAAAACATATCAGGAAAACCATATCTATATTGGCTGTTATCCTGCTGCTCTGCACCGCATTTACGGCTTGTTCAAAAAATGCACAGGATAACGAGACCCAAACACAGCAGTCCGCTGTAGGTTCGGAAACAGCTTCGAATCCCGACGGCGATACGACAGCAGATCTATCCGGCACACGGCCGACCCCTACCGGACCGCCGCTTAAGCTCTCCGGTGAAGTCGACAAGCAGGCATTGGCCCGTCAGAGCGCCGCAGTGGTATATCTTACGATAAACCCTGAGCTGGCACTCTATGTAGATGAGAACAATATAGTCATCTACGCCGACTGCCTGAACGATGACGCGCAGAAAGCGTATTCCGACATCAGTTTTTCCGGCAATTCCATCGATGAGTGCACCAAACTCGTCATCGAAGCCGCGATAGACCGGGAATACCTGACTGCGGGCAAGGAAGTAAAAGTAGATATCGCAATTCTCGACGAAAGTGCCGACAGCGGCGCACTCCTTGAAAAGACTCTGGAAACCGTAAACGTTACTGCCGCACAGCATGACATGTCCGTTAACGTCGTGGCGGCCGAGCTTAAACAGCACGGAAAGGTCCTCTGCCCCGACTGCCTCGGCTCAGGCAAATGCATTTACTGCGATACCTGCGGCCCCTGCGAGCTGTGCTTCGGAAAAGGCGCAACATTCTGCGAATTTTGCGACGAAGGCTATATAACCTGCTACAGCTGCGGCGGCAATACCGAATCCGAGCAGTTCATCGTTGCTACCGTAACGGAGGAAGTGGAATACTGCACCAGATGCGGCTATCCAAGGGACAAACGCGACGCGCCCTGCCCGCTCTGCAACGGTACCGGCCAATACTTTAATCCCTGCCACATGTGCGGCGGCGAGGGCCGGACATTCTGTACCGAGTGCGGCGGAAAAGGCGGAGGCATTTCTGACAAAACAAAAGAGTGGGTAAACTGTGGGCGCTGCGACGGAACAGGCAAAAAGCATTGCAACGAATGCAACGGCACAGGTCATGAAGGTGACGGCTCATGCGAGATCTACTGCCACCACCCCGGTGACAAAGTCGAATACCGCACCGAAACCTTTGAAAAAGAGATCGACAATCCCAACTGGTGTCCCGCCTGTCAGGGTCAGGGAAAATTCCTTTGCAACGTCTGCGGCGGTCATTATACCGATACCTGCCCCGCCTGCGAAGGAACGGGCGTCACTCCATGCGGAATGTGCACGGAACAGGGCGCGCACAAAAAGGGTGTGTGCTCAATGTGTTTGGGCACGGGATACATCGATCCGAAAGATATACAATAACCAATCCCGGGCAGGTTCCCGAGCGTTATAACCTGCCGATAATATAAAAAACGAGGAGGAAAACACATGAATAATAATTCTGGAAAGGGAATAAGGAGCAGATATTTTAAGACCTTCTGGGTTATGCTGCTTGTTTTCGCATTGGTAATTCCGAGTATGAACGGTATAAGGATACAGGTTCATGCAGATGACACGGCAACAGTTTGGAAAATCTATGGTCACAACACAAATAATGGTCCAACCGAACTTGAACTGGTTTCAGGTGACGCAACAGTAGCGGGTAAAGATCTGATCGGAAAATTTATAATCGGCGGAAATTATGCGCTTATCGAAGAGGATAGAGATAAACTTATTATTGCTGATAATGCTGCTATAACAGCAGGTAATGTTGATGTGGGAGAGTTTAAGCTGTCCGGAGACAGCAGCCTCATTTACGCTGACTTTACTTTATCTTCAACCGAGTCCAGGTTTACTTCGTACGCCGTATCACAAGGTGCTATAACAGTAACAGGACTCCAAGCACATTATGAAGCTGAAGGAACACCTTATTTTGTTGATCCCGATCGCCAGATTTGGAGTCGTTCCTACGACCTTACCGTTAGCGGCAATTTCACGCTTGCCGGAATTCCGAAGTATGATAACCAAAACAGGCCGGTGTTAGATGAAGAAGGACATCAGATTATCGATGGTAATTGGATGGGTTATAACGACATTCATGTCCTCTCAGGTGGTCATATCTACGTTGAAGACCGCGGTTATCTGTTGGTAGAAGGTTCACTTAAAGTTGATGAGGGCGGCACTGTCACAGGCTCGGGCGAGGACCACTATATGCGAGTATGTCGCGGATCCAGAGTAACAGGACTTTCACTCTACTCTGGACCAAATGCTGATGATGTATCTTCGCACTTCTATGCTGATCCCAGGACCAACAATTATGCAGATTTTGAATTCAGATATGACAGCACTGCTTCAAAATGGATATGCCCCTATGACACTACCGTGCCTGCATTCTATTTATACGTTGGCGGTTTCGATCCGAACCATGAAAGCATAGCTGTTCAGTATAGAGATTCTACCGGATCTTATGTAAATGCAGTAACGACCCCCACCGGATACGAAGGTGATACGGCAAACTACGTAATCTCATTAGATAATATTGCCCAGAATACAACTACCGTAGATCTTAAGATAACCTTTAGTCCTGCTGCAAATTCAAACAAGATCATGGCATGCTGGGCTCCCAGGGAACGCGAATTTGACATTCAACATGACGGTATTTCAGCTTCAGGCATGGAACTTGAACGTACCTTCAATTTAAATAGTGCAATAACTATTTCTTTGAATTACCCTAATGCCGGCGTGTCTGACATAATAGATACCGTTAATAATTATCTGTACGCCTATGCAGGTGCAGATGAAGCGACGATTAAACGCTACCTTGCCACCGAGCTATACAATCGCTTTATCTGGGTATCTATGCACGAGAGTTTTGGGCTTGATGCTTTACTCTTTGATCAAAGCGGGCATGTATGCGTTGATGAAAATGGGAACGAAATAAAAGATAATGTTGCAAACATAAATGAACTTGTATCTCGTATAACCATTGATGGAAATCCAGGCACCATTAGTGCAAAAGACAAAAACGGAAATGATGTTATAATACCAGTAAACAATTACACGGTCAATTGGGGGCATGACATTGAAAACGGTGATCCAGTAGTAAGCAATATCCCTGTTTATACTCTGCCTAATTTGGAAGATTTCCTTATCTGTACAGACTTTAACAAGGATAACGGCACCGGAAGTACCTTCTATATCCGCAGCCGTGCAGACGAAGTTCGTTTCGATGGCGGTGGAGATTCAGCAATTCTCGTTCTTGTATCATCCATCGACCCGAAGAAGATTGTAGCCGGAGGCATGGGTGGTGATACAGCAGTTTCAAACATGGACAATATTTTCACATTCAGCTTCAACTCCCGTTGGCTGAATGCGGATCAGGAACGCGGTGCAAGTTCGAATACTGATCCTGTTAATTATGGCACGTTAGTTCGAGTCATGATCGAGTCGGAAACCTATGTAATACTGACAGGCGAAGGCGAAACAAAAAGATATGGCGGACTTAATCTCAACGGCTATAGTACAGATTCCGTCTGGAACACACGCAGTAACGGTGACCCCAGAGCCAATGTATATATAGGTCATAATATCCTGCATCTTAAACCTCTGGCGCCGGAAACAGGAATCTCCGTACGCGAGATCACCGCTGTCGAGCTTGCGGATGCATCGTTTGAAGCAGGCGTGCATATTAATGCTGACAATTTAAGTGATATTAAGATCACCTTTGACTCGAATTTCTATTCTTCCATCCCGATAAATATCACATATTCGGATGGCAGCGCCACACGAACCGAGAAATTGACCATCAACCGTGTGGGACTCGTAATACAGTATGGGTATCTTTCCGGAAGTAAACATGAGGCCAGTGACCGTCCTGATACTATTGAATTAGGCTCTGACAGCACAAATGAGAAGACCCTGTTAAAGTATGACTATTATGCAGGTGAGCAGATTGTAGTATATGGTATTTATTACACTCCTTCAAACGATCCTACAGAAAACACCTCCGATCTCTCACTCTACTTGACCTTTGATGACGGAACACATCGCGTTATCACCGCTGATAATGACGATCCCATCGGCAGCGCCGGAAGAGGTGCCAGTGGAAAAGGTAACAGAGGCTTTAACGGCAGACTCGCAGCCACAAACGATTCGGTCGCAACTACAATATTCCTGATTGGGTTTACACATGCCACAACATTCAAGGATAACATATGGATCGGCGATGAATTAAGGGCAGACTTCGGCGGTTTCCACGCCAGTGTTCTCAATGCCGGCTGGAATAACGACGACAGCTTTGGCGGTGCTCAGATCGGTTCCGGTCAGGGAATATACTGGGACGGCAAGATTTCCTGGTATTAAATACACATGATGCCATATAGCCAGATAAAACAAAAAACAGTAACCCAAGGGGGACTTATGATGAAAAAAACAATACTAGCTATACTGCTGACCTTATGTCTGATCATTCCGGCGGCTGTTCCGGTCAGTGCAAAGAATAATTTAGTTACTGACATTTCATGTACATTAACAACTTCTTCCGCAGTTGTTTCCGGACATACCAGTGCAAAAGCGGTCATGGTAAGAATAAAAGATGCCTCTAACGAGGTGATCACTCTGCAGAGCTTTGCAGTCGATTCAAACGGTGATTTCTCAGCATCGCTCGAAAACGTATCCTTCACGGCCGGAGCGACTTACACCATCTCCGTCGCAGACTACGAAGGCGGTTCCTGGGCCACGACCACAGCCACCGTTGGCAGCAGCTACACGCCTTCCGATGATTCCGGCAGCAGCTACACTCCCGCCGAGACCACTCCCGAGCCCACCGAGGCACCTGCAGCAACCGCCGCCCCCACTCCCGAGCCCGCATTCGACAAAATAATCGCGGAGGAAGGCAGCGACAGCGTCAATGCAGTATTTGACGCAGGTGAGATCGGCGAAGAGCCGACTGAGATGTCCGTAGTTCCGAATCCCGAAGACGAGAACGGCGCGGCCCTGCTTGATGCGGTGCTCACCGATGAACAGCAGGCAGCGATCCAGAGCGAGCCGGTTGAGCTCATTCTCTCGGTATCAACCTCAGACCTCTCCTCCGCTGAAGAAAAGACCTGCGAGGAAAACACCGAAACCTTAGAGGCCATGATGACCGATCCCGACGCGGCGGATAAGGATATCGAAGTCTCCGAAGAGCTCGAAGCGGTATTCTCAGGAAACCTCTCTGCTCCCGCCGACGAAGCAGGCGAGACGGGCAAGCCCGCGATCAATATCGTTAAAGTTTATGATTTCACGGTTTCACTGAAGATTGGCAGCAATAAGCCGGTCGAGATCCATGATCTCGGTTCCGCAATGATGACTGTCAGGTTCAAGATCGACAAGGCGTTAAAGAATACCGATCCGCTCGTTCGCAGGATATTCTTCATGATCCATCCGAAGGCTGACGGCAAGACCGAAGTACTGCCGGTCAACGTAAGCACCAAGACCATGAAGGCCTCCGTGCAGTTTAGCTCATGCTCGCCGTTCATCCTGGCATACACCGATGTTGCGGAGTTTACCGAGGCCGGAAGTAAGCTTACTTCTTCAAAGTACAACGCGAAATACAAGATCATCGAAGGCGGTGACGTCAACGGCAAGGTCGGCGTCCTCGAGTACTTGTCTCCGATCAAAAAGAAAGCTAAGCACACCGTTTACTCCAAGGTTAAGATCGACGGAATCACCTACAAGGTAACGAGCATAGCCGCCAACGCGTTTAAAGGCCATAAAACGCTCAAGAAGGTAACGATAGGCAAATATATCACTTCCATCGGCAACAAGGCCTTCTATAAGGCCACAGGACTCGAAAAAGTGATCATCAAGAGCAAGAAGCTCAAATCTGCCAATATCGGAACCTCCGTATGGACCAAGGCCGGTTCGGCAGGCGACGGGATCACATTCACGGTTCCTTCGTCAAAGCTCAAGAGCTACAAGAAACTCTTCGGCAAGATCGGAACCGTAGAGGCGAAGTAATGTAAAAAGATGCCAACCAAAAAGTGCCTGTCACCATGAGTTTCGTCATGGTGACAGGCACCTTTTCAATTATTCACTGCACTCCAGCCAGTCCCTCGATTATGCTGCCCGCCGCCCACGGCATCAGCGCGAACCATGTACTTGCGGGAGAACCGTCGGGATATTTCTCGGTAAGCAATCCCTGACAGAAGCAGAATCTTTCCGACATCCATCCGGGGCCGCCATATCCGTATTCCTTCGGATATGTATTAAAGGTCTGCAGACTCCATTTAACCGTATCTTCAAGGCGGGATCCGATATACTCATCACCCGTTGCATCCGCATAATACCTCATTTCGGGAATAATCGTACTCGACATCGGATGAATATGCGGATTGGCCACAGACGTAATGCTGCCTCCGCAGGAAGACCAGTGAACGCTGCTGAGCGGCGGAACGGAAACAGGGGTATTGTAGCACAATTTAAAACTGCACTCGTAGTAGAGCGCATCCCGCAGATGCTCAAGATAACTGTCTTCCCCCGTCAGCTCGTGCAGCAGCCTGACCGCGCGGATATAGGCCAGTATTCCCTCATCATCTACCGCCTTGTCGGTATCGAGCGGACCTCCGTAGCATTCGCACCTCTTTACGAACGCTTCGTAATAGTGCCGTTCGCTCGCTTTGAGCTTCTCAAGGTATCCTGTATCTTTCTTTACCGATTCGTACAGCGCCGTTGCCGCAAGGCACCACGCTCCGCCCATCGAATCGTATTCGATACCTGCGCCGGTATATTCCGACATCGCAAAAGGATATTCGCAGTCCGAATTCATCTCGGCGTTCATCTTGGCGATGACCGGAGCGACAAAGTCCAGCCAGTCATCATGTACCGCATTGCGCGCACTCTTTTCTCCGATATAAGCCAGGATGATATAGTACACGGCCTGTCCGTTCAGATAAGCGCTGTGACCTCCGCTGTGCATACCGTTGTACCACCAGCCGCGTACAGACCATTTCCCGTCTTCCACAGCCTCGTACAGCAGGTGGGAACGGGGATTATAGCTGTTTTTGATGACATTTTCCAAAAATGCGAGGCTCTGAGCTCTTGCCCTGTCATCGTTCAGTCTGTTGGCCGCCAGCAGCATCGGAACAGCCACAGACAGGCCGTTAGTCCATGTCAGGGACCCGATCTTGTTATATTTCGGACCCTGTTCTCTGTCATATACAAAGCCCGAATACATCTTTTCCTGTTCAAGCCACGCATTGTCCCGTATCGCGCCGCCCAGCAGCGTCAATGCCCTCTCCGGATCCATTCCGTCAATACTTCTCGGCGTTTCGTGAAAAACATTGTATGTATGCCGCAGCGCCGTGTAGATCGCTCTCTCGTCCTCTCCCTCATAGTCGTAGATGATCATGGGGAACTCAACCGACTCTCCTGCCGCAATTCGGAAAGAATTCTCCTCACTGAGTTCCGCCCTGTCATATACGGCTGCGGTCTGGACAAAGAGCCAGGGTGCGTTTTCATATCCCAGCGTATAACCGACGCTTACCCGCCCGTTATCATTGATATTGCAGGTGAAGCCGCCGTATTGCAGAAATTCGGCAGCCGCAGGGTTCTTTTTCCCGTTTTCGAACGATACGGGCATGGGCGTTCCGTTCTCCGATACCCAGTACGGAGGAGCCGCTATGCCACTAACCCTGCCCGAACCGTATATAAGGCTCACCGGCGCTGCCAGCCTGTCGCTCCTAGTCATGAAAAAGTCTGATTCAGGCATGCCGGCGGGAGCCTTTTTCAGTCTGGGGAATGCTTTTCTGCCCGAAGAAGGCTTGTCCGCCGTATTTGTATTATACATATATCCGGGCATAAAAACCTTTGGCTCGCTTTCGCCGCTCATAAGCTTAATATGGATCACCCCGGAAAAATCCGCCGCTGAAGCATTCGTGATCCGCACCTTCACATTCGTGCAGAAAGAGCCGTTCCCATTTTCAGCATTATCTGCAGCCGGAAAAATATCGAACCTAAGCCCCGTCGCGTTTGCCTGAACGTAACCGCTGCCCGCATCATGCACGGATCTTGCAGTACATATGATATCCGAATAATTCATAGTTCCCCTCCGACCGTTTTGGTGTTAGTCACCTATTATTCCACGATTTCATATATCTCCCCCAGATCGCCTATCACATAGTCGATCCGGTACCCCCCGGGTACGGGCTTTCCCGCAGGGTTGTACCAGCAGGTTTTGATCCCGGCGTTCATGCCGCCGCGGATATCGCTGGTGAGCGAATCCCCGACGATCAGCACTTCAGCGGGATTGCAGGGGCCGATCGCATCGAATACCCTGTCGAAAAATGCCCTGTTCGGCTTCTCCACGCCCAGCTTTTCCGACAGGAATATGCCGTCCATCATCTCGCCGAGCTTCGATCTGTCGAGCTTTTTCGTCTGGGCGGCCACAGTTCCGTTCGAGACAACGTACTGCCTTACTTTGCCCATGAGGGATTTAACTATCTCTGCGCTGTTATCGAGAAAAACTATGGTGTCCCCGAGCGTCATCTGATATCTCTCGTTAAAAGGCACCGCCAGGCTCACATCGATCCCGTACTCGCCGAAGAACTGCTCGAACCTGCCGCGCAGGACCTCCGGCTTTGTGATCTCGTTGCGCTCGAGTCTCTCCCAGAAACTTATATTTATCTTCGAATAGCGGGCCAGCATCTCTTCGCTGCACTCTCCGAGCCCGAATTCGGCAAACAGTGTACGGATCGCCGCCCGCTCAGCCGCGTTAAAGTCTAACAGCGTCCCGTCCACATCCCATAAAACGGTCTTTATCATAAACTCTCTCCTGATCAGCCTTCATACGCAAACCCGTGCAGTATGCCGTCCACGTCCTCGTAGATGACCTTTTTCGCCGTGCGGTCGAGGCCGATATAATACCCGGGCCACAGCTCCGCGTATGTCTCATCGTTCGCGAATATACCCTGCTCCGGGCGCATCATCTCATCCGTTCCGAGTATGAAGCATGTGTCGAACGGGAAATTGTCGCGCTCCTCGCGTTCCTTATCGGTGAAGCAGAAATACCGCAGCTCCGGCGCGCGTCCGTCGGACAGGCCCCATGTGGGGTCGACATTGTATCCCTCTTCGCCGAGCGTAATGTATGCCCACGCATGCAGCTCATCGAGCACCGTATTGGTGCCTTCCGCGTCCTCGGCGCCGATCCCGCACTGCAGCAGCAGATATTCGTACAGGCCCGCGATCTCCCAGCAGATACCCAGGCGTTCCTTGAGGCACCTGTATATCGAGCCCTTGCTCGTCCACTCGTACTCATTTATATGCTCATACATCTCGTGATCGTATGTCCAGTTTTCCGTGATATACTCGTACAGCGCCAGCGCCTTCTCGAAATCCGTGTAATCATCGGCGATGCAGTCGTCCAGCGTATCGCATATCAGCTGCTCAAACTCACGTATCAGGCCGGCCGCCTCCTCGGGCGTGACCGTATAACGGATCAGGCCCTTGCCGTTCTTCCACTGCTCTTTGTCGTAAAAACTGTAGGAAGTCTCTATGCACGCCGTCGACACGGGATAATACCATGTGGAAAAACGTGCGACAGACCAGTTGTAGAGTATCCTCTCGCTGCTGTCAAACGTGTCTTCGCCGGCGCGTATGGCATCGACCATATTGTAAAATGACTGCTCCTGCTCTTCCCCGTAGAAATCCCTGCTCATGTCGGAAAAGATATGCGGTTCAAACTGCGCGTGCCCGCGCTCATGTCCGTTGACATTCTCAAGATGCAGTGCCGTCCCGTCCTCGCCGCGAGGAAACTCTTCCGGGTTCTGCGCTATGCCGCGCGCGAGCCTGTTAAAGAAATCCATGCGCTGCAGGGTAATGTATTTTTCATCGCCGGGTATGGTCTTCATCTCACTCGGCTCATAAACTATCCCGTATTTCTCGCGGTAGTCCTCTATCAGCCGCGAGAGACAGTCGGCGGGATCCTCTTCGGTAAGGTCAAAGAAACCCGTGACCGGCGCAGGCTCCTGCGCCCCAATGTTCCATATCAGCAGTTCTTCATTCTGAAACCCGTCATCATTGGGATTGCCCGCAGCGACCAGCACCATACCGTTATCCTGCCGCCCCAGCGCGCGCACGCTCTTATACGCAGCCAGGTCTGTCGATGTGAGCTCCCCGAGCATGGTCCCGTTCGCAATATCATACACGGCACAGCCGCTCGGCTTTATCCACGATGTCAGCTCTCCGCTGCTGCCCCAGATATATCCGCTCACGCACAGAGAATCCCTGTACAGAGAATCGATGATCTCGTACTGGTAGCGGTGAGGCAGGGCGATACGGTGCCCGCTGCCCGCGAGCAGATGCAGATACCAGGTCTCGTTCGAAAGATCGTACAGTGTTTTCCCCGTCACCGGCAGATACGAGGCCTTCTCCGCCATCGTAACATTGATGATCTCCTCGTCCGGCTCCGTCACGGTCCCCGACGCCTCATCCGCGCACAGGATCACATCGGAAGTATATCCTTCCCCCTGATTCATCGCCAGAAAATACCGTTTCCCGTCACTGCCGCCCAGATCCTGATATACGCTGCGTCCCTCAACAGTTTCGAATATCTGCGCATTCCCGCCGTTCCTGTCGCTGAAGATCAGGCTGCTGTGCTCATCATCGGATCTCCATATATGCCCGTCTTCGGTAACTGCCATCAACAGAGGGTGTGTATTTTCGTCCGGCACTATCGTACCGGTCTCGGTAAATGTGCGGTCGTAAATATGTATCGCACCGTCCCAGCCGTCCTCAAGAAAGACCGTGCCGTCCGCGAGAACGTACATCGACCTGACCTGCATATCGGTCTCAAAAGCAGCCGCCTCGCCCGAGAGCGCGGGACGGAGCAGCAGATACTGCGACCATTCCGGCCCCCACATATGTAAAAGGGCATAATCTCCGGCCATACTGCTTTCAACGATCTGCAGACCGGGCTTTATCTCTTCGACCGGCACACGGTATGCGTTTGTTTCCCCGATCCGCTCGTATAGCTCCCACGGCTCCGGAGTCGGCGTCGGTGTCGGCATCGGCGTCGGTGTCGGCGTGCTTGCCGCTGTGGTGGGTGTTGTTTCCGATGAGATCACCTGCGGATCCCTTACATCATTTTTCCTGCAGCCCGCAATCCCCAAAATGCAGACTAAGCAGGCCAGTAACAGTACACCGGCCTGCTTCCTGTTAAACTTCATATTTGATTCCTCCCTGCTCAGCCGAGCGCCACATCGAGCGCCATCATCAGGCTGAAACCTATCGCAAATGCTATAACTCCTATATGTGAATGTTCTCCCTGAGACATCTCGGGCACCAGCTCCTCAACGACCACGTAAAGCATCGCGCCTGCCGCGAATGAGAGCAGATACGGCATGGCCGGAACTACCAGTCCCGCGATGAGCACCGTCAGCCCGCCGAATACCGGCTCTACCGCGCCCGACAATACTCCCAGCACAAATGACTTGGGCTTGCTCTTTCCCTCCGCGAAGAGCGGCATCGAAATGATCGCGCCCTCGGGGAAGTTCTGTATGGCAATACCCAGTGCCAGTGCCAGCGCGCCGCCCGCCGTAATGCTCGCGGATCCGCTCACCAGTCCCGCGTACACAACGCCTACGGCCATACCCTCAGGGATATTGTGCAGCGTGACCGCCAGGACCAGCATGATGGTCCTCGTGAGTTTGCTCTTGGGTCCCTCGGTCTCGTTCGAGCTTGCGTGCAGATGCGGGATTATATGGTCCAGAATGAGCAGGAAGAGTATGCCCGCCCAGAATCCGATAAATGCCGGAAGAAAGGCAAATCTGCCCTTATCCGACGACTGTTCTATCGCCGGAACGATAAGGCTCCAGATAGAGGCCGCGACCATCACGCCCGCGGCAAAGCCGGTCAGCGCGCGCTGAACGTTGAGTTTCAGTTCCTTTTGCAAAAAGAATACACATGCCGCGCCGAGCGCAGTTCCGATAAAAGGTATGAGTAAACCGATGATCACTGTCTTCATGATGATACGTCCTCCGTTTAAAACATTATAACACAAAAAACGGGAGTTAGCTTCACCTAACTCCCGTTTTCAAAAAAAAATCAGCACGCGGCGGTATTTTCATCGAGTATCTTCTGCAGCGAAGCCATTGAACTGCTGTGCGACCTGACGACCGTTATCGCTTTGTCCAGATTGTCAACGACCGCACGCACTATCTTATGCGAAACGGTATTTGTAAAAAGAACCACCAGATCCGGCGATCCCACCCTGCTCTTCATATTCGTGCAGGGTTTGCAGAACACCTTCGCGCTGTACCCGAATTTCTTACAGAGCTCGCAGTAGTTCCGTTCCATGCACTCGTTACCGCCCAATATCACAACGCTCATAAAAACGCCCTCCCTTCATAAATGCGTCCGGTTAGCATCTGCTAACTATAATATACAAAATATCCCGGCCTGTCAATAGCCGGGAATATTTTTCACTGCGCGGTCTGCAGCGAGACCATATGCGCATACGTTCCGCCCATGTTCATGAGTGCCGCGTGGTCTCCTCTCTCGATGATGCGGCCGCCGGATACTACCAATATCTGGTCCGCGTCTTTTATGGTCTTCAGCCTGTGCGCAATGACCAGAAGCGTCTTATTGCGGCACAGTTCGGAGATCGCCTCCTGAATGGCTCTCTCGTTATCCGCGTCCACGCTGGCTGTCGCTTCATCGAGGATCACGATTGGCGAATCCTTAAGTATGCACCTGGCGATCGATATCCTCTGCTGCTCTCCGCCCGAAAGGGACGCACCGCCCTCGCCTATCACGGTATCAAACCCGTCGGGCAGTTCCATGATAAAATCATAGCATCTGGCCTTTTTCGCAGCCTCTTCGACCTCTTCCCGGGTCGCATCGGGCCGGCCTATGGCTATGTTGTTATAGACGGTATCCTGAAACAGATATACCCTTTGGAATACCATGCTCAGTTGGTCCATAAGGCTTCCGAGAGACACATCACGTATGTCTTTCCCCTTCACTCGTATACTGCCGTCCCTGACGTCCCAGAATCTTGCCAGCAGCGAAGCGATCGTAGATTTTCCGCCTCCGGAAGGTCCTACAAGCGCGGTCATTTCGCCCTGCCTGATACTGAACGAAACATTATTCAGAACATCTTTGTCCGTGTATCCGAAACTTACATTATCGTACTCGATCTCGGCTGCACCCGACTTTTCTCCGGTGTTGCCCCCAAATTCCTGCTTTCCTTCATCCGGAAGTTCCTCAGCTGCGAACACCTCTTCTATCCTGTCGAGGCTGGCATTTGTGACAGTAAGGCGGGCCATCTGGCTGTAATAGCTCTTGATCGACACGAACATATCGAACAGGAACAGCGCCATACCGACCATATATACGTCCGTGATCGCGCCGGTACCGAAAAGGTATCCGCAAAGAGCAAGCACCAACGCGGTCCCTATACCGAAGGTCAGATAAAGCGCACGTGCCCAGGGGCCGTAATCCACTTCAAAAGCAATGCTTTCCCTGCAGCTCTTTTCGAATTCGCCGGAAAGCTTCTTCGACTTCTCCCCGAGCAGGTTATAAGACTTGATGATCCCGATACCTTCCGCAAAATCAAGAACTTCCTCCGTGAGAGTCTCACTGTTCTCCTGCTTTTTGACCGAATGTTCAAGCGTTGTCTTCAGCATCAGATTGCCGACCAGGATAAATGCGCCGACCACCAACAGGGACAGCAGTCCGAGCCTGATATCCATAACGAACATCATCACGGTCATGAGCCCCTGCGATATCATGAAGGTCACCAGTTCGGAGAGCACGCCCATGCAGTTCTCTTCGATAAAGACCATGTCCGTCGCCAGCACGGAGCTTATCTTTCCGATATTGCCTTCAGTAAAATAACCCATCGGAAGTCTTCTCAAATGATCTCCGAGTCTTAAGCGCATGTCCGCAAATACCATGTATCCCGTTGCCGACTGCAGTACATTTGAGACATGTTCGAAGACCGCTTCGAGGATAACGCTTGCCAGAACGGCAATCCCGAGATACAGGGCTTTTGTTCCGTCCATTTCATGACTCATAAACAGACTTATGCAGATGAAGCATAAAACCAGCGGAGCCTTCAGCATCAGCCCCTTAAAGAATGCAGTTATGTATGAGGCGCGAATACGGCCCTTATACTTTCCGGTCATGCCGACCAGCCTGTGCAGTATCTTAAGCATTGTCCCCCGCCTCCTTTATCTTCCATGTGCTTGCCGAAATGGATGCTTCCCACAGCTTTCTGTAATCACTGCAGGTTTCGAGAAGCCTGTCATGAGTATCCGCGGCAATGCATTCGCCTTCCTTCATCACGCATATCTTATCCGCATTTTTAATGGTCGAGAGCCTGTGCGCGATAACGAGCACTGTCTTATCCTTCATTATCTCATCGATCGCTGCGTTCATCTTCTCTTCATTCTCGGGATCCATAAAGGCCGTCGCTTCGTCGAGAACGATGATGGGCGCGTTTTTCAGTATCGCCCTGGCCAGGGATATCCGCTGCCGCTCACCGCCCGAAAGCTGCTTTCCTCCGTCACCCGCCTGCGTTTCGAGCCCGTCCGGGAATCTGTTGATGAATTCCATGCACTGAGCCCGCTCCGCCGCCTCGAGGACCTCAGTCCTTGTTGCAGTGGGATTTCCTATGAGGATATTCTCATAAAGAGACGTATTGAACAGGAACTGCTCCTGGGATACAAAAGCAACCTTGTCGTTCAGCGCCTTTAGAGACATATCTGTGATATCCTGACCGCCTATGGTAATACTTCCGGAATTCAGGTCATAATAGTGTACGAGGAGCTTCGCGAGCGTCGATTTTCCGCTGCCCGATTCCCCGACGAGCGCGGTCGTGGTCCCCTGCTTCAACGAAAGATCCACCCCGTGCAGGACCTCGGTGTCCGCGTATCCGAAATGCACATCCTTAAACTCAACATCGAGGCTGCTGCCGCTAAAGCCCGATGTTCCCTCTTTCAGCGGAGGATGATCCATCATTTTTTCCAGCTCCGCGATCTTATAGTTCAACTGAGGGAATTTGCCGGCGAAATTCAGCGCTTTCAGGAATGACGGTCCCACCGCAAAGGACATGCAGAACACCAGGATCATCTTATCGAGCGTGATCGTGCCGCCCAGCACCATAAGTGACCCGAAGGGCAGCATCAGGAGCACCAGGCACGGAAGTACGCTCGTGTAGATCGCCATCCACGGCCAGCACACCTTATACCAGTCAATGGTAAAGTCCCTGTAGCTCCTTACCACATCACCGAACCGCTTATATGAATCGCCGTCCTTGTTGAATACCTTTACGACCTCCATGCCGTTGACATACTCGATGATCGTATTGTTCATCCTGGCCGCCGATTCGTAGTAAGCGTTCATCTTTGAAAAGCCGGATTTCATCATCATGCCCATTGCGAGCATTCCGACCACGAGCGGCACCAGAGACAAAAGCCCCAGCCTCCAGCTCGTCACGAACATCATGACAATGATGACAACGGGTATGGCGATATTGGCGATCCCCTCGGGAATGGCATGCGCGAGCAGCAACTCCACCTGATCGATATCGTCGGTAAATACCTTCTTGATCCGTCCGGTACCGAGTTCCCTGATATTGCCCAGCGGCTGCTTTTCAAGCTTCCCCTGCAGTGAAATACGCAGGTTCTTTAATGTGTTGTATGCGCTGACATGTGAAAAGGTCAGTCCCTGAACATAACTGAACGAGAATATGATCTCGCATACAGCCACAGCCGCAACCCTTACCAGCACATAGGACAGCTCTATCTTCTCGCCCCTGGTCAAAGGCGCGATTATCTGGTATAGAAAATAATAAGGCGTAACATTGGCCAGGATACCGAGTGACATCAGTATGGCCGCCCAGACAGTGTATTTTTTGTACTCTCCGATATACGGAGCGACTTTTTTAAACATTTCCTTCCTCCCTTGTTTAATGTTTTAAACAGTTAGCACTCGCTAACTATGCACCGTTTTAAAAGGCAAAACAATACATTATAAAAACGCATCGCGTTGCCTGCGATCCTGTCTGCCTTATCCGCACCTATTTCCTCAGCGGCAATAGCGCACGTTGTTTTTATAAGTCTGTTCATCTTACGCTCTCCTTACTGTTATTCCTTCGAGAACGATCACTTTAAGATCAGGCACATGATCCCGGAAAGCGCGGCAGATATGACCGCCATTCCGGCTGTGCCCATGATCCATTTTTTCATCTTATCCCTGGCCGTGATATAAGGCTTCAAATCCTCAGTCCCGGGTATATTCCATGCATCCGTATGGCCTACCCAATATCCGTCCACAAGGAGCCTGTCAATGATATTCATGATAGAAAGAATTGCAAACATCTGCCAGAAACCGCTTATAAAACCTCTCGCGCCGTTGATCGCATAAGCGCATACAAGGACATAAATGAAATACCCAGGGATACACAAAGCCTTAAAAAGAATGCTCCTTCTTTTTATCTCTTCTGCCGTGGTAAGCCCGTTTTCGATCACACGTTTTTGCACCTCGCTGCTATAGAGGTGAACCATGCCAATTGCGCCGTTTCTGATACCTATGGCGCACATAAGATACAACAGAAATCCGAGTCCGAGTCCCTCGATAATAACTTTTACAATAAGCATCATTTTCTTCCGCCTGCGTCTTTCTCCGAAAAATAATTCTCTATAGCATCTGCGGCTGTAACTATGCCGTTTTCTTCTCTGATCTTCTGTGATACTTCATCACTTTGGATCTTTAAGCCTGTCCGGAACGATCCAATAATCACACATTTCACCGCCGGTAGCCAAAGTCTGCTCTCTGTGAAGCACTCCGTGCGATAATTCCGTAGTCAGATAATCTATGTCACAACAGACGGGAAGTATTTCCAGATATCCGTTCTTTCTCGCAAAAGCTTCGATAGGACATCTGGTAAAGTGATAATAGCTTCCATCCCTATGCTTAGTCTCATCAAAATTAAAATCCCATGTCTTATCCCTGTACTCAGGATGTGCATCCGCCCAAGCCTGCATGGCATGAAATCTTCTTTTGGCGCTTTCCATATCCTCGGGCTTATTCAGATCTTTGCCGCCCATCAGCTTTCCGACCAGTTTGCTCTTCATCCATTTTCGGATCACAACCCGAAGACCATCCGGATCAACAGCTCCGTCTGCAGCTTTCCAGATAGCAAGAAAAACAAAGCACATATAGATATTCTTGGCCATCGGATTATCCGCCCCGATGTCATCGCAATCCGCAAGCATCTCCCTGTATATAGCGGGGGCTCCTTTAAAGGCTTTACGGGTTACTTCCTTCCCATACTGCTCGATCATGTACTTCTTAAGCATGGGCGGAAACAGCTTTATAAATGCTCCTTTGTATTTCATCATGGCAATCAGCCCCTTTCCTTACACCGGCATTTCCATAAACTCATCTATCGCCTTCAAGACCGGCGCGGCAAATTCCGCTCCGCCAAACAGCCATTGTTCGTGCTGCATGTTAAATTCGCGTATGTCAGGATCATGAAAATACTTTTTATAACGCTTCAGATATTTCTCGCCCATCTTATTGGCGTAGATAAAATGCGCTTTCGTGTGCTCGACCTGAATATCGTCTTCAAGATGTGTGAGCAGGTCGGTATAGTACTCGTTCTTGATAGATTCGGGGCTGAATTTGGAGAAACAGTTCACGAATTTCTCCGCTGCATCATCGTCCATAAGGAAGATACTCTTAAGCTTCTCCTTGGTCTTGTTTCGCTTCTTCTCACCCTTGGTAAAACTTGTAAGAAGCGGAACCACCAGCATGGATTGAAGTTTGGCCGAAACCTTTCCGCTTTGGTCGAGGTCGGGGCTGCCAAAAATGCCATGATCCATGTGGATCTTCTTCCTCATGATCAGCTGTCCGACAAAACTGGAACCCAGCGACGATCCGATCGCTCCGTCGATACGTCCGTCGTGTTTTTCAAGAATATATTTCTCGATCTTCTCAGTGACTGTTATCATGTCAGGGAATATCGCGTCACTTCCGTCAAATCCGTCATAATTCACACAGATCAGGTGATATTTCTCCGAGAGAAAAGGAATCACTGTCCCAAAGTTTGTCTGCCAGTCACAGCAGGTTCCGGGCAGCAGCATCAGTGTCTTTCCCGACATATTTCCCATTTCTTCGAACTGCATTTTTACTCCTCCACAATAATTAATTCAACTGCTCTTTCTCTTTGATCTCAGAATTGTGAGCAGATCCATGCCGCAAGAGCCGATGCGGCAGGAAAGATAACCAGCAGTTTTATCAGCTGGCTCTTGATGTTATATCCATACTTTCTGTTCGAATACACACTTTCCACTTCCGGGAAATAGAACTGGAAAAACCGGAACTTCATAAGCAAAAAGTAATCAAAGCAGATCATATCGTAGATCTTATAAACCGAGAAGATGAATACAAATCTGAAAAAGAACTGCCAAAAAGAAAAACCGCTCCTGAAGCCGTCCCAGATCGAGATCACTCCGACGCCGATGATCATGAGAAAACTGAAAACCATTAGTGTCCATCCGATCGTCCGCGCTCCATAGAAGAGTTCCTTATTCCTGGGGAGCAACGCTTCCTGCGCTTCTTTCGGCGCCGAGGAAAAGAACTTCTTGTCCTGAATAAATGCCACCGCAGCAAACATCATCAGCGTTATTGCCGCACAAAATATGACCGTAAGAAATATCGTTAAAAGCATAATGTCAATTCCCGTACCTTTCGTGTAATTCATCCCATGTCGGCATCATAGAGCGAAGCCTGTTCCAGACCTTGAGTTTATCTTTGGGATAGCCTTCCATCAGTTTTTCATAGAAACTGTCTATCTGCTCCATTTCCGACACGGCGTTCCTGCAATGCTCGCATGCAACGAGGTCTCCTATGGCTGACTTTGCCATGATGAAATACAGGAATTTCATCAACAGGCCCTTCGGTCCTTTTCCGTAAAACCTGTCATCGCCTGTCGGATAGACCGTTACGCCCTTGGCCCGTAAAAACGCATACGCCTCGGCTGATGCGTCAAACATCATTTTACGCTGTTCCCTGGTCGACTTTCTCAGATCTCCGCCGCAGATATACGAGAGATAACCTATCGGAAGGATCGCCGCAGGATGGCAGATCAGGTAATCTTCCATATCGCCTTGCCAGTTTATCTTATAGCCGGTTCCTGTAAACATCCTCTCGATGTACGTTTTCAGTTTCGGAGAAGTCTCGCCGTGCAGCATGCCGATATCCATCCAGCTTCCGCCGAAACGCTCGCATACAAAACGGTCCGCTTCTTTTTTCCCTCCCGAAACCTGGAAGCCGAACATTATGCGCTTTATATCGGGAGCTTTTCTCTTTATATGATCTTGGATCTTTGCCGGCGACAGATCGTTTCCGACGAGGATCAGCACTTTTGTCTTGATCTCACAGATCTGAGGCAGCGCCTTTTCAAGTTTGTGATAAGGCATAACTACAAAGGCTGCGTCGAATTCGCGCCCGGCAATATCCGTCACGGCTTCGACCCTGTCTTTTGTGGTCTTATGCTGCAGATGATGATATATGACCAGACCGTTCCTGTTCAGAGACGCGGCACGCTCTTCCCTGGCGAGTATGCATACTTTATTACCGCCCTTGCACAGAGCATGCGCCAGATACGCTCCTATTACTCCCACTCCGAAAACCAAAGTCCTCATGCTTCTTCCTCTCCGCGCCAGAAATCTCATGTTCGTTTACCCCTTTCTCTGGGGGATATTCAGTAAGAGCCCCGAAAATGTGATCATGCTGCCGAAGCTTAGCCATCCGGTTGACAGTGCACAAGCCCACGCATGATTGCCGACCGCTTTCAAGATCACTATATCAATAATTCCGGTCAGCATCGTAAACACCGCACACCATCTCGGATAAGGGGTTTTCCCTTTTGCGAATGCCGTTATCTGGACTATATTCATGATCATAAAGAATATGAAAAAGATAACCGTAACAGGCAGAAGAAATAGTTTTGCGAACTGCAGGGCCTCATCTATCGCTATATCCGGGTCTATTCCTGTCACAGCGTTATGATGATATATCACCGCGCAGCACATAACGTGGCAAAACGGTCCGAATAACATCATCCCGATCAGTCCCGCCCTGAAAGCATGTGCATATTTATCGGACCTCGCAGCAATGACGCGGTATACTCCGAAGAAGCACAATGTCTCTATCGCGATCCCTATCATCCCCAGCGTGGCCGCCCAGAAGATCCTTGTATCCGAAACCGCGCTATATCTGGAGAAATACCGGGCCATGCCTGTCAGTGACATATCGGCGGTTCCCCATCCCAGCAGCATATCGCCGCCTATAAGCGCCAGAAGAGATGAAATGATCCCTAGTTTAAATAAATGTGCTATTCTTTCCCAATCAGGTTTACTGTAATCAGTCTGCATGGTCCGATTCTCCTTCGCTTAAGTTTTCCACTCTTTTAGTGCCTTCGAAAGCCTTCTGTCAATATCCCTTCTGGTTTCCTCGCACTCATTCGGGTGTTCCTTCGCAGACTTAAACATAAAACGCAGTATGAACTTTAACCCGACCGGCATCGCAATTCTCAATAATCCTTCAGGCAATACAAAGTGCGTACCGTATTTGTAAGCAACCGCCTCATACTCACATTTATGCGGTCTGCTCTTTAAGCGCTCGTCCATGCGCCGCACATATTTGCCCGCTTCCCACAAGCCGTCATCGTCCGCACCGATCAGGATCAGTTTCCCGTTTATGTTTTCGATCTTTATCATTTCCTCTTCGGTATGAGGTCGTGCTTTTTCCGAATCAATAAACAGATTTGAAGAGCGGATAAAATCTCCCGACCCCTTCGTCTCTTCCTGAATTTTTTGCCAGTACTCGGGATGCTTATATACAAAAGGCATATACGGGAGAGGCTCGCCATTCCACGAAAGGGTTGAAGCGTTCGGAACCGGCCACTCCTTGCATCCGTCCTTTTTCCCCTGTTCAAATCCCTGCCAAACAAAATCACTTGCCGTGATACCGAATGTCAGGGTAATATCGGAAAAAAACGACGCAGCCACCAGAGAATGCATCCCGGCCGTGGACATTCCCATGATGCCGATCTTTTTATTACCGTGTCCTTTTAACCAGTTAATGGCAGTTTCTATCCTCTCAAGCGGGCAGTTTACATGACTGTAATCCTTCTTGCCGGGAGACATCGCCATGCAGTTCACGCCCTGTTTATGAAGCCATTTTGCGCCGCATTTGGCCATATAATCATTTGGATCATCCCCAAACAATCCGATCATGGCACAATCGGATCCTTTCGGGTTCTCGTACCATGTTCCGTAAAAACCATCCTTTACCGGATCAAACTGAATTCCTTTCACTTCCTTATCACCTCATCATAGCAGGCAGGTCCGTCCGAAAGATCGGAACGCCTGATAAAATTCACATGTCTGGTAAGCCCGGCATAGCTTCCTTAACGGCCCGATCTATTCCTCTTGCAAATTTTTCCGGGTTAAAAGGTGCCAATCCTCCGTGTCCGACAGCTTTGATCTTTCTGAATTTTGTGTCCGGAAAGTTTTCCTTTATGTAAGCCACATCACCTCTGCGATCTTTAACTTCCTTCTCCGCAATCCAGTATTCAATGTGTTTGCAGTCTGTCCTGATATCTCCCGGCATAGAATAATTGTTGCAGGACTCAAATGTCCTCCAGATGGTCTTCGCACTGATCATCTTTAATACCTTAGCGGCATATTGAACATCCTCTTCTGACAGCTCATCCGTAGAAAACGCCTTTTCCAGGAGCTTCGCTCCGCCGATCTTGCCTGTATATATCAGCAAAAAGTCCTTTATCGCTATAAATCTCGTAATGATCCAAGGGAATTGGTACGGCGTGATCCCGCCGTCGATAACGGCACTCCGGATATTCAGCCTGTTATCCGCCAGGATTCTCACGACAATGCTTCCGCCCATGGAACATCCGTAGATGCAAGCCACATCCCGAAGATCATTCCCAATAAGCCAGTCTTCCAATTCTGCCGATATCTCTTCAACACTCGAAAAATCACCCTTCACCTCAGGATCGTATCCCGGAATGGCCGGAATGACCAGATGATATTTTTTCTCCATCAACGGGATAACGTATTCAAAGTAATCCCACATAACGATCGAAGGATGTACCAGCACTATGACCTGTAAGTTTTCCTTTCCAAACTCATGTATTTTCATTAAAAATTCAATCCTTAATCTTCATTTCTTTCCTACGAGCAGCGTCGAGCCCGAAAGCTCCATCCAGAGGGCCTCGAACCGGGTCATGAACTTTCCGTTCGTGGTGTCGATGAGCTGTACTTCGGAATAGCCCATGTCCTTCAGTTTCTTCGCAAATGCCTGCATATCCCCGTATCTGGCTTTGGACATGATGTCATGTATGGCGAAAGTGCCGCCCTTTTTAAGCGTGCGCAGGGTTTCGAGAAGAATGCCCTGCCTGTCTCTGCTCGGGATATTGTGATACACGTAATTACTGGTCACCGCGTCGAAGGTCTCGTTCTCAAAGGGCAGCTTGCAGGCGTCGCCTTGCATGAACGAAGTATTGCTGACTCCTTCAGCCTTTGAATTGTTCTCGCAGAGCTGTTTTGAAAAAGAAGCATATTCCTTGCCCCAGCGGTCGATACCGACCATCTCTGCCTTCGGATTTCTTTTGGCGCAGGCTATCGCGAGGGCTCCGCTTCCGCATCCCACATCGAGTCCTTTTCCTCCGTCGGGAATCTTCACATATGCCGCGATGCCTTCAATGATCTGCTTTGACATCTGCCTCTTTCCGTTGTACGAAAATGCCCTGTACATCAGGAACATCCACAAGGCAACCAGCGCCAGTACGATCGTAAGTACAAGAAATACGATGCCGAGGACCGTTTTTAAAGTCCCTTCCTGCAGCACCGGAGCGATCCCGAATACGATATAGAGTATCAGCGCGATCCCCGCTCCGCACGCTGTTGTGAGTACCATGCCCTTCGGCATCCAGTTTTTGTAATCAGCTTTCATTTTTACCTCCTGTTGATGATCCCGTCTTATTTAAGACCGAGCATAGTTTTGCTGCAGAATTCCCCCAAACGGGCATATGTTTCTTCACCTATGGCATGCTCGATGCTGCATGCTTCTTTTGCCGCAGTTTTTTCATTTACGCCTATGTTCATGAGAAAATGCTTGATCAGCTCATGTTTGCTGTTGATCTCTTCGGCAATGGCCCTGCCGGCCTCGGTGAGGCATATATGACCGTTTTCGTTTATGAATACCAGCTTTTTCGCGCGGAGTCTCTTCATTGCCGCGCTGACGCTGGGTTTCGTCACTCCCAGTTCCGCAGCCAGGTCGACAGCCCTTACGCAGCCGTTTCTGGTATGCAGGATCAAAATATTTTTCAGATAATCCTCGGTAGAATTATTAGTAGCAGTCAGTACCATATATCCTTTTAAACCCCTTTTCAGGCAGTTAGCCTTGTCTAACTGTACATTTAAAAAATAAAAGACTTAACTTCAGGGTTAAATCTTTCATTTTTTATGGCAGGTGCCGTTCATCGCGCAGTTCGCGCAGCCGCACCCGCAGGTGGTTTTTCCTTTCTTTTTCGAGACGATCATGCTTCTTACGACAAAAAATACGATAACGAGCAAAACCGCCGCAACAATGATAGTTCCGAGATTTTCGGATAAAAACTCAAGCATATTATCCTCCGCTTCTCACTCTTATCCCGGCAGCCTTAGTTCCGGCTGCCGGGGATCATAAACTACATATTATCAGATCTTAACTTCTTTTGTAAGCTTTGCAGCTTCAGTATACTTCTTAAAGAACAGCATGTAAACGATAACCGCAAGTAATGCGATCGCAAAGATCAGGCCGAGTACGTTCGCATTGCCGGTGAAAAGGCCGCCGAACTGGTTGATCATAAGAGCGATCACATATGCGAAACCGCACTGATAAAGGATAGCGAACCAGGTCCACTTCGCGTTGTTCATCTCACGTCTGATGGCACCGATAGCAGCGAAGCAGGGTGCGCACAGAAGATTGAATACCAGGAACGACATACCGGTAACTCCGGTGAATACGCCTGCGAGTGTAGCATAGAGGCCCTCTTCTCCGCCTCCGTAGAGAACGCCCATCGTACCTACGATGTTCTCCTTAGCTACGAGACCTGTAAACGATGCGACCGCTGCCTGCCAGTTGCCCCATCCGAGAGGAGTGAACAGCCATGCAATGGCATTTCCGACCTTTGCAAGGATCGAGATCGAGATCTCATCCTCCTCAAGCATCCTGAAGCCGTCCTCCGCGAAGCCGAAGCCCGAAAGGAACCATACAACGATCTGCGAGATAAGGATGATCGTGCCTGCCTTCTTGATGAAGGACCAGCCGCGCTCCCACATGGAGCGGAGTACATTGCCGAGTGTCGGCATATGGTAAGCGGGAAGCTCCATAACGAAGGGAGCGGGATCTCCCGCGAACATCTTTGTCTTCTTAAGCATTACGCCGGAGATGATGATCGCCGCCATACCGATGAAATATGCGCCTGTCGAGATCCATGCGCTGCCGCCGAAGATCGCGCCTGCGATCATCGCGATGAAGGGAACCTTAGCGCCGCAGGGGATAAATGTCGTGGTCATGATCGTCATACGGCGGTCACGCTCATTCTCGATGGTACGTGATGCCATGATGCCGGGGATACCGCAGCCGGTGCCGACCAGCATGGGAATGAAGGACTTGCCCGAAAGACCGAAACGTCTGAAGATACGGTCGAGCACGAATGCGATACGCGCCATGTAGCCGCAAGCCTCAAGGAACGCAAGCATCAGGAACAGTACGAGCATCTGGGGAACAAATCCGAGTACCGCGCCTACGCCGGCTACGATACCGTCCAGGATAAGGCTCTTGAGCCAGTCTGCGGTTCCGATCTTGTCGAGAAGGCTCTCGATAAGAACAGGCACGCCGGGTACCCATACGCCGTAGTCCGCGGGATCGGGCTCCTCAAAGCCGTTCTCCTTAACATAAGCGACCGCATCCTTAAAGGACATTCCGATAACGCCTTCGTCAGCGTCCTCGGGAACAGCATCGTAGTATACCGTCATCTCGTCTACCGCGAGCGTTTCCTCATCCTCTACCTCAACGGTGGAAGTTGCGGGACCGGTGATGCCTTCCAGTTCGGCGATAGCCGCATCGGCGTCAAACTCTTCGTCTTCAGCGTCTACTTCAAGATATGCGCCGATAGCGCTCATAGCGTCGCCGTACTCTTCTGCTGCCTCATCGGCCGCTCTGCCGCCGATACCGAACAGATGCCATCCGTCACCGAACAGTCCGTCGTTTGCCCAGTCGGTAGCCGATGCGCCGACACCGACCATCGCGATCCAGTAAACCAGGAACATAACAACTGCGAATATCGGAAGTCCGAGCCATCTGTTGGTCACGATCTTATCGATCTTATCGGACGTTGTCAGGGCGCCCGCCTTCTTTTTCTTATAGCAGGCCTTGATGACCTCTGCGATATATACATAACGCTCGTTGGTGATGATGCTCTCCGCGTCATCGTCGAGCTCCTTCTCTGCCGCTGCGATATCCTTTTCAACATGCGCGAGCTTGTCCGAAGGGATATTCATTGAAGAGAGCACCTTGTCGTCACGCTCGAAGATCTTGATGGCGTACCATCTCTGCTGCTCCTCAGGCATATCGTGAACGATCGCTTCCTCGATATGCGCGATCGCATGCTCAACGGGACCCGAGAAGGTGTGCTGGGGAACCGTCTTTGTATTCTTTGCCGCGTCGATGGCAGCCTCGGCTGCCTCCATGATGCCGGTCTCCTTCAGGGCGGAGATCTCAACAACCTTACAGCCGAGCTGTCTGGAAAGCTCTGCGATGTCGATCTTGTCGCCGTTCTTTCTGACAACATCGATCATGTTGATCGCTACGACTACCGGGATACCGATCTCGGTAAGCTGTGTGGTAAGATACAGGTTTCTCTCAAGGTTGGTACCGTCAACGATGTTCAGGATCGCGTCGGGACGCTCGCCGAGCAGATAGTTTCTGGCAACAACTTCCTCCAGTGTATAGGGAGAAAGTGAATAGATTCCGGGAAGGTCGGTGATGGTGATATCATCGTGCTTTTTTAATTTACCTTCCTTTTTCTCCACGGTTACTCCGGGCCAGTTGCCGACAAACTGATTCGAACCGGTCAGGGCATTGAACAGGGTCGTTTTACCGCTGTTCGGGTTTCCTGCAAGTGCAATACGTAAGTTCATCTTATTTATGTCCTTTCAATTATCATTCGCTTACTGATCTTTTGTTAGTTCATGCTAACGTATTATTCAACCTCTACCATCTCCGCGTCAGCCTTACGCAGAGACAGCTCGTAATTCCTGACCGTTACCTCGATGGGATCTCCCAGGGGTGCGACCTTACGGACATAGATCTCCGTATTCTTGGTGATCCCCATGTCCATGATCCTGCGCTTTACCGCGCCTTCGCCATGAAGCTTAACAACCTTGACCGTCTGTCCGATCTTTACGTCTCTCAGTGTTTTCAATGTTTTCTCCTCCTCAGACCATTATTTTTCTGGCAAGTTCATCACTGACAGCCACACGGCTCTCTTTGACCTTTACGATCAGATTCTCGCCGAGTGAGTTCATTACGCTTACCTCGCCGCCTACATTAAAGCCCAGATCTTCCAGGTGCTTTTTAACTTCCGGACTCCCGCCGATCTTTTTGATGATCTGGGGCTGTCCCGCTTCCGCATAAATAAGGGGCATCATGTTATTCCTCCCTTTTTCGTTTTGTTAGCCGTATCTAACTCAGGTGCAAACAAAAAAGTTAGTCTGCTCTAACCGTTCCTCATTATAGTTAGACGTAGCTAACCTGTCAAGCACTTTTTTATTTTTTTTTAATATTTTTTCCCAACTCGTAATTTGTATGGTATAATCTAATATGATAAGATGTTGCTTGAGGGGGGTTACGATATGTCACTGATGGAATCCGGAGAAATGTATTTGGAGACGATCTATGTTCTGTCACAGGAGTCGAGTTCCGTTCGCGCGATAGATGTCGGCGAGCACATGGGTTTTTCTAAGCCTTCCGTCAGCCGTGCCATCGGACTCTTAAAGGATGAGGGCCTCGTCAAAAAGGACGATGACGGGTCTTTAAAGCTTACCAAGGCAGGCGAGATCTTGGCGCAGCGCATTTACGAGCGCCACACCGTGCTCACAAAGCTTTTTACCGACCTGGGCGTTGACGCGGAGACAGCCGCCGAGGATGCCTGCAGGGTCGAGCATTATATCAGCGATAAGACCTTTGACGCGATCAAGGCTCACGCGAAGGATCTTGAGAAAAAGAAATGAAAACAGGGTGCCAACAGGCACCCTTCTTTTTTATTCCTCTATCGTTATGATATCCGTCAGTATGTACCCGAACAGCGGATACGAGGTGTTCGCGTTCTCGGAGTAGCCGCCCTTCAGACTGATCGTATTTGTGGGCTCATCGGGATCGACTCCGATATAATTGCCGCGGAATACGAAATCTCCGCCTCCGCGCTTAAACTGATCTATCGCGTTGTTCATGGCCGTCTGGGTGCGGGGCGCGGCAACCTGCTCGTTCAGGTCCAGCATTTCCACCCAGCCTCTCTCAAATCCGGCCGAAACGTCGTGTCCGTGAATATGTCCCGCAACCACTGTCTCTATCGGCTTATTCTTGAAAAGAGCCTCCGCGGCCGCCAGCACATACGGCTCCCAGCATACTCTCGAGGTAACAAGCGACGAGCCCGGTGCTACCTCTGACATACTCTGGTTATATCCGACGAAATATACCTGTCTGCCCTCCTGCAGAGCCTCCTCGCAGGCTATGGCGGGTCCTATCGTATCGGTGTGCTGCGATATGATCACGCAGCCTTTGGCTATCATTTTCTCTGCGGCTTTCTTTTCCTGTGCGTAGCTGCTCCATGTATGAGTGTAGCAGACACGCATGGTCGCTTCCGGAACAACGGAACGCACACCCAGGATAAAGGCCGTATATCCCGAGATAACCTCGGATGTGGGGAATGCGGCCACAAATCCGACATTGGCCTGATCCTTTGTGATAACACCGTCCGAGATCAGCTGGGCTATCTTAAGTCCTGCCGCGATACCGCTCACGTATCTGCCCTGATAGGCCTCGCCCTTGAATGTGTGGTAGTTGTCAGGGACTTCGACGCCGTTCATGTCTCTGTAAGAGGCCTGACAGAACTCGATATCCGGATATTCGGGGGCCAGTTTTACGACCAGTTCGCTGTAACCGTTGAAAAATATGATGTCGCAGCCTTTCTCAGCCATTTCCCTGAGCGGTTCTTCCATCTCATCGTCCAGCACATTGCTGCTGGTAAATATCTTCACGCGGTCTCCGTATTTCTTTTCGAGCGCGTCCTTGGCCAGCGAGAAATTATAGGTATACGGCGTACTCTCATCATTGTCGTAGATGAAACCCACCTTCAGGCTGCTCCGTCCGCCCGACAGATCCAGTGCCCTGAAAAGACCTATGAATGCGAAAAGTACGACCAGACAGGTCAGCGCAGTTGTGATATATACACGCTTCATACCTTATCTCCTTTCCCGGTCGCTGCGGCATCCCCGGCCGTTTCGGTCTTTGCGGCTTCATCCGGGCCGCTCTTCATCTCGTCAGCCTGTATCTTTTTGTCCTCTTCCACACGGCGTTTCAGCTCTTCCTGAGCCTCCTGATCGACAGCCATCTGGATCTCCGCACGTTTTTCGGCATAGAGACGGTCAAGATCGATAACGTGCTTATCCACAAGGCGGAAGAACGCATCGAGAGCTTCGGGGTCGAACTGCGTGCCCCTGCCGCGCTTCATCTCGTTCATAACGTAATCGCTGTCCATATGATTACGGTAAACACGGTTTGAAGTCATGGCGTCGAAAGCGTCGGCCACGCCTATGATCCTGGCGAACAGCGGTATCTCTTCGCCTTTGAGTCCGTCAGGATAGCCGCGTCCGTCAAAGCGCTCATGATGGAATCTGGCGCCCTCCTCAACATGCTCCACCAGCGTGAAATCCTTGAGTATCTCGGCTCCGCGCACAACATGCGATTTCATCTTCGCGTATTCGTCGTCGGTCAGTCGTCCGACCTTGTTCAGAACTACGTCGGGTATGCCGATCTTGCCGATATCATGCAGCTGCGCGGCTTTTTTCAGATTTGAGAGGGCCTTTCTGCGCTCCCACCACTTGAAGCAGTTCATCTCTTCCGCTATCAGCTCGGAGTATTCCGCAACACGCATGGAGTGCTGATGAGTTCGCACATCCTTGGCATCGACGGCCTTCGCTATCGCAAGTACTGTCTCGTTTGCCATGTTCAGCTTGATCTCCTGCTTGTTCAGCTGTCTCTGTACAATGAACCAGGTGCACCATACAAGGAAAGTCGAGAGCAGCAAGAGCATATAGACCTTAAAGCCCCTTTTCTCGTAGAATTCACCTTCTTTGACCAGTTCAAAACTGCGTTTCTCGAGGATATGCTCACCCGCACTGTCGAATATGGCGATGCTGAAAGTGTAAGAACCCGCGGGAATATTCGAATAGCTGATGTTGTTCAGGCTGTTCTGCGGAACAATGATCCATGTGGGATCACAGTGTTCGAGATAGTAACCTACATTGGGCTCCTGTATGGTATAGTTCAGGATCTCGGGAGCCAGCTCTATACGGCTGACACCCTGTCCGATCGTGATGGCGCCGGTGCGGGGCAGAGGCTGGAGCTTGCCGTCCACGCGTATCGATGCCAGCTGCATACGGTACGAACGCACATCACTGTTGTATTTTTCCACATCGATTATATATGCTCCGGTATCGCACGGAAGGAACAGCTCACCATTGCCGTTGTAATAGTTCCATGAGTTGGCGGTAAGGGATGTACCAAGACCTCTTCTGGCATCGAGGAGTTCCCATACCATATCTACGCCCGCAACGAGCTCGTCGCGCTCAACCACATAGATTCCGGCGCTCGACATAACGAAGAGGGTATCCTCATCCTTTACCCAGATGTCATAGTTGTTGAAATACGGGAACTGGTCGAGTACCCTGATCGTTCCGCCCGGCTCCATATAGCAGAGGCTGTTGCTCGTAACGATGAACACGCCTTCCGATTTGGGATCCTTTACGGTACGCAGGATAACACCGCTGCTCAGGCCGTCCTCACGCGTGATCATGTCCACGACCTCACCGTTCTTCAGTACGGCGATGCCGTCTCCGTCGGTACCCGCAAGTATCGTTCCGTCGCCTCTTTCGGTGGCTGTCAGGATCATCGAATTGATCAGTCCGTCCTCGTTCTTGACGGTCTTTTCGATCTTATGATCGCGGATAAAACTGATGCCCGTATCTCCGGCCGCGAGTATAGTACCGTCCGAGAGCCCGGTCACGAGCCTTGCGCGGCTGCCGAAGCTGCCGTTTTCCGCATTGTATGCCCACGATTCGCCGTTCGGCGCATATTCCATCAGGCCGCTGCCATAGGTGCATACCCACAGATGGCCGGTGCTGTCCACATACATGCATCGGATACGCTTGCCCGCAAGCTCCTCGGTAAGCGTATTCTCTATCCTGTATCTGCAGGCCTTGTCCACCACATCGAGCCCCTTATCGGTGCCGATGTAATAGTTGCCCTGCCAGAAAACGATGGCATTGACCACCCTGCGCTCCATGCCTACCGCGCCGTACACATCCTTGAACGGCGACTTGGCCAGACGCAGGAGTCCCAGTCTCGATGACGTGAACCACAGATTGCCCTGATAGTCAAAGAGCATGTTGTCGATCGAATTGTTGAACTCATTTGTATTCAGGCGGTGATAGCCGTTAACATCCATATAGGAAATGCCGCTGTCAGTGGAGATGAACAGTGTTCCATCGCTGAGATAATTGAGGTTGTTGATACTTGCTACATCCTCGCAGGTGATCATGCTGAGTTCCTTAAACTTATCACCGTTCACATCAAAGCAATAGATATGATTTGTGGAGGTACCTACCATCAGTGTCCCGCCGGGCGCGAATGCGCAGCAGTTGTACAGTTCGCCTCCCTCGGGAAGCTGAATGCAGTCCTGTATTTCTCCTTCTTTGAGCAGGAACAGCCTGCCGTCAGACGCAACGGTCGCCACATGTCCGCGCTCGTCCGCGGAAATGCTGTCGGCATAGTTGATGTCCCCGAGTGTATTCACAGCCTTGAGGCCGTTATTCATTGCCAGTATCTGCATGCTGCCGGTGGTCCCGACATAATAGTATCCGTCGGAAGCGCGCGTGATGCAGCGCACGGAATTGGAGGGCAGACCGTCAGACTGGTCGAGTACGTTTACTACCTCCTCACGTATCACGATGGCCAGACCATTGTCGTTAGTTCCTATCCACAGACGGCCTTCCTCATCGACATACAGGCAGTTGACGTTCTTAACGCTCTCATAGTTGTCTATCCAGCGGAACTCACGTCCGTTATAGCGGTAGAGGCCTGCGTAAGTACCGATCCAGAGAACACCGTCATTGGTCTGGGCGATGTCGTTCGCCTCACCGCAGGGCAGTCCGTTGTTGCTGCTGTAGACGCTCTGGACATAATCGTTGTAATCGGTGGTGTCTGTTACATACGCGGTATCCGCATGAACTGCCGAAGGGCTCGAAATGCCGGCAAACAGACAGATGATGATGACTGCGGCCGCAGCGGATCCTCCGCTTAAGGTCTCCTTTACCCTGCGGTCATTGCGCCACCAGCGTCTGATCAGAATAACAATATAAACAGCGGCGATCGTAAGCACTTTGTCGGCAAACTCGATGGCCAGCTGTCCCATAACGGCACAGAGAACGAAGGGCACTTTTTTAGTCACAAAATAGGCTATAACGCCGTTGCCCCATTTGTTTCCCGTTAAGCCTTTGTTAAAGATAAAATTGATGGGAACCGAAACGACCAGTGCCGTAAGCACGGTAAGAGACGCAGCCATCATGAAACCGAAGAACTGCGCAAACCACTTCTTCTTGGCCGCGATGCCCACGATAACGCCGAGCGCGATACTTGTGATGCAGTAGGCGACAGAAAGGTTATTGACCACGCCGTATGCCAGGTTTCCCGAAAGTCCGACCATCGCGCCGCACACGGGTCCCGCGATGTAGGCGCACAGAGCGGTGCCGAACGAATCGGCCCAGATAGGCCAATCAAAGCGAACGGCTATAAGCCTTCCGCAAACATTCATACATACGCACATTGCTATAAACAGAATGATCTGCCAGGTCTTCCACTTTTTCATAGGTTTTTCAACCTCCCCATTAATTGCATTATACCGCAATCGGTAATTTCTGCAATCCTTCCTCAGCCATTATCCGCAGTACTTTATTCTCTTCTGTATTTGTCTCTTATCACGCGCATTTCGTACATTTTCTGATCCGCGATCTCTATATATTCGTCCAGTCCCGTCATGTCCTCTTTCGCGGGAAGCAGCACCCAGCCGTAGCTCGCGCCGACCTTGTAGGGATTGGAATGTGACTTGTTGTACGCCTCGATCGCGCTGTCCAGCTTTACGGCAAATTCATCCGGCTCGGGGCTGTCCGGATCGATCGATGCGAACAGGAGGAATTCGTCTCCGCCTATGCGGACCGCTTTGCTGCCCGTGGGAGCCGCGTTTTTCAGCTCCGACGATACCACGGCGATCGCCTCGTCTCCGGCCGCATGTCCGAAGGTGTCGTTCAGGTATTTCAGTCCGTTCAGGTCCGCAACACACACAAACAGATGCCTGTCGTTTTTCTTCGCGTCCTCTATGACGATCTCCGAGTAGTACTTCAGGCCCTTGCGGTTATAGCAGCCGGTCTGCTGATCGGTCATGTTCTCCTCGAAAAGTTTGTCGTATTTATCCTGGAGCTTTTTAAGTATCGCACGGTCTTCGGCTTCGCGCGCGAGCTCGGCTCTCTTTCTTTCATTGATGTCCCTGACCATGAAAACAAAATCGCACCCCGCGGTGCTGTCCTCTTCCGCGGTGTTGCACATAACGAGCTCCGACCAGTAATATTTCCTGTCCGAATGCCTGATCCTGCATTCCATGGAAACATGAACATGAGTCCCCAGCCGCCCGGCGTAATGCTCCCTGTCGGTAAACTCTCTGAACTCCTCTCTGTCCGCAGGGTGGATATGCTTTTTAAAGTTTTTGCACAGCGTCCTGAAATCTCCGCGCTTTGTATCCTCCTCCGAGCCCGTGGATATGCTGTCGAGCTCGCTGTTATGATCGACGATCTCATACCGTTCCGTCTCACCGTCAACGATCACCATCATCTGGAACAAACTGCGTATCGCATTATCGACTGAAGCTGCCACGATCATATCATCATGCCTCCGAATATTATTCAGAATTTCCCTTAATCCCGTTATACCACAAAATCAGGGTGCCTGTCACCATAAACAAAAGTTTATGGTGACAGGCACCCTGAAAATTATGAAGAAACAGTAATCAGCGTGATCAGCCTTTTGCGAACCACTTTCCGCGCTTCGATACTACATCGAAGATAACCGCGGCAAGAAGTACCATACCCTTTACAACCTTCTGCATGTTGGCGTCAACACCCATCAGGGACATACCCATGTTGATAACGCCCATGAGGACCGCACCGACGATAACGCCGGGAACCGTACCGATTCCGCCGTAAGCCGAAGCGCCGCCGATGAAGCAGGAGCCGATGGCGTCCATCTCGTAGTTCTGCCCGTAGGTAGGCTGTGCGGAGGTCAGACGCGCGATGGTGACCATTGCCGCGAGTGCCGCAAGCAGACCCATGTTGGTGTATGCGAGGAAGTAAACCTTATTGGTATTGATACCGGAAAGCTTTGTAGCCTTCTCGTTGCCGCCGACAGCGTAGAACGAACGGCCGACGGTCGTGTTGGAAGTAATGTAAGCGTAGATGATGATAACGAGGAATACCCAGATAAGTACGGTCGGGATACCCTTGTGCTGTGCCAGTCTGAACGCGAACGCGAAGATAACGAGCGCGATCAGTAAGGTCTTAACCCAGAAAGCCACAGCCGATTCAACCTCGTACTCCTTCTTGATCTTGGTAAGTCTGCTCTTAAGCTGTATCGCAACAAATCCGATCGCCAGCACGATTCCCACGATCAGGCAGAGTCCGTTGATGCCGTCGAAATGGAAAACGTCGGGGATATAGCAGTTTGCGCCGCCGCCGAACAGATTTACGAAGGAAGTGCAGTCCTTGATCGAAACGGTAAGACCGTTCAGCACTACGTTGCTCAGACCTCTGAACGCCAGCATGCCCGCCAGCGTTACGATGAACGGAGGTATTCTTACATAAGCGATCCAGAAAGCCTGGAAAGCACCGATCGCGGTACCTACTACCAGCATGATCAGGATCGTGAGGATCATCGGAACGCCGAGCTCAACCATGAGCTTCGCTCCCACGGCTCCGACAAAGCATACTACCGAACCGACCGAAAGATCGATGTTTCCGCCTGTCAGGATACAGAGCAGCATACCTGTCGCAAGGATGAAAACGTATGCGTTCTGGGAAATGATGTTGGAAATATTTGCCGGCAGAAGGATGTTTCCTCCGGTCAAAATGGCAAACAGTCCGAATACCAGGACCAGTACGATGATCATCGTATATTTTTTAGTAAAATCAAGTAATTTTGTATTTGTCATTTTAAGTTCTCCTTAACCGGCTTTGATGATGTGTGACATGATGGCTTCCTGCGATGCTTCGGACGCATCGAGCTCGGCCACCATTTTGCCTTCGTTCATTACATATATCCTGTCGCACATTCCCAGTATCTCGGGCATCTCGGAAGAGATCATGATGACCGATTTTCCTTCCGCCACCAGCTGGTTCATAATGCAGTAGATCTCGTATTTAGCGCCTACATCGATACCTCTTGTGGGCTCATCGAGGATCAGGATATCCGGGTTCGCGAACATCCATTTCGCCAGAAGCACCTTCTGCATGTTTCCGCCGGAAAGATTGCCGACGTTCTGCTCTACCGAAGGACACTTGATCGCGAGCTTTGCTTTGTATTCATCGGCAGCGGCGAACTCCTTGTCCTTGTCGATGATCTTGTGCGAGCTGACTCCGTCGAGATTTGCCAGCGTCGTGTTGATCTTTATCGTGTTGGAAAGTATCAGTCCGTTGCCCTTTCTGTCCTCGGTAACGTAGGCCAGCTTGTGGGCGATCGCCTCTTTGACGGTGTTCATGTGAACTTCCCTGCCGTCAATGAATACCTGACCCGAAATATTGTCGCCGTAGCTCTTTCCGAATATGCTCATCGCGAGCTCCGTGCGGCCCGCGCCCATGAGTCCGGATATGCCTACTATCTCGCCCTTGCGCACATTGAAATCGACATTGTCGACAACCTTGCGTCCCGCGTAGATCGGATGATAAGCCGTCCAGTTCTTAACCTCGAGCTTGATGTCTCCGATGTGCTTCTCTCTCTTCGGGAAGCGGTCCGCGATCTCACGGCCTACCATGCCCTTGATGATGCGTGTCTCGGAGAAATCATCGACATTCTTGTCCAGCGTCTCGATCGTGCAGCCGTCGCGGATGACCGTGATCTTGTCCGCAACGTATGAAACCTCGTTCAGCTTGTGTGAAATGATGATGGAGGTCAGGCCGTTCTGCTTGAATTTGATCAGCAGATTGAGCAGCGCGTGTGAATCCTCCTCGTTAAGTGAAGCGGTGGGCTCATCCAGGATAAGCAGACGCGCGTTTTTGGCCATCGCCTTCGCGATCTCTACCAGCTGCTGCTTGCCCACGCCTATATCTTTAATCAGAACCTGCGGCTGCTCGTTAAGACCTACCATCTTCATGTACTTTGCCGCAAGCTCGTTCGTTTCGTTCCAGTTAATGCGGAATCTGCTTCCGCGCTCGTTTCCGAGAAACATGTTCTCGCCGATAGTCATATAAGGAACCAGCGCGAGCTCCTGGTGAATGATAACGATTCCCTTTGACTCGCTGTCCTTGATATGGTTGAACTTACAAACCTCGCCGTCGTAGACGATGTCCCCCTCGTAAGTACCGTAAGGATATATTCCGCTTAAGACATTCATCAATGTGGATTTTCCGGCACCGTTCTCGCCTACGAGAGCGTGGATCTCGCCTTCTTCCACCTGCAGATTAACATTGCTGAGTGCTTTCACACCGGGGAAGGTTTTGGTTATGTTTTTCATCTCGAGAAGAATCTTAGCCAATTTTAATCCTCCCTTTCTATCTTTATGTGTCTCGGACGCGCAACAGGCGGGACGAGCCCGCCTGCGCATCCGTCTTTAATTGGTTACTGAATATCCGACTCCTTGTAGTAGCCCGAGTCGATGAGCAGCTTCTTGTAGTTGTTAACATCCGCGAATACGGGCTCGCAAAGGTATGAAGGAACAATACCCTTTCCGTTGTCGTAAGTCGTGGTATCGTTAACGGGAGCATCCTTGCCCTGCATGATAGCGTCAACCATCTCTACGGTCTTTGCTGCGAGGTCACGGGTATCCTTGAAGATCGACATAGACTGCTTGCCGATGAGCATGTTCTTAACGTTAGCCTTATCACAGTCCTGACCGGTGATGATGGGCCAGTTGCTGTGGTTGCCTTCGTAGTTGGCGATAAGGGAGTTGGTAACACCCATAGCGGTTGAGTCGTTCGAAGCCATAACAGCGTCAAGCTGTGTTCCGTCTGCATAGTAAGCAGCGATGATAGCGTCGAATCTGTTCTGTGCGTTCTCTGTCGACCAGCTCTGTGTAGCAACTGTATCGAAATCCTTCTGACCGGACCTTACAACGAGCTGTCCGTTGTCGATGTACTTCTGAAGAACCGACATAGCGCCGCCGAAGAAGAATCTTGCGTTGTTGTCGCCGGGGTCACCGGTGATGAGCTCGATGTTGAAGGGGCCTGCGCCGCTCTTCAGATTAAGCTGTGACTCAATGTACTCGCCCTGCTTAACGCCTACCATGTTGTTATCGAATGTTGCGTAGTAGGTAACAGCGTCAGAGTTCATGATAAGACGGTCATACGCGATAACCTTGATGTTCTTTTCCTTAGCCTGCTCAAGAACAGTTCCGAGCGAATCGCCTTCGATAGATGCGATAACCAGAACCTTGCAGCCCGAGCTGATCATGTTCTCGATCTGTGAAACCTGAGTGGGAACGTCGTTCGAAGCGTACTGAAGATCAACGGTGTAGCCTGCTGCTTCAAGCTTTGCCTTCATGTTGTCGCCGTCCTGATTCCATCTCTGCAGATCCTTTGTAGGCATCGAAACGCCAACCTTGGTTCCGCCCGAGCTCTTACCGCATGCGGTCAGAGTGGAAAGACCCATGACCAGAACGAGTAATAAAACTACAATCTTTTTCATAAAATGCCCTCCTGAAATAGTGGTGATTAATTGTTGCAAAAAAAGCATACCATACCCCGGTAGGAATTAATTTTGACGAATCTTGATTATTTTACCCACTTGCTTTTGAAAAAAAGAAATGCAGTGCACTTTTTTGTCATGCACTGCATTCAAAACGCAAAAAATTACCATTAGTCCTCCGGCACGTTCAGATAAACATCCTCTTTCAGATGGAAGCCGCTGCCTATGATGACCTCGTCAAGGTTTTCCTTTGTGACCGCTATCGGTGTCAGGCCTATATACCTGATATCGTAGGTCCCGTCGTTTATCGTGGACAGATCGGCGCTGAATATGCTCTCGCCCTTTACCAGCGCGATCGCGCACTCAGCCGCACGCTTCGCGAGCTTTTCGACCGGCTTGTACACGGTCATCGCCTGGGTGCCCTCGACTATCCTCTGGCATGCCTCGAGGTCCGCGTCCTGCCCGACCACAGGTATCTCTCCTGCCAGTCTCTTCTCCGACAGAGCCCTGATAACCTGTCCCGCGAGGTTGTCGTTTCCGCACATTATGCCGTCAACGCTCTTTACGATATCCTCGTTCTCATAGATGTACTCCCCCGCGATCTCTGCCCTCCAGCCGTCGCAGAAAATGGCGTCGGCAATGCTCATTCCCTTATCGGCGCAGACTGCCTTAAATCCCTTTTCCACGGCCGGAACGTTGTTATCATGCGGCGAACCCTGCAGCATCAGCACGTTCCCGCCCTCAGCCCCGTTTGCTGCCAGAGCCTCGGCCATCATCGTGCCGACCATCTCGTTGTCAAAGGTAATGTACAGATCCGCGTTCGCGTTGGTGACCAGTCTGTCGTAGGCTATGATCTTTATCCCCTCATCCTTTGCCTTCTGAACGGTCTCCTTCAGTGAGTCGGAATCTATGCAGACAATAACGATGGCGTCAACGCCCTTTTTGATAAAATACTCTATCTGTTCCTTCTGTTTTTCCACGTCGCCGTTAGCGTTCTGGACATTAACGGTGGCGCCGAGCTCCTTTGCGGTAGAAACGAAAACGTCCCTGTCGCGCTGCCAGCGCTCGATGACGAACGAGTCGAAGCTCATCGCGATCTCTATGCGGTCGTCCTCAGCCCCGTCGTTTTTCTCAACGGTCTTTTCCCCCGGCTTGCAGCCCGCGAGCATGACACTAATCATCACGATCGCGGCCAGAGCCAATGCTGTCGGTCTTTTCACTTGTTCCCCCTCCGTTATCCGGTCATTTGCCTTCCCTGTACTCCGTGGGAGTCACACCCACGTTTTTCTTGAAAGACTTGCTGAAATAGTTCGGGTCCGAATACCCGGACATGACGCCTATCTCCTTCATCGAGTACTGAGTGGTGGAAAGCAGCTCCTTCGCGTGCTCTATGCGCAGTCTGGTCAGATAATCGATGAAATTCTCGCCCGTGTTTTCCTTGAATATGCGGCTCAGATAATACGAGCTGATGTTTACCGCCATCGACAGGTCGTCGAGCGTGATGTTCTTTGTGTAATTGGCCTCGATATAGGCTTTTGACGCCTCCACGACATCGTTGGTCGTCTCGGTCTTTTTCTCGGAAATGCTCGTGCCCGAGAATATCAGCCTGTCCTTGAACCACTCCCAGAGGCTCTCCGCGTCGTTCGCGCGCATGACCGTCGGCAGATAATCGCGGCGGTCCTCTATCTTATAGGTAAGTCCCTTTTCGTACGCTATGGTCTCGGCGCGCATGACGAACTCGAGGATCTTCAGACGGATATCCATGATGTCCTTGGTCTTGATCCAGTCGAAGAAATCCCTCGCGACACTGAGCGCAGCCTCGGTGCGCCCCTTCGCGATCTCCTCAAAGAGCCTCAGTTCGAGATCGATCGGGTATTCTCCCTCGAAATCGCAGCCTATCGGCAGATCGTCGGCATGCGCGACCGTGTTGGTCGTCATCAGCAGCGCGTTGATCGCGTCCCTGTAGGAATTGTCCTGCCTGGCCAGCCTGTTGACCTTTCCGATGCCTACCCTGAACGCGATGTCCATGGTATGGCTGAGCTTATGTATCATCTCGCGAGCGTTTGTGATGACCCTGACTCGCTCTCCGTACTCCATCTCCTCGTAGTCGCAGGGCACCAGTACCGCGATCTTGTTGCTCATTACCGAGCCCACGATGCCGCTGAAATACAGCTTGATATACTCACGTATCTCCCTGTAGTTCTGCTGCAGCTTAACGCTCGAGCCGAGGGCGTTGGTCATATGGTTGCCCTCTTTCGCGTCACCCGATACCAGCACCATCATATAGGCGTTCTCCGCGTGGAGACCGAGCATGGTCTTGTAATTGTCTATGTCCTCGTCGAAATACTCATGGAACAGGATATTGTAGATCAGGCCGTTTTCGAGTATCGGGATGACGGTCTCGAGCTTTTCCCTGATCATCAGGTCGTTCGAGCGCCGGTTCTTCTCCTCGGTGACCATGACCATCGCCTTTTTGAGGGCGGATACGATCCTGCCGCGTTCCATGGGCTTCGTGATATATTCGATCGCGCCGAGCTTCATCGCTTCTTTCGCGTAATCGAACTTATCATAGGCAGACATGACTATGAACACGGTGTTGTGGCAGAAGGTCTTCATCTCCCTGATGGCGTCGATACCGTTGATGCCCGGCATATGGATATCTATAACCGCGATGTCCGGCCTGAAGTTCTCTGCCAGCTCTATGACGTTTCTTCCGCTCTTGGCACACTCCACCTCACAGCTGTTGCCAAACTCTTTTTCAATTATGAATTTCATGGAGTCGATAACGATCCCCTCGTCATCAGCGACCATAACTCTATACATTTTCCACCTCCATGGGAAGCCGTATTATAACTTCGCAGCCCTTGTTCTCACCAAGGCTTATTATTTCGATGGCATCGTCTCTCTCGGCAAAGATCCTCACTCTGGAAATGACATTGTCCATGCCTATTCCGTTGTTGTCATAGGCGTTTTCATCGCTTACATAATCCCCTGAAAGGATCTTTTCTATAGTCTCATTACTGATGCCTTTTCCGTTATCCTTCACACTTATGCAAACATCTTTATCCTGCCTGTAAACTCTAAGAACAATCCTGCCATCCCCGGCCATTTCCCTTATACCGTGATTTACAGCATTCTCTACAATTGGCTGAAGGATCATACTTGGCATTTTGTGATCAAGAAGTCTTTCATCCACCTGTTTTTCGTAACCGATATCCCCTGAAAAACGCACATTTAAAATGTGGATGTAATTGTCAACTAAAGTAACCTCTTCCCTTAAAGTAACAGCATCCTTTTGATTTTTTACATTATATCTGAAAAAGTCAGCCACAGTCTGAACATATTCATAAGTTCTGTCAGCACCTTCCATCATTGCAAGCTGGGCCCCTGCATTTAACGTGTTAAAAAGAAAATGCGGGTTGATCTGGGCCTGCAAATACCGCAGCTGTGCGTCCTTAAGATGTGCCTCCATCATCAGCTCTTTTTCCTGCATATAGCGCTCATTGGCCATACTGACCTTGAGCTGTTCAATATAGTCCT
>JAEEGK010001638.1_pt1 | contig 56234 bp, 36 predicted proteins | sample 8958771 | NCBI WGS metagenome assembly JAEEGK01 (sample SAMN16246547, study PRJNA631951) | gut metagenome | biome: gut microbiome; feature: rumen; material: SC-attached | host: Bos | place: Iran: Karaj | collected 2018-10 | reverse complement strand
AAAGAATAATAATTTTAGTTATAATTGAAATTTTTAAAAATATTCGTCTGTATAAAAAATAAATCATAATTAATTATTTGTTTTACTTCTTATATTCCAATTTTTATTTAAAAATTAATTAAAAAAAGATTTAAAAAAAACTTACAAATTAACCTAATTCACTTTCTGAAATTTTATTTTTGATATTATAATCAATAATTGGTATTATTACTTCTATACTTAATAATTTTTTCATATTTTCAAAAAATAAAAATAATAGTTCATATGTTCGAGAACATTTTAAAATCCAAATTGGAAAAATATATTCAAATACATAAAATTTAGATCTTTGTCTTTTTTTCATTTCTTGAAAAAAAGATAGGTTTAATTTTTTATTTATTCCAGTATAGTTATTTATGTATATTTGTTTAGGAGGATTTAAAGAATTAAGAATATTAATTTTAGAACTTTTATCTAAATTTTTACCAAAACTAAATTTACAGGCTAAATTACTTTCATAAGTAAATTTCTTTATAATTTTATTTTTTTTAAAATTACCATTTTTTACAAATTCATCACTTACAATTCTATTCATTAAATCACAAATAAAAGCTTTTTGAGATAAATAAACAGATAAATATTGAAAAATTTTTAAGATAATATCTAAAAATCCTCCAATATTACCTAAAACTTCTTGTATAGTCACATATTTTCTGACATAATGAGTTTCCCTACAATAAAAAGTAATAAATATTTCTGTCAGAGAAGGATTATTTTTTGTATAATCCACATTTACTTTTTTATCAATAATATCAGGATAAATTAATTCAAATTCAAAAAATTTATATAATTTTCTTTTACTATAAAATATCCCTTGATCACTTTCATATACAGAAGGTGAAAAATAATAAAAATACCTTCTCAAATATTCAAAAGAGAGAGAGAAACCATCACTTCTAACAATTTCAATAATAGGATTATATTTATTATAATGATCAACAGAAAAAGAAAGATATAATAGACTTAAATATGTATTTTCAAAATATTTTATAATTTCATCTTCACCTCTACATATAATATTAGAATCATTTTGACATTTATTTAATGATATTTTTAAAAAACTAAATCCAACAGCAGAATCTCCAAATCTTCCACTTATTTTTAAATTTTGATTTGGTTTAACACACATATAATTATTTATATTATAACCTTGTCCATTTAATTTTGTACTGAATTCAATATTGTTACATTCTTCTATTTCAATATTAGTTATTGTTGTTTGTAAAGTATGTTCACCATTAATATTTATTGGAAAAGTATCTTGCCTTTCAATTTTTAAATTTACTAATGTTGGTTCTAAATTTTTTGTTGTTCCATTTAAATCAGAAAATGAAAGTAATAAAGGAACATTTGAAAAATCTATTGAAGCTTCTCCACCAATTTGAACCAGATTAGTGGTTAAGGAAAATGAAGTTTTATTAAATAATTGAAGAAAATATATTAATGAAACCCCAATTACAATTACGATTGAAAATATGCTAAATAAAAAACCTAAATTTGTATGATATATTTCTTCTTTTTTATATAAAAGAGGAAAATCTACTCCATAAATATTTATTGACTCAAATAATTTATTAATTTTTTTTAAAATTTTTTTAGACATTTTGTTTCTCTCTTTTTTAATAAACAATGAAAAATCTTCAATTAAAAAAAAAAAATTATACTAATACCATTTTTACAAATTTAAATAATTAATCTTTTAAAAACAATAATTGAAAAAATGTCTTCATTACCTCATCCTACAGAATTAAAAGAAAATTCCCGAAGTGATAGAATCAGAAAATGTAGTTCTAATTCCAAAAGGAAATATTGGAGAAGCAATAATTCATGAAGAAAAATTAGATGATCAAAGCGGATATTAGTCATGTATATATTACTTTAGTATATTATGACGATGTAAAGGAATTAAAATTAAAATCAAAAGCAATTTTATAAAATCTCAAAAAATGATTTATCAGAAGAAGAATATATGAAAAATACAGATCCTAACTTTGAAAATGAAAGAAGTGAAATTAATTTAGAAAAAAAAGAAGAACCAGAAAGAAAGATATAAAAAATCCTAAAAAAGATTTATTTTATTATGCTTAAGTGTAGTATTACTATCATCGACATTTCAAATATCATTTATAATAACAATAACAAAAGAATATTTTAATGAACCTCATTTAATAATAGATGTCCTGAATTAATAACAATAAGATTATTAGCTTTTTTAACATTAATATTAAAATTATTGATTGAATTAGGAAACGGAAGAAAAATAGTCACTCATGGAATTTATCAAAGTTTCTTATATAGAAATAATAATAAAAGATTAATTATTAAATATATTTATGGGAATAGTACAAATATTTACTACTTTAAGTTGTTAATTTTGTTCAAGTGAATTAATAGTTCAAACTGAAAGTGTTATTTATTGTATTAAAGATTTTTCAGCTTTAATTGTTTTAACTGAAATCGATAATTGGATAGGAGATTATTTTTTTTAACCACCAGTAAACAAATGCAAGTATATACTAGAGATTATGTTTCTCAAATTTATGTTTTAAGAAAAAAAGATTATTATAGATATCATTTAAGTGATTTTTGTTTTGATGAAGCTGTTGTTGTACTTTTATTTTTTCTATTGTTCCTATTTATCAAGGTATTATTTTTTCTCATAAAAAATAAATTCAGATTTATTTATCTTTTTTTTATAAATATTAGGTTTTTCAATAGTATAATATTAAATTAGGTTTTTTAAATGTATTTACTTTTAAAATAAAGGTTTAATTTATTATTTTTTTAATTTTTTTTAAAATTCACTAGATATTAATTTGTATTTAAATAAAATATTATTTTTTCTAATGGAAAACCATAGAATAATAGATTTTGAAGAAATAGAAAATAAAATACAATTAAATATAGATAATTTTAATTTATATCTTAATTCAGTTGGAGGTCATTCTCTTTTTATTGAAATATCACGAAAATATTTAATTAAAAGTTCAAACGAAAGTGAAATTAATTTTTATTGTTTTATAAATCAAAATAAAAAAACTTTTCATGCAAACACAATTCCTAATTTTAAAGGGGTTATTAGGCAAAAAACAAAATATTTTAAATTAATAGAAAATTATGTTAATCAATGTAAAACTTTTTTTAGAAATTATTTAAATGAAAATAAAATAAATGCAAAAGACATTGATATAGAAAAGGACATTAAATTTAATGAAATATTTAATTCATTTGTAAAAGAAAAAGATATTTATACTATTTATGACTTAAATCCTTCGTTTAAAAAACTAAAAGAAAATTTAAATGGTTTTTCAAAAGAAAAATTAAAATGGATATTATTTTCTTTTGTAAAGTGGAGAGAAAATTTTTTAAAAAATGATTTTTTAGTTTTAGAAAATCTAACATATGAAATGCAAAGTCCTGCAATAATTGATATTAAATTAGGTTCTGCAAAAAAATTTTCTAAAGAAAATCATAAGGAAAAAACTTATGAAGGAGCTTCAAATAAAATTGGATGTAGAATTATGGGAATTCAAAAAGGAGAAATTTTTAAAAATAGATATTATACTAGAAATTTAAGTGAAGAATTTTTTCAAAAAGAAATTTTTGAATTTTTTAAAGATAAAAAAGAATTAGTTAAAAAAACTTTTGAAGAATCTCAATATTTAATTAAAGAAGTAAAACAATTTGATATGGAATTTAAATATTCTTCTTTATTAATTGCTTATGATGATAAAAATGAAAGTATTAATGTAATAAATTTAATAGATTTTTCCTTTTTTGAAAAAGGAACTAATACTAATGACTCTACTATAAATTTAATCAAATCTATTGAAAATTTTATTGAAATTTTGAAAAAAATAAGATAATAATTTTTCTATAATATATTTTTTTAATATAAATAGTCAATTATGAATTTGCTTTTTTAAAGAATACAAATTTAAAATTTTATTTTATTGTTAATAAAAATGTTTATCTTTTATAAAATAATAAAATTTAAAAACCAATTGAATAATTATTTCAAATTTTAAAGAAAAAGAGAATAATCTATTAATAAACCTAAAAAATATTTTTGGAATATTATATTAAAACCAGATTCCAAAGATTGAAAATTATCAAAATTATATTTCAATAATATTTATATTATTTTATATGAAATCATAATTCTTTTATATGCTTAAAGTAAAAAATCTTATTATATAAAAGGAGAAAATTTTATTCAGAAAGATCTATATATCTTTATATGAAATTCTATATCATTAAAATATATGAATAATTTTTTCTTTATTTATTTCAGGGAAATTTTAAATAATAGATTAAAAACCAGTTCTTTATTTTCCTTTTATTCTATCTTTGATTAAATTAATGGTATGTTTTATTTAATTATTCTTAAATTCTTTTTCTTCATTTCTTAATTTCTTGAAAATTTGGGGAAATTATTTTAGAAAAAATAAATAATATTGATAAAAAGAAACATTTGATAAATGATAATAAATGAACTTGGATATATTGATTTTTTCATTAAAATAAATTATTTCAACTTTATTATTTATATAAAAATTACGATTAATAAATAAGAGATTGCCTTATAATAATATTTTAAAAAAAATGAATTAATAATCTATCATTTTTTTAAATTAAATATTTTCAAACATTTATTTTTTGGTTTTTTTTATAAATATTTCCTTTTTACCTTTTAATTTTCCAATTTTTTCATTAATCAAATTAACAAATTAATTTGTTGATGATAGAATAATTTTAAATTTTACATATCAATATTTAATTTTAATTTGTAATCTTATTTATATATTTTTGGAAGTTTAAACCTTGTTTTTTTGGAATTTAAAGAAATAATATAAAATAAGTTTAATTTCTATTCAATCTAATCAAAAATTTTAAAAAAATAAAGGAACTATCAATTATTTATATGCTTATAATAAGGTTACAATAAATAAAATTGATTTGAAAAAATATTTCCTTCTTGTTTAAAAGAAATGTTTTTTTTTAAAAGATTTATTCTCTCATTAAGAAAAATTAAAAAAATAAATTATAAATAAATAAATGAAATATAATATAATATAATATTAAACAACATTCTAAAAAATCCTAAATAAAATGATGTTGGAAAAATCTAAACCACCTCAAAAAAATTTAAAAAAAAATAAAATCCAAAAAAAAAAAAATATATATATAAAAAAAAATGAGCAAAACTGAAATATATGATGAAAAAACAGGAACAAAGCGTTACTGGATATCAAACAAGAACGGAATGCAAGCAGCATTTTTAGAAAGAGGAGCAACAATGACAACATTAACATCTCCAGATAAAGATAATAAATTTGAAAATACAATAATTGAATTAAAAGATTTCAATGAATATTTAAACAATACTCCTTATATGGCCGTAGTTCCTGGAAGATATGCCAATCGTATAGCAAAGGGTAAATTTACAATAGATGGAGTTGAATATAATTTAAATAAAAATGATAATGGTAAAAATCATCTTCATGGTGGAAATGTTGGTTTTGATAAAAAAAATTGGACTATGAAAGAATTAAAAGATAATTCAATTACATTTGAATATTTAAGTCCTGATGGTGAAGAAAATTTCCCTGGTAATTTAAAAGCAACAGTAACTTATACTTTAAATGATGATAATTCTTTAGAAGTAAATTATAAAGCTGAAACTGATAAAAGTACTCATTGTAATTTAAGTCAACATGCATATTTTAATTTAAGTGGTAATTATAAAAATCAAAGTATTGATCATTATCAAGTGAAAATAAATGCAAATGGAATTACAGAAGTAGATGATGAATTAATTCCAACAGGTAAAATATTACCTGTTGAAAATACAGTATATGATTTTAGAGAAAGTAAAAAATTAAGTGATATCAAAGATTATGCTTATGATCATAATTTTTGCTTAAATACAAAAGGAGATAAAGAAATGTTTCAAGCTGCTGAAGTTTATGATAGTGAAAGTGGTAGAGTTATGGAAATATTTACTAATTATCCTGGAATGCAATTTTACACTGCTAATTTCTTAGATGGAAGTAATACTGCTGCTAATGGAAGTAAATGCGGAAAAAAAAGTGCTTTTTGTATGGAAACTCAATTTTATCCTGATTCTCCTAATCATGCTGAATTTCCTAGTACTCTTTTAAAACCTGGTGATGTTTATGATAGAAGAGCTATTTTTAAATTTTCTGTTAGGAAATAAGATTGGTTTTTATTTAGGGATATTTAAATAAGTATATTTAAGAAAAATTTGGTGTTTTTATTTTTTATTGGGTTAAAAATTTTTTTTTTGGTTTTTCTTTTTGTTTTTTTTAATTATTATTTTTCAAAAAAGGCATTAAATAAATTTTCTTTGAAGAAAAAAATTTTTTTTTTATTTATTGGTGTTACTCATTTTAATCTTATAAATAATACTTTTTAACTTTAAAACTCTTTATTAATCTGTTTTATTTATTAAATATTAGATTAGTATAAAGGTAGATTTTTTTGATTTAAAAGAAAATAAATCAAAAAAAAACCAATAATTATATTATTTATCAATAAATACATTTAAAATAAAACTGGGAAAAATTTCTTCCCCATTTTATTTAAATATCTTATTGATTTCAATAATAATAAATTTTTTGAGATTTGAAAGAATTATGAATCAAATTTTTAAATGCCAAAGAAAAACCAAAAATTTTGTAAATTTAATTTAAAACAATTTTTTTTCCTCAAAATGAAATTAAATTTAAACAAAAAAAATCCTGAAATTCCCTCCAGGAAAATCTTAAGATTTAACATTATAAAAATTAATTTTATTTTAACAAATTATAAAAAGGACTCAAAAAAAGTGTTTAAACATCTTAATTTTAAATCAATAAACCATTATGAATAAAAAAACATATTAAATTAAATTAAATTCCATATCCTTGAATATTAAATCTTTTTGAAAAAAATTAAAAAAATTTGATTCAAAAAAATATAAATTTGGAATTAGACCATTTTTAATATTATATTTATATAATGCCAATTAAAAATAATCTCAAACTAGGAAATTTATCATCAACAACTGCTTTATTTTCAATAACATCAACAACAACTCCAAGTAATAAATCATTATTAAGCCATAAAACAAAACGTTCAATATATTCTTTAGATGCTTCTGAATTAGGAAATAGATGTTCAATATGTTTAGAATATGATAAATATTCAAAAGAAAAATGCATTAAATGTAAAAATTGCAATAGTACTTTTCATTATAAATGTTTTAAAGATAATTATATTTCGAATGTAACTTCCATTGAAAATACAAATAATTTTATATGTGAAAGATGCAATTTAAATAAAGATAATTTTAATTCTATTCAATGTTATTTATGTGGAGATGAAAAAGGAATTATGAAAAAAATTGATAATGAATTATATTCACATATTTATTGTTTAAAATTTATAAAAGAGTTAAATAAGGATAAAACTGAACAATTAAGACAATGGAGATTTAGTTCAAAATGTAAATATTGTAAAAGTATAATTGATAAAATTCCAGTCATTAAATGTACTAATAGTAAATGTAAAAATTATTATCATATTAAATGTGCTATTGATTCATCTTTAATTTTTAATATAAACTTTCAAAAAGATTTAACTAATTCTGATGATTATCTTAATTTTTATTGTCCTACTCATAATTCTAATATAGTTAAGTCTTATCAAAGTTTTATTTCTGAAAATGATGACAATGAAAATATTAAAGTTCAAAAAATCAATGATATTCAAACTCCTATTAAAATAGATGAAAATGATATTAAAAAAAATGAAAATAAAACATTAAAAGATAATTTAAAAGGAAAAGAATATGATAATTTAATAAAAGATAATAATAATTTTATTGAAAATGGAATTTGAAAAGATAATTTAAATATAAAGGAAGATATAAATAAAAAAGGAAAAATGAGTATTAGGGAATATTTAAATGAAAATGCTAATAAAAAACCTATTTCAATTATTGAATTAAATAATAAATCAAATGAAAATAAAGATTATTCTCAGAAAGAAAAAAATATTGAAGAAAAAAAAGAAATGAAAAAATTAGAAAAAAAAGAAAAGGTAGAATTATTTAAAATAAAAGTTGAAAAAATTAGTCCAAATGAATCAAAAAATACAAATAATAATAATAATAAACATGATAAACATGATTTAAAATCAAATAAAGAGGAAATTAATAATGAAAAATCAAAAGATATTAACATAAATGAAGAAAATAAAAATAACACACACACAAAAAATGAAAAAAATATTATTGAAAAATCAAGTGAGTTAAATAATAATTGTGAAAATGAAAAAAAGATAAAAAAGGATTATAAATGGCATATAAATTTAGGAATTAAAACTAATGATTCTCCTAAAAAATCCGTTAATACAAAAATAGATATTTTTGAATTGTTTAATCAAATAAATAAAAATAGCACTCTTCCTTGAAAACTGTTATTAAATGTAATTTTTATTTGGACATTTATCTTTAAAGTTTTATAAATTAATATTTTATTTTATATGAAAGTTTATATTAAAGAATATAAAATAATAAATTATAAATTCACATTTATTTTTTTACTAGTTTTATTTTTTATATATATCAATTAATAGTTATAAAAGAAAAATTTTGAGATTATTATATCTTAATGAAATATTTCTAGAATATAATTAATCATTCTTAAATATTTATCATATTCTAAATTTTACTTTAATAATAAAACATTCATTTGTTAGAATAAATTAATTATATAAATGTCATTTTTTAAGGAATTTTTTTATGGATGTTATTTTGAAATTATGTTTGAATCGAATTATTATTTTTTAATAGATTATTTTTTTTTCTAATTTGTCTTTCACTATGATAAATTTCATTGAGATTAGGTAAAATTGTATTTTATTTACAATGTCCACAATTTTTGCAATTTTTAATTCAAGTTTCAATTATATTTGAATTTTTAAATTTAGATTTTAAGATTATTTTTTTTTGTATTATTTCTAGCTTTTCAATAAATTCATTAAGATACATTTCATTTTTATTTTTTCTCATAAGTTATTTTCTTATAATCTTTTCTTTTATTGTAATTTCTTATTTTTTAATTTTCCACGTATTATTTTTATTAAATAAAAACAAAAAAAAATATCCAAGTCACTATTTATTGTCAAGGATAAGGATAAATAAAACAATTTTTTTATTTTTTTTATTTTCCAATCAAATATTAGAATTATAAATGTTCTGTTTTAAATATTATATTTTTATTATTGTTATAATTTTGTTTTATATTTTGGATATTATGTTACTTTCATTACTCATTTTGTTTTCATTAATACTATTAAAATTTGATTTATTACTTATATTTAAATGTTCACAATTACCATTATTTCTTTGGGAATTCATAAAATAAAATTTAATAAAATAATATAAAAAATAATATTAATATTTTAATTTTTTCATTAGTAAAATTGTGTGATTTCTAATATATAAATGATAATTAAATATAACAAAATAAGTTATTTTTATTGAAATTTTAATATTTTATAATAAAAAACCATTAATTATTATCAATAAAATTTAATCTTTATTTTCAATATACTCTTCTTCTTCTTCTTCATATTCATTATTTTCTTCATTGGTATCAATATCATTATCACTATTATCATTTCCTTGATAATTCATTGCTAATAAAATATTATCTTTTAATGGTAAATTAGGGTCTAAAGGAAAAGGCTCAGTGTTAAGAAATTTTAAAAAGTTTATAATTTTTTCTTCTGTGATTTCATTATCATTATATCCAAATCTTTTAAAAAAATTTTTAATATAATTTCTTTCTTTTCCTGGTTCACAATCTAATGATAATAACAATTTCATTTTTAAAAATGTTTCACTTAATTTTTCATATTTTTCTTTTTCAGTTTGAATAAAATCAATTTTACTATTATTTTTTTCTTCTTTTGTATTTGATATTACAATTGGTAAATCACTCATTTTTGTTCTTTCTAAAAACTTTTTATAACCATTTGTTTTATTTTTTTCATCTTTTTCAATTGAAAAATGTCTTTCTCTATTTTTTAATATTTCTTTTTGATTGTAAAAATTTTTAAAAAAAGTATCACTTAATTTAAAAGGAGTTTTTGTTTTGGAATTATCACTCATTAAGTATTCATTAATGATCTTTTTATTTGTATCATTTATATTTTCATTTCCTTTTCTTGTTAAATTTGTTTTATTAAATAAAATCTTTTTTGATTTTAATTTCATTTGGTCATAATTTAATGGTTTGATTTTGAATGTATTATATAAACTTAATTGTGGTGGGTTTTCTTCTGTTGAAAAAACATTTTTATTTGAGGATTCATTTAAATTATTTGTTATATTTTTATATTTAATTCTTAGAAAATCAAAATGTCTATTTGAGAAAATTTTATTTTGTAATGGATTTTCTAAATTTTTTTCTAATGAAAAATCTGTTGCTAGAGGTTTTAAATCTTTTCTTAATATATTATTAAATCCAATTTTTATTTTTGTCGAATCTCTATTTTGAATAATTTTATTTAAATTTATTACTATATTTTGATTTTCAGTATTTATATTTTTAAAATGTTTAGGGATTTTTAAAAGTTTTAAAGCTCTTTTAACCTTCTTTCCAGAATCATTGTTTTCATTATTTGACATTAGGAAAATCAATAATTTAATTATTTAAAATAATAAAAAATAAAATATTAATCAATTCATATAATAATTTAAAGATTTATTTCATTTAAAGTAGAATTCATAATAATTAATTTTAAATCATTTTTATCTTATTGATGATATGCTGGGAAGAGAAGAATAATATATTTTTTTTTATTTAGATAAAATTCATGAAAGAAATATTCGTATTGATATTTTGACTTTCTTTTTTTAAATTTTTCACTATTTTCTGAGTTTTTCGTTATATTTTTAAAAATTTATCTTTTTTTTTAAGTTGTTTATAACTTTTTGTTTAAATGAAAATTTTTTTAACTTTGATTTAATATACTCATTGATGGAAAGGGAAAGATTTATTGGAGAAAATAAAGAACAAGGTTCATTAAAATCTAAAATTAATTCATATATTGAAATAAGTTTTAACATATAAAAAAAGATTCATAAATAATTTAACAATGAATTAATAGCAAAAAAACTTTAGAAGAGAAAGAAAACAATTTATATTAGGAAATATTCATAAATATTTTAAAATTATTTGAATTAACATTTTTATACTATAAATTATCTAAAGATGTATATACCAAAAAAAAAAAATAATCAATTAATAAACTCTTTAAATTCCAATTTTTTATAGAAAGATAAAAAAAAAAAAATAAAAAATGCAAAAAACTTTATTTGATGAGGAAAAAACCTTGATATTAAAAGATCATAATTGTTTTATTCAACATGTAGAACTTTTAAAAAATGGGGATTTTGTAACTTGTTCTATTGATGGAAAAGCAATAATTTATGATGGAAAAGATAAAAAGTTAAAACTAACAATCGATGAAAATCAATCAATTATCAATTATATTAAACAATTAAAAGATGGTAATATTGTTGTTTCAGGAGATACTGTTTTAATTATTAAATTAGAAAATAATAACACTAATTATCAAATAATTCAAAAAATTGAATTCTTTGAAGAACAAACTGTAACAGTGGAATTAAATAACGGAAAATTAGTTTTTTCTTATCCATTTTCAATATATGAAAAAATAGATGGGAAATATATTTTTGTTGGGGGTATTTCAAATATTTATTGTCATTCTTTATTACAAATTAAAGAAAATGAAATTGCCACTCTTTCCATAGAACAATTTTTAATAATTGATTTTAATACCTTTTCTATTAAAGAAAATTTTGATTTTAAAGGGAGTTATTGTTTCGATTCAATAAAAAAAGTAAATGAAAAATTAATTGGTATTTGTGGAAAAAAGGAAATTGGAATTTGTTTATATAATATTGAGTTATATCAAAGACAATTATATATTCAACTGGATCCTTTAGCTTATATTACAACATTTTTCTTAATAAACAATAATGAGTTTTTAATTGCTGAATATTATGATAATTCAAATGATAAAAGAAGTGATATTTCACATTATTCATTCACAAATTCAGAAGAATTAATTTTAATAAATAAAAAAGAAAAAGCTCACAATTATTATATTGATGCTTTTATTAAATTAAATGATGGAACAATTGTCACGAGTTCTTGGGACTATTATAGTAAAGTTTGGACCCTTAATAAATGAATGTTTTGTTCTTAAATTCAAATATATAGTAATTAACTATTTTAATATTAATCAATTTAAAAAGAATATAAATAATTTTTTTCTTGAGTTAATTATGAAATCACTTAATAATAAAATTTATTTTATTTAACTTTTTAATTTGTGTTGAATGAGGAAAGAATATAAAGGATAATCTTAGAGTAATTAAAAGAAATTGCTCAAAATTAAGATAAGACATTTATTCTTGAATTATTTATTAATTAATATGAAACAAAAAAATCAAAAGTAAAAGAAATCCAAAGGAAAGAAGAATAAAATTATATTGGGATTTGAAAATATAGCTAATTAAAAGTTATTTTAAATAATAATTGTAGAAATGAAAAAGTAAAAACATTCTTTTGAAGGAACAATCATAAAATTAATATATAATTATAATCTAAATTATGGAAGTTTGAAAAATATTTCTTTTTATAATTTATTTGTTTTTTATAATTTCATTTAAATCTTTATTTAATTCAATAATTTTTTTTACTTCTCTGTGAATAAACTTTAATTTATTATATAAAATTCCAAAAGGTTTAAAGTCAAAAGATTCTCTTGATTTTGATATTCCTTCTTCTAAATTTTTAAAAACTTTATCAAAATCATTTTTTTTATATTCTTCTGGTAATTGAGTTAACATTGTAATTAAACTATTAGCATACCATTCAGAAGGGATACTTTCATCAGAAATAAAACTGCCTTTTTTAAAAAATTTAATTAATTCTTTTAAAATATTAATTGTTCCATTAATTGAATCTTTTGAGAAATCATTTATATTTAAGGCTTTATAATTATATAATAAATTTGATAAAAAATTTTGAATTTTAATTACATTATTTTCAACAATTTGTTCTTCTGTTGGATGTTTAATTTCTTCTTTTGTGAAAAATTTTGATTTTGTTAGATTTATTAAGCTTTCTAATTTTTTAATAGAAAAAATTCTAAAATGAATAGTAAAGTTTGATAAAGGTTTTTTTCTCATATCATTTATTCTTATTTCTTGTCTTAAATTCGGTTCAAATTCATCAGATTCATTTTTAGAAAATTTTCTTTCAAATTCTTTTGATTTTAATGTTTCAAAAAATATTTCAGATAATACAATTAATTGTTCTACATTTACACAAATTACAGGACAATAAAATAATTCATTTGGATTTTCTTCAAGAAAATTATAAGGTATATATTCTTTATTTTTTATTATTTTTTCAATATATGTTGGTAATTTTACATTTACTAAATTTTCTGTGAATTTAAAAAAAGTAGGCATTATATTTAATAAAAAATACCAATTAAAAGGTGTATATTCCATATTATTATTTTTATTTGAAAAAAATTGTAACGAAGCCATTTGTTTAATTATTATCATTACTTTTTTAATATTGTTTTTTACTTTTTTCGATATTTTCATTGAATAAATATTTCCTTCTAATTCAGGATTTAAAAATATTTTATCAAATAAAATATCAAAGAAAAATTTATTTATCAAAGCATTAACTTCTAATTTTGAATTAAAATTAGGATTTTTTTCTTTATAACAAATTTCAATTAATTTACAAACACATTTAATAGAATAAGGAATTATATCAATATATTTTATAAAATTGTCAAATATTAAATTGATAATTTTTTTAATTAACATAAAGCTTAATTCATATTGATCTAATAATTTTTCTGAATCATTTTCAGCAAATAATTCATTAATAAAATTTTGAGTTGAAAAAATGTCATCATCATTTCCTTCATAACAATTTAATTGCTTTAAACAATAATTTTTCATAATTTCATTATTTTGAAATTCATCCATATTTTTATTTAACTCTTTTTGTCTTAAAGCAATAATATATTTCCCATAAAAAATATTTCTTTCTTCTTTTCTTTGTTGAATATCTTCTTCACTTAAATTTTCTATTTTTTCTATTTTTATATCTTCTTTAAGTGATTCTATATCAAAAAGAAACAAAAAATCAGAATATTTTTCCATTTCCTTAATAACATCAATTAAAATATTAGAAAAATAATCTTTAATATCATTTCTTAAAGTTAATTCTGATAAAAAATAAAATAATTTTGAATTTTCATTTAGAAATTCTTTTTCTAATTTAATACTATCATTTATATTATTCAGAATAGGAATTTCTTTATTTAATAATGCCCAAATTAAAGATAAAATTTCATTTTCTAAAGAATCTATTTCTAAAATATTTGTATAGAAATAATTCATTATGAAAGGAGATAAAATTTTAATTTGAAATAAATCTGCCTTTTCAATTAAAAATAAAAGATAATTTTGTTTTGAATGAAAAATTTCAAGTAAATCAAAATAAGAATTATGGGCTAATTGAAATTTTCTTATTAATTTAGGTATTTGTAATTTTTCATTATTTAAAGTTGACTTTATCATTTCTACTTGTGTTTTTTTTTGTTCATATAATATTTTACACTCTGATTCTATTTTTTGAATAATTTCTTCTTTTTTCTTAAAAACTATATTTTTAATTTCTTTTATTTACATAATTTTTTCATTGTTGATTCTTTATTTATCATATCTTGTAAATTTTTTAATCTTTCAAAAGAAGCTTCTGACATGAAAAATTAAAAATAAAAAAATATAAAAAACTTTTGAATACATTTATATAAATTTTTTAATTAATTCAAATATCAATTAAGAAGGTTTCAAATTTATTTATTTATTTTCCTTATTTTTGAAAAATAATTTTTTTATTATTTTTTTGAAGATAAAACATCAAATAATGTTTCTTCTTTTTCATTTTTTTTTATATGATAAAAATTTTTACAAATCAATTTAACAAGATTTTAATTAATTTTTAATTGTTTATATAAGGGAAAAATTTATTTATTTTTTTTCAAAAATGTTATTAATTTTTTTTCTTTTTTTCATTATTTTTTTCAAATCTAAAAATTAAAAACATTTTATGAGAAATATATTTAATTATTATAAAAATACTTTTTTTTAATAAATTTGTTTATACAATATGTCAACAGAAAATCCAAATCACACAAAAAAAAAATTATTTACTAATATTCCTTGTCATTTGAAAAAAAAGAGAAACAGGAAAAAAGGAATAATTTGGACAATTGAAGAAGAATATTTACTCTTTGAAAGTCATTTAATTTTAGGAAATAAATGGAAAGACTATTCATCAATTATTCATTCAAAGTTACTTATATTATATAATATTTTTAGAAGTCCTAAAGAATTAAAAAATCATTTCCATACTTGTATAATAAAAACTGTTAGAAGAATTATTACCAAAAAATTTGATAATAATTTAAAAGACATTATAAGAAGTTTTTATGGTTTTAATTATCTTAAAGATATGTTACATAGATATCCTAATTTAGATGGTGAAAGTTCAAATTATAATTTAAAAAAATTAAATCGAAAAAATTATAAATTTAACCCTAAATTACTTATTAGAAATAAGCAATTATCTTTTGAAATTATTTCTTTATATTGTAGACAATTAACTAACTTCCTATTAAAAAAAGAAGGAATTAAAAATTTTTTAATTTTTATTAATTATGAAAAAGAATTTAACACAAATTTTCTCCCTTGGTTATTTTCAATAATAATTAAATCTAAATTAGTTAGTAATTTAAAAAAAGTATTAGATGATAACAATATTAAAATAAATGAAATTGAATCAATTAAAGAGTTTTTAGAAGATAATTCTTATTTTATATATTTTAATGAAGTATTTTTTAAAGATTGTTAAATTATTTACTGAAAATATTTTTAAATTACTTTATTGAATAATTATATCATTAAAATAAAAAAATAATATATTGATTTAATACAATAAAATTTGAATAAATAATGTGTATATCTAAAATGTTATGTTTAACTGATTTGAAAAATAAAAGTTGTAACTATAAAATTTATTTTTAAATTCCTTAGAATTATAGAACTTTTATAATATAGATTTAACTATAAATAAAACCCTAAAAAAAACCCCTAAAAAAAAATTAAAAAACCAAAAAAAAAAAAAAAAATAAAAATGGAACCATCAAAAGACTCTGAAATTCCAATAAACCAAGAAGAAATAACTCCAATAAAAGAAGAAGACTTGGATCCAAACCGTCCTATAACATTACCAAACACTGAAAAAATGGAATACAGATATTTAGGAGGAAGTGGACTTCGAGTATCAGTTCTCGGTTACGGAAATTGGGCAAACAATGATAAAGAATCTTTAACATTTGATTCAATAAAATTAGCATTAGAAAATGGAATAAATTTCTTTGATACTGCAGAAGTTTATGGTTATGGAAAAGGGGAAATTTCAATTGGAAATGCATTAAAAAAGTTAAATGTTCCTAGAGAAAAAATTGTTATTTCTACTAAAATATATAAAAGCGGAGAAGATCCTAATGATACTTTTTTAAGTAGAAAACATATTATTGAAGGTGTTAGGAATAGTTTAAAAAAATTAAATGTTGATTACATTGATATATTATATTGCCATAGATATGATATGAGAACTCCACTTGAAGAAACTTGTAGGACTTTAAATTCCTTAATTAAAAAAGGAAAAATATTTTATTGGGGAACTTCTAATTGGAGTGCAAGTCAAATAATGGAAGCTTATAAAATATGTGAGAAATATAATTTAGAAAAACCAATTGCTGAACAATGTCAATATTCAATGTTAAAAAGAAGAAAAATAGAAAATGAATATAGAGATTTATTTAGTAAATATAAAATGGGAACAACTACTTTTTCTCCTTTATATTCTGGAGTTTTAAGTGGAAAATATTTAAAAGAAATTCCAAGAGATTCTAGATATTTAACTAATAGAGAAGCAACTCCTGTTTTAAAAGTTTATTTTGATAATAAACATTCATGGGATATTAAAATTAATAAAATTATTAATTTAACTAAAAATTTAGATTGTTCTTTAGCTCAATTAGCTATTGCTTGGGTTATTGCTAATAAAGATGTTTCTACTTGTATTTTAGGTGCTACTAAAGTTTGTCAATTAGAAGAAAATTTGAAAGCTTTGGAAGTTTATAAAAAATTAGATAAAGATATTTTACTTGAAATTGAAAAAATTTTAGATAATACTCCAAGAGGAGAAATTGATTATAGAGATTGGAAGGAATTACCTAGTAGAAGAAATATTAATTTAGGAGTTGATTATGTTAAGAATTTACCTTTTAATTAGAATTTTTAAAGGTTTATTAATTGAATTTATTTTTTTTGATATTTAAAAAATTTGTTTTTTTAATTGATTTTTCTCATATTTTTTTTATATCTGTTTCTGAAAATAAATCATAATATTTAATAGTAAAAATGGAATAATTAATTAAAAATAAAACTGAACATTATTGATAAAATATTATAATTAAAAATAAAAAATAACAAATTAAAGATGAAAAAGAAACAAGATAAAAAACCAGCAAAAAAGCCTCAAGGAAAGAAAGAACCAGAGAAAAAAACACTTCCAAAACAACCAGTAATAAAACCAGAAGAAGAAGAAAAAGAACATCCAGGAGATATACATGAAGAAAAGAAAGAAGAAGAGAAAGAGGAAGAGAAAGAAGAAGAAAATAAACAACCTGAAAAAATAGAAAATATAATTGAATTAAATGAAGCTCAAAAATTTTTAGAAAAAATGAAAGAGAATTATGATATTAATGTAACAAATAATGCAGGAAAAGCATTAGAAGGAATAATGAAAGGTATAAAAGAAGATTATAATAAAAATAAAATTCAAATTGGTCAAAATCAAAAAAATATAGAAAAAATATTGGAAAACAAAGAAAATAAAGTTGATCATCATATTAATAATGAAGAAAAATATATAATAAGTAAAAGAAATTTAAAAAAATTACGTGAATTAAAAATAGAAAAAGACAATTTAGAAAAAAAAATTCAGATTTTAGAAATTAGAAAGAAAACTCTTGAAGAAGAAGGAAAAATGAATTTAAAAGAAGTTGATAGAAATATTCAAATAAAAGAATTAAGAGACATAAAAGAAAATTTATATGATAATAAATCAAAATTATCTCATATTGAATATTCTATTAAAGATATTTTAGCAGAAGAAAATAATTTAACAAGAGATGAAAAAATAAAAGATTTTTTAACTAATTTTAAAAGAGATCAAGAAATTACAGAAATAAAATCAAAAGATTATTTCAAGAAATATAAAGAAAAAAATGATAAAATAAAACAAAAAGAAAAGCAAATGAAAAAATTAGAAGAAAAAGAAAAATTAAAATTATTAGAAAAAGAAAAAAAAAAATTAGAATTAATACATGATAAAGCAAAAGAAAGGCAACAAAAAGAAAAAGAAAAAAGAGAAATGATAAAGAAATTTGCAGAAGATAAAGAAAAAGAAACTCAAGAAAAATTAAAACAATTACATGAAGAAAAGAAATTTGAAGAAAGATCAAATATGAAAGAAAAAGATTATTTATATAATCAATTTGAAGTTAAATATCAAAAAAATAAAGAAATGGAAATTAATGGAGTTTTAAGTGAAAGAAAGAAAAAATATGCTGAATCAACACTTTCTCATAAAGATTTAAGAGAATTTACAAGAAATTATGATAAAGATATTCATGAACAAAAAAAAAAACATGAAGAAGATAAACAACAATTAATTTCAGAATGGAAAACTAGAAATAGACAAATATCAAAATATAAAACTACTTTATTTCAGTCTTATGATGAAGAAAAAAGAAAATTACAACAAATTGAAGAAGAAAAAATGTTAAAAAGGAAACAATCATATGAGAAAAAAATATGGTATTCAAAAGAAAAAATTATAAGACCTGAAGAATCGGAAAAATTAAGAAAAATAAGAGAAGATAATATAAAAAAAATAACAGAAATACCTAAATTTAAAGATACCTTAGTTAAACATAAAAAAGGAGTATTATTTAAAAAAAGAGATCCTAATAAACCTCCTAAATATAATTGGGAATTAAAATTATCAGAAATTGATGTTAATAATCCTTTAGGAACTTCAGTTGATATCCAAAAAGCAATTAATAAAAAACCTAAAAAATTTTATACTATTGAAAATAAAAATATTAATAAACCTGATAAAAAAATTAATTATTTAGAAGAATTTATTAAAGAAAGAGCTGAAACTGAAGAAAATTTTGATGGAGAAGAAATGATTAAAAAATGGGATAAAATTGTAAATAATAAAAAAAATCCTGTTCAAGTTAATTTAGATAATGTTCAATCTAAAGCTGATTTATTAGAAAGAAAAGCCATTGAAAATGAAAATATACTTAGAATTAATGGAGGAATTGAAAAAAATCCTGATTTAAGTAAAAAAGTTTCAAATTATTTAATTGATTCTATTCATGCTAAATTAAGTATGATTGATAATTTAGGAAAGAAATAAATAATTATATGTATTAATTGTGATATTAAATTGTTATATAAAATTTATGAAATATTTGAATAAAATTACTATTAATAAAGTGTGTTTTTGAAAAAAATTTGATAAAAATAATTATAAACAATAAAAAATAAGAATCTTAAAAAAAATTAAAAATTAATATTAGCCAAAGAATATTGATAAATAATTTTGTTTTATCATTAAATTGGTGAATTTCTAGAATTACTTAATTTTATTTTCAAAAAAAATGAACATTTTTCTGGTTTTTTTGTTTTGATTGTTTGAAGACATTTTCATTAACATTTAATTTCATTAAATTTATTCATTTTCAAGATTAAATCTTCCAATAACTCTTGAATGATATCTTTAAAAGCATACTTTTTTCATTATTTTTGTTTCATACATTTTGACATTAAAAAATAAGAAAAAGGAGTTTTTGGTTTTATAACTTCATAAAAAATCCTATTTAAAAAGAAATTTTTTCTTTTTTTCTTTCTTCATTCATTATATTTTCACATATTTTATTCTATTTTTATTAGATATATTAGACTTGGAAATTATATTTTCTTGATTTTTATTTTTACATTATTCAATATATTTTTAAAATAAATTCAAAAGAATTACACATTTAAAATTCTTTGATTTTTCCATAAAGTATTGTTTTCTTTTTTAAAATCCTTGTTTTAATCTACATTTAAAATTATTCTATAACTCAAGTTCTATATTGATTGAATTCATTAAAGAATAATGCTTTTTATTTATTTTTTTCTTTTTCTTATTATATTTCTTCCTTTTTTTTTATGAATTAGTTAAGGTTGAAATAAAGTAATTTTTTGACCTTTGTAGCCTTCATTTTTGTTTTAATTGTTTTTTTTATGGAATTTTTTATTTTTTTTGATGTTATTTATTAAATAAAAAGATTTATTTTTAATTGAAAAAATCATTAAATGATTAACAAAATTTTATTGATAATACCCAAAAGTAATTCAAAATTAATCATCTGATTTTTTTAAATATATTTTGATAATCTAAAATAAAAAAAAATTTTGACGGATATTAGAATCAAATTTTTAGTATAAAGAAGAATCATAAAATAAAATATTACTAAAAATTCTACTAATTAAAATTTTAACAATAAAAATTTTTATAGAAAATATTTTTATTAAACTATAAACTAATACTTCCTTTATAAAATATTTTATTTCTAACATAAAACAAATAATAAATTAATTTTTAAAAATGATAAATAAAAAATCTAAAATTCCATTAGGAGATAAATATTTATTATTTCCAAAAGAAAAATTAGGTAAAGGAGCATTTGGAGAAGTATATTTAGGATTAGACAAACAAACAAATAATTATGTAGCAATCAAGATAGAAAATACAAAAAATAACAATCAATTAATTCAAGAAACATTAATTTTAAAATATCTACAAGGTTGTATAGGAATTCCTCAATATCATTCATTCATAAAAAATAATAATTACAATTTTCTTATATTAGATTTATTAGGTCCTAATCTTGAATCTCTTTTTGAAAAAATGAATAATCACTTTTCAATTAAGACAATAATATATTTAGGTATAGAAATGATAAATATAATAGAAAATATACATAAAAGACATATAATTCATAGAGATATTAAGCCAGAAAATTTTGTAATTAGTTTAAATAAAAATACAACAAATAATTCAATATATCTAATTGATTTTGGTTTAAGTAAAAGATTTAGAGATCCAAAAACAGGAGAACATATACCTTATAAGGATAATAAATTATTAACTGGAACTGCAAGATTTTCTTCAATTTATACTCATTTAGGAATTGAACAAAGTAGAAGAGATGATTTAGAAGGAATAATTTATACTTTAATTTATTTTTATAAAGGAAATTTACCATGGCAAAATATTAATAATTGTAATGAAAAAATTTTAGAAAAAAAAATTAATATTTCTATTGATAGTTTATGTGAAGGAATGCCTATTGAATTTAATGATTTATTGTCTTATGTTAGATCTCTTCAATTTGATGAAAAACCTGATTATGAAATGATGAGGAAAAAATTAGTTGATTTACTTAATAAAGAAAAATTATCTATTAATAATATTAATTTTGATTGGATTGAAAAGAACTTATCTAATGATAATTTAAGTACTCTTGATGATGATATATAACGCAAATTAAGTAGGTAATTTTTAATTTAGTTTTTTGCAAAGTTGGTTTATTGTATCATTTTGGAGATTTAAAATATATATATAATTCTTAGGATTATTTTATTTTTATAAATTTATATTATATTTTATATTTTATAAATGAACAATAATTTTCAAATTTTGAAACATAGTCAATAAAAAGTATTTAAATATTATTAATTATTTAAATGGTTTGGAGAATCCAAAAAGTTTTTATAAATGTTAATGTCATAATAAAAAAATAATTATAAAGATATTTGAATTATTGAGAATTAAACTTTTATTATATTATTTTTGATTTGAATTTTAATATACCTTCTTTACTATAAATATTATTTTCTTCATTTTGTTTTCTTTAATTAAGTTCCAATTTCAAGATCCTAGAAACTGGATTTTGAGGTAATTTAATAATTATTTCTTTCCCTAAAATTTTTAAAATAAAGATAATTACAAACTCAATTTGAATCAAAAGTATTTTCTTTATTAATTAAAATTATAAAAAATATTCATTAACTATAATTTCTCATTGAACATTCTTAAAACAACTTTTTTCTTCATTATATTTTTAAAGATTTTTAAATTTTCGTGAATTAACTAAATTTTAAATTTGAAATTGGAAAACAAATAAAAACAAAACAAAAAAATTTATTATAATAATTCTATTTTACTAATTTCCAATTGTCTTTTATCAAAAATAATTAAATGATAATATAATAATTTCTATTTTTTCAATTGAAATAAAATAATGAAAAAGAATCATCTTATATCATATTCAATAAGGTAAAATAAAAAGTAGATAAAAAAAGATTAGAAAATTTTTTAAATTTTAAAAAAAAGATAAATAAAATTATGTTTTTTCAAATTTCATTGTAATAAATATAAAATATATAAAGCCCACTATAAATTATAATATTATTTAAAAAATGAATTTAGAAAAATCAAGTGAATATTTTTTCAATCAAAATTCAATTGATTCAAATAATTTTGATTTCTTAGATGAAAAAATATCAGATTTTATATCTAATCCTTCCATCACAACAGAATCAATTCATAATTTTTTTTCAGAACCTGAATTTGGTTATTCTTTCAATAACAATAAATATGATGATATTGATTCTTTTATTCTTTATTTCCAAAACAAATTAAAATCAATTTACTTTAATGATGCAATAGTTGAAATATTAAATATTTTAGAAACTCAATTTCCTAATTTTTTTCAAGTAAATCTTTCTTTTCTTTTTTTTCTTCAAAAATTAAAATTTTTTCAAATGTTAAAACAAGGAAAACAAAAAGAGGCAGAAATTTTTTATAATGAAAATTTAATTAGATTATTAAGAGAATCAAGACCAAATCAATGGAAGAAGAAACATAAATTATATTGTTCTATGATAAAAAAACCAAGTATATTCATTAAAATGGATATATTAGCAAAATATTATGGACATTTTCAATATCAATTAGATAATGCTATAAGAAATTATTTAGGAGGAATTAATAAACAAAATACCGTTAAAAATCAAATCGAAGAAGATGAAATAAATACTGATAAAAATAATGATACTGAAGCAAATATAGAAAATGAAAGTACTAAAGATAATTTTTCTGATTTTGAAGATGAAATTCAATTTAAATTATATAATGAGGAAAATCAAGATGAAAAGAAACATCTTTTTGATGATGATATTTTTATTAATACTCATAGTAATAATTATATTTTTAATAATAATTTAAATGATAGTACTTTTGAATATAATAAATTATATTTCATTGATGATCAAATGGATTCAAATAGTTCAAATAAACAAATAAATAATAATATTGAAAGGGAAAATAATAATAGTTCAAATAGTATTATTTCTACTCAAAATTCTATTGAAAGAAAAAGTAAAAAAGTTAAAAAAGAAAATAATGAAGATAGTTTGTTTAAAAAACTTCCTATTTTATCTTCTTTTAAACCTAAATATACAAAAAGAGAAACAATAGATAAAAAAATAATAAGGTCTTTTAAACAATTTATTGTAAATCAATATAATCAAAAATTATTTGATCCAAATACTTCAAAAGATTATTCTTTCTTCTTAATTTTAATAAATAACAATATTCTTCCTCCAATAGATATATATGATGTCAGTTCAAATGAAAAAATATATTTTAAATCTTTTAATGCAAATTTTCTTCTTTGGTTTTTTAGTAAACAAGGAATTAAAGAATTATATAGTAAATTCATTCAATTAGAAGGAACAAACTTTATTGATAATATAAGTAAATATTATGAAATTTCAGAAGAAGAAAGACTATCGTTAATCAATTATTTTAACAATTTACCTTTCATTTTTGATATTACATTAGTTAATAATCTTTCTAATGGTAAAGAAATCAATCATATTTACAGAAAAAAAAAAACAGACAATAAAAATATTAAAAATTCTAGTTATGCTATGAAAAAAAAATTATATAAAACAAGATCTAGGGATTTAGACAATGATGTTCTAAATAAATCTTCAAGTAGTAATGAAGAGTAGAATTTGATTGATAAATATTCCTTTGAAAATAATTAATGTGAAAAATCTTTAAGTAGAGTAAAAATATATGATAATATAATTATAATTATTTGTTTTCTTTAGAGCTTAATCATATTTGTAATACAATAAAATATTGTTTTTAAAAACAATTAATCAAAACATTATTTAAAAATTAAAATCTTTTTTAATTTAATTACAAAATTCTTTTTTATATTACCATAATTAATTGTTTTTGATATTTATTTTGAATGTAGAAAATTTAAAGTAATATTTTAAAATAAAATTGATATAAATAAAATTAATTAAAGAGAAAAACTTAACAATAATTAATTAAGATTTTATAAAATGATTTAAAAGTTTTAAATAAATGAAATATAATTTAATTTTAAAATAAATAAATGTTATTCAATTTAAAAAAATATATAAAAATATTTTTCTTATTTTTTAGCAATATTTTTTTTCATTCTTTTAGCAGCAATATTAATTCCAAGATATTTTTCAATATTATCTAATCTATTCATACATAAATTAATTTGAACAAGTAAATCCATTTTTTCTTTTGTTAATTGGGTTAAATATTTTTGAAGAAGAAGATTTTGAGAATTTAAATCATCATTTAATTTTTCAAAATCTCCAAATAAATTTTTAATTCGATAATAAAGATCATTTTCAGAATTATCAAAAGAATCATCAATATCTTTATGAAGACCTCCAAAATCACCTTTTTGAGATTCAGCATTTTTTTTAACTTCATAAAATTTTTTATTTAATAATTCAATTCTTTTATCTGCAATACTTTCTATTAATCTAAAAGTATAAATTGGATTATCTATTTCATCTCCTAAAATATGAGCAACTTTCATATTTTCTGAAGTATTAAAAATATTTTTATCTGCATCATAAAAGTAATCATGGAATGTTGCCATTTTATTTTTTTTAGTTACTTTTAAATTATTTATCAGTTATTTATTAATTAAAAATTATTTTTATTTTTATTCTTGATTTTTTTATTTATTTTGAAAAGAATTATTAATTTCTATTAAAAGTTGAGAAAAAAAAAATGAGTAAAAATAATAGTTTTGATAAATTTGAAAACAAAGAAATAAAAATAAAAGAGAAATTATATACTTTATTTTATGAATTAACAAGTGAAATTAAAGAAGCAAAAATTGAAATTGATGAAGAAGATTATGAAGAAAATATAAGAACAACAACTGTTTTTCAAATTATTGAATATATTTATCAAACTATTCAAATTTTAATAAAGAAATATAAAAAAGAAGAGATTAATATTTTTGTTCCTAATAATAATGAAATTAATCAATATGAAAATACTTTAAGATATTATGAAAGTAAACAAAGAAATTTAATTAAAACTCAATTTCAAAACATTTTACATAATGATACACTTGAGTATAAAATTGAAGAATATATGGAAATGGAAGAAGAATTTGAAGAAATGAAAACTAAATTTAAGTATGAAGATGGTAAATTTTTAGAAAATGATAGAAAAGACAATGAAATAATTATAATAAGACAAGAAAATACTAATTTAAAAAAAATAATATCTAATTTAGAAAAAGATATAAATGAAAAAAATAAAATCATAAAAGAAATAGAAGACAAATTTAAAATTACAAAAGAAAAATTAGAAGAAACGGAAAAAGAATTAAATTTATTTTCTAATGTTGATATTAATAATATAAACAATAATTACAATAGTAGTAATACAGGATATAATTTAACAGGAACTTTAAAAAATCATAATACAAATGACCTAATGACATTTACTAAAAATAATAATTTAACAAAAAATTCTTTTTATTTATGTAAAAATAATATAAGTGAAATTAAAGGGGTTTTTGATATGAAAATTTTTAATTTAAAAAGCACAAAACCTTCACCTCAAAAAAATAAGCATATTCATGAATTATTTGGAAATAATAAACATTTTATTAGTGATTTAAGTATAAGAGGAAGTAAATCAAATACAAATAAAAATAATAGTAATTATAATAGAAATAATTCTATGAATATGTTACTTGATAAAAAGAAAATGAATTTAATAACAAAATATCTTTCTAATAAAAAAACAACAAAAAGAAATACTAATTCTAATAATAAATTAAGTTATAATAACAATAATAAAGATAATGTACATAAAAATAATACATGTTTGAAAATTATAAAAAAATTACCTTTGAATATTTCTCAAAATGGAAATTTAACAAATCGTTCATCAAAAAATATCAACATTCGAAGAAATAGTGGATCAACTTCTCAAAATACAAAAAATCAAATTTCAACATCTAAAATTCTTAAAAATAATATTAGTAATATTAGTATGAATTATCATAACAATACTTTCTTTCCAAGTAAACCTTCTATTTCTTTTGCTTCTTCAAGAGGGAATTTTCTAAACTAAAATATATATAATTATCCAAATCATAATGTTAAAATCAGTAGAAAAATTTAATATTAACTAACAATATATAAAAAATATCTTATATATAAGAATGAAATATTTATATAAATTTTTTTTTATATTTAAATGAATTGTATTATATAATATAATTATTTAAATTAAAAAACAATTGTTTACTTTTTTTAGTTATTTAAAAATGAAATCAATTCAATTAAACGCAATAAATAAAGAATTAGAAGAATTAGAAAAAAATAAAGAATTAATTCCAACAACAATAAGAAGATTAAGAGCAGAAGAAATAATGATAGATATAATAATAAAACCTTCTTTATTACAAGAATCACCAATTAAAATTGATAAAGATTTACAATTTTTACTTTATTTAAGAAATAATTATCCAATTAATGCACCAAGATTATATTTATTAACAAATGATGAAAATTTAAATTTTTATGATGGGAGAGATATTTTAGAAAATGTAATTGGAGAAAGTTGGTCTAATCAATATAAAATTACTTCTATAGTTAATTCAATTCCCAAATTTATAATTGATTTTTTAAAAAATAAAGTAAATAATATTAATAATATAATTGGACAATATTATTTAGATGAAATTTATAATTTAGATATATTAAGAAAATTACCTTATAAATATTTTAATCAAGTTAATGAAATATCAATGATGAATGGAAAAAATGAAATTGAAGAATCTCGTTTTTTGTTTTTAACAGATAATTTTTTTTTATTATTTATAGACACAGGATTATTTAATGTTGGGAATATGAAATTAAGTTTTTGGGCTTATATAAAAAGTTTAGATACAATAAAACAAACAAGAGGAAATAATAATTTATGTGAATTCATTTGGAAATCAAAATATAATAAAACATTCAAATTAAAAATTAGAGCATCAGATAATGATAGTATTGTAAATATAATTATGGATAATTTAAAAAAAGAAAATATAGATTATAAATTAACAACAAAAAATTTAGGTCCTAAATCTGGTGAATTACCAAATATTGATATAGAAAAAGTAGAAAAAGATATTATTCATGCTGAAATAAATTTAAAAAACCCAGATAATATAAATGAAGAAAATGTTAATAATATTGTTGAATTATATCAAAAGGCTGTTCAATATTATTCTGCTGTAAATGATAATAAATATGAAGAGTATACTAAAAAAATACAAGATATTATTGCAGATCCTAAATTAGGAGAATTACTTAATAAAGCTATTGAAAATAAAAGAACCAAAGAAAAAGAAAATAAAGAAGATAATATTGAAGAAAAGAAAGAAGAAATTAAAGAAGAAAAAAAAGAGGAAACCAAAGAAGAAAAAAAAGAAGAAAAGAAAGAAGAAAAAAAAGAAGAAAAGAAAGAAGAAAAAAAAGAAGAAAAAAAAGAAGAAAAAAAAGAAGAAAAGAAAGAAGAAAAGAAAGAAGAAATCAAAGAAGAAAAAAATGAAGAAAAGAAAGAAGAAAAGAAAGAAGAAAAAAAAGAAGAGATTAAAGATGAAAAAGTTGAAAATATAAAAGATATAAAAGAGGAGAAAAAAGAAGAGAATAAACAAGAATTGATAGAACAACATAAAGAAAAAACTCCAGAAGTTAAAAAAGGAGAAACAGTTAAAGTATCAGTCAAAAAAGAAGATTTAAATTTAAATTTTGATGATGACGATGATTAAAATATAAAAAAAAATTAATTTAAAATTTTGTTATAAAATAACTATTATATTTATTTATATCAAAAAAAATATTAAATATTTATTAAAAGATAAATTAAAAAAATTAAGCTAAAAAAAATTACAATAATTTCTCAATATTATAATAATAATTTAAGTAATTATAGAAAATAAAAAATTAAAAAAAATGGGAAATCAAAATGATAGTTTAAATGATGTAAAGCCAGATAATAATCAACAAAATATTATATATGAAAATCAAAATAATATAAATAAAGCTCAATCAAATCCACCTCAAATTCATCGTCAATTAACAGGAACAAATAAAAATCCTCAAAATCAAAATCAAAATTCATATAATAATTTTAATTTTCAAAATAATCCATATAATTTAAACCCTACTAATAATTCTTCTCAAAATTATATAATGAGAACAAATACCACAAATCAAAAAAAATATAAATATAATTTAAATTCAAAAATGTTAAAAAATGCTTTTTATAATTTTGCAATTGAGCATAGTTGTTTAAATAAATCTAAATTTAATGATGCTATTGAAAGTTTATTTAATTTTCCGATTCCAGAAATGCATTATACATATTTATTAGAAAAAATATATTATATTATTGATGATTCAGGAGATGAAAAAATTCAAGAAGATGAATTTATGCAATTAAAAAATGTTTTAAGTAGTAGAGATTATAGATTAAAACTTTCTATGATGGCAATGATGACTACAAAAGATAAAAATAGAGATTATATTGATGTAAATGAAATTAAAGACTTTTTTTATAAAAGCTTTGTTCAAGGATATAAACATTTAATTTATCAATGTAAAAAAAGCCAAAATGAATTTATTGCTAAAAATATACCTATTGTTAATCAAAAACAAATTGAATTATGGGCAGAAAAATATGAATCTCAAATTAAAAGTTATATTGATAATGATTTAAGACAAAATAATATTGACCCTTATAAAATCATGGATTTTGAAACTTTTAAAAACTGGATTAATAAAGATCATTCCTTGTATTTACAATATGGACATAAGAATTGTGTTATTGCTACTTCTTTAATTAAATTAGATGAAATTGGATTTGCTCAGTAAAAAGAGGAATTTATTATTCTAATTTTAAATGAAAATATATTTTTTTTATTTTATTTTTTATTATGAATTTTAAGTATATTTATTTTGAATAATATAATTGATTAATAAAATGTTACTTTCTGAAAATAAAAAGGAATTCCCAATGGAATGCAAACAAGTGGAATTTATGGATAAATGTATCATTGAAATAAGAGATCAATTAAATACAGTATTGCAAATAATAATAAAAGAAAAAAAAACAATTGACTTAAATTATGATACAATATGCCAACTTTTTAATGAATTTTCAAATGAATGTCAAAAGTTTTCAAATGAACCATCTCATTTATTTTATTTAACTCAAATTGTTTTCAGTGTATCAGCTTCAGGAGTAAAGAAAGGAAAAGATATTTTTAGTAATTTATATAATGAATTATATGTTTATTTACCTGATTTAATAAATGATATTAATGGTCTTAGAAGTAATTTATATGATAATAGTAATAGAATGATGTCTGAAATTGTAGGATTTATTAATGCTCATAAAAATATTCAAGATAATTATTTGAAAATAAAAGCTAATTTAGATGAAGCTCAAATGAATAAAAAAAAAATTGATAGTGATCCTAAATATGCATATAATATTTCTATAAAAGAAAAAGCTGAAAATAAGGTTATTATGTTTTTAAAAGAAATGGAACAAATTTATCCCAAAATTCAGAAGTTTTCAGATTCATTAACAGAAAAAAAAAAAAGATTTAATTCAACAATGAGGGATAATCTTGAATTAATTGTAACTAATACTTTTAAATATCTTGCAAATTTACATCAAGTTTTTTTTCTTTATTCAAAGAATAAATATGATCAATTTAACCAAGTTTTAGATATTTTTAAAAATCAAACTAATAATATGAAATCAACAAGTATTAATATTAATGATTATTCAGAAAGAAAATTTGGTGAATTACAGGGAATAAAATACGATGGAATTGATATGATTGATTTAGAAGATGAATTATTAAAAACAAATCCAAATCAATTAATGAATACTGCAAAAAGTATTATTAATTATACAAATGTATTTTTATTATGTTTAAGATATAGGAAAAAAATTATGAAAATTTTTAAAAAAAAATTTCCAAATTTTTTTAAAGAATTAAAAGATAATTATGAGAATATTCTACAAGAAAAGAAAAAATTAATGGAATTTGTATCAAGTTTAAAATTAATAGGTGAAGGAACTAGAAAAAGTTGGAATATATTTTTTAGTGTTATAAGTAATAAAGAAGTTCATTCTGAAATAAATGAAATTTTTAAAATAACTGATGAAATCATAACTGAGACAAGAACAGAATATTATTCTTTTTTAAATATTTGGAAAAAATATGAAAAAAAAATAAATGAATATAAAGATAATATAAAGGAATTAGATAATATATTATTTCAAGAAAGAAAATTAAAAGCAAGTCAAAATTTAAATAATTCAAATTCAAAAGTTGGTGAAAAATTAAAAAATAAAGCTGAAAAATTATTAAATATATTAAAAGAAACAACTGAATTTTTAAATAATAATATTCCAAATATAAGAGAGAAAGATTCAAAATTAATAAACAAATTAATTGATTGTTTTTCTAATATAAATAAAATCTATGAAAATGAAATGAGTAAATTAATTAATATGACTCAAGAAGAAATAGAAATATCTACTTCACTTGATTTATTTGATGAATGTATATTCCTTTTTTCAAAATATTTTCAACAATTTAATATTACAAATTATGAAAGTTTTATGGAAAAAATAAAAATGAAAATTTTACTTAAAACTGATTTCCAAAAAGAAAAAATTGGACAAAGTACTTATGAACAATTAAATGATTTTTCAGGATTAAATAATACAAGTTTTTTTGATAAAAGAGACAATAACAATTCTAAAATTATTTTTAATGATTCTTCTTCATCTATATCAGAGCAAACTAAAGAAAAAGAAATTATGATTGTTAAAGATGATAATGAAATAAATACAGAGAAAAATATAGAAAAGCCTATTTCTCCAATTTTAAATAGTAAAATTGATTATAATTCAACCAACAATAAAACTAATATTCAACAAAAAAATGTACTTAAAAATCTTGATGATAATTTAGATAATCAAGAAAATAATAATTCAAAAAAAAATAATGTTGACAATTCAAATAATTTAATTAATCTTATTGAAGATGAAAATAATATTAAAGAAGATGAATTAAAAGAAAAAGAAGAAAATAAGGAAAATTTAAACAAATTAAGAAAGAGAATAAAAGAAAAAAGTAACTCATTAATATTTTCTTTAGAAGATGAAAGTATAGATTTAATAAAACAAGAAAAATTTGAAAATTATTTAGAAAAAAAAAATCCTTATCAAAATTTTAAAGAACCAGAATTAAAAGAATTAAAAGAAAAAGCATTTAATAAAGAACTCAGTTCAAAAAAAACAATTCAAAATGATGAAGGAGAAACAATTATTGATTCTTTTTCATGTGCTTATAAAGATAAAATACTTCTTCAAGGGAAATTAATTTTAACTAATAAAAAAATAGTTTTTGAATCTTTATTTAATCCAAATACATTATTTGGAAAGGGAGGAACAAAATTAATAATTCCTTTAGAAAAAATTAAAAAAGTTAGTAAAAAATCAAATTTAAAAATTTTTCAAAATTCAATTGAAATTGAAACTGATAAAGGAGTTTTATTTTTTACTTCTTTTTTATTCAGAAATCAATGTTATAATTTAATAATGGAGCAATTAAAAAATGTATTAAATGACAAAAAAGATGATGAAGATAAAAAAGAAGAAGAAGAAGAAAATAATTTAGGAGATAAAAATTCAAAATTTCCAAAATTAAAATTAAAAAAATCAAAGCAAATAACAAAATTATTACAAGAAATAGATTTTTATAATAGAATAGATAAAATACATAATGAAAGATTAGAATTATTTAATAAAACTTATTATGATCAAAAAGCAGGAATTTTTATACCAATTGATAAATTTCCTCAAAAATATATAGATAATGAACCACTTGAAAATTGTCCTTTAAGTATCATTTTTACATATTTATGGAATCCTTATACTCCAATTGAAGAATATGAACATAATAAAGGATTTTATGAAAGTATTTTAATTGATAGAAATGATACAGATATTCAATTTAATGATATGAAAGATGATGAAAATAATATTGATAATGTACCACAATATTTCTCTGATAATGAATTTACTTTATCACTTTTATCTAATTTTAACAAAGATGATTTAGATAAATTTATAAAAGAAATTGAATCTTGGAAACACATTTATCAATATTCTTATAAATACATTCATCCGATTAAAAAATATTTTATTGGTCCTGATAGAGTTGGTGAAAATGATAATATTAAAATATATTTTATATCACCTAAATTATTAGTTGTTGACTTACTTTCAAAAGGTTCTGATTTTCCATATTGTGATACATTTATTCCAATAACTCAATATAGATTTGAAACAGAATTAAAATTTAATGAAAAAAAAGGTAAATTTGAATTTCATACTACTATTTCATGTTATTTTATTGTTCATATTTTAGCTTCTTCTATGTTTCAAAGTACTTTAGAATCTACTGGTTATTCTCAAGCTCATGATAGTATTAAATTTAATTTTTTTGAAAAAATGAAAACAATTTGTGAAAATCAAAGTGAATTATTTATTGAAATGTTTAATAAAATTTCTGATGAAACTATTCAAAGAAAAATTAATCAAAAAGAAAATTTCATTGAAGGAATTGATGATAATGATAATGATGATGATGATTTTGATGAAGATGATGAGGATAAAAATGAAATTCAAATTGTTAAACAAGTAGTTTCTTATGATATTAAAGGTGATCCTAATAAATTTAAAAAATTCACAAAAGTTAAAAATGCTTTTGCTAAATATCAAATGTTTTTTATTTTTGGAATTATTTTTTGCTTATTATGTGGGTTAATTTATTTAGGAGTGAAAAAGGGTTTTTTAACTTTGAAAAATTTAAATTTTAATATTGTTTTAAATATATTTATGTTTGGAGTAATTATATATTTAATTTTAAAAAATAAAAAATAATGTAGGAAATATAATTAGAAATAATTATAATCAGTACAATAAATTTTTTATGTTTTAATTGAATAAAAAAGAAAATTTATTTTTAATTATTTCATTCTTTTATATTCAATTTTAGAATATAAAAATGATAATGATAATATAATTAGTTATTTAATCAATAAAAATATTAATTATTTGAAGTAATTATTTTTAATTTTTTAAAAATTTTTCTGTTAACAAAAAAGTTTAAAGTATTATTAAAAATAAAATGTCTCAAAATTTAGAAAAGACATTAAATAATTGGAACATTAATTTCCATCCAAATATAAACTCAATAATAATAACAATTACTGAAAATAATAATAAAATTATATATCAATCAAGTTTTTCACTCAAATTTCTTCAAACATTAAAATTCTTTGAATTAAAAAATTCAATTAATGAAATTATTAATTATATATCAACTTTAATAGACCAAAAAAATATAACAATAAATGAAATAGGAGGAAAATTAATTTTAAAATTCAATGACTCAACAAATTTAATTTTAAATAAAAAAGAAGATTTGTCGGAAAAAAATAATGAAATTAAAATAGAAAATATAATTCAAATAAATTCAATAAATGCACATGAAAGTTGGATAAGATCAGTATCAATATTTCCTTCAGGAAATATAATATCAGTCTCTAATGATCAATCAATTAAAATATATGATAGTAATTTTAATATTCTTCAAATAATTTCAAATGCTCATGAACATATAATATATTATGTATCTATAAAAGATGAAAATAATTTTGTCACATGTTCACTTGATGAAAGTATTAAAACTTGGATTAAAAAAACAGATAATTTCATTTTAAATCAAATTATACCAAATGCACATAATGGTTGGGTATATAAAGTACTTTATTGTTCAAATGGAAATTTAATTTCATGTTCATATGATGAAACAGTTAAAATTTGGGAAAATATTAATAATAATTATCAATCCATTTCAACTTTAAAACACTCAAATGAAATTTCTTCAATATTATTATTAGAAGATAAAAATATTTTAGTTTCGTCTGGATTAGATGGAACAAAATTATGGAATATAAATAATTATGAAAATTTATCAATAATAAAAGCAATTGGAAATGGAAATAATACTTTAAATAGAATTGATTCTGATAGAATTATTAATGGAGGTTTTAATGGTCATATGTATATTATTTCAATATCTAAAAAAAAAGTAATTCAAGGAATTAAAAATGGTTTTAGATGTTGTGGTATTTGTGTCATTGAAGAAAGAGGAATTTTTTTTATTGGAGGAGATAATAAAGATATTAAAATATATAAAAGTGATAATTATGAATGTATTTTTGTAATTAAAGATGCTCATTTTGATAATATTTATGGATTAACTAAAATAAATAAAAATTGTATTTTATCTTATGGATGTGATAAAATAATTAATGTTTGGTCTTTTTAAAATAATATTTATATATTATTCTTATTGTATATTAAATATAAATTAAAAATTGATATTAAATAATTTACAATATTATCTCCTGAAAAATAATGAAGACTAATTTCCCTTCATTAATTTATTATTGAAAGGAAATATAATAATAGAAATTATTCCTTAAATGAATTTTTTTTCGAAGTTTTAAAATAATTGTTTAAGTGAATATGATTTTTCGATGAAGTTTTCATATATTTTTTTCAATATATGTTTTTACTCTTTGATGAATTAATGAATTAATACTAATATATTATTTTTTTTAACTTTATAATATACTTATATAATAAAAAAAAATTTTAAATTAACATTTTTCTCATGACAGAACAAAATTCATCAAAAGAAATTTTACCATTGTTATTAGAATCAACTTCTGAAATAATTTTTTGTAAACCTTCATGAATATTTTCTTTATCCACAATATTATCTTTGAAAATAGTTTCAATTTCATGATAATCAATTTGATCGTTATTATCCTTATCAAAATAACTGAAAGCAAATCTCAAAAATTTTTCATTAAAAAATTCATTTTTATCAACTGCTCCTCTAACAAATTCTTCATATTCAATAATACCATTATGATTCATGTCAATATTGTTAAATATTTTTTTACAATCATTTTCTAAATTTTTTCTTTTAATAATATTTTTTAATCCATTATATAAATCTTTTTCATTTATTTTTCCATCACCATTAACATCAATAATACTAAATAATTTACAAGCATTAATAACACTTTTAGTTTGATTGAAATTATGAACTAAATATGCAAGAGCAGTTTCTTGAATGACTGAAATAGATTTATAATTAATTAAATTATTAATTAATTTTTCAGTAATAACTTTATTTTCAATATTATTAAATTTTTCCCTACATTTATTTTCTTTAAACCAAATATGTTTTAAAGCTTCTTCAGCACTTATTCTTTTATTAACATCATATTCTAATAATTTTGTAATTAAATCTTTTGCATTTTTTGATATTAAATTCCATGGTGAAGTTTTAATATCATAAACTCCTTTTTTAGTAGCTTCAAAAATTTCTTTATTATTATTCCCATTAAAAGGTGGTTTTGAAGTTAAAAATATATATAATAAAACTCCACAAGACCATAAATCACATTTTTCATTATAATTTTTATCAAGAACTTCAGGAGCAATATAATAAGGAGAACCAACTAAAAGATTTTCATTTTGATTTTCTTTAAAAATTTTTGCAGTTCCAAAATCACCAATTTTAACATATAATAAATCTTGATCTTCATTATCTCTTTCCATTATTAATATATTTTCTGGTTTAATATCTCTATGAATTATATTCATTTTATGACAATAATTTATTGCTGATAAAATTTGATATAAAATATATGATGATTTTTTTTCATTAAATGGTCCTTTATAATTTATTTCTTCATATAATTGTCCTCCTGAACATAATTCTGTTATTATACTATAATTTTGGTTATTAATATAAAAAGAAAATATTTTTAATACATTAGGATGATCCATTCGAGTTAATATTGATATTTCATTTAATATTTGTTTTTCAGTAAATTTAGGATTTGCTTTTTGAAAATTTTTCATTGCTCTTATTATTCCTGTTAATTTATTTTTTACTTCAAAAACTACTGCAAATGTTCCTTTTCCTAAAAATTTTGTTTTTTTATAATCATCTTCTGGATTTGATTTGTGTTTTGAAATTAATACATTATTATTTAAATCTATTAATGCATCAATTTTACCTTCCCTTGCATTATCACCTATTCTTTTAAAATCAGAATTATTTTTTAATGAACTACATGTACCCATTTTATATTTTTTACTTAACAATATTTTTTCTATTAATTTATTCAATTAGTAAAATTATTAAGTGAAATATTTTCAAAAAGTATTTAAAAAATAAAAATATAATTTGAATGATGAAATAGATATAATTTCTTAAATGATAATAAAATTTCTATATTAAAAATTTATTATATAATTTCTGAAATCATACATTTATTTTAAAATTTCATATTATAATTAAGCTATATAAATTAATATTATTTTTATGAATTAATTAAATAAGAATATTTATGAATTATTGATGTTTTTGATGAATAATCTCCAGTCATTCTATATTTTTGATAATGGAATTTTGTGAATTTATTTCTCTTGTTTTTATCTAGAAAATATGGTTTATTAAAAATTTTTTGTTCTTCCCGATAAAAAGGTTGTTTTAATGATCACATTTACTTCAGTATACTTTAATTTTTGAATTGAACTTTAATAATACAAAAATTATTTAATTATTGTTTTTATAAAATTTAATTAATAATAAAGAATAAATATTTATAAAATATGTTAAATATTCCATAAAAAAATGTGTTTATAAAAATATTGCCCAACACAATGTATAAAAATATTAATATCAAAACATTTTCATAAGAAAAAATATAATATAAATTTTTGAATTAATTTCATTAGTGAAAAGTAACAGAATTTTCTTTTAAAATTTCATTATTTTTTAAATTATAAACAAATTTAAACAAATGTCTAGAATTTAATTCCATAAATTTTTGATATTTAAATTGTTCAGGTTTTAAATAATTCCTAATTTCCCAAGGTCCATTTAAATGAAGAGTTCTTCTTCCATCTTTAAAATATCCAATTCTTTCTTTGTCATTATATAATTGAATTCCAATACCATTTTGTTTTCCATTTTCCCAGAAACCAACATAAGCATTTAAATTTCTAAAACTCCAAACGAAAATACCAAAACCTTCTTTAACTTCATTATGATAATTTCCACAATAATATTTTAAATCAGCCCATAAAAATTCACCCCAACCATTAATTAAACCTTCTTTATATTCACCAACATAAACACAATCATTAGAATATTTAGTTAAACCAACTCCATCCATTTTATTATTTTTCCATTCTCCTAAATATAATGTTCCATCAGGCCATCTGTAAAGTCCAATACCATTTTTAATTGATTTATTTAATTCTCCTTGATAATAATTATCATCAAACCATACTTCAATTCCTAATTTTTTTACATTATTTTTAAACCATGAATCTCCTATGATTTTCACATTATCTTTATTAAATATTCCAAATCCTTTTGGACAATTATCTATATAATATCCAGAAAATATTGAATTTGATGTTGAATCATAAAATGATGCTATTCCATTTATTTTTGAATCAGTGAAATATGCTTTTAAAATACTTCCATCTTCCCATTTAATTAATCCAAATCCTTCTTTTCTTCCTTTTGAATTGTGACTGCCGTAAAATTTATATTTTTTTTTTTTAGTTATGAAATTACCCTTTTGTAATGATGATATTTCAACTATTTCATTTATAAATGGTAGAGAAATGTCTGTTAATATTGAAGAATTTTTTCCAAAACTATAATTTAATTTTTTTAAAGAATCTTGAAAATTATTATATGAATGAGTATTCAATATTGTATATTCATCACTTACTTTTAAATCTTTTTCTAATTCACATTTTTTTATTGTAATGTTTTCTCCTGCAAATGAACCTGAGAATCTTTTTTCATTATTACTAATATCTTGATTTGTAGTTTCTATATTTAAATATTTATTACTATCATATTTTTCTGTGTTTTCTATTCTTTTTTCTAATGTTTTTCTAAAAACTCTTTGAATTTTTTCAACTTGATTATTCAATTCTTTTTTATTTATTATTATTTCTGAATCTATATATTTTTCCTCTTCTGGAAATTTTTTTACTTTTGTTATATTTTTTGAAGAATTTTTTTTACTTACCATTGCAGTTGATATTTGACTTGGTTTATTAATGTTGTCTTCATTTTTTTCTATATCTTTTTTTATAATTTCATTTTCAATTATTTTCTCAACTTCAATTGTATTTTTTTCCCTTAATTTTAAATCATTAATATAAATAATTCTACTCAATTTATCTAAATTTTGTTCATCAGCATTATAATAACAATGCTGGTGAATTATATTTCCCATTTTATATTTTATTTTTTTATTAAAAAAAAATTATAATATATAATTGTTGAAACAAAAATAAAAATAAGGTTAAATTATTATGATTTATTTATATAAATATTAAAAAAATTTTTATTCCCTACATTTATAAATAATAAAGGCAGTTATAAATAAATTCTTTAATTTTATATTACTTTTATTTATTGGAATAAAAAACCTTAGTTACAATTCCAAAAGCTTTAAAATTATTATCATTAATAATAACATTACTTCCTTCACATAGATATTCAGGAGAATTTTTAAATTCAAATCTCAATTCAATTTTTTCATTTTTAGAAATAAAAAAAGTTTCATCACCTTTAACTTTGATTCTTCTTTTTTTCTTTTTTTTACTATCATCTTCAAATTCAAAATCAGAAGTTAAAAAACTACTTTTAGAATATTCACTAATTGTAGTATTAGCATCTTCATTACAATTATTTTTTTTATTTTTATCACATAATATTTTACAAGTTTGTCTAATATGATTAATAATAATAACAGGTTCACATCTATATTTAACTTCTTTAATATTTTCATCACCAATTGACCAAACATCAGCTTTAAATCTTTTAATTGCTCTTGGAGTATTATTTATTCCAATTAAACTCATTCCTTTTATAACTTCACTTTCAGAAAAATTATTTCCTGATAAACTTACAGAAGAAAATTGTCCTTCATATGCTATATTTACATTTTGTTTTTTACAATGAATTGTATCTACTGTCAATAATTTAAAATTACCCATTTTATTAGGTCCAAAATAATATTTTTCTCCTTTTTTTATTTTACCTTTACTTACCACTCCTCCTATTATTGTTTTTCCATCTACTATAAAATGTTCATGTACATCAAATTGACTTTGAGGCGAGGATATAAAATTAAATCCTTTATCTTCAAAAGAATTATTTATTAATGGTATTGTTCTTGATAATGTATTTGGTAAATTACTTATTAGAAATGATAATAAATCTATATTTGTTCCTTTCATATTACTAATTGGAATTATTGGAAGTAAATTTTGATTATTTGAATTTTTAATTTCTGTTAAATATGAAAAAATATCATTTTTATTTTGAATTAATATTGGTTTTAATGAAGGATTTATATGAGAAATTACTTTAATGAAATTATCTAAAAATTTATTAAATTGATTTAATGGATTTTCTACAAATAAATCAATCATTGTAACAATTGCAATCATAGGAATATGAATAGAATTATTTAATGTATATAATATTTTAGTATTATAAGTAGGACCATTTTTAACATCTACAAATAATAATGCATAATCTATATAATCAGGAGAAATTAATGATAATGTATTTTTCATTGCTTTTTCACTTCCTCCCATATCATATAAATTTATTAACTTATATGAATTTTTTATCATTTCTGAATTATCTTTTGTGTGAATTCTATTATTATTTTTATCTAAACCAAAAATTAAATGTGATATTGATAAAGTTTTCCCAGAAATAAATTCATGTTGAAATCTAAAATTTAATTTTCTCATTTTTCCATTTCCATCATCTAATTCTTCATTAACAATAACACTTAAAGTTGTTGATTTTCCTGAAGATTCTTCTCCAAAAACTCCAATTTTAACTTCATTTTGATGAATAATAATATTATTTTCTTTTTCAGTTAATTCATTTTTAATTTCATTAATTAAAAATTCAAAAAATATTCCAAAAATTCCTTCTTTTGTTTTAATAATATCACAAGTACAATTTAATGATTTTGAAATTGATTTTACATTTGATAAAATATGACTAATTGTTTCTTTATCAGAATCTATGTTATATATCCTTAATTCATAATGACATGAATGATATTGATGAATAGTTTCATCTATTAAAGATTGGAGTTTAGACCATTTAATTTGAGAAAGATCTTTTGCATCTATTTTATGCTGAATAAAATTTTCATTTAAAGACTCTGGTTGATCTTTCTCAACCCCTAAAAATAAAAGATGTGTTTCTATTGAATCTATATCAAAGTTGTTTTCCATTCAAAAAAAATGAATTTTTATTGATATAAATATTAAAAATTAAAAAAATATTATTTTTTTTTTATTTAAAAATAATAAAAAAAAATAATCTAATTAATTTTCCCTTTTACCAAAAAATAAAAAAAAAATAATATATTAATTTATTCATGTAATATTGAAGTAATTTCTTGTTTAATTGATTAAAAAAGACTTTCATGAATAGAATTGTTAGTATTTTCTAATAAAATACTTTAATTCTTAACTTGTTTTTCAATTTCAATTAACATATCTTCAGTATATTTTTAAGGAGAAAATTTATGATTTCTTCCATAATCATCAGTGAGTAAATTTCCATTAATTCATTTATTTTCTTAATCTTTTTCAACAGGTCTTCATAATTTTCATTATTTTTTCCATTATGTTTATTATTATTTTTTTTCTACTTTATTATCACTAAAATTATAGAATTAATAGAATCAATAGCTAAAACAAAAAATTCTATCTCTATGAGTAAATCTAGTATCAAGAAGAGATTTAGTATTAACATAAGGATTATTATATTTCTGCTCCAAATTAATTTATATAACCTAAAGCTATAATCTTTTTCTTACAAAATTCTTTGAAGCAATTTAAAAAGGTTTTATTTATTAATTTCCCTGAATTGGCATTTTCCATAAATTACCACTTTTCAAACCAACATTTTCACAAATTGATCTTAAAATTGAATTTGATGCATTTTTTCCTCATGTAATTAATTCATATATTATAGTAACAATAAATTTATTATAATAAATTTGATATGTTAAAATATCTACATTTTATAATTTGAAATTTGTTTCTCCTTAATCTTAAATTCTTTAAATTCTTTATTCACTAAAATTCATTAAGTCTTTTATCTAAATTCATCTATTTTTTTTGTTCAATAAATTAAATAACATCAATGTTTTAGGATATTTTTAATTCTTTGGTTTTAGAATAAAAAAATTTAAATTAATTTTCTTTTATAAAACAGCAAATTTTTTATGTTATAAGATAAATATAGAAATTATTCTTAATGTTGGTCAATATATTAGTTTTCCAATTATTAATTAACTCATATAATAAATTTTCTGATATTAAGTTTAAAAATCATTAATACTAATATTATGAAAAAGAACTAATTTCAGAATAATAATTGATATAATCAATAAATATTTTCTAATATATAAAGATTGAAAGATATATTTAAATATTTACTAGATAAAATGAATTTATATTCATTTAAAAATGAACTTAAAAGTGATTTAATAGATTCTTTGTCATATATTTTTGGTTTTATTTTTTTATAATTTATTATTTTTTATTTAAATTTTATAATTTAGATTTTGTGTAATTTTTATTAAATTTATATTCAAAATTTATTTTTTATTTTTTGAATATAAAAAATTAATACTTATTTGGGAATTATTTTATTTATCTTCTCTTTTTTTTCCCAAAAAATCCTTTATATTATCTACTTTATTAGGTTCTTTTAATAAAGATTCAATAATATTTTTCTTTTCTTTCTTTTGAATATTTTCATCATCTTTACAATTGGAAAATATTATTTTATTATCATTAAGATTTCCATTAATATCTTTATTTGTATTGTTATTATTTTGATTATTATTTTTATCTGAATTGATGTTATTGTTATTTAGATTATCATTAATGTTGTTAATGTTATTATTATCTTTATTATTTTTATCTGTATTGATGTTATTGTTATTTAGATTATTATTAATGTTGTTAATGTTATTATTATTATTTGGAAGATTAATATTAATTTTATCATCGTTGTCCTTATTCATGTTATTGTTTTTAATATTTTGATTATTATTACTAATTTGATTATTATTATGGAAATGATTATGATTAATATTATTAACAATCTCTTTTTTTCCACATTTTTTTTCATTTTCATTTACTTTTGCATTGTAAACATTATTAAATTTATAATCCTTCTTCCCAATTATCATATTCCCCTTAGCATTTATAACATTTCCTCCATTATTTAAATTATTAATTTTATTTTTAATTTCCTTTTTCATTTGATACTCATGAGTATCATAAGGAATTTTAGGTAAATCTTCAGGTTTACACATAATAGGTTCATTTTTCAAAAAAAAATCATGTTGCATAGCATCTTGAACATTAATTCTTTTATTAGGATCTAAAATAAGCATTTTACTTAATAAATCAAAGCAACAATCATCTACTTTCCTATTATCTTCAAAAAATCTTTTTAAAACAAAGGGGAATTCTTTTTTAGGACAAAATTTATCATAAAGAGGTAATTTAGTAACTCCAGGCCAATTACTTTCATTAGGAGTTCCACATTTTTCAATTATTTTATAAATTTGGTCAATTTCTCTTTTACCTTGAAATAAGGGAAATCCAGTTAATAATTCTGAAAAAACACAACCTACACTCCACATATCAATTGAAGGACCATAATGATTTTCTCCAAATAATAATTCTGGTGCTCTATACCATAATGTTGCTACTCTATTTGTTATTCCTTTTTTTAATGATGGATTTATTATTCTTGCTAAACCAAAATCTCCTATTTTTATTTCTCCTTTATTATTTAATAAAATATTTGCTGTTTTAATATCTCTATGAATTATATTATTTATATGTAAATATTGTAATCCTTCTAATATTTGGTATAATATACATTTTATACATTGAATTGGATAATTTATTTTTATTTTACTTAAACCACTTATGTTATGTTCCATATATTCAAAAACTAAATAAACATTTCCTATCTTTTTGTTTTTTTCTTTTGGCTTTGATGTTACTACTTCTATTAATGATATAATATTTTTATGATTTAATCTTTTTAATATCATTATTTCTCTTAAAGCTGTTATTGGAAATCCTTCTTTTTCATTTTCCATTAATATTTTTTTTAATGCATATATTTTTTGATTATTTGGTGATGTTGGGTCTTCTAATTTTGCTTTATATACTTTGCCAAAAGAACCTTCTCCTACTTGATTTATTTTTTTATATATATCTGCACTTCTGGAACTCCATTTATTTAATGGTATATTATTTCTAATAACTTCTTTTTGATGTTGATTATTTTGAACTTCTTCTTTTTTCACTAAAGTTTCTTTTGGATTTTGATTCTCACTTTCATTTGTACTCATCTTTTTTTTGTTGGATTTATCTGAATAATTTATATTTAATTCAGAATTTAATTATTTGATTTTTTTATCTTTTTTTTTTGATTAATCATTTACAATTACCAAAATTAATATTCTTAATAATGAATTAAATTTAAATTATCATAAATAAAAAAACAATTAAAAAAATGAAAAAACAAAAATCTACTTCTAATTTAACAGAAACATTAATGAAAAAATCTCCAAAATTAAATTTATTAGAAATAGAAAAAATTACAAATAATATATTTAAAACAAATTATTATCCAGATAATGAATATGATAATTATATGAATCTAATAATGGAAGTGTTAGTTTTTAATAAAAATTGTCATTTAGTAACAATATTTAAAGATTTTATGATATTAGATTATGTAGATGAATTTTTAAAAAGATATTATAGGAATTCTGAAAGTAAAGATAGAATTCCTCGTTTTGCAAATTTTTATAAAAATTATTTGAAATTTTTTTGCAAACCAACATTTTCAGATTTTGAATGTAATGAAATAATACAAGAACATAGTGAAAAAAAAGCAGAATTATATTATAATCAAAATTTCAGAAAAAAAGATAAAAATAATGATAATGACGAAGGATTATTTGAAGATGAAAGTGATACTAATAGTATTCAAGTTTCAAAGTCAAAAATTGAAAAAACAATATTTAATCAAACTATTAAAAAACAAATTGATGAAACTAGTTTAGAAACAATTCAAGCTCAAGATAATAGTCAAGGAACAATAAATTTACAAGGTAATGATTTTATTCCTAATCAAAGTTATTTATATACAAAATATTCAAGTGAAGTTTCATTATTGAATATGATGAGTGCGATTAATGGTAAAAAAAAAGTTATTAAAAATAAAAAAAATCCACAACCTAAAATTCATCATTATTTAAGTAATTCTGGAAATAGTCAAATTAAACATTCTAAGTTATTATCTTATACTTCTTTATGTCAAAGAAAATCTATGCCTGGAATTAATAATAATAAAAATAGTAATTTTAAAGATAGTACTAAAGAAGAAAAAAATAACTTTCATACTAAAAGCCAAATTAATTTTAATTGGAGAAATGGAATAAAAAGTAGAAATCAAAATAATTCTATGTCTAATCAAAACATTCATTCTTTAACTAAAAATGATTCTAAATATAGAACTTATGATATGTTTAATAATAATAATAATAATAATGGAATTAATCATAAGAAAGGTATTAGTTTATTAAAAACTCAAAATGTTGAAAATTTACTTAGTAAATTACAAAAGAATGTTTATAGAAGTAATATATATTCAATAGATAATTTGGTAAAGGGAAATAAAAATAAAAAAAATATTAGTTCAACTACAAATATTCCCTTTTCAAAAAAATCATTGAATAATAATAGTTTAAGAAGGCAAAATAATAGTGGTTCCAAAAATAAAATAAATTCACCTGTATCAAATAAAAATTCAATTATATCGAGAAATTCTAAATTTCCAACAAAAAAAATTCCAATAAGTCATACAGTAACAAATTACTCAAATAATAATAATAATAACAATGATGATATTATGAAAATAACATTAGCAGCGTTATTAATTAATAAAAATAATAATTTAAGACAAACAAGTCATAACAGAACAAATAGTAATAATAATAACAATAATAATAAACAAATTCAAAACGTTAATATAAATATAAATAACCAAATAAATATTTCAAATAATCAATTTCAGGAAATTTTATCAAGTAAATTAAATAATAAAATAAATCATAATGATAAAATTGATATTAATATAAATAATAATATAAATCATATTTTTGATGATAAGACAAAAAAATTTTCAAGAAATAAAGGAAGAAGAACTGATATAAATACAAATTCAGTTTCTCCTCCTTTTCAATCTGTTAATCAACAAAATTCGGTTTATAGAAGTAGTTCAGGTGTTGATAAAAAAATATTTACTTCTACAATGAATAATTTACATAATAATAATTTTAATGCTAAAAGTCCTAGTAGAAATTTAGGAATTATTAATAAAAATAATGCTAATAAATTAATTAAATCTATTGAGAAAATTAAAATTAATGAAAATTATTATTTGAAAAATAAAGGTTATTCTGGAAATATTGGTTATAAGAAATTATCTAATAAAAGGGCTTCTTCAAAAAATTAAAAAAATAAAAGAGTAATTTTTTGTTATTATTTCTATAAATTCAAAATAATATTAAATAAAAATATTTTTAACAATTCAATAAAAAATAAATTACCAAAAATTAAAATCAAATATAAATAATATAAAAAAAATTCAATTCTCAAATACATAATCCATGCTTTAATTCAATGAATAAAACTCATAAATCTAATAGATTTAATTTATCTATCCATGATTTTAAAATATATGAAGAGGGAATAGGAAGAAATTGAATTTTTATTAAAATAATTTTTTTATTATTTAATATAAGGCAAAAATATAAGGTTTTTTTTATTATTTTACATTTTAATTTAAGAAAATAAAAAACATCTCAAAACAAATTAAAATAGAGATATAGATTTCAATAATAAATGACAAAAAATAAAAAAAAAATATAAATCCCAATTAAAAAAAAATAAATATATATTAAAATTGAAAAAATTATTATAAAGTCTTCAGATTTAAAATTAATATATATACCTTTAAAGTAAATCCAATTCTATTATTTGGCATAGATGGAATATTAACAAATCAAAGATAAACATAAAGCAAAATATGATAAATTTTCAACAGAAACAGGTAAAAATATCATTAATTTGTGTCTGAGTAAGTGAGTTAAATAAAGAAAAAGAACAAATAGGATAATTATTATAATATTAGATTGAAATTTACTAAAAAAGGTTTAATTCATTTGATAAAGAAAGAAAATGATTGCTCACAAAAAGAATGGTTGACAGAAGCTTAATTATAAGAATATATATTGAAAAGAATGAAACAATTTTTGAAAGAAATAATAATACATCATTTATTTTTTTTTTTAATTTTTTTTGACTTTAAAAGAATATTAAATGTATTTTTTATTTAGAATTATTTTTTTTTAAAATTGTTTTATTTTTTTTAAAAATAAACTTTTTCAAAACAAATATTGTTTGAATGGCATTAATTTATTAAATAAAAATTCAAAAATAAAATAAACAAAATTATTTTAAATTTAATAATAAATAATATATTAATAACAATATATATAAAAAAATAATGTCACTTTTTTCATTAGAAGAAGAAAAATATAAAAAACATTTTATAAAAGACCACATATTCCAAAATAAAAGTATAAATGAAATTTTAGAAAAAATGTATAAACCTCCAGCAAAATTTATTCAACACTTACTAGAAATAAGGAATGATTATGATATAAAATATGAATTATTATTTGATAATTTAAATAATGAAGGATATCCAAAAGAATGTAAATTTAAATATAGTTGTGTGCATCCAATAGCACCGGAAAGAAAACAATTAATGGGGCCAAGTCAATTAAATGTAGATGATGAAATTCATGTTTTTTTAGTTTCTGAAAATAAATTATTTGTTGAATACGTTACTCATCTTTCTGGTTTTATGTTAATGGATACTTTTATTTCAAGAACTTTATATATATTTGAAAAAGTTGATAATGGTACTTCTTTAAATGTTAAATATGATATGGAATTTATTAAAGCTAATTTATTTAAAACTATTATGGAAAATAGTTCTTATAAAGAAAATGAAGAAACTTTTAATGATTTATTTATTCCTGAAATGGATAAATTTTTAACTGGTGGAGAAAAAGTTGAAGTTAAAGAAGAAGAATTTGAAGATTTAATGGAATATAATTATTGGTTGTTTTATGCTACCTTATAAAATTTTTTTTTATTTTTTGAAAATTAAATTTAATACTATCTTATTTTTATATAAATTATGAATTATTGTTAAAAAATTAAATTTTCTTTCAATAAATCTGAAAAAAATTTGAAAAAAGAAATAAATGAATTATCAAATGAAGATGGAAATAATATTTTATTTTGGATTTGATAATTAAATATAATATAGACTCGTTTAAAATGCAAATTTAGTAGAATAGAAATAAATTTAATGAATTAAGTGGAAATATTAGATAATAAATACTTTTTAATGAAACCAAACATTTATAGAAATGTAAATAAGCAAAAATTTAAAAATTATGAATTATTATAGAGAATATTAACAATAAAAAATTATAAAGTTAAATCATAAAGAATTTATAGAAGTTATAATAATTCAACATTTTTGGGAGTTGAAAGAGAAATAAACAAATAAAAGAAAATTCAATAATAAAATCAGTAAAAAATGATTATCATAAATATCAAGATAATAAAATTGAAATTCCAATAAATAATTTATTATAATAATGGGAATTATAGAAGTTTTGATTCAATAAATGAGGATAATAATGATTATCATTATTCTATATTCTTTTTGAATTTATAATAATATTCAAAAATTAAACAAAAACTTTAGATATTTGAAAAAGGAGTTGAAGATATAAGAGTTAAAATTTAATTTTAGTGGTATAAATAATAATTTATTTAATTTTGAAATCAATAGTTTTTATTTTTGAAAAATTATAAATACTAATTTTAATAATTTTTAAAATAGTTATTTTTTTGAGAAGTAGTTTAAATGGAAAATGAAAAAATAATAAAAAATGAAATGGCAAAATGTGAAAAAGATATGATAGTTTATTTTACTTCTCATTATAATGAAAAAATAAAAGATAATAAAATTATAATAAATGATAATTTTGAAGTATTGGAAAAAATAGGAGAAGGTTCTTATTGGAAAGTAATTAAAGTAAAAAGAAAATTACTTTCTTCAAAAGGAGAAGTGATAGAAAATAATTATTATGTTTTTAAAAAAGGAGTTTTAAATAAAAAAATAATAAATTTAAATGAAAAAGATAAAGAATGTAGAATAGGAGTAAAAGAATATAAAATTCTAAAAGAAATATGTCATCCAAATATAGCAAGATTATATGAATGTATTATTGATAATACTTTAAATAAAATTATTTTAGTAATGGAATATTGTGATTTAGGAGCTTTAATGATTTCAAAAAAAAAAGAAAACACTGAATATTATGAATATAATAATAAAGTTATGAAATATTTATGGAAAAAATATGAAGGAGAAAAGAAAATTCCAGAAAATTTTTCTTATGAATATAATGAACAGAAAGAATTTTTTGAAAAAGTTTCTTATGAAATGTTAATTCAATTAGTGTCTGCTTTAAAATATTTAAAAAATAAATTAATAGCTCATTTAGATATAAAACCTGAAAATATTTTAATTAAAACTGTTGAAAATGAAGATAATGATAATTTTATGAAATTAAGTGATTTTTCAATTTCAAAAAAAATTCCTTCAGAAAATTCAAAAATTGAATTTTATGGAGGAACTCCAATTTACAATCCTCCTGAAATTGAAAATGAGGAAGAAATAGATCCTTTTAAATATGATATTTACACTTTAGGAGCAACAATTTTTACTTTTCTATTTAATAAATTTAATTTTTCTGAAATTAAAAATCTTCAAAATGTTATATCCAATCAAAAATTATATAAGATTTTATATATAACTCTTGAACCTGATTTTTCTATTCGTGCTTCAATAAATCAAATTGAAGAAATTATATTGAATTAATAAAATAACTTTGATTATATTTTTCAAATTGTTTTTATGTAAAAATAAAAATTCTTTTATTTTATTATATTTTATTATATTTTATTTTAATTAAATAAATATAATACATTTCAAATAACTTAATATTTTATTATAATAGTATCAATATTAAAAAATAATTAATATAATGGACACTGAAAGTTCTTTATGTAATGCCCCGAAAATTCCATTTAGAATTCCTGTTAGAAAACCGTCTAAACTTAATTTAAATAAATATTCATTATTTAATTCAATAGAAGCTGAAAATGTAATGAATAACAATTTATATCAAGAAAACTCAATTTCCACTGATGTTTCTGAAAATGATGTAAATAAAAGTTATGAATCAGATAATAGTTTAGAAGAGGAAATTGGATGTAATTTAATTAGTATTCTTCAAATATTAAAAGAATAAAAAATTCATTTTTATTCGATAAAAAAATAAATATGTTATTTATAATTAATTTGTACTTAACAATTGATTTAGATCTTATAAAGAAATAAAAAAGTATAATTAAAGGTTATTTAGTTATGTATGGAAATTTATATAATTTTAATATTAATTTGTTAAAAAGAATAACATAAAAAACTAAAAAAAAATATATTTCTTTGACCAATCTGAGAAAAAATAAAAGATTCTATATTAGAAATATTTAAAGAGCATTTTTGTTCTATATATCCTTGAATAAAGACAAATTGTTTAGCTCTTTCATTTTTATAAAATAAATATAATATTTCCTTTAAAAACAAGATTTTGAATTAGAAAACTTTCTACTATCATATACACTAAATTTTTTTATTTTCTTTTATAATTTTTTTCATGATTTGAAATAATCAAATAAACTTTAATATTTAAAATTTTTTTGTCATAATACTTTTTAGCCTCCATAATATAAAATTTAAAAATGAAATAAATAAAATTATTATTTAATTTCAATGGATGACGTCAATGAAAAACAGAGTGTAATAGAAGCAATAAATAAAAGGTATCCAGAATTAGAAAATTGGTTGAATAGACCAAATTGGAAAGATTATGACAAAGATGATAAAATAGGATATAAAGCATGGTATTGTGATGAAGAAGGAACAGGTTTTAGAAGTATAAAATCTCAAATAATAATAAAAAAATCAATGAATGAAATATTTGATTATGTTGCAGATATAAATAATAAACCTAAATATGATCATTCTTTAGATCACTGTAAAATAGTAAATAAATTTGATGAAAATTATAGAATTGATTATTATAATTATAAAGGAGCTTTTCTTATTTCAAATAGAGATTTTTATGTTGCTGTTTATTATAAAAGAGGAGATGATTTTTCTGAAATGTTTTGTACTAATTATTCTAATCCTAAATATCCAGAAATCAAAAAAGTTGTTAGAGCTGAATTAATTTATGCTGGATTCCAATATAAAAAAGTAGAAGAAGGAATACTTGTCACTTATTATACTCAAGGAGATATGAAATTAAATCAAATGCTTGTTAATACTACTCTCTCAGAAGTTGCTAAACAAGTTGTTTATCTTAAGAAACTTTTGGAATCTTAATTTTGTTATAGAATAATAACACATTTTTAAACTTGTAATAATTTTCTTTAAAAATTTTTACTTTATCTTTTCATATATTTTTAAAATATTTATATTAAAAAAAATAAAAAAATCAAAAAACTCAAAAAAATCCAAAAAAAACAAATCCCACCTTACAAAAATAATAATTAAAAAAAATCAAAACAAAATGAAGAAAAAATTATAAAAACGGAAATAATAAAATTTAATAAATAAAAAAAAAAATGAATCCATTCTATAGACCACCACCAATGATGGGTCCAAGACCTTATATGGGACCTCCTCCAATGATGGGGCCTCCTCCAATGATGGGTCCTCCTCCAATGATGGGACCAAGACCTTTTATGGGACCTCCTCCAATGATGGGACCAAGACCTTTTATGGGACCTGCTCCGATGGGACCTAGGTTTTTTTAAATAAATATTATTAGAGATTATATATGTATATTTTAATTTTACTTTTCTTCTTAATCTTTTTGGGTTTTTTGAAATTTTTTTTATTTTTCATGTTTTTTTCTTGTTTTTTATTTGTATTGGGATTTTATTGAAGTATTTATTAAGAAAGAAATGATAATTGTTTTTTTATTTAAGATACTTTTATCGGATATTTTATATTATTTTTAATTTTTATTTAGATTATTATTTAACTAATAATTATTGATTACGTATTTGATTTTATAAAATTAATGTATATCAAACTATTTTTTTTGTATTTTTTTTGCCAAATTATTTAATTTTTCAGAATTTAAATGTATTGTTTCAATACTTATATTTATATAAATTTCTTCAATTAAATTCCTTAATAGATATAAGTTAGAATTCTTTTTTATTAATAATTTTGGAATAAAATATTCTATAATTTTTAACTTAAAATTATTCTCATTAAATTTATTCAGAAATTTCTTCAAATACTTTTTATTAAGTTCATCACTTGGAGTTAGAGTAGTTTGCTTCTTAAAAATGATTAATTTATTTGGTGTATTAATAGGAAAATTCTTTTGAAAAATTCTTTGATTGTTTTCTGAACATAATAAGGTTTTACTCTTTAACTCATTATAAGATATATTTCTCTTTTCATTATTTATTCTTTTTAAATCATTAAAATTATTTTTATATATATGATTTTTTTGATGTTTAATTTGAAAAAAAACATTATTAACAATATCTAACATTTTAAATTTTCTAATAAAATATTGTAAAAGTAATGTTAAAATTTCATATACTAATTTTATCCAAGTAGTAATATTTGCCAATATCTCTTTAATTTTATAATATTCTCTTTTATAAATAAAAGTTTCTTCAGTTGAAATTAATGTTAAGGAAAACAAAGTTCGAGATGAATTTTTTGTATTTATATGTATAATTTCAAAATCAGAATTTTTATGATTATATTGATAAAAATTATATATAGTTTTATTCTTAAAAATTAATCCATTATCAGATTCATATTTTACTTTTGTATAAGAAATATAATAAGATTTAATAAGAAATGGAGAAATAGGAAAAAATACAGCTTTTTTTTTTAATTTAATTGGATTTGAATAATCATAATTATCAATTATTTTTTCTATAAAACCAATAACAACATAACTATTATTTAATTTGTCATAAATATCTTCCTCAGAATCGCATAGAGAATTAACTTTTTGATTACAAATCTTTATTTCTAAAATTAAATTACTATAATTTATATCTCCAAAACTTCCTCTAATTTTCAAACTTTTATTGTATGAAATACATAAAAAATTATTAGTATTAGGTGAATTATCAAAATAATTTATATATCTAATAAACTTTTCATCATTATGACATTTAATGAGTGAAATCTTAGTTTTATTATGCAAATATTTCATATGTTTTGGATCATTATTTCTATCTTCATATGTTAATTCTAAAGTAAATGATTTTGGGTTTTGTTCAATAAATTCACCTTTATTATTAACTAAACCAACTAAAATTAGTTCTTCATTTAATCTAAATTCTTCATTATTATTCATTTCAGTACTTTGTGTAAAATGAAAATACTCTCTTTTTAAAATAGTATTGAAAAATATGAAAATTATAAAAAAAAAAATTGAAAACGAAATTATACCAAAAATTGAGCCAAAATTTGAATGGTAAACTTTTTCTTTTTTAAACCTTAAAGAAAATGGTATTGAATAAATATCTAAATTTAAATATAATTCATTCATGAAAGACATTTATTTTCTGAAGAATATAATAAAATATGTTATAATAAATTAACATATTAAAATTCTTTTTATACACTTCTAATATCGATTAATTTTATTATTCAGAAAAATAGAAATTAGATTACATCTTCTTTTAACTCAAATATAATTGTTGTTAAACTTTTAAATGGAAATATTACATTATTAGATTTTTATTTATCATTTCAAAATATATGAATTGTGATAATTTGATTGGGAAATAAATTCTCAAAAAAAATAAAAATTTTTCTCAAATTTCTTCTTTAATGGATTAAACTAAAAAATGAATATTAAAGAAAAAAATACTCTTCTTTTTTGAATTAGTTAATAATTATTCAATAATATAAAATATGAATTTCAATTTTTGAGATATTTAAAATTATTTTATATAACAAAATATTTATCAAATCTTCAAAATTTATCTTTCATGAATTTTTTCTTTTTGAAATAAATAAATAAAAATGTGAAATTAAAAAAAATAAGTAATGATATAGTTTATAAATTAGATTCTTTAGGAAGATGAATTTTTTTTCTCCAACAGAATTAGATTAGGTTATCAATTATTAATTCAATTTTATATTTTAATCAATAATTTAAATTTAGTAAATAAAGATTTTAACACTGATAATATTATTAAATTATTATCTCTCAATAATTTTTATTCTAAACATACAATGTTTATATGTTTTTAATGAAATTTAAAAAATACTTTTTATAATTCATATTCAAATAATTGTGTTCTTTAAGCAAAAAAGAGAGATTATTTAAATTTAATTTATTTTAAGATTCAGGCTTTTCTTTAATAATTGATATTAATATATTGCAAATAATTGTAAATAATATATATTTTTAATTTTTTATTTATATCTTGAATTTTCATTGCTTATATTTAAATTTTAAAAATAATAATAAATTTAATAAAACCTATATTTATCTTTCAAATATATTTATATCGAATAACATGATATATTTTATTAAAGAAAATATTATTCAATTGTATCATATTTTTGTGAATTAATTTTATTATTTCTTGAAAATTTAAAGATTTTATTATTTTTAATTTTTAATTTAATCTTATCATTTATTTTCAATTTGTTTTTTAATTGTTTTTGAATCAAATGATGCTCATGATTTAGATTAGTAGGGTAATTATTTATAAATTTTAAAATACATTTTTCATTTATTCCAGTATTATTATATTTATGATATTGATCAAATTCTAAACTTTTTAAATTCAATTTTTTTAATTTTTTTTTTTCTAATTGTTTGATTTTAAAATCATTAAAAATAGTATCAAAAGGATTTTCAAATAATTCTTTATTGATTTTTGATATAACTTCTCTTTTTCTTTGTGTTAAAGGAATACTTTTTATTTGAGAAATATCAGGAGCTAAATAAGGCAATTCTAAAGCCCTAATTTCATGATAAGAATTTATAAAAGAAGAATTATTTCTTAATATTTCATTTTGAAATGGAATTTTATATTTTGTTTCACTTTTTGAATTTGTTTTTTCTTTAATTAATATTTTATCTAATAAATTTTCCTTTTTTTTAATTGGTAAAAAATATTTCAAACTTTTTGGATGGGTTATAACTGAATTTTTCGTTGCTATTTAAAAATAAATTAAAATTAAATTGTTAATTTGAAATTAGTCTTAATGAGAATAAAATTTTTTATGTTTTTTTTATTTAAATAAATATATATGTTATTTCCATAATTTTAGAAAATAATTGAAATTTAATATAAAACTTATTATCTAATAAAAATAAAAAAATGAAAGATGATTTTTGTATGTCATTAAAAAAAATACTAGATAACACAGATTACAAAGAAGATATAAATCATTTTAAAGAAGATATCCATAATTTAAATAATTTAATTGAAAAAGGAATATGCTTTTTATCTCCAATTAAATTAAATGAAAATGATCTCAATGAAACAAATAATTTAAAAAACGAGTCTGAAATAAAAGAAAAATCAAATAAAAAAAAAAAGAATTATATACTACATTCATATTCAATAAAAAGAAAAATTTTAAAAGAATCAGAATTATATACAATAAAAGAATTAGTATCAAAATATAAAATTCCATATTCAACAATTTCAAGATGGGTTGTGAAAGGAATTGGAAAAAAGACAAGTATTCAAAAAATAAATAAAATTATTCCTAAAAAAAGGCTTAAACGAATTAAAAATTTAAGTAATGAAACAATTGATAGAGCTTTAGAAATATATAATAAATATCCTCCTGGTACTATTACAAGAAGTTTTTTTAGAAGAGAAGTTTTAAAAATTGCTGAAGAACAAAATTTT
>JAEEGK010001634.1_pt1 | contig 56275 bp, 50 predicted proteins | sample 8958771 | NCBI WGS metagenome assembly JAEEGK01 (sample SAMN16246547, study PRJNA631951) | gut metagenome | biome: gut microbiome; feature: rumen; material: SC-attached | host: Bos | place: Iran: Karaj | collected 2018-10 | reverse complement strand
GTTTTTTACAATAATTCGGCAAAAATACGCATTTTTTTAGAATAATTGTCATTATTTATTTGAGTCAAGATACCACTTAAACCCTTTTCTTATAGTGTGGATCTCTTTTGACTCCGCTGCACCGTCGGTATATATCATAACGACATGAACGGTAGCTTTGTCATCTTCTTTATCTACACTTACGATCTCATAGGACTTGATGCCATCATGTTCATTCTGCATGCTTAAAATACCCTTTTGACACAGACTGACCATTGTGCTGCGCTTGTGCTCCTTTTCTTCATCAGTTCCCTCATAATAAAAACAATCGGCAGCTTTTTCAGCATTCCCTTTTTGAATGGCTTTTACGTAGGCTTTTACTACTGTTTTGGGGGTGATGTGGGTGCAACCTGCACTCAGAATGGCCACCATAATAACAGTGATTGCGAAAATGATTTTTTTCATGTTGATAAAATTTTTGATTGATAACTATTTGAATTATAGAGTGATTCAAAACTTTTTTTTGTGAATTAGATAAGGGCTGCTCCAAATGTCCTCGGGATAGATCACCTCGCTTTGGGCAAAAAGTGGTGCACTATGCCGCCGTTCTTCGCATAAATCCACCCCACAATCCGCATACACCAGCCGCACCAACTCGGTGCAGTAGAGTTGACTACTGTCTTCTATGTCATAGTCATTGTCGAATACCACCCGGCGCTCCACCAGCCGCATCGCATGACGTGCCGCCGCATATGCCACAGAATCAGTACAGAGCACCCGCGCACAGGCCCCCGCCTTCGCACGGTCGGCACGATAGAACTCGGCGATGGACTCGCACTTGATCACCTCCGGCTCACCCTCCTCCGCCTCGCCGGGCACCGCATGAATCACACACCACCCCTCCGCTGCACGATAGGCAATCCCAATATGAGAGTAGTCGCCCGCGCTGATGTTCGTCACCACATGGCTCTCGTATCCGCAGCCGTTCCGAAACAACAGGTCGCCATTGCGCAAGCCCAAAGTGTCGTACTGCACCCTTTCGTTCGCATTTGTCGACTTGGAGCACGCAGAACATAGCAGACATACAGATGCATTCAGCATCAGCATATTCACCAAAATGAAGTAAAATGGTACTTTGTGGCCTCTTCTCATACAGCGGCAAAAATACAAATTATTCTGTAACAGAAACCTTTTGAGAAAATTTTTATCAAAAAACTGCGGCTATCGTTCGTCAGCCCCTTCTTTTTCAAAGAAGTTGTCCGCAAAATTGAGCAGATACACCTGCGAACTGGCTCGGGTGATGGCGGTATAAAGCCAGCGGAAATAACTCTTGGTGAGCACCCCGTCGCGAATGAGCCCTTGGTCCAACAACACCACCGGCCACTGCCCGCCCTGCGTCTTGTGGCACGTCAGCGCGTACGAGAACTTCACCTGTACCGCATTCAAAAACGGATCCTCCTTCATCTTCGCATACCGCTCCCGCTTGGTGGGAATGTCCGCATAGTCTTCACTGACAGCGTAATACAATTTCTCTAAATCTGCTCTGCTTAACGATGCCCCCTCACAGGTCAGACTCTCCAAAATAATCTTGATGTCAATATCACCATGATTCGGATAGTCGCACAACCGCACGGTCACATCCGCAAAACGGAAACCGTAAAGTTCCTGTATCTTGTTGATGGACAATATCTCCAGACTGTCGCCATTGGCTATAAATCCCACTTCTTGGTCATCTTTGATCCAAAAATAGTTGTTTTTCACGGCAATCACCAAGTCGCCGGCGGCAATCTCTTCCTCTTTGTACAGAATCCGATGCCGAATCTCTTGGTTGTAGATGTATGCCCTTTTGTTGGAATAGGTGATCGTGACAATCTCTTCGGGCGTGTAACGGCCATAAAGTTCATTGAACAGTTCCTCCAACTCCTCCCCGTTAATACGCTTACAATCAGGAAATTTAGGAGCGGGAAGTATCGGAAAAGCGAAGGCTTCGTCCTCCATGCGTTGTCGCAACTGTGAGGCATTGCGCAAGATGCCTGACTCGATATTCTGCCGCGTCACATCGGTCAGCGTGGCATGCCCGGCCAGCAACGAGAAGTTGCGCTGGATGTACTCAATGGAAAGTGCCGGGCTCTCCTCGAAGTTGACGGGTGGCAACTGTGCTCCGTCGCCCACCAACAGCAACTGGCAGCCACTCCCCTCAAAAACGTATGAGAAGAGGTCGTCCATCAGACTGTTGTTGCCGAACAGCGACGACTCCGACACTCCGTCGGCAATCATCGAGGCCTCATCCACAATGAAAAGCGTATTCACCAGTCGGTTCGGTCGGCGTGAGAACTCGCTGATGCCGTCGCGACTCTTCACCCAATACAAGCATTTGTGAATGGTGTAGGCCTTCTTCCCGGAATAGATGGAGAATACCTTCGCCGAACGGCCCGTCGGCGCCAGTAGGATGCAGTTCTTGCGCACCTGCTGCAACGACCGCACCAACGCGCTCACCAAGGTCGTCTTGCCCGTTCCGGCATATCCGTTCAGAATGAACAACTGATGACCTTCCGGCTCGCATACAAACTCGGTGAGCGCACGCGCCGCCACCGCCTGCGATGCCGTCAACTCAAACGGAATCTGATTCCTGAATATCCTTGCAAACTCCAACGGACTCATCCCATTCCTCATTTTACCGTGCCCCCTAATTCTTAACTCCTTAACTCCTTAACTTCTCAACTCCTTAACTCTCAATTTTCAATTTTCAATTCTCCATTCTCAATTTAAAAAGCGTGTCCGATACCAAATATGATATTGATGGGCCTGTTGAGCCACATCCGCCCCTTGTCGGTGGGCGCGACTCCAATCCAATGGTCGCCTTCCGCCTTGCAGGGGTCGTAAATCGGCACAGCCGCATCCACACGGATGATGAAGAAGTTGAAGTCCAAACGGATACCCACGCCAGCCCCTAAGGCAATTTCTTTGTAGAAACGCCCGAAGTTGAACTCAGCATTTGGCATGTCTTCATCTTTGTGTGTCAGCCAGATATTGCCGGCATCCACAAAGACACCATACTTGATGAACTTGTACAGCGTGCCGCGGTACTCGAGGTTCATCTCTATCTTCATGTCGCCCGTACGGATGTCGTTCTTAAGATTCTCATTGGCCTCGTTGTAGTACGAGCCCGGACCCAGCGTGCGGTAGTCCCATGCCCTCATGCTGTTCGAACCGCCCAAGTAAAAGCTCTTTTCAAACGGCATTGTGTGCGCATTCCACAACGGGATTCCCAATCCGAAGTTGAACCTCGTGGCGATGGAGTTGTTTTTGTTGATGGTGTAGCTGTACCGCAGGTCTATCTCCGCCAACTCGAAATTACCATAGTTGCGTTTCGCAATCAGATAGTGCCCGTATTCATCCTTGGGAGCCTTAGCCATCGCGCAGATGCTCGACAATAACATGCCCGATGACTCCAACTTCAAACGAATGATGAGCGAGTTCCGTGTGTTGGCAAAAGGATGGATGTAGGTGAGACCGTATTTGAAGGATAATAGGATGTTGTCCTTGTATTTTGATTGGAAGTCTTTGGAATAGAGTGACATGACTTCATAAAACTCATCGCCTTTCGGACGGATGTCGATAATGCTCAAATCAGCCGGTGTGATAGTATGGGTGAGGTTGGCGGTGTAGGCTAGTGTGTAAATCAAGGCTGCATTGTAAATGCCGCGGTTGAATAAGTAACTGTCCTCGTAATGTGCACCGAGTTTAATGGAGGTCTTGTAGGTGGTGGCGTCAATTTTTTGCGTTTGTCGGAAGAAAAGAAGACGCGGGAAGTCCATTGAGACTTCGGCACCTATTTCCTTGTTTTCCCATACGAAAGCAGCCGGTTCTTCCTCGGTCTTAGTACGAATACGGAAGCCTAAACCACCATAAACGTTAATGCTGAAAAATTCAGCACTGCGAAACAGGTTTTTGTTGGTATAGGTGAGCGACAAGTCGGTTTTGTCGCTGCGGGCTTCAAATTCGATGGAAAGAGAGTGTAACTTGTTGCGTTTCATGTAGTAATAGGTGTCCAACTGCCCTGTCCTGTTGGTCGAATCGCGCTTGCCGGGATTTTCCATCAACACCACATCAAGGTAGCTGAAGTTGCGTAAGTCGTTGAGCTTCTTGCGCGAACGGGTGACCAACGATTCCGAATAGGGCTCGCCCTTCTTGGTGAGGATGTTGTCCACCAAAATTCTCGGACGGATGTCGCGCACCGGCTTGTCCTTGGCATTTTTGGGGATGGAGTCGCGACGTGTGGAGACGATGTAGTAGTTGGTGTTGTCGCTCTTGCTGCGGTGATATTTGGTGGTCAGCAACTGCGACGAGTCAGCTTGTGTGTTGAAATTCGGATAGATGGTTACATCGTTGAAGTAGAACTTGTAGGCGTGATTCTCTTTGATAGCAGGATCTTTGATGCGGTTGAAGTTGACGAGGATGTTGACAACCAGCGTTTTATGTCCCTTCTTGTCGCGGTAGTCTGCCGCATGAATGGTGTCAATGCTGAAGGAGATGATGTCGTTGGAAACATAGTAATAGCCGTTGTCGCGGATGTTGCCAACGATGCGGTCTCTCTCTTCCAACAACGTCTCGGCATTGTATTTGTCGCCCGGGTTGATGAGCCGGTTCACCGTATCTTTCTGGATGATACGCTTGTACTCGAAAATATCCACAAAATAACGGATGTCCCTGATATAATAAGGCTCACCAGCCTCCACATAATAAATCACTTCGGCCTTGTGACGGCGCGGATGCAGCTTGTTGGGGTCTTTGTAAATGATGGTGTCCCACGCCTTTGCCTCGAAATAGCCCCAGTTCTTGGTGGCCGTGTATATCTGATCCAACGAATAGGAAATCATGCTGGTGTCCAACAATACTGGCTCTTCACCCGCATTGCGCATCTTCTGCATGAACTTCGTGTCCTTGATGACGTTGCCCGCCGAGTCAGTCTTTGGCAAGTTGTTGACATACAGACTGGTGCGAATGGGGAATACATCCAAAAACTTCTTATTGGTGATAGGACGTACCATATAGCTGAGGTCATCCAACAATACATCCCTATTTTTGTCCACTACTTTCACACTGTTCTTGGTCAGCATGTACTCGCCGTCCTGCAGGTGCTTCGACGGATTGCAGGCACTCAACAGCAGGCCAAGAATAAGAAGGGGGAACAGGAGTCTTCGCATCGTTATCTCATATCATTAACTTCAACTCCCGGGTACTTCGACTTGTTGAACTTGAAGGTGCTGTCGTCCATGGCAGTGTTGGTGGTGAAAGTGTCGAAATAGTAGGTGTAAATGGTGTTGTCTTTCTCGTAAATGGAGGTGCGCACAATCTCTTTCTTCGCCTTATCCACCACAATTCTGATTTTGTAGTACGATTGCCCTTTCTTCGGTGTAAGGTCAATGATTTGCACCGCCTTGTTTTTTTCGGTATCTTCCCGTATGAACTTGGCAGTGAACTCTTTCGACCAGGTGGCCAGCATCTTGGCAGGATTCAAAGCGTCATCGTCGCTCTCCTCGTAGTCGTAAATTGAAACCTCGTTGGTGGATTTTTGGTAGTTCCACATCGTCGTTCCATCGCAATAAAACACTTGGTCGTCGAAGGTGATGTAGTATTGGTCACCTTTGATGAGCGCCACACCCGACAGAGCCGACAGGATTTTTTTCTCTTTTTCGGCTTTATAGGTGTAGTTGATCTTCATCGTGGTGAAACCTTTGTACTTGGTGTCCAGTTCTTGCATGATGGCATTGGCACCTCCGTCGGTCTTTTGGGCAACACCCACCACCGTGAGGCTTAGCATGATCAGGATGACGATAATCTTTTTCATAACTGTACTTTTTAGAAGGTTATCGAATGTCGTTCAGGAAGTTATGGCAGATTTGCGGGAAGACGGCCCGGAGACTGTCCCGCCAGTCGGGAATGTCGAAGTGGAAGTCTTGTGCCGTTTTAGACAGGTCGAAAAGCGAAAAGTTGGGTCTTGTGGCCGCCGTGGGATATTCAGCGGTGGTGATGGGATTGACTTTGCAGCGTTTTCCCATCTCCTTTTCTGCCAACTGCATAATCTCACAGGCAAAGTCATACCACGAGCATTTTCCGCTGTTTGCAAAATGATATACTGACACATCTTTCAGATTATCAGAATTTTGCAGGATGCGGATGAGCAGGTTTGCTAAGTCGGCCGCCAAAGTGGGACAGCCTACCTGGTCATTCACTACCCCAATGTTTTCTTTGGTGGAAGCCAACCGCAGCATGGTTTTCACAAAGTTGTTGCCGTAAGGGGAGTAGAGCCATTCGGTACGCACAATCACGGCCTTGCAGCCGCTGCGCATGATGGCCTGCTCGCCCGCCCATTTCGACTTCCCATATACCGATAATGGATTCGGCATCATGTCGGGCGTGTAGGGTGTTTTGCTCTGACCATCAAATACATAGTCGGTGGATACGTGTACCAGCATTGCGCCTGCCTCTTGGGCAGCCTGGGCCAAATTTGCAACCGCTGTCTCATTCAGCAGGTAGGCCTTCTCCACATCACTCTCGGCCTTATCTACCGCCGTGTAAGCCGCCGCATTGATGATGCACTGCACCTTTTCGCGCCGCATCATCTCCCGTATGGCATCCGGCTGCGTGATGTCCAACTCTTCCACATCCGTAAAGATAAAACGGAAATCTTCAGAATATTGAGGTGCAAGGGCTTGTAAGCTTTTGCCTAACTGACCGTTAGCACCGGTTACGAGGACGTTTTGCTGCATGTTAAAGGTGTAGAATTTTTCAGTTTGCAAATGTACAACAAATCTTCCAATGCACCGCAGCCACAAATCAATTCATCCCTGAAATTTTACGGAAAACTTTCAGTGCGTAGCGGTCCGTCATTCCCGACAGATGATCCAATACCACGCGCAGTTGGTAATAGTCGGGCAACTCCTCAAAACGGGTCACCTCACACTCTTTCAGAGCCACCTCTACAATACTATTAGACAATAGTTTAAGTGCTCTTTTCCGATATTCTTTTCCTTTTATAAATAATGAGGTGATGAAAAAGTCCAAAAGCCCCCTCAATACATTGCTGCCCAACATCTCCAATTCATAAATGCTTTCAATGGAAAAGATTTTTTCAATGCAGAATATCTGTAGATGATTCGCCAATGGAGAATCCGCAAAGATAAGTTCTTGATTGTATGTCCCTTTCTCGATTTCTTCAATATGAACTTCAAAATTGTGAAATGCAGTCTCTACTAATTTTGTAATCAATGAATTACGGATGTTGGTAATTTTGGCTTTATCGGGAATGTCCTCTTTCAGAATGTCGTAAATTAGCGGAAAATCTTGCCCGATGGCCTCGCTCAGCATGTCGAGACTGTACAGATTGTTCTTGAAACCGTCCTCCAAATCCATGGTGAGATAGCAGATGGAATCGGCGGCCTCCACCAGATAGCACAGCGGGTGGCGTACCATCCGTCCATTCACCATCAATCCGCATTTTTCTGCAATTGACTGTAAATAAGTTTTTTCCGACTGAAAAACGCCTACCTTTTTGGTCTCAATGCGGCTTTTGTCTATCGCACCAAAGTTGGGATACTTGACGCAGGCGGCCAACGTAGGGCAGGTGAGGTTCAACCCATAACAGTCGTTCACACTCTGCAGTTTGGTGAGCACACGCAGCCCCTGCGCGTTGCCATCGAAATGGATGAAGTCGCGCTGCTCCTCTTCCGTCAGCTGCAACGGCACATCTTTCCGGGTGAAAAACTCCTTGAAATAGTCCTGGATGACCGTCTCGCCGAAATGTCCGAACGGCGGGTTGCCGATGTCGTGTATGAGACAGGCGTTCTCCAAGATGAGGGTGATTTTACGGAAAAGTTCCAGCGTGTCGCAGTTTGCACGTTGCTGTATGACAGGACTTTCGCAGCAGCGGATGCTGAATGAATGGCCCACCGACATCACTTCCAACGAGTGGGTGAGGCGCGAATGGATGTTGTCGTTTTCGGTAAGCGGAAATACCTGCGTTTTGGCGTGCATACGGCGGGTGGCCGGACTGAAGATGATGCGCCCGAAGTCGCTTTCGAAGGCGTTGCGGGCATCGGTCTGCCGCTGCGACGGACGGATGCGTTCTGTGGTGAGGAGCCGGTTCCAGTCCATCATTACAGCTGTACTAAGGCCGCGGCACCGAGGATGGCAGCGTCGTTGGCATTGAGTTGGGTGGGGAGGATGGCAATTTTGCCCTTTTGCATACAGAGCAGGTGCTCGTTGAAAATCGCTCGCAGCGGGTCGATGAGCCAGCGCCCCGCATTGAGGATACCGCCCATCAGGAAGATAGCCTCCGGCGCTAACGTGGTGGCGGCATTGGCAATGCCGATACCCAGGTGCCATGCGGTAACCTCCCAAGCGCGGATGGCCATCATGTCGCCCTTGTTGGCCGCTTCCGTCAGCCAGCGGCAGTCAGCTTCGATGTAGGCCTCACGTCTGTTTTCTTCACATACCTCTCTGTAATTCTGGATGATACCGCGTGCTGAGGCGTACTCTTCTAAACAGCCTTTCCGGCCGCAGGTGCACAACCGACCGCCCGGGTGCAGGATGGTGTGACCCACCTCGCCGCCAAAACCGTCGTGCCCATATACCAACTTGCCGTCGGCAAAGATGCCGCTGCCCACGCCCGTGCCGAGCGTGATGACGATGAAGTCGTTCATGTTGCGGGCCCCGCCATACACCTTCTCTCCCAATGCCGCCGCGTTGGCATCGTTGGTCAGCGCTACCGGCACCGGCAGTTGCTCGCCCAACAGCTTCGCTAACGGAACCACCCCCGTGAAGACGAGGTTGGAGGCGTGCTCAATGCAGCCGGTGAAAAAGTTGCCGTTCGGCGCCCCGATGCCAGCTCCTGCTATCTCGCTGAAGGTGAGGTTTCTATCGGCTACTAACTGGTGAATGGCAGCCGCCACGTCGGCTACATACGCACCGATTTCCGTGTAACGGCCCATCGGCAGGTTCTTGCGCGCCAGACAATGTCCGTCGCGGTCCACCAGCCCGATGTCGGTGTTGGTGCCGCCCATGTCAATGCCGATCGCGTAGGGTTTGGTTTCGTTGCTCATCGCAGGTGTTTTGGAATGGTTTATTCTTCGTTGGCGGCCTCCGCACGCTGGCGGGCACGCTTACGCTCAATATCGTTCAAGATGATTTTTCTGACTCTCAACGACTTGGGAGTGACTTCAAGGTACTCGTCATTGGCGATAAACTCCATGTACTCTTCCAATGAGAGTTTTATAGCAGGAGCAATACGCATCTTTTCGTCCGAACCGGCTGCACGCATGTTGCTGAGCTGCTTCGACTTACACACGTTAATCACCAAGTCGTCCTGACGGATATGCTCGCCGATGACCTGTCCCTCATACACCATGTCGTTGGGCTCGATGAAGAACGAGCCGCGGTCTTGCAGTTTGTTGATGGCGTACGGGAACGACTGACCGGTCTCCATGGAGATGAGCGCGCCGCAATGACGGCCCGGAATTTCGCCCTTCCACGGCTGGTATTCCAAGAAACGGTGCGACATGATGGCCTCGCCTTCGGTGGCGGTGAGCACTTGGTTGCGCAAACCGATGATACCGCGCGACGGAATCTCAAAGTTGAGGTGGATGCGGTCGCCAACGGTATCCATGGAGGTCATGGTACCTTTCCGGCGCGAAACGTAGTCGATGACACGGCTGGAGAACTCTTCGGGCACCAGCACGGTGAGTTGCTCAACAGGTTCGCATTTTACCCCATCAATCTCTTTTACAATTACCTGAGGCTGACCTACTTGCAATTCGTAGCCTTCGCGACGCATGGTCTCGATAAGCACCGACAAGTGCAGAATGCCACGTCCGAAGACGTTCAAACGGTCAGGGGAGTCGGTCTCTTCCACGCGCAAAGCCAGGTTTTTCTCCAATTCGAGGAAAAGTCTGTCGCGCAAATGTCTGGAAGTTACATATTTACCCTCTTTTCCAAAGAAAGGTGAGTTGTTGATGGTGAACAACATGCTCATGGTGGGCTCGTCCACCTTGATGGGCGGCAGCGGCTCGGGATTCTCGAAGTCGGCGATGGTGTCGCCAATATCGAAGTTGTCCAAACCCAACACAGCGCAGATTTCGCCGGGGTAGATGGTCTGTTTCATCTTCTCTTTTCCCAACCCCTCAAAAACATATAACTCCTTGATTTTGGATTGGATACGAGTGCCATCGCGCTTCACGAGGGTAACATTTTGACCCCAGTCCAAAGTACCTCTCTTCAGTTTGCCGATGGCGATACGGCCTACGTAGGAGGAGTAATCCAATGAGGAAATCATCATCTGAAGATTACCTTCTTCCACTTTCGGGTCGGGAATCACTTCAATGATTTTTTCCAAAAGATAACTCACATCCTCGGTGGGCGTTCTCCAGTCGGGACCCATCCAGCCTTGCTTGGCCGAACCATACACAGTTGGGAAATCCAGCTGGTCGTCGGTGGCACCGAGGTTGAACATCAGCTCAAACACAGCCTCTTGCGCCAGTTCCGGGTTGCAGTTGGGCTTATCCACTTTGTTGATGACCACGATGGGTTTCAGTCCCATCTCGATGGCCTTCTGGCACACGAAGCGGGTTTGCGGCATCGGTCCTTCCAAAGCGTCCACAATCAGCAGCACGCCGTCGGCCATGTTCAACACGCGCTCCACCTCGCCGCCAAAGTCGCTGTGGCCGGGAGTGTCGATGATGTTGATTTTGTAGTCCTTATATCTTACGGAAACATTCTTCGACAAGATGGTGATGCCGCGTTCGCGCTCCAGATCGTTGTTGTCGAGCAACAACTCCTGCTGTTGCTGGTCCTTGCGGAACAGGTTGCTCTGGTAAAGGAAACGATCCACGAGCGTAGTTTTGCCGTGGTCAACGTGGGCGATGATGGCTATATTCTTGATTTTCTGCACTGTATGTTGTTTTTCGTTGTTTTTTAATAAAAGATGAATTATTTCTTGTTGCCCTGATTGGCGACTGCGTCCATCAGCGCTTTCACTTTCTCCTCATCAGCGAGGAAATAGTCCTTCTTAAGTTGCATGTTGTCATCGAATTCGAAGACGTACGGGATGCCGGTGGGCAGGTTGAGACCGATAATGTCCTCATCGGAGATGTTCTTGAGCACCTTGATGATGCCGCGCAGACTGTTGCCGTGGGCGGCGATGATGATGTCGTTGGAGCTTTTCACTCTGGGAAGAATGACGTTCTCCCAGTAAGGGATGATACGGGCGATGGTGTCGCAAAGTGCCTCGGTGTGAGGCTTGGCCATCGGGTCGTCGATGTTCTTGTAGCGCGGGTCGAGGGCGGGATTGCGCTCATCGTCGTCGCTCAAGCTCTCCGGACGGATGTCGTAGCTTCTGCGCCACTGTTTGATCTTTTCAGGACCATATTTCTCGGTCATTTCGGCTTTGTTGAAACCCTGGAGGGCGCCGTAGTGTTTCTCGTTCAAGCGCCAGCTTTTCTCCACAGGAATCCACAGCTGATCCATCTTTTCCAGAACGATGTTCAAGGTTTTGATGGCGCGTTTTAAGAAAGAAGTATAAGCATATTCAAATTGGAAACCAGCCTCTTTCAGTGCGATGCCAGCCTCTGCAGCCTCCTGTAATCCTTTTTCAGAAAGATCCACATCCGTCCAACCTGTAAAGAGATTGGCTTTGTTCCATTCACTTTCGCCGTGGCGAATCAATACTAATCTGTGCATATCTAACAATTAATAATTTACAATGTACAATTTACAATTATTCTCAATTTTCAATTCTTATTTTCCCACTCGGTTGTTTTCGGGGAAGATGACTGTGGGTTTGAAGGTTTTGGCTTCTTCGAAATCCATGGTGCAGTAGGAGATGATGACCACGATGTCGCCCACCAGCACTTTTCGGGCCGCCGGCCCGTTGAGACAGATGACGCCGGAGTCGCGTTTCCCTTTGATGACGTAGGTTTCAAACCGTTCACCATTGTTCATGTCAAGAACCTGAACTTTCTCATTCTCAATGAGATTAGCGGCCTCCATCAAGGTCTCATCAATGGTGATGCTTCCCACATAGTTGATGTCGGCTTCGGTAACTGTGACGCGATGTATTTTTGATTTAAGAACTTCAATCTGCATGACCGTAGTACTTGTTTATTTTGTTGATTGATAATTATTTATAACGAATATTGTCGATAAGTCTCACTTGGTTGGCCCACACGGTGATGCAGCCCACCACGCCGTTGCTGTCGTTGAGATCGGCGACGGGCTGAAGAGTTTCATCATCCACAATCTCATAATATTCCAGGCGGAAAAGGTCATATTTGTTGATTTCCTCTTCCACAAACTTTCTGATTTCCTGTGTGTTGGTGGTTTTGAGCTGGGTGGAGGCTTTGAGGATGCGGTAGATGTTGGCGGCTGTGGCTCGCTCTTCTTCGGTGAGGCGGCGGTTACGCGAGCTTAATGCTAATCCGCTGGCTTCCCGCACGATGGGGCAGGGAACAATCTGCAGGTTCAGTCCGCATTGGCGCACCAGCGTCTTGATGACTGCGATTTGTTGGAAGTCTTTCTCACCGAAGTAGGCGCGGGTAGGCTGCACCCAGTCAAAGAGTCGCTTGACGATGATGCCCACGCCGTTGAAATGGCCGGGGCGGGCGGGACCTTCCATCACTTCTGCCACCGGTCCGAAGTCGTACTGTTCGGTGGCGGGCACGCGGTAAACCTCCTCCACAGAGGGTGCGAAGACGATGTCGGCATAGTCGCTCACCAGTTGCAAATCCTGCTCTAATGTGCGAGGGTATTTCTCCAAATCCTCCGCATTGTTGAATTGCGTGGGGTTTACAAAGACGGAGACCACGCAGAGGTCATTCTCTTTTCTTGCACGTTTGATAAGCGAAAGATGGCCTTCGTGCAAAGCTCCCATGGTGGGCACCAAGCCGATGGTCTGGTTGGCGCGGTGTGCCTGTTCGAGTTTATTTTGTAAATCTGAAATCGTTTCAATCAGCAGCATAATTCAATTTGATTTTTATAAAAAATTGAATATCAATATATTATAATTTTTTTTTATCAAAAAAAATTAACCGACAAATTTACACGATTTTCTGAAAAAATTGATGATTTTTATTACCAAATATCAATTTTTCACCTTCGAAAATTTGCTTTCAATTTTCAATTTTCAAATCTCAATTTGTCAGAGGTCATCGGCGATGATTTCGCCTCTCGGGTTCCGCACGGTGTAGTGGGTGAATCTCTCGTCGGCATCGAAGCCGCTGCCGTTGTAGATGGTGCCATCGGAGCGCACCTGCCGAACGGGCACATCGGAATAGATTCTGCGGAAGCGTTTGTCCCACACGATTTTTTCCGTGAAGATGGTGTCGCCTTTCTTAAGGTTGGTGATGACCACATTTTTCTGCGCTTCCATGCGCATATCCCTTTCAGCATTGATGGCGTAATCGGCTTTCATCACTGCTTCTGGATTTCCGAAAACGTCGTACGAAATGATCTCTATCCCTTCGGGGCAATCCATATAGGTATGGTCGCCATAATATTTGTTGAGGATGGGGGTGCGGATTTCAAAATTCAGTCTTCCCGAGTCGCTATAGGTGAGGTGCAGGTCTTCTGCCGACTCGTCGGGATATTTGCCGTGATAGGAGAGGAGCTTGTTTTTGGAGAACTCCTCTTGTTTGCATGAAACAAAAATCACCCCCAATGCCAGGAGGCAGGGGGCGATTTTTATGAATGTTTTTAAGATACGCATGGTTAGCGTACGGTGGTGTTCTCGTTGATCCAGCCGCCTACGTGGTAGCTCTGGCCGGGTTGGAGGTTGTTTTCCACGAGGGTCTTACCGCTGACTGCGGGGAGACCAGCGCGTTTTCTGGCGCATTCGTTGGCCAGTGACGGGTCAACAGCCTGTGCCTTGTTGTACTTGTCAGCAGCAGCCCAGTAAACGGCGCTTGCGATGACACCCTCACCACCGTTGGTGTACTGGTTGAAGGAGTTGCGGTACATGTCGCCAATCAGGATGTAGGGACGACCGAACTTCGGGTTGCATCTTGCGGCCTCCAAGGCGTGGGTACGGGCGGCGGAGAAGCTGCCTCTCACCGATTCGATAGTAGCGATGAAGTAGTAGGGCTGAGCCTTCTCTTCGTTGGTGGTGTACAAGCGGATAGCTTCATTGAAGAAGTTGATAGCATTGTCATATTTCTTCTTCTGGAACTCTTGTACGCCAAGGAAGAAGGCGACTTTTCCGCTCGGTTCGGCCTGGTGCAGGATGTAAAGAATGTCGCTGTACATCTGTGAGGCGCGGCAGAGGGAGTCTTTGCTCAAAATACCAAGCATCTTCTTGAGGGCCTTCAGGTCATCCTTGTTCTCCTCGAACTTTTTCTCGTAGATGCCGAGCAGGATGCTACCGTTGGCGTAGGGGCCGAAGCCGTTCTCCAACTTGGCCGTCACTTTCCTGTAAGCGTTGATAGCATTGACACGGGTAGTGGTATCTTTTACCAGTTTCTCGACAGCTTTGTCATACTGCATTTTACCAATCTGGTTGTTGGCCAGCTGACTGTCAAGAGTGTCGAAGTCGGCGAGTGCTTTTTCGAAAGCCTCTTGGTTGGAGATGATGGCGTCGTCGATGTACTCGGTGGCACGCTCGTAAGCATCAATCACGTAAGTGGTGTCTTTGGTCTCCTTGGTTTTGTGGACGGCTAATTGGAAGTATGCTTCCCAAACAGCCGGCTGGGTGTTTTCTTTCTCCAACTCCACAGAGGTGACGAAATCCTCGAAAGCCTGGTCGCGGAGTTCCTTGTTGGAAGCGCGGTATTTGATGGTGTAGTAGGCCTTCCATCCCAGACCTTTACCGTAGGAGTAGTACTGCGGATGATAGGTGCTATACGCGGTCTGAGCCCAGATCAAGGTGTCGATCAGGTGTTCTTTGCGTACGGAATCTTTTTCGGCTTTGACCATCTTTTCGAGCATGGTTTTGCCATAGTTGAAGGTGCCGCTCCATGCGCAGGGGCAGGTGTTGACGATGTATTGGAACGGAACGTAGGCCTCTTCGTACTGTTTCTGGTTGTAGAAGGTGCGGAAGAGGGTGACTTGCTCGGCGCATTTCAGCGAGTCTTCCTCGGTGGCGCCATACTTGAACGGGCAGGGGTTCTGCGCGGTGGCGGTCAGGGCTACGATGACCGCAACTAAGGTTAACAGTGTCTTTTTCATAGTCATTATAAATTTTGAATTATTCTAATTTCACTCTTTGATACCATTTTTCTTGCAAAGTAAAATGCAAGGAGAATCTAAAGTAATTTTCTCTGAGCAATTCGTTCTGTAAAGTACCCATCTGTCCGTACTCGAAGAGGATACCCATTGAGGAGTTGCTGTTGTACATCCTGAGGGGGAATCCGAGTCCGACAGAAACACTGAAGTCGTTGATTGATCGTTCGTTGACGAAAATCTGTCCAGTGCAGTAGCGGAAGCCGGCACGGAATCGGATCTTGTTGAAATAGTTGGTGGAAGCGGAGTTGGGAACAAATTGGAAACCCGCTGAAACGGTGATGGCATCCTGAAGGTTGCCGTTATTGTTTTCGTTGAGATAATAGTGCGACCAATCCTGCCATGTCACATCAGCTGTCACTAACCATTTGTCGCGGTATTGGTAGGAAAAGCCTCCGCCAATGGACTGTGGTGTCTGCATTCTCCCTTTGTTTTCTTTGAAATCCACGGTGTCGTTCAGCGATGCGCTGGCACCTGTCCCTTCGTAGTTGTAGGTGAGCAGTTGGCTCCGTGTCTTGATGAAGGCGCTGTTCTCGTACACTACGCCCAAACCGATGGTGTGAATTCCCTTAATGGTAGCAAAATATTGAAGGCCGCCCGACAGGTACAGACCATCTATGTTGGTGGTGTTGTCCACCATGGAATGGAAGAAGTAACTGCCGTCAAATTCGGCGGTTTTGGTGTAGTTGAGCCGTCCGAACAGGTAGGAGACGTTGAGACCGATGGAAAGACCTTTGCAGATTTTGAAGGCGTTGCCCCAGTACAGTTGCAGCAGGCCGCCACTTCCTTTGTAGTTGTAGGTGACCGTCACGTCGTTGGGAAGCACCTTGCTGTCGGCGATGTTGTAACCGAGATTGCTGAAGGGCAGGATACCTGCAGAGGTGCGCCAATGCCTTGTTACCGGCAAGCCTAAAGTGATGTAGGCAGGGCGTGCGAAGGTGGTCTTTTGGGTGACTTCGGCCGTCTTTAACGTGCTGGAATAGATGCTGAAAGAGGCATCCGCAATGAAAGAAAGCGAGTCAAAGGCAACGTACGAAGCAGGATTCTTGAAGTTGATGAGATGGGGATGCTGAACCGCATATCCCACTTTGCCCATGGCATCGTAAGCTCCTGAGGTGATATTGCTGGGCAAACCGTACCCATATTTGGAATATGGGGTGCTAATCTCGTTCTGCGCATGGGCATAAATGCAGAATGCGACTACGAAAATCGCGGACAAGATTATCTTATATTTTGCCTTTAGCATTGAATATCAATATTTTATAAAGTCCATATAGGACGATATTAGAGGCGGCAAAGATAGGAAATTTTATTGAATTTTGCAAATCATCTTTATTTCCACCTGTAAACACCACTTTTATGGTCTCATATTGCTGCTGATAGCGCTCGATAATGCCGTTAATTTCATCCACAATTCCGTAGGTCACACCGTTCAGGATGCTCTCTTCGGTGGTGGTTCCTGTCAGTTTACTTGCAGGCTGTCGCTCCACTTGTGGGAGGCGTTGGGTGAAGTGGTGCAGGGCAGCGAGCCGCATGTCCAGTCCGGGCGAGATAGAGCCGCCGAGATAGTGGCCGTCGGCAGTGACGAAGTCGGTGACGAGGCAGGTGCCTGCCTGGATGGTGAGGACGTTCTCGTGGGGGAAGAAGAAGTGGGCGGCCACCGCGCTGGCTATGCGGTCCAAGCCGAGCGTTTGTGGCGTTTGGTAGTCGATTTGGATGGGGAGGGGAGTGGTGTGCGTGAAATCGGTCAGTAGCGTGCGTTCGGCTAACAGTTGTCGGATGTCGGCGCGCTCTGCCCCCACACTTGATAGGATGGAGTGTGTAACTTCGTATTTCTCAATTAGTTGTGTAATTGTTTCAGTTGGCAGCAACTGCTCGGAAACCACGGCTAACTGCTCCCCTTCGGAGGAGAATACTGCCGCTTTTTGCCGCGTGTTGCCGATATCGATGGCGAGATACATATTTTACATGAATTTTTTCAGAATCGTTTTGGCCTCCTCCAATTTGGAATCCAGCAGTTCACGGGTTTGGGCTTCCATCAGGAGTCGGAGATAAGGCTCTGTGTTGGAAGGTCTTATGTTGAACCACCATTCTGGGAATTCAATTCTATATCCATCGAAATCCATGTAGCGCGTACATTTTTCTTGGGCCATAAAATGCTCTTTCATCGCTTCCATGGCCTCTTTTTTCTGTTCAATTCTGAAGTTGATTTCGCCGGAGTTGGCGTAGGTGGCAATTTGTGCGATGAGTTGGGAGACCGAGATTCCTTTTCTTTTCATGTCGCTGATGATGTGCAGGATGACCTGTGCGGCGATCATGGCGGAGTCGGAGTAGTAGAAGTCGCGGAAGTAGTAGTGTCCGGCGAACTCTCCGCCGAAGGCACCATCGATTTCGCGCAGTTTCATGGCTGCGTAGGCGCGCCCCACACGCCAGATTTCCACTTCGCGTCCGAGTTTTTCAATATATTCGGTCACTGATTTGGAGGTGCGAATGTCCTGGATGACTTTCCCCTGCACGTTCTTTTCTTTGATGAAGTAGAGTCCTAACACGGCAATCATCAGATCCGGTGGGATGAAGGTGCCTTTTTCGTCCACGAACATCACGCGGTCGGCATCGCCGTCGAAGATGACACCAATGTCGGCTTTTTCCTTCAGCACGAGGGCTTGGAGGTCTTTCACGTTCTGGGGTTCGAGCGGGTTGGCTTCGTGGTGTGGAAAGGTGCCGTCCAATTCATCATACAGATATACAGGACTTTGTCCAAATATTTCCTTCACCAGAATAGTTGCCATACCATTGGAACAGTCCATGGCAATTTTTAGGTTGCTGATATCATAAGCATACTGCCGTTGGAACTCCAAATACTCATCTTTGACGGGGTGGGGGATGATTTTCCCTTTCGGTCGAGTGGGGTGGGGCGTTTGTTGGATCATCTGTTCCAGTTTGCCGAGACCGGTGTCGTAGCCGACGGGGAGAGCGTTGGTGGTGGAGACTTTGAGCCCGTTATGTTCTTTGGGGTTGTGCGATGCGGTGATCATGACGGAGGCATCGAAGCCGTGGCGGGCGGTGAAGTAATAGACCATCGGGGTGGTGGTGAGTCCCATGTCGTAGGCATCGGCGCCGGCGTCGGTAATGCCGCGGGTGAGGGCTTCGAAGATGGCGGGTGAAGAGGTCCGCATGTCGCGGCCTACCAGCACTTTGTTGACTTTCAGCAGTTCGGGAAGGAAGAACCCGATGCGGTAGATGTCGTCGAGGGTGAAGTCTTTTCCGAAGACTCCTCTGAAATCGTATGCTTTGAATGCGCTCATAGTGGTTGGAATTATGGTATGAAGTGGGTTATTGTACTATTGTTCTTGACTGACGAGGTTTTCCCAGCGGTAGAAGGCGTAATTTTTGATGTCGAAAAGGATGTTGTAGAAGATTCGTCCCCAGTAGTTTTTGGTGCTGAAGCCGCTGGGCAGTTTGATAAATTTTTCGCAGAGGACGATTTTTTTGGTGGCGGTTTCCGCTATGGTCACCCAGACGGAGCCGGTTTTGCTCTCGGCATCGAAGGATTCGACGATGAAAAGGAGGGCGAACCGGTGCTGCTGCGGTATCTCTATAGTGTTGATATACTGTTGGATGTGCTCTTCATCGAGAAGGTCGTTGAGGTGGATATGTTCGCGGAGGATGCTGGAGAGGCGGATGGAGCGGTTTCTTTTGGAGAGGGTGGAGAGGTCGTACGACATGATCGGTTTGCGGAAGCTGAGGCGGATGTCATATTTTTTCTGATCGGAGATGATGAGGAGGTTCCACTCGTTGAAAAGCTGGCGGAGGTTGTCCTGGGAGATGTCAAAACCCTTCTTGGTGAACTTGGCTTTGGAGAAGTCGATGCCGAGCCACAAGATTTCCTTTTCGGAGAGAAAGTCTGTGAAGAGTTTTTCGTTGAGGAGCATGGCGGTTTATTTAAGCCGTTGGAGCCAGGAGTTGGGGTTGAGGTAGGTGGTGCCTTTGGTGATGAAGAAGGAGAGTTCGTAGGTGCCGGTGGCAGATTTCTTGGCTACGGTGCCGATTTTCTGTCCGGTGTTCACCTCTTGTCCGACCTTGACGGTGACGCCGGTGACGTTCTGGTAGGTGGTGAGGTATTCGCCGTGGCGGATGATGATGAAGTAGGAGCCCTCGAAGCTGCGGATGGTGGAGACGGTGCCTTTGAAGACCGCCTTGACGTCGGCGTTGGCGTGGGTGAGGAGCTCGATGCCGTTGTTGTATAGGGTGACGGAGGGCGCGTCAGGGTGCTGGTAGGTGCCGTAGTCGAGGGTTTTGGCGCAGGCGGAGACAGGCCATGGGAGTTTGCCTTTGTTGCTGGCGAAGCTGTTGCTGAGTTGTTGTTCGGCGGGGGTGAGCACGATGGTGGGAGTGCTGGACTTGCCGCCCGACTTGCCGCTGCTGCTGGTGGTGGTGCCCGACTTGCCGCCGGACTTGTTGCTATTGGCCTTTTGTTTGGCTGCAGCTGCAGCTATTTCCTCATTGATAGCTTTCTTGATAGCGGCATCAAGGCGCCCCTTTTCCTGTTGTTTTTTCTTGATTTCGGCTACAAGGTTTGACTCTTTTTTCTTGAGTTCTTTGGAGAGTTTCTCGACCTCCCGTCGTTGCTGTTGCTGCTTGGCGTTGGTGGCCTCTTGTTCGCGCATCACGCCCTGTTTTTCGTTTTCTATCAGCGTGAGTTCCTCGCACTTCTTTGCGATGCCTTCGCGGGTGGCGGTGATTTCATCCACCTTCTGTTTCACGTCTTTCGAATACTCCACGTAGAAATGTATCCGTTTGAACATGTCGTTGTATTCCTCGGCGGAAAGGATGAACAGCAACGGGTCGTTTTGTCTTCTGTTTTTGAAGGTGTTATAGACCACACGGGAGTAGTCCTCGCGGAGGTAGGTGAGCTTGCGGGTGAGACGGGAGGCTTCGTTTTCGTTCTGCCGGCGCTCGTCGGCGAGGAGGTCGATTTCGTTTTGCAGCTCCGTCATGTACATTTCACGAGTGGCAATCTGGTCGCGGAGCACGCACAACTGCTGCTGTGAGGCCTTCTTGTTTTTCCGTGTCTCGTCAAGCAGTTTTTGCTTTTTGTTGATTTCGGTCTGTATCTTCTGTTTGTCCTTCTTCAGCTGGTCGCTCTTCTTGCTTTGCGCTACGAGTCCGCAGTAGGTCAGCGAGAAGAGTGAGAAGATGAGTAGAATCCAAATTTTCTTCATATTGCTTTCTTAACCAAGTTATTAATACCCAATTTTACAATTTACAAAGATAAAACTATTTGTATCATATTTTTATTGTAATTCCTGAATTTTTTACACAATTCATTGTGAAAAAAGATGTATTTTTGCAGCAAATTTCTATAGATGAAAAAGCACGTTCCAAACCTCATCACCAGCTGCAATTTGGTCTCCGGCTGTCTGTCGATTTTGTTCGCTACGCGAGGCATGTTGGATGTGGCCTCCCTGCTGATTTTGCTGTCGGCGACCTTCGACTTTTTCGACGGTTTTTCGGCTCGCATGCTGAAGGTGCAGTCGCCGATGGGCGTGGATATGGACTCGTTGGCGGATGTCGTATCTTTCGGTGTGGCTCCTACGACCATTGTGTTCGTATTCCTGACGCAGTTGGTGGACACGCTTTCGCCGGCGCTTCGCGACAGTTGGGTGCACCTGTTGCCGTTCTGCGTCTTCGTGGTGCCCGCCATGTCGGCCTTCCGTCTTGCCAAGTTCAACCACGATGAGCGGCAACATGAGGAGTTCCGCGGATTGGCCACCCCCGCCAACGCGCTTTTTATCGGCTTCCTCCACTTCTCGGCACGCTCCATTCCGCTCTTCAGCAACTTCTGGGTGGTGCTGACGCTCGTGCTGATTTTCGCTGTGCTGTTGGTGACCGACCTTCCCATGTTCTCGCTCAAATTCAAGAATTTGCGCTTTAAGGAAAATTTAGTCCGCTACATCTTCCTGCTGATTGCTGCCGTACTTCTGCTCATTTTCCGACTTGGTGCTTGTCCGATTATCATCTTGGTCTATATCTTTACCTCTTTGATACTTATACCTATCAAACATTTCAAGCATACGGCTCATGAATAATCCTCACATTTGCTCTATTGCTCTTTTTTGTGGTTCGACGGCCGGCCATGATGCCCGATACCGTGACCTTGCAGCCGAGTTGGGTCGGCAGTGCGCGAGCCGTGGCGTGACGCTTTACTATGGCGGTGCGAAAATAGGACTGATGGGAGCTGCCGCCGAGACCGCCCTCGCTGGCGGAGGCCGTGTGGTGGGAGTGATTCCCGATTTCTTTTCCGGCGATGCCGTTGTGGCACAGAATATTACCGAACAGATCTGGGTCAAGTCGATGAGTGAACGCAAACAGACGCTGGAACGACTGGCCGATGCTTTTGTGGTGCTTCCCGGCGCTTTCGGCACTATGGACGAGCTCTTCGAGGTGCTTACCGATGCGCAGCTTGGCCTCCATCGGAAGCCCATTGTCGTGCTGAATGCTTTCGGCTACTATGACCATCTGATCAAACAATTGGAAATGTTTGAAAAAGAAGGATTTCTGAGAACTTTCCACAGCGGTTTGCTCCTCATTGCCACGACCGTGGAAGAGGTCTTTACGGCCGTGGAGAGCTTCTCCTATTCCAATGACCCCGCTTGGTTGGAAAAATATATGAGACTCAATAAACGCTAATTTTAAATATGAAGAAAAGTGATATTATAACTATTGTGTGTGTGGCTGCAGTGGTGGCCCTATTTGCCTTTGTGCCCTGTGTAATGGATGGCTTCAAGGATGCTACGCGTGAGCATGGCATGATCATGAGTTTCTTCAAATTCGCCATCCTCGCCACGTTTGGCGAAATGCTGGCACTACGCATCCGCACGGGCAACTATTATGTGAAAGGTTTTGGTATCCTGCCCCGCATGTTGGTTTGGGGTATCTTGGGTATGGGCATCGCCATGGCGATGAAGATTTTCACGGTGGGCACCATCGGTTTCCTTTCTTATCTCGGACTGGAAAATTCAGCGATGTGGTTTGCCGGTGATTTGTCATGGGGTAAAGTGCTGGTGGCCTTCTGTATCAGTGTGCTGATGAACAGCATCTTTGCGCCAGTGTTCATGACTTTGCACAAAATCACCGACATCCATATTCAGGAGACGGGCGGCTCGTTGATTCGTTTCTTCAGGCCCATTCCCATCGGCGACATCATGGCGCACAAGATCAACTGGGAGGTGCAGTGGGGCTTCGTTTTCAAGAAAACCATCCCGCTTTTCTGGTATCCTGCGCATACCATCACTTTCCTGTTGCCTGCCGACTTCCAGGTGCTTTTCGCAGCCTTCTTGGGGGTGGTGTTAGGATTGATTTTAAGCATAAAAAAATAGAAATTCATATTAAGTCAAATTAAACATAAAATCAAATGAATTACGATGTTATCGTTATCGGGAGCGGTCCCGGAGGTTATGTGGCGGCCATCCGTGCCAGCCAGTTAGGAATGAAGACGGCCGTGATTGAAGCCGGCGAACTGGGCGGTATCTGCCTCAATTGGGGCTGTATTCCCACCAAGGCTTTGCTGAAGTCGGCACAGGTATATAATTATATGAAACATGCCGAAAATTACGGCATTAAGCTCGATGCACCGGCCCAACCCGACTTTGAGGCCATCGTGCGCCGCAGCCGTGGCGTAGCAGAAGCCATGAGCAAGGGCGTTCAGTTCCTGCTGAAGAAGAACAACGTGGAGGTCATTGAAGGCTTTGCCACTTTGACGGCCGACCGTAAGGTACAGGTATTCAAAGAAGAAGGCACGGTCACCTACGAGGCTAAACACATCATCTTGGCTACGGGCGCACACTCCAAGGAGCTGCCGCACATCAAACAGGATGGCGAGAAGATCATCGGCTACCGCATGGCGCTTACCTTGCCCAAACTCCCCGAATCGATGGTGGTGATGGGTTCGGGTGCCATCGGCAGCGAGTTCGCCCACTTCTATTCCTCTCTTGGCACGAAAGTTACTATCGTGGAATTTCTGCCCAACCTCGTACCCGTTGAGGATGAGGAGATTTCCAAACAGCTGGAGCGTTGCTTCCGCAAAAACGGCGTGAAAGTGATGACCTCCTCTTCCGTGGAGAGTGTGGATACCACCGGCGAGAAATGCAAGGTGACGGTCAAGGATGCCAAGGGTAAAATTACTGAAATTGAATGCGATATCGTTTTGTCGGCTGTTGGCGTGGTGACCAACATTGAAGGTATTGGCTTGGAGAAGTTGGGCATCCAGACCGAGCGCGGCAAGGTGGTGGTGGACGAATACTACCGTACCAGCTGCGAAGGCGTGTATGCCATCGGCGACATCGTGCCCGGTCCGGCCCTCGCGCACGTGGCCTCCCACGAGGCATTGGTCTGCGTGGAGAAAATCGCCGGTCTGAATCCTGTTCCCGTTGACTACGCCAACATTCCGGGCTGCACCTACACCACTCCCGAAATCGCCTCTGTGGGTATGACCGAGAAGAAGGCTCTGGAGGCCGGCTACGAGTTGCGTATCGGCAAGTTCCCCTTTACCGCATCGGGCAAAGCCACCGCATCAGGCAGCCGCGACGGTATGATTAAGATTATCTTTGACAAAAAGACGGATGAAATCTTGGGTTGCCACATGATTGGCGAAAATGTCACCGAGATGGTCTCCGGCATTGTGCTTGCTCGTCAGCAGCATGTGAAAGGTCCCGAACTGATTCATGCCGTGCATCCGCATCCCACTCTTTCTGAGGCTATTATGGAGGCTGCCGCTGCTGCTTACGAAGAGTGCGTACACCTTTAATCTTCAAATCTAAGAATTTCAAAATTTAAAATTTTAAATCTTAAAATATTAAAATATTATTTGTACTATGAACGCAAAATCAATGATCAGAGTTAGAATGAGCGCAGGTGATGCTCATTATGGTGGAAATTTGGTGGACGGTGCCCACATGCTGGCTATTTTCGGCGACGTGGCTACCGAGCTGCTCATCATCCAGGATGGTGATGAAGGACTTTTCTGCGCCTACGACAATGTGGAGTTCTTGGCTCCCGTACATGCTGGCGACTTCATCGAGGCCGTTGGTGAAATCACCCATGTTGGCAACACCAGCCGTAAGATGGTGTTCGAGGCCCGCAAGGTGATCACTCCCCGCACCGACATTTCCGACTCTGCTGCCGACGTGTTGGAGGAACCCATCGTGGTGTGCCGCGCTTCCGGTACCTGCGTCACCCCCAAGCAGTGTCAGCGCAAAAACAAATAGTCGGATTCTATTACCGAAATTCGTATGGACCACCGCCGATCATTCGTCGCGGTGGTTTTTTATTTCTGGATGATGCGGTCTTGGTTCTGGGAGAGGAAGGCCGCCCAGCTGTTGGCTTTCGCCTTGCCGCCCTCGCCGAAGCTGACACGGTTTTGCAGGTGGTGGCATACGGCCACTGCCAACGCGTCGGTGGCGTCCAAGAGGTTGCTTTCGTTGGTGAAATCGTACATGCGGTGCAACATGGCGGCCACCTGCTCTTTCGAGGCAGCCCCTTTGCCCGTGATGGCCTGCTTCACCCGTCGCGGCGTGTACTCAAACACCTGCAGACCGGCATGCAGGCAGGCTCCCATCACCACGCCCTGCGCGCGGCCCAACTTCAGCATCGACTGCGGATTTTTTCCATAAAATGGCTCTTCAATAGCCAATATATCAGGATGATACTTTTCGATAAGCTGATTCGCACTTTCATAGATGGTGGTCAGCTTGGTGTTCTGGTCTGCGGTGCGGGGCATCTTTACCACGCCAATCTCCACAATGCTGCTATTTCTGACATGCGTTCTCAAAAGGGCAAATCCCATGACGTTGGTGCCGGGGTCGATGCCAAGAATCGTTTGGTCGTGGAGCGTTTCGGTGGGCATGACTGTTACTTTTTTAATGTCAGTTCAAGGGTTTGGTAATTGATAACCGCCTGATATTGGCGAAGAAAATCGCCGCCAAGGATGCCTTGGATGGGTTTGAAACCGACCGATTGGTACATTTCGCTGACCGCTGACAAATCCAGCACGCGTACATCCATCTCCTTGAATTTCATGCGGCCGATTTTCAATCCGGAGATATGGATGATGGAGGTCTCAAAATCATTGCCGCCTATCCCCACGTTAATTTCATCGTGACCGACAACAGATGATTGCTCTTGGAGGGTTTCTTCCACAAATTGGCGGTCGAAGCAGATGTGATTGGCTCCCGTGTCCAACAGAAAGCGAACTGGCTGCCCGTTGACTCTGCCTTTCACCACCAGATGATACCCTTGTTCATCCAGCTCCCATAACTCCATTTTGGTCACCATAGCGAGTGCGGTTATTTTCTTTTCTTGGGTTTGCGGATGCTCTCGTTGCCGAACGAATATTTCACGCCTACGAGGGCATTGATGCCCATGTTCGGGAAGTCGTAGTATTTGGAATAGTACTGGCAGCCGATGTTGTTGATGGTGGCGAAGGCCGAGAAATGGTTGTTGATGAGGTATTCGAAGCCGATGCCGAAATCGAGGGTGGGCTTCATGTTGACGGCAGTCCAGTAACCTTTTTCCGCATCGAAACCAAGGCCTTTGCTGAGGAATCCGAGGTTGAAATTCACATCAAACACAAATTTCTCTTTCAAGGTATAACGACCGTCAAAGCGGAACTCAAGCATGGGTTTGTGGTAGGGAACAGCCTTGTCTTTCAGCACATAAAGCCAGTAGTTGGCATCGAAGGCGAAATGCAGGTTAGAGAGGATTTCGTAGTCGATGTTCAGATTGACATTCAGCACGTTGCCATTGTTATAGCAGACGTCAAATTGGTTTTTGTTTTCGCTGAGGGTATCGATGATGAAGAATTGAAGATTTTTGGCATAGCTGTAATGAGCGGAGAGGTTGTAGTTCAGCTTTTTGACGAGATTGCCCTTCACACCACCATATATATTAATATAGTGTGTGGTGAAGGCGGCAGTGTCGAGGTGGGGTTTGAGGAAAGGATTCTCGTAGAGCATGTCTTTGAGCGAGTTGTACTGGCAGTCGCCGTTCACGCCGGCATAGATGTTGAGGATGGAGGGGATGAGGCCGAGCTGGAGTTCTGCGATAGGATAGGCGGTGCCACCCACTTTTCCGTCGAGTGCGTTGACGATGCCGCCCACACCGAGCAGGATGTGGTACTCTCTGATGGTGAAGTGGGCATATACTTCAGGGTTGAATAGGAAGGCGTTGCGGCTCCCCTTGTAGTCCATGTCGTCGTTGAAGTAGTCGAAATTGAGGTTGAGCCGATAGAGTTGGCTGCCGGTGATCTTGGCCCAGCGGGCGTCGTAGGCGAAGAAGGAGGTGAGGCCAATATGGTTCTCCATATCCTTCCAGTTGGTGTACAGGAAGTCGTAGTCGAGGCGCACGTCCTGTTTCAGTTTGCGGTCTTCCAGCACGTAGTTGGAAGCGATGCCGATGCGGGCGTTGAGGTGGTGGAAGTTGTTCTTGAGAGAATCCACGTTGTACTCCTTTTCAGGATTGACCTTGAAACCATAGAAGCGGGCAGCTTCATGGTTGTAGTTGATGGCACTGTAAAGAGTTTGGTTCTTGAAGAAATGTTTGAAGTTGAGGTGGACGCGGGTGTCGGAGGTCGGGTAGTAGGCATACTGTTTCATGAACTTGCCGATAGGTTTGGCCCATGAAGAGAAATGATGCACATTGAGTCCGAAGGAGTTGGGGTTTTTGCGGTCGGTCTGGAGATTGTGGAAAGAGAAGTCGAGCAGTGGGGTGACGGGGTAGCCGAAGCCGACCTTGATGTAGTTGCGGTAGAGCACCTCCTGAATGTCGGGCGATACTTTGTTGTACTCGATGGGGGTGGGGGTGAAGGTCGCATCATAGCGTTGCGGCGTGATGTAGTAGTTGAACTGTACCTTCTCGCTCACGGTGTCGGTCATGTTAGGGCTCTCGTTGATTTTCTTGAAGGTTTTTAGCTTGGGGGTGTACTCCATCTTGATGTAGAAGGTGTCCACTTGGGCGCTGAGGCAGCTGGCGGCCAGTATCAGAAGTGCGGTTGCGATATATTTTTTCATTGCTGTGATGTTTTACAAGATTAATCTTCGGGGTTCAGGGTGTCGTCATCGTCGTTGTTGGTGGGGGCAGGCTTTTGAGGTTGGGTTGTCCCCTCCATTTGGGCGATTCTTTCGCGGGCGATCTGCCGCAGGTCTTCGCCGTCGTAGTTATCCACGATGCTCTGGTAGGTGTGTCGGGCTTGGAAGTCGTTGCCCACGGCACGATAGTAGTCGCCGTACAAGATGAAGGTGTTGGCAATCCAATAGGCGGAGGTGTAGCGTGCTTCGATGATCTCGGTGATTTGTTTTTCGCAGGCGGTGTAGTCGCCCCGTTTGAACTCGGTCAGCGCGCAGTAGTAGGCGGCCTCTGCGGAGGTGCTGTTGGTGCTGGCGGTGGAGAGAGGCTTCAGGTACTTGATGGTTGCGCTGTAGTCGCGGAGTTCGAACGACGACTTGCCGGCGATGAGGTTGGCGTCATCCATCAGGTCGGGGTCGGCCTTGGGGGAGGCGATGTAGCCTTTGGCGCCCTCGAGGGCCTCACGGTAGTTCTTCATCTCGTAGGCGCAGCGCATGATGCCGTTGTAGGCATACGAGGTGTTCTCTTCGCTGGTGGAGAGGGTGAGCAGTTCGTTGAAACGGGTGATGGCACGCTCGTATTCCTTTTTGTTGAAAAGAATGGTGGCAGCCCGCTTGGCGGCCATCTCGTTGTTCTCGGTGCGGAAGTTGTTGAGCAGATATTCACAATCTCTCAAAGCGTCTTCATAGTTGCGGTCTCCATATTCGCATTCGCTGCGTTTGAAATAGGCATCGGCGATGAAGAAGCCGTTGGGGAACTTGTTGATGTAGTCGGTGAATCCGGCCACGGCCATCTCGCAGTTGCCCTGCACAAACTTCGACTCTGCCGACTTGTAGGTGATGGAATCCTGTCGCTCGGGCGAGATGGAAATGTTACCCTTGGAGGTGACATAGTCGAGGAAGTCGCCCGGACGGCCCATCTCGGAGTAAATGTCCTGCAGATTGGAAACAGCCTCTTTGGCTTCCTGAGAGCCGGGATATTTGTCCACTACCAACTTGAAGGTTTCGATAGCTTTGTCCTTCTGTCCGGCCCCTTGATAGGCCTGCGCCAGTTTGTTGTAGGCTTTCGGCACGTAGGTGCTCTTCGTGTATTTGCGGATGAAACTGTTGTAGGAGTTGATGGCCAGATTATACTGGTTTTGAGTGAGATAGATACCTGCTAATTCATATTCCACATCCACAATATAGGGTGATTTGCTATAGTATTGGGTGAATTTCTCGAGCAGTTCCACCTTCTTGGCGCTATGCTGCTGGTAACCGTGGCACAATGCCTGCTGGTAGAGCGCATAATCGGCATTGCTGCCTTTCAGTTGTTCGCAGCGTTCGTATTGTGTGATGGCCGATTTGAGGTTGCGCTGCATGAAGTAGCAGTCGCCCATACGAGCGTATGCGTCAGATTTGTAAGAACTGTATTTGTCTGTGTTGCAGAAGGTAATAAATTTTTCAAAGGCTTTCTGAGCCTCTTTGTACTTCTCGATTTTCATGGCGGCGTAACCCAGCGAGTAGAGCGACAGCGGGTAGTTCTCGTCAGAGGTCACTTTGTCGCTGTTATGGTACAACAGGAAGGAGTTGTAGGCGTCGCGGTATTGTTCGGCGCGGTATTCGCACTCGGCTTTCCAGTACAGGTTCGAGAGGTGCAGCTCCCTGTTCAGCGGCGTTTGTAGCGACTTGTCGAGCATCTTGCCGGCGTCGCGGTATTTTTTGTCGCCAATTAGCTCCATGGCGCGGAAGTGGGTGCAACGTTGGTACGAGCGCAGGATTTCCGGACTGCGGTGCGTCCGGTCGAGTTTCTCAATGGCCTTGATGGCTTCAGCGTAGTTTTTGGTGGAGGCGTAGATGGCGGCGAGGTAGGAACTCATCTCCTGTGCGCGGGCGGTGTACGGGTAACGGTTGATGTACTCTTCGATGGTGGAGAGCGCCTTCTGCTGGTTGAGGGCATTGGCGGTCTCATATTGCAGTTTGGCATAATTGTAAAATGCATCTTCTTGAATGTCAATAGAATATTCCATCTTTGAGGCCTCGTAGAAATAGTTGGAAGCATCGGCGAGTTTGTTCTGCTTGAGGAAACAGTCGGCGATGATGTAGTAAGCATTCTGTGTCATGGCATCCACCGTGTCGGTCACTTGCGAGAGCTGGGCGATGGCCTCGCTGTAGTCGCCGGTCTTGTAGAAGGTGTAACCGAAAGCATAGCGGTCGGAACGGCTGTAAGTGGAGGCATCGTTGGCGGACTTCTTTTGGAGAATTTGCGCGAAATAATTAGAGGCCTCCTGATAGTGGTTGAGGTTGTAGTGCGACAACCCCACGATGCGTTTCAGCTCGTTGGGGTCGCCAGCTTGCGCACCAGCATTGCCGGCTTCCCTTACCACAGTCTCGTATTCGCCTTGCATAAAATGAATCTGCATGATGTATGCAGGCACCACTTTTGAATACTCCTTCACATCCTTGATTTCGTTGAAGTCGGCCAAGGCTGCCTCATACTGACCATCCTCATACTCGAGGTGTGCCACATAATAGGTGGACTTGTCCTTGTACTGGCCATCATACTCACGGGCTTTTCTCAAATAATACTTGGCTTCGTCGCGATCCTTTTCGCGGAGTAAACAATAGCCTTTCTTGAAATAGAATTCTGCTAAGTCTTCTTTTTCTATCTTTCTCTCATCCAAATCATTGAAATACTCAAGCGCCTTCTTGTACTGCTTCTGGTAATAGTAGGAGCGAGCGATGTACAGATAAGCCTCCGGCACGCGCGTGTGGATGGGATACCGTTGCACAAAGTCGCGCAACAGGTACATGGCATTGCCGTGGTTTAGCTTGGCAGCACAAACCCCTTGGTAGAAATAGGAGGTGGACTTCATGTCGTACTGCTCGTCGGTCGTGTTCTCATACACGTATTGGAAATACTCCTGAGCAGAGCCATATTCATGCATCTGCATCAGTTCCAAAGCCGTGTTGTACTGGCGTAAAGGAGATTCGTAGTTCAGCGGTCTCTGCGCATCAACCGAAATGTGGGCAAGCACCAACCCGATAATGAGGATGCTTTGAATGATTAACCTCTTCATAATCAGTGATATTCATTTTAAATTCTAATATACAAATTTATAAAAGAGATATCAGCTGACGAGCGAGTTTTCAACAAATTATCAACAGGATTTTTTTGAAAAACATTAGTACATGAGGTGCTTCTTTTCCTGCTTGCGCCAGCCGGCATCGTACTTGTAATCTGTGAAATAGATGACCAGATCGGCGTCGTATTTGTAGTCCACGAAATAGATCTTTTTCTTCGCATCGTACTTATAGTCGCAGAAGTACCACAGCCCCTTGTTGTCGGTGGCGTCGTATTTGTAGCTGCATTTATATACCACAAGATCTGCATCATATTTGTAATCAGTTACATACACCTTCACGTCCGCATCGTATTTGTAGTTGCAGCTGTACACGGTCTGACCTTTCATATAGCCTGCGGTGAGGAGGGTGAAGATGAAAAGGATAAAGACTTTCTTCATATATAAATGCTTGGTTGATAGTGGTTTATTGAATATTTTGAAGGGAGATTTTTTCTAAATGAATGCCCCGCGAACCCTTGATGAGGACCATGGCGTTGCGGATGGGGTGCGAAGCAAGGTGTTGGTTGGCCTGCTCCACATCCTCAAATGCTTGATTGGGTGAGAGTTGATGGAAGATTTTTCCCACGAAGATGGGATGGATGTGATGCTGTTGGCACAGGCTGATGATATTGCGATGTTCCTGCTCGCTGACGCTGCCCAGCTCGAGCATATCGCCCAGTATGGCGTACTTGTCGGGGTGGGGGAGATGGGCGAGATTGAGGATCGCCGCCGTCATGCTGGTGGGGTTGGCATTGTAGTAGTCGGCGATGATGGTGCTGCTGCCAGACTTGACAATTTGCGACCTGTGGTTGCTGGGCATATAGGCTTCGATGGCCCTGCCGGCTTCCTCTGTGCTGATGCCGAAGAAACGACCTACTGCAATGGCGCCGAGGATGTTATGCAGGTTGTACTCGCCGGTGAGGTGGGTGTGGATGGTCGTGTCTTCCACCCGCACTGTGAGACAAGGGTTCATGTCGGTGATGGTACCGCGACAGCTGCTGTCGGAAGCGTCGCCGTAGCGCACCTGCGGCTGGTAACTGCCCGCGCATTGCGCTAAAATTGCATCGCTTGCATTGACAAAAATGGTGCCTTGGCGTTGCATAACCGACTCGTACAAAGCACGTTTAGTGGTGATGATGTTTTCTGGCGAGCCGAATCCTTCGATATGCGCTACCCCGATATTGGTGATGAGACCGTGGGTGGGTTCGGCGATGCGGCACAGGTCGGCGATTTCGCCCGGGTGGTTGGCGCCCATCTCCACGATGGCGATTTCAGTGTCGGCTGTTATGGAGAGAAGCGTAAGCGGCACGCCGATGTGGTTGTTGAGGTTGCCTTGGGTGAAGGCCACTTTGTATTTTGTTTGCAGCACTTGGGCGGTCAGCTCCTTGGTGGTGGTTTTGCCATTGGTGCCCGTAATGCCGATGAAAGGGATGTGCAGCTGCATCCGGTGGTGGTGCGCCAGCTGTTGCAGGGTGGTCAAGGTGTCGTCCACCACAAAGCAGCGGTTATTGCCTTTTAAATCCTGCCGGTTGGTGACCACGTGGGCGGCACCCGCCTCCAACGCCTGGAGCGCAAAGGTGTTGCCGTCGAAATTTTCACCCTTCAGACAAAAAAACAGACTGTCAGCCTGTATGTTGCGGGTGTCGGTGCAGATTTTGGGGTGTTTCAGATAAGCCTCATAGAGTTTTGCAATCATGGTGATAAAGGTTATGGTCGGTTTAATAGGCGGGGAAATAGGGATCGCTTTTGATGAAAGAGCCTTTCTTCCATATCAGGTCCAGCATCACGCCATCCAGATACTTATAAATGCGTTGGTATTCTTTTTTGTCTAACTCATCTAAACAAGTGAAAATCACGATGATGTCATGCCCTGTCTGCGGGAGCATGAACTGGGTCTTGACTTCAAAATCCTTCAAAACGGTCTCTGTTGTAAGATAGTTTTTCGAAAGTTTCTGCTCGTTGAAGATGTCGGACAGGGTAAAAGTGGGGATATAGTCTTCGGTGGGAAGCTGTTGCCAGGTGTCCTCTTCTGCATCCTTGGTGACGGCGTAGAAGGAGATTTTCGAGCCGCAGCTGTTGCCGCAGCGGGTTTCGCAAAGGGCCACCAGCAGGTCGCCGTGTCCGTCGCGCCGCCATGTGGCAATCTCGTAGGTGACATCTAATGGGGTGCGAAGCTGGAGAAATCCGGCGCGCTTGTCGTACACCAACAGCTTGTAGTTGTCGTAGTTGAGCAGCGTGTTTCCTTTTTCGGCCATCATCTTTTCGCGTACGCTCATCGGCACGTTCATCTCCTCTTCCGAAAAATGAAGCAGAATCTCATTGAGCACTTGTGCGTGTACAGTGTTCGTTATGAGAAACATGCCCAGAAAAATGGCGATCAGAATGGCGGTGAAACGTCGGTACATGGTTTGTTTTTTGATTAAAACGCAAAAATAGTCAAAATCATATAATGATGGCAAGATTTTTTTTTGAAAAAATGCTGAAATTGAGGCTCTTTTTTCAATGAAAAGTTGTACTTTTGCAAACTTTTTTGGCAGGGTGAATTTTGTTGTTATTTTATCTGTAACAAAATGAAAATAACCGCCGTAAAAGCGAGCAAAAAGTTTTGAAATGAGACAACTCAACATCACTAAACAGGTAACCAATCGCGAGACCGCGTCGTTAGACAAATATTTGCATGATATTGGAAAAGTGGAGCTGATCACGGCTGAGGAAGAGGTGGAGCTGGCCCGAAAGATCAAAGAGGGCGACCAGGCTGCGCTGGAAAAACTCACCAAGGCCAACCTCCGTTTTGTGGTTTCTGTAGCCAAGCAGTATCAGAATCAAGGACTTAGCCTTCCCGACTTGATCAATGAGGGCAATCTCGGTTTGATCAAGGCTGCACAGCGTTTCGATGAGACCCGTGGTTTCAAATTCATCTCGTACGCTGTTTGGTGGATTCGTCAGTCCATTCTGCAGGCGTTGGCCGAGCAGTCTCGTATTGTTCGTCTGCCGTTGAACAAGATCGGCACCATCAACAAGATCAACAAGGCATACGCCTATCTGGAGCAGGAGTACGAGCGCGAGCCCCGCGCTGATGAAATCGCTGCGCTGCTCGATATTACCGAGGCGGAGGTGAAGGACTCGATGCGCAACTCGTCGCGTCATCTTTCCATGGACGCCTCCCTCACACAGGACAAGGACAACAACATGTACGATGTGCTCAAGTCGGAGGATTCCACTCCGCCCGACAGAGAACTGCTGTATGAGTCTTTGCGTCAGGAAATTAACCGTACCATTGCCACGTTGCCCGAGCGCGAGGCCGACATCATCAAGCTCTATTTCGGACTTGACGGCGAGAAGCACCCGTGGACGTTGGAGGAGATTGCCGAGCGGCAGAACCTCACCCGTGAGCGTGTGCGCCAGATCAAGGAGAAGGCCATCCGCCGCCTGAAAAACCAGGCCAAGTGCAAGAACCTACGGTCTTACCTGGGGTAGGGAAGATCGGTTTTCTGTAGAGACGTGCCATGGCGCGTCTCTACGGCCGTGACATATATTCGATTTTAAATCGTAGAGACGTCATATTATGGCGTCTCTATGTTTTTTTGCCCCCCTCCCGTATGCGTTGTACGGTCTTGGGAGATGGCATCACCATCTGTGGTCATGTCTCCTTTTATCAATAGCCCCAAGCGTGTCGCAGCATCTCTTCCGTAGTAGCATACCACCCTCCATACTGCTTTAGATCTGATGATAGGAGGGTGTATTTCGATGTGTTCCAATCTTTAACCTCTACAATATAAAAAGGTTTCATATCAATTTGACAAACCGTCACGTCATCAAAGAACATGATGCTGCGCCCATCCATATTGAGCGTTAAAGAGTTCCCATTAAAATCTTTGATGTTGTAATGATAGTCAAAGGTGATAAACGCATTGTTGAGGTATTGGATTTCTTTTGTGGAAATTCCGATGAGTTGAGTCTCTCTCTGTTCCGCCGTCCATAACAGATATTTCGATGTCTCTCTATCCCACACTTCGAAAAAATATCGATCCCCATCTTTGAAATTCAGCAACCGAACTTCATTATTTTCAGCAACAAAGAGCATATTCCCCCACGAGTCGAAAACGCGATTCGTACCATCGCTGTAGTCCACAAAAATAAATCTGCCCTCGGCCTCCAGATGGATGTTCACAATGCGAACCCCTTCCTTTTTGGGTTGGATAAAATTATTCTGATTATAGTACCCGTATGGGAATTTTTGGAGAATCATCCACTCCACTATGCCATTGGGTTGGGTGTGGCCCAGCACCACGGCAGTATTGTTGAAATTGGTATATCGGCAGATGTCGTAAGTGAATGAGCCGATGTCTTTTAAATCCACTTCGCCCCATTGGGTGTGAGTGGTCAGTTCGGTTGGCGCAACCGTGAGGTTGTGTTCGTTGATGCCGGAAAAAAGCGGGCGGTCTTGCACTTGGGGATGAGACAGTGTGGAGAAATCGGGCTTGGTTTCCTGGGTGGCAGGCGCCATGGCGGGGGCAGTGTAGTGCGAGGCGGACGGTGCAGCTGGCTTGGGGGCAGGTGGTGTTACCGGGTCGGAGTAGTGTTCGGGTTCGGCTTCTGGCTCTTGATGGGGGGCATAGGGGCACCACGACTTATGAGGCTCGCCGTTTTTGGCGCCGCATTCCGCACAGGCTGCCGGACTTACGGCAGGAATCTGGGCACTCACAACCATTGCTGACAATAGTAGGGAGGTGAATAGGATGAGCTTTTTCATGAAAGGATTGTATTTGGGATGGGATTATTTCATTTGCCGTGGCAAAAGTACAAAAAAATCTGAACGAATTCACTATCCGTTAAAGTTGGTTTTTTGAAATGCTGAAGGGGGAGGCCGATTACTGATTGAGAGCCTCAAAGACGGAATTCTTGCTGATGTACTCGGGCACGATATCCTTCATCTTCTTCACAATGGCAAAGTCGGTGTTGTCTTTTAAGGCGATGAGTTCATCAATCTCTTTCGACACCTCCTTGTAATCGTAAGTGCGCACTTTCGCGATCATGATTTTCGGGTTGGGGGTCTCGGTGGTGTTCTCCTTGTTGGCCAACAGCTCCTCGTAGAGCTTTTCGCCCGGTCGTAACCCCGTGAAGGTGATTTGGATATCCTTGCCGAGGGTGAGGCCGGAAAGGCGTATCATCTTTACGGCGAGGTCGTAGATGCGCACGGGCTGTCCCATGTCGAAGATGAAGATCTCGCCGCCGTTGCCCATGGCGCCCGCGTTGATCACCAGCTGGCAGGCCTCCGGAATGGTCATGAAGAAACGGGTGATCTCGCGGTCGGTGACGGTGACGGGACCGCCGTTCTCAATCTGCTGTTTGAAAATCGGGATCACCGAACCGTTGGTGCCCAGCACGTTGCCGAAACGGGTGGTGATGAACTTGGTGGTGTCTTGCTCGAAATTCAGCGACTGCACATAAATCTCGGCGATGCGCTTGCTGCAGCCCATCACATTGGTGGGGTTGACGGCCTTGTCGGTCGATACCATCACGAATTTCTTCACCCCATATTTTACGGCCAAATCGGCTAAAATCTTGGTGCCCTGCACGTTGTTCTTCACCGATGCGCTCGGATTCTCCTCCATCATGGGCACATGCTTGTAGGCGGCGGCGTGGTAGATGAGGTCGGGTTTTTCTTGCGAAATAATCTCCTCCATCTTCACCACATCGCGGATGTCCACAATCTGTATGTCAATGTCACGCAGACCATTAGTGGTGTAACATTCGTTGCGAAGATAAAAGACAGGCGTTTCGGCATTGTCCACCAAAATCAGACGCTTGTACTGGTATTTCATCACCTGGCGCACAATCTCGCTGCCAATGGAACCGGCAGCTCCTGTGATCAGGATGGTCTTTCCGCACAAGTCCTTGGTAATCAGGTGCGTGTCAAGAACAATCTCTCCGCGTTCCAACAGGTCTTCAATCTTCACCTTTTTTATCTGCTTGAAACTCAGCTCACCGTTGATCCATTTTTTCACGGGCGGCACCACCAGCACCTTGGCATTGTGCTGCAAGCCAATCTCTGTGATTTCGTTCAGCTGGGAGGGCGGCATGTTCTGTATAGCCACAATCAAAAAGTTGATGTTGTGATGTTCGAGGAACTCTGCCATTGACAGGGCGTCGTAAACATTCACATTTTCAATCTTTTTGCCGATTTTGTTGGCATCTTTGTCAAAAAAAGCCAGCACGTTGTATTTGGTGCGGATGTCACGGTCGAGCGCGCGTTTGGTGATAACGCCTGATGCGCCTGCTCCTACGATCACCACATCACGTTTTTTACGGGCAGGGTTGATGGTTTCAAGATACAACACCTTGAAAGTCAATCGGTAAAATACCATGATGAGCGTGGTGAATGTAAATTCCATTACCACTACAGAGATGGGTACGATGTAATGACTGATGAGACCGCGAGAGATAAAGTTGAGCGCCATCAGTGCCGCCGATCCAGCTAGGTTGGCTAACAAAATACGGAAGATATCGGTGGTGTTGGTATAGCGTACAATGCTTTTGTAAGTCTTGAAAATCAAGAAGAAAAGAATACGTAAGAGGGTGATGAGTATGGGAATAGAAACGTATTCTGTAGTGCTGAAGTTGGCTTTGGTATAGAGTAGGAAGTCGGAACGGAGCAGCATGGCGAAAAGTGTGGCTCCGAAAATGCAGATGGCATCCACCAGCAATATCCAGATGCTGCTGACGATGCCGAGCGATTTGAAGAAATGCTTGATGTATAAACGGATGGGCATTTTTTTATAGACTTCTATTATTCTTGATGATTACGAAAATGGCTTCCTTTTGTTACACTTGTTTTTTATTTTAAACAAAGATTATCTTCTTGAATTTCAATAATTTGTATAGAATTTTCTTTACGAATATCGTAAGGGATTTGAAGTTTGATATAATTGTCTGTAAAACCGAACATCATGTCGCCTTTTTCTTCCGACTCGATGAGCACAGGTCTTTTTTCGCCGATATGTTGGCGGTAGAAGGCGATTTTCTTGCGCTCTGAAAGTTCCAGCAGCTGGTTGGTGCGTTCTCGTTTCACGGGTGGCGGCACCTGCTGGGGCATGGCGGCTGCCGGTGTGCCGGGGCGTTTCGAGTAGGTGAAAACGTGGCAGTAGCTGATGTCCAAGTCTTCCAGAAATTGCAGTCCGTCAGCAAATTCCGCGTCGGTCTCGCCGGGGAAGCCCGCGATGATGTCCATGGCGATGCAGGCGTCGGGTATCATCTGGCGGATGCGATGCACCTTCTCGGCATACAGTTCCCGTGTGTAGCGGCGGTGCATTTCGCCCAGCACGCGGTTGCACGCCGACTGCAGCGGGATGTGGAAGTGCGGCATGATGACCTCCGACTGTGCCGCCAACGCGATGATTTCATCGGTCAGCAGGTTGGGCTCGATGGAGGAGATGCGAAAACGCAGTGGGTACTGCCGCTCCTCGATGGCGCGGAGCAACTCGTAGAAACTGCTTCCGTCCTTCCGTCCGAAGTCGCCGAGGTTCACGCCAGTGAGGTTCACCTCCTTGATGCCCATGCCAACGATGCGGTCGATTTGTTCCAGCACGTTGGGGATGCTGTCGCTGCGGCTCTCGCCACGGGCTTTCCATACGGTGCAGTAAGTGCAGTGGTAGTCGCAGCCGTCCTGTATTTTCAGAAACGAGCGGGTGCGGTCGTTCGACGAGAAGGCGGCCGAAAAACGGAGGTTGGTGGATAGCGGCTCGCCGCACAGGAACGGCACCACATTCATCTTGTCCTCATTGCCGAAGGTGGCGGCCACGCCGGGCCACCGCAGGATTTCTTCCGACCGCAGGGCGGCGTAGCAGCCGAGCACTACAATCTGTGCGTCGGGCGACAGCTTGTGCAGATGGGAGGTCAGGTTGCGCACCTTCTTTTCGGCGGTGGCGGTCACCGCGCAGCTGTTCACGATGATGGTCTCGGGCTGTTCGGAGAGGGCAAAGCCGCGTTCCTGCAGCCGCCGGGCAATCTCCGACGACTCGCTGAAGTTCAGCTTGCAACCCAAAGTATGGATGGAGAAGGTCTTGCTCATTTTGACAGCTCAATTTAGCGTGCAAAAGTACAATTTTTTTCCATTCTAATTGGTAATTCTACCAAAGTGACACTCGTCCAAGCTGTCCCATCGTGCCAGAGGCACGATATTCCAGTAACCTCAGACAAGGCCTTTAGGCCGCAGTCTGGGGTAGGGAGGCACAACGGGAAAGGCGTGCGGGAAGCACGCTACTCATCATCCCATCCTTTTGTGGCGTGCCTATGGCACGCTGATTACCAACGCATTGCCCGCTCCACACTGCACTCACTATGTTCGTTTGTGTGGAGTTACTGGGATGGCGTGCCTTTGGCACACGTGTGAAATACTTTTCGATAACGATGCCACCCGCCGCCTTGCTTTCTGGCGGCCATTGGGAAGTGGTAGAGAGGAAATGGTATTTGATTAGTTCCCGAAAGCCGTTGCATTTTGTGACGGCTTTTTTGTGTTTTTGCGCCTTGAAAAGTTCAAAAAATGCGAAATTGCACAATTTTTTAGACAAAAATCGTTGTAATAATATGATTCACAAAACGTACCATTCTGCAGGTTTTTATGACTGATATTTCGAGTGTGTTAAAACATGATTTGAAAATTAAAGAGTACTTATACTATGAATAGCTTAAAAATCAAATCCTTCATCCTCATCCTCATTTTGGGATGTACAGTCTCCACGATGGCACAGACTTCTGAAGAGTCTGGTTTTCAAAAGCAATATGGCATTACGGCTCAAGTGGGCGGCGGATTCTGCCGTTATCCTATCTTTCAGGAGGGGGTTACTCCCGGTTTCGGTCTGGGGGTGGGCATGAGCTACGATTTTCATCACTTGTGGAGAGTGCTGGCAGGCATACGATACGAAGGTTTTTTCGGCAATCAGAATGGAATTGGAATGAATAGCCTGCAATTCCCTTGTGAAATGGAGTTTCACGTCCATCATTTCTATGTGCGAGGTGGTGCGCTGTTTGGCATCGCCATTAACACTCCCACTGCTGCCAATGCCAAAGAAATACTCCATGTGGGAGGTACCATCGGCTTAGGAGGTTATATTCCCATCACCTCAAACGACCAAATTGAAATTGGTTTACACGGAGCAATCATTGAAGGTTTCGAGCATGTTTACCATGACAACTCGTACAATTGGAGCCACGAGATTCCCCGCTACAACATCATGCTGAATGTCGGCTATACCCACCGGTTTTAGCTGATTTCACCGTCACCAATAGTTTTTATGACTTGATATTTCGAGTACGTTAAAACAAAACATTCAAAAATATGAAAAGAACCCTCATCCTGATTTGCTGCATCTTTTTCGTGGCACTTTCATTTGCACAGAATGTTTCCAACTCAAATCAGCCCAAGGACAATGGATGGTGGTGTGCGGTAGAGGGCCATGCAGGTGCCGTGTTTTTCCGTCCGCAGGCGTATGAGGGACTATTCGGTATCTCGTTCACCAACGGCTACCGCTTCTCCGAATATGTGCGGCTGGGTGTCGGTTTTGGCGTCACTGCCACCAAGTTCGACGAGGAGTTTTTAAATAGATATGAATTTCCATATAAACTCCAAGCGGCCACCCTGCCGCTGTTCCTGAATGCCCGCGGGAATATTTTGAGCCAGAAGGAACGGAAGTGTGTGCCCTTCTGGAATGCGGACATCGGCTTTGCTTTCCTCAAGAACCTTTTCTTTTTTGATGCCGGTATCGGAATGCGAGTGGGAGGAAACCGCCACGCTTTTGTATTGAGTGCCAACTATATCGGTAGAATGGTGGATATCCATTACCGTAAGGAATCTAGTTTCAGCAACGGCATCATGTTCAAACTCGGGTATGAGTTTTGAAAGTTGAGAACTGAGAACTGGAAATTGAAAGTTTTTTTTCTTCTTTTGGTTTTTTTGACCTGATATTTCGAGTACGTTAAAACTAATGAAAAATATCCGTTATTTCTTTCAGCAGCATCGCGATAAGATTTGGAATTGCGTATTTCCTATTCTGAACGCCATCCTTATTGCCATTTCAATATGGATTAATGTTAGCTATAATGGTGGTTTCTGTGTCTTTGTTCCTTGGGCAATGATATTGCAAATCATCTGTTTCATTAACATTATCACCTTCACGTGGATTGAACGCACTCGCTTTTGGCAGGTTAATGCGCTGATTTGCGGCATTAGCACCGGTGTTTACGCATATTGGTTGCTTTTCTTGGAATGGGGGATATTGCTTTTTCCTGTGCCAATATGGTTTCTTTTCTTGTTGATTTGGAAGAATGTGGTGCATCCTGTCCGCAAAGTGGTCAGAATCTGGTATTTTAGCGGCGTTACCTTATGTGTGGTGGGTGCCATTGTGTCGGCATTGTTGTTCTCCAGTGCCGCCAAAAAGATTCAGAATGAAGAATATGCCACCAAAAATCCGATGACGGAACGCATCTTGGGAATGCATTTCCGGTATCATACCCGCATTTGTATTTTTGATGGATGGAGACCGCCGTTGCACGACCCCGCCATGGTGCTGGGAATGCGCCTCACGGGTGACAAGGACCCTCTGGCAGGAATGCCCCTTGAAAGCCGTGTCGTACTCTATCATACAGTCTATCCGTCGCATCCCGTAAAAGCAGACTGCGCCTGTTCTATAGAATCTGATAACAACGGATATTTTGATGATGATTTATGGAAAGTGCTGGAGGAGAATTAAGTATCTTACTTCTACGATATTTTATTCGGATTTACGAGGAGGGAGCAGGCGTAAAACAGAATCCCGGGCCGCCCCTTCATACAAATCTCCATTGAAATGATACAGGTCTTTTTGGCCTTGCTTTGAATAATCATCAAAGTATTCGAAAACAATGACATCCCAATCCTCATAAACCTGAAGAGTCTCCTTTGAAGTGTAGGGGGAGTAGAAGTCGAGCCAACAGACCTCCTTTTCGAGAAAACCTTGTCGGTGGTATAATGAAGTAAGGTTGACAGTGCCATCGAAGTTGCGATGAAGCACGTAATGTTCATCATTTGTGGCTTTTATGGATCTGTCTGTCAGAATGTCCCGTTCCAAATACCCATATCCAAACAAAATGCAAAATAACCAAAAGAGTGTAAGCACGGGATAGACTATCCATAACACAACCTTCCCAACAGGATGCCATTGTTTAGAAAGTATATGAAACCAACAAGCACACATCACGGAAGTGAGTATTGTGGCCGCTATGAGCAGCCAACCATCGCCCATATATGCCAAATGCGTGAACTTTGGCAAAAGCGACCTAACAGTGGCGAAAGTCACCCATAAAACCACGGTTAACACTGTCAAAACAAGCGTGGTTTTGTGTTTAAATAATGGTTTTTCTTTCCCTTTCTGTTTGTCTGTGCGATTCTCCATGTTTGCTGTAAAATAGCTCATGTTCAATTAACGATAGCAGATGTTTTTTTAGTATATGCCTAATAATATAAGCGCGTGCTTCCTGCACGCCATGATATGGATGGCCTTGCCCGTACCCCACATTGCATGCGGGGTTATTGAAAATTGCTCCCTCCGGGAGCGCGTTAAAGAGCTGAACAAAAAATCAGCGGCAATTTCTTGTCGCTGCTTGGCTTTCGGGCGGCCATTGGGAAGTGGTGGAGGAGTAGAAGCGTCTGATTTGATTAGTTTCCGAAAGCCGTTGCAACTATGTGACGGCTTTTTTTGTAGTTTTGCGCCATAAAAAGTGCAAAAAATGCGAAATTGCACAATTTTTTTTAGACAAAAATCGTTGTAATAATATGATTCACAAAAAGTATCATTCTACAGGTTTTTATGACCTGATATTTTGAGTACGTTAAAACTGCACAACGTAGGACTGATGACGGATATCCCTGACGATAAAATTGATATAGGATCTAAAACCGAATCCCGATGTCTTCAAAAGTACAATTCGCATGGAAAAATTGAACAGAAACCCAAATGAATCAACCCTTTTTTTAATCATGCTGAGATTATTTGCCAATCAGAGAAATCGAGGGGCACTCGTCTTCACTATGATGGTCATATCCCTCTATTCGCCATCTCTGCCCGCACAGATTGACACACTTCTTCCGAATACTCTTCCGAAAGTTGTCTGCTACGGGGTTAGGCATTTCGAGAATCCCGTGTGGGTCGTTGATTCCTTGAATGTGAAGATCAACGAGAGTACATGTTATAGGAGAAATGGCTATATTTTGGAGAATTCCCTTTTCGATTCCGCTGGTCGAGATATTGAGGTGCTGTTTGGAGAATATAGGAATAACTGTATTGCTTGTGACCTGTGGCCATATCCTGCATTTATTATCGAAGACATCATTCATGCCCTTCCCACGGATTGCCCATGCCATGAAGCGCTTGCGCTATCCTATCCCAAATACACCTATCCTCAGTTTCTGTTTGACATGAAATGGGAGAATGAGACAGAAGGCATTCGCCGCGTCAATCACCACTCCTTTGTGATACTGCTGATACAAGTCGGCTTATACAACCAATACCACACAGCGGTCTGCCCAGCGACATATCGGTATAGCATGGCTCCCGACGCGCAAGAAATGTATATGTGGTATGCAGTGCCAATAAAAGATTAACAATGCCCCCATGAACCCGATATCACAGTAATCATGAAAAAAACGCCTTGTTGTTTCTCTTTCTTCTGTGCGTGCTCTGCGCAACAACTCATGCCCAGAATAATGATTGTCTGAGGATTGTAGATATGGTTCACATGCAGGCGCGACTTGTAGTTTTTATGACCTGATATTTTGAGTACGTTAAACTAATGATGGCTTAAAGTCTAATTCTTTTTATTTTGGGCGACCGGACACCCAACGGCAAAGGCGTGCGGGAAGCACGCTACACATCATCCCATCCTTTTGTAGCGTGCCTTTGGCACGCGTGAAAAATGCTTTTCAGTAACGATGCACCCGCCGCCTTGCAAATGGAGGCGTGAAGAAATCGGTGCGAACGAGCGTGAAGAACGGCGAATTGTCCGAAGATGAGCGCAATGAAATGAAGCTCATCAAGTTTTTCGCCGTTTAGCGAGAGAGTGCCGATTTTAGCCGGAATTTGCACAGCGGCAAAGCGCATTTCTTTTCGTCTATTTTCTTTGGGCAATCGCAAAGAAAATAGACAAATTATCCAAAACAAAAAACAGCGGCAATTTCTTGTCGCTGCTTGGCTCTTGGTTGGCCGGTTAGCGCCCTTCTTTTACTCCCCAGCTATCGCGATGGCAGTCCGCAGCCCGTCGATGGCGGCGGAGGTGATGCCCCCCGCATAGCCCGCCCCTTCCCCGACAGGATAGATGCCTTCTATGTTGCTTTGCCGCAGCTCGTTGCGTAAGATCCGCACCGGCGAGGAGGAGCGCGTCTCCACTCCCGTCAGCACCGCATCAGGGTCGTTGAAGCCGCGCAGGCGGCGGTCGAACTGCGGCACGGCCTCGCGCAAGGCCGCCACCACATAGTCGGGCAGACAGCGTTTCAGGTCGCAGAACACCACGCCGTGCGGGTACGACGGCTTCACACTCCGCGGGGCAGTGGCCACCTTGCCGGCCAAAAACTCACGCATCAGGTTGGCAGGAGCCCGGTAGTCGCGGGCCACCTCGAAGGCCTTGCGCTCGAAAACCTCCTGATAAGCTAAGCCGTCGAGCGGACTCTCGCGGTAGAAGTCGGCCGGCTCCACGCTCACCAATAGCGCGCTGTTGGCGTTGGCCTTGTCGCGGCTCTTCTCGCTCATGCCGTTGGTGACAATGGTGTTCGGCTCGCTCGCCGAGGCCATCACGGTGCCGCCCGGACACATACAGAACGTATATACGCCCCGCTCCTTCAGATGTACCGCCCCCTTGTAAGAGGCCGGCGGCAGACAGGAAGTAAAACGGCCGTACTGCATGGCGTTCACCTTCTTCTGCAAGTGTTCCACCCGCACGCCGATAGAGAAACTCTTGGGCTCCATCTCCAACCCTTTTTGGTAAAGATGGCGGATGGTGTCGCGGGCTGAATGCCCCAAGCAGAGCAGAAGATGCTGGGTTTCAAATTGTAAGTCGTTGTTACAAAGTATGGTGAGATGATGGTCGGGGTGAGAGATGTAGTCGGTGAAGCAGGTGTTGAAATGAACTTCTCCACCCAGCTCGAGGATTTCCTGACGGATGTTGCGCACCACCTTCTCCAGGTAGTCGGTGCCCACATGGGGCTGCGCGGCGTAGGTGACATCTTCGGTGGCGCCGTGCCGGTAGAACTCCTCCAGCACAAAGCCGATGTGCTCGTTGTGCAGGTTGGTGGTGAGCTTGCCGTCGGAGAAGGTGCCGGCGCCGCCCTCGCCGAACTGCACGTTCGAGTCGGGGTTGAGCACACGCTCTTTCAGAAACTTCTGCACCTCCTGTTTGCGCGCTTCAATGCAGCTGCCGCGCTCCACCACGATGGGACGCGCCCCGCAGCGGGCCAGGTAGAGTGCCGCGAACATCCCAGCGGGACCGAAGCCTACGACCACCGGGCGCATCTGATGCGGCCATTTCGGATATTGCATCGGTGCGGGCGGCTCGTAGAGCTTCACATCAGGATGTTTCAGCAACGCATCATTAACACTTTTTAGGGATAATCGCACCCGATAATCATACACCACATCGTTCTTCTTTCGAGCATCTACTGACGCACGCAAGATTTTGAAATCCACAACATTATCATCCTCAATGGCGAATTTCTGAAGCACCATGTCGCGAAGCCGCTCCTGCGGAACGGTGACGGGAATGCGGATGTTGGAAATCTGTATCTCGGTCATAATGATTCGGTTGCGATAAGTGCGCTGGCAAACGCGAAAAACAGGTTATAGCCGCCACACACCCCGTCGATGTCCACCATCTCTCCGATGGCGTAAAGTCCGGGATGCCTTTTGAGCTGAAAATCAGGGGTGAGTTCGGAGGTGAGGATGCCGCCGCTGCACACCTGTGCGGAGTCGATGCCGTAAAGCCCCTCTATCTCCATCTTAAAATCTCTTAAATCGAAAGGATGACGCTCGTATAATTGACATAATTTAGGATGAAGAATGCCCGCCAACGAACCGAATTGTTCCTCATGCCGCTTCACATCCGTTTGGGTGTCATCGGGCAGCAGGTTAAGCGACAGATGACAGTGGTCTTTGTTTTCTAATCTATTATAATAAGCTGAAGCATTGAGAATTACAATTCCAGAAATGCCATCTTCTTTAAACATCACCTCGCCCTTTTCTTTAAAAATCAATTGATTTTGTGCAAAAAGCGAAATCTCCGCTCTTACCCGACAGCCGAAAAGTGATTTCGGATAGTGTTGGATGCGGAAGCCGGTGAGGGAAGGGGAGAGTTTTTTGGTTTTGATTTGAATATCAGAAAGATAATGATTATAACCTTTCTGTTTCTGTACGACCATTCCTGCTGGAGATCCCGATGCCATGATGACGGTGTCGTATTTTTTTCCATCATCGTTGATGCGCCATTTCCCGTTCTCCGATTTCAGCGAAAGGACGGGCGTCTCGTAGCGGATGTTCACCTTCGTGCCGAGTTGGGCGAGCAGCACATTCACCACTGTAGGGGCGAAAAGGGTGGAGGGATATATCCGCCCCTCTTCATCGGCCATGGTTTTCAAGCCCATCGCTTCAAATTCGCTGCGGAGGGTGTTGTAGTCGGCTTTTTCTAATACCTTTTTTATAAAATTTTCATCATTATAATGATGTGGTAAAATATTGGTATTAAGAATGTTGGCACGACCACCACCCGATGCCCGCAACTTGGAGCCTGCCTTGGGCGAACGCTCGTACACCGTTACCTGCACATCGTCGCGTTCCGACAACTTTTGGGCAGCGAAAAGTCCGGCCGCTCCAGCTCCGATGATGGCGATCTCTTTCATTCTTTCCCAATCATTTGATAAAACTCTGTCTCTGTAATGATGGGGATGCCCAACGACTCAGCCTTTTTCTTCTTTTCGGGTCCCATTTTCTCGCCGGCCAGCACATAGCTGGTGTTTTTGGAGATGGACGACACATTCTTGCCGCCGTACTGCTCCACCATCTGTTTGATTTCGTCGCGCGAGATGGTGAACACGCCGCTCACCACGATGCTCTTGCCGGCCAGCACGTCGGAAACGGGTGCGGACTCTTCCGACAGCTCGAACTGGAGTCCCGCGTTGCGCAACCGGATGATAATCTCCAGATTTTCAGGATTGTTGAAATAGTCGATGATGCTGTCGGCCACGCGGTCGCCCACATCGTTTACCTCCATCAGTTCCTCTTTGGTGGCCGACGACAGGCGGTCGATATTCTGGAAGTGGCGCGCCAACTTTTTGGCCGTCGTTTCGCCCACGTAGCGGATACCGATGGCGAACAGCACGCGCTCGAACGGCACCGACAGCGATTCGTGGATGCCCGACAGGATGTTCTGCACGGTCTTCTCACGGAAACTCACCACCCGCTCTGCCTTGCCCTCTTCTGCGGCAAACTTTTTCTCGATGCCGAGCAGCTGGTCGAAGGTAAGTGAGTAGAAATCAGCGATATTCTTCACCAATCCATTCTCGTACAACATCTCTATTTTCCCTTCGCCGAGCGAGTCGAGGTTCATGGCCTTGCGCCCGATGAAATGCTCGAGCCGTCCCTTGATTTGGGGCGGGCAGTGCAGTTCGTTGGGACAGAAGGTGCCGGCCTCATCCTCGTTGCGCACCAGCTCCGCGCCGCATTCGGGACAGCGGGTTACGAACTGCACGGGCTGTGCGTCGGGCAGCCGTTTAGAGAGGTCCACGCCGACAATCTTGGGGATGATTTCTCCGCCTTTTTCCACAAACAGGTGGTCACCCTCGCGGATGTCGAGTGCGGCCATCACGTCGGCGTTGTGCAGGGTGGCCCGTTTCACGATGGTGCCGGCGAGCGGCACGGGCGACAGGTTGGCTACGGGCGTCACGATTCCGGTTCTACCGACTTGATAATCAATACTTAACAGTTTGGTAGACTGCTTTTCAGCCTTGAACTTATAGGCGATGGCCCAGCGCGGATTCTTGGCGGTCATGCCCAACTGCTGCTGAAGCGCGTAGCTGTTGACCTTGATGACGATGCCGTCGATGGGGAAGTTGAGTTCCTGCCGTTTCTGGTCCCACAGATGCATGAAGTCGATGACTTCGTGGATGTTAGCAGCTTTTTGCAGCACGTCGCCGCTGCGGAACCCCCACTGTTTGAGGTGCAGCAGACTGTCGTAGTGGGTGGGGTAGGGGAGATTTTCGCCCATCAGGTAGTAGGGACGGAAGTCGAGGCCGCGGCGGGCCACCTCGGCGCTCTCTTGCAGTTTCAGCGTGCCCGATGCGGCATTGCGCGGGTTGGCGAACGGCGGTTCCCCGATCTCTTCGCGCTCGCGGTTCAAGGCTTCGAAGCGGGCAAAGGTCATCAGGATTTCGCCACGCACCTCGAAAAAGTCGGGGTAGTCGTCGCCTTGCAGGCGCAGTGGTACCGTGGCGATGGTGCGCACGTTGGCCGTCACATCGTCGCCCTGCGTGCCGTCGCCGCGCGTCACCGCCCGTTTCATCACGCCGTGTTCGTACTGTATGCTGATGGCGAGACCGTCGTATTTCAGCTCGCAAACGTATTCAATATCAGCGTTGAGGAGGGTGCGGATGCGGTTGTCGAACTCCAGCAGCTCCTCTTCCGAGTAGGTGTTGCCGAGCGACAGCATCGGATAGACGTGCTTCACCGTCTCGAAGCGCTTCGTCACGGTGCCGCCCACCCGTTGCGTGGGACTGTCGGGCTGCATGAACTCGGGATGCGCCTTCTCCAACTCCTGCAGATGGCGCAGCAGCTGGTCGAACTCGTAGTCGCTGATGACCGGCTCGTCCAGCATGTAGTAGTTGTAGTTGTGGCGATTAAGCTCTGCGGTGAGTCGGATAATCTCTTCTTCTATAGGATTCATGAATGTGGATTTTTCGGTTGCAAATTTACAATAATCTTTTCATTCATTCGTTAACAAAGTCAAAATCTGAACACGTGTCCTCCACAAATTCTCCTATCGTCATCAGCGGAAACGCCTTCTTCGCCTCTGACTTCCATTTTGGTGCTCCTAATGCCGAAGCGAGCCGCGAACGGGAAGTGCGTGTGGTGCAATGGCTCGAAAAGATTGCGCCGCAGGCCGACCATCTGTTTTTGTTGGGCGATATTTTCGATTTTTGGTTTGAATATAAAGATGTGGTGCCGAAAGGTTATTACTTGTTTTTCAGCCAATTGGCAAAAATGAGGGCGAAAGGCACCGAAATTTATTTCTTTACCGGCAACCACGATATGTGGGTGAAGCATTATCTGGAGGATGAGTTGGGGATGAGGATTTTCAGGAAGGAACAGTTGTTTGAAATCAATGGGAAACGCTGTCTCATCGGGCATGGCGACGGCCTTGACCCGAAAGACCGTGGGTATCGCTTTATCAAGTGGGTGTTTGCTTTCCCGCCGAACATCGCGCTGTATGGTGCGTTGCCGCCCCGCTGGGCCTTCGCCATCGCGCGGGCCTGCTCGCGTGGCAGCCGGGCGCAGAGCAGCGGTACGTCGGTCAAACATGAGGAGCGCGCCCGAAAGCAGGAGCAGGCTACCCTCACCCATATCCGCCAGCAGCACCAGCAGCACCACCTCGACTATGTGATGTACGGCCACCGCCACCTGCCGATGGAGGTGAACATGGAGGAAAATCTGGTGTATTTCAATACCGGCGACTGGCTCACCCACAGCTCGTATCTGCAATGGGTGGATGGCGAGGTGAAACTCCTGAGCTAACTTCCTGTCAGTGAATTATCTTTCCGTGAATCCGTAACCGAACCGGTTGATGATGTTCTCGTTGTTGCGCCAGTCTTTCAGCACTTTTACCGAAAGGTCTAAAAAGACGTGTTCGCCGATAAACTCTTCGATTGCCAAGCGTGCCTCCGTGCCGAGTTTTTTGATGGCCTGACCGCCCTTGCCGATGATGATGGATTTCTGCGTGTCGCGCTCCACATACAGCGTTGCCATGATGCGTACGAGTTCCTCCTGCTCTTTGTATTCATCCACCACAACTTCCACACTATAAGGGATTTCCTTCTTGTAGTTGAGCAGGATCTTCTCGCGGATGATTTCGGAAACGAAAAAGCGCATCGGACGGTCGGTGAGTTGGTCTTTCGGGAAATAGGGCTCGTGCACGGGCAGCTTTTCTGTGATTTTGGCAATCAGTTGGTCGATGTTTTTCGACTGCAATGCCGAGATGAGCACGGGTTCAGCCTTGGGTAAAATGTTTTTCCAAAAGGCCTCCGCTTCCGCTACCTGCTCCGTTGTGCATTTATCTATTTTATTGATTACTAAAATAATAGGAATATCAATTTTTTGTAGATGCTCCATGATCTCGGCATCGTAGCGGGTTTCTCCGCACTCCACCAAGTAGAGAATCACGTCGGCGTCTTGGAGCGACAGCGTCACAAATTTCATCATCATCTCCTGCATTTTGTAGGAGGGCGTGAGAATGCCGGGCAGGTCGGAGTAGATGATCTGGTAGTTGTCGCCATCGACGATGCCCTTGATGCGGTGGCGGGTGGTCTGCGCTTTTGCCGTGATGATGGAGAGCTTTTCACCCACAAGTTGGTTCATGAGGGTGCTTTTCCCTACATTGGGGTTGCCAATCAGGTTGACAAATCCGGCGCGATGTTCTGTTTGTGATTCTGGCATAATGTTGAATTTATTCTGTAGAGACGTGGTGCACCGCGTCTCTACATGGGTTGTATTTATTTTACGAGGTTGTGGTTTACCGCGTCTCTACCTTGTCGTTTTAGGGAATATTGGTGTAATATTTCGAGGAATTGTTGCAGAAATTCTTGATATTCATCGTCTTGCAATGCTGACTGCTCGTAATTTTTCACCACGCTGTTCCATTGGCTGGGCTGTACCAGCGGGATGTTGTGCTCCGCTTTGATGCGGGCAATCTCTTCCACCAGCGACATTCGTTTAGCTAGCAGCTGACTGATTTGGGTGTCGATGTTGTGGATGAGGTTGCGTTGTTGCTGTAGCAGTTGGTCGGTATCGCTCTGTGAGGTTTTGAAAGACAGTGAGTTAAGGATAGAAGAAAGTTCTTCTGGGGTGATTTGCTGGTCGGCATCGCTGAGGGCCTGTTCGGGGTGGCAGTGGGTTTCTACCATCAGTCCGTTGAAACCGTAGTCGATGGCGATTTGGGCAATCTGGCGCAGGTATTGCTGCTGTCCGGAGATGTGGGATGGGTCGCAGAGCAGGGGGATGTCGGGACGTGCCACTCGGAAGGAGATGGGAATCTCCCAGAGGGGGGCGTTGCGCAGGGCGTTCTCGTGCTCCACGGCAAACCCGCGGTGGACGGCCATCACGCGGTTGGCGCCCGTCTTCTCGAACCGTTCCACATTGCCGAGCCACAACTTGAGGTCGGGGATGGCGGGGTTCTTGACGAGGACGGTGCTGCCGGTTCCTTTCAAACTGTCGGCGAGCTCTTGTACGGCAAAGGGGTTCACAGCCGTGCGGGCACCCACCCAGAAACTGTTGATGCCGTTCTGAAGGCAGCTCTCAACGTGCTGTGGCTGTGCTACTTCCACGCAGATGGAAAAGCCGTACCGACGGCTAACTTCCTGCAGCCAGGGCAGCGCCTCCGCGCCGGCTCCGCAGAAGTCGGCTCCGCTGCTGCGCGGTTTCCAAACGCCCGCCCGGAAATAGGTGACGGGGCAGGGGAGCGCATCCGCCATGCGGTGAAGCCGCTCCGCCGTCTCCAACAGCTGCGCCTCGCTCTCCGCGGCACAGGGACCGGCCACCAGATACTCGAAAAGTCCTGTCCCGCTATTCGCCATACATCTTTCTATAGTAGTCCTGATAACTGCCCGAGGTGACATTGTCGAGCCATTTCTCGTTGGCCAGGTACCAGTCAACGGTTTTTTCGAATCCTTCCGCAAACTTGATGCTGGGCTCCCATCCTAATTCGGCACGCAACTTGCTGGCATCGATGGCGTAACGCAGGTCGTGGCCGGCACGGTCGGTGACGTAGGTGATGAGCTGAAGAGAGGTGCCTTCCGGACGGCCTAACTTGCGGTCCATGATCTCGATCAGCTTCTTGATGAGGTCGATGTTGCGCCACTCGTTGTTGCCGCCGATGTTGTAGGTCTCGCCAGTTCTTCCTTTGTGGAAAATTAGGTCGATAGCGCGGGCGTGATCCACCACGTAGAGCCAGTCGCGCACGTTGATGCCTTTGCCGTAAACGGGCAGAGCCTTATTGTGCTTTATATTATTGATAAACAGTGGAATGAGTTTTTCAGGAAACTGGTTGGGACCATAGTTGTTGGAGCAGTTGGAGATGACGGTCGGCAGGCCGTAGGTGTCGTGGTAGGCGCGCACAAAATGGTCGGAGCTGGCCTTGGCGGCCGAGTACGGACTGTGCGGCGAGTAGGGGGTGGTCTCCTTGAAGGAGCCGGTGTCGCCCAACGCCCCATACACCTCATCGGTGGAGATATGATAGAAACGCTTGCCCTCGTAGTTGTCTTTCCAGATATTCTTGGCGGCGTTCAGCAGGTTCACCGTTCCCACCACGTTGGTGAAGATGAACTCCATGGGGTTGACGATGGAGCGGTCCACATGCGACTCGGCGGCGAGGTGGATAACACCATCGTAGCGCTCCTGCTCGAACAGGCGGTTGATGAATTCCGCATCCACGATGTCGCCCTTCACGAAACGGTAGTTAGGCTTCTGGTCAATATCCGACAGGTTTTCGAGGTTGCCTGCGTAGGTGAGCTTGTCGAGATTGTGAATTTCCACATCGGGGTACTGGTTGACGAAAAGTCTGACCACATGGGAACCGATGAAGCCGGCACCGCCGGTAATGAGGATTTTTTTCATAATTATAATTATTTATTTCGATTTTTGAAATGGATTTTGAGATGTCAAATCATATTGGAAAGCCGATAATAGCAGTTGGAAGCCGCAGATGAAGGTGAGCACGGCGATCATAATCGTACCCAGGGGAGCGGCGATGCCTGCTGAGGCAAATTGTACCCATCGGATGATGCCGAAGATGAGTCCGAAGAGGAACGAGAGGCTTCCGGCCGCAAAATAGAGGGAGCCGAGGTTGAAATCGTACACATAATAACTTAGCCATATTCTGCGCAGCCATCGCAAGCATAATTTAGGAGGGAATGTCAGCAATGATTTTATTACTGACAAATTGGATTTTTCTTCCCCGTAAATCGCTGGCATAGAGATTTCTTTGATTTTTGCCCCCGTATAGTAAAGCTCGCAAATCAACGAACTTTCAAAGAAGAAGCGGGGGGCAATCCAGCTCATATCCAGTCTTTGAAGGGTCTCTTTATTGATGGCGATAAATCCATTGGTGGGGTCGGAAATTTGCCAGTATCCCGAACTGACTTTCACCAAAAAACTCATGCCAAAATTCCCGATTTTGCGGATGAGGGGCATTTTTCGCAAGGCGAATTTATCATAAAAACGATTTCCCTTTACGAAGTCATAATCGTCATTCTCAATCATTTGCACCATTTCGGTGATGCGCGAACTGTCCATCTGCCCGTCGCCATCCAGCTTGATAGCGATGTCACAATCTCGGCGCAACGCCTCTTGAAAACCAGCGACCATCGCTCCACCAACGCCCATGTTTTTTTCATTCCGAACAACCGCGATGCGACTATCCTGCTGCGCTAGTTGTGCCAGCACTTTCCCCGTGTCATCGGGCGAGCAATCATCCACCAAAATGATTTCAGTTACACATTCGGGCAGTTCTTTTACCACCTTTTCAATGTGTGAAGCCACTTTATAACAAGGTATTACAATGGTTATCTTACTCATCTCAACGGTCTCCTTTCATTGCTTTCTCGTGATCGGGAAAATCTATATCATCCCAATAATCTTCTGGCATTTTTACCCTCCAAAAGTTATGAAAATAGGCTTTTTTAGTCATGCCTTCATAATGGATTACGCCAGTATAATATTGTATGGTATGAAAAATAGAATGCAAGGATAGTAATAAAACTATGATATACAGTGGAATACGGACGGATTTGCGTTTTTCTCCTGCCCAAGCGATAAAGCCCGCCACAGGAATCGCTAAAAATGCATAACTTTCTACAAATGAGCGCATTCCATAACTTCCTCCATACCACCAACACCACCAAGAAGAAATCACATAAACATTAAGGATGAAAAAGATGACCAAGGGCCAAAACAGTCCTCTCTGTCTTTTCCACAAAATATACATCCCTATCAATGAGATAATTAACACCGGCGTATATACAAACAGTCCTTTTCGGAAGCCGAATAAAACTTCTATAATTTTAGGCGAATCCCAGAAGAATCGTTCGTTTCCGTAGGAATAATAGATCCATTGTCCTGTGATTTCTTTCCAATACAACAATTGCGGAAGCATCACCAACCCTATCATCGCCAACACAATGAAAAAATGGTACCAATATTTTCCATACAACTTGATTCGGGCTGGAATATCTTTCCAATTTTTTATTCCAAATAATAGAAAAACAAGGACTACCAATCCATTAGTGGGTCTCACCAAAACAATCAATCCAAATACGAGTCCTATGAGCATAGCTTTCCACCATGTTGCTTTTTCGTACCATAGGTATGTGAGATAGAGAAAAGCAGCAAAAAGGAAGAAGCTGTAACTGTGCGACATAGGGGCTTCGAAGGTGGCGTACCAGTACAAGGTTGATGTCAGACCTATGATAGCCAATGTGGCAGCCACCACTTTGTCGTGGTAATAACGCAATAAAAATCGTTGCAAAACCAGGAGTCCTAACCATGCGAAAAGGGCTCCGCTCAGCAAAATGGCGAGCGCGTAAGGCTTCGAGAAGCCATCCGCCTCATATCCTAATGGCTCGGCGATACAGTTGGCCACAGCAAAAAATGGAGCATAAAAAATAGAGATGCCCAAGGTGGTCTTGATGACAAACTTATCATCCCGCACATATTCAGGCCAGTATTTGTTGAAATTCGGATACTGGTCCTCCCATTTCGTCATGCCAATGTCGTGGTCAATATAGTAGGCGGGAAGGTATGAGTAATAGGATTTTACGTCCCAATGAAAAACGCGGTGGGGTGAAGAAAACTTGTTGGGAGTGAAGATGGTGATCAGATAGGCAAGGGCAATGATCAGAAGCACTCCCCAGCTATAGAGATTCTTTGGGTGGTGATCTTGTTGGTTATGCCTCTGAAAAAATTTCATCCTCCTCGTGATGGTTATCGTTTGAAGACGCAAAATTACGATTTTTTTTGTCATGTCACGCGCCAATTGTAAAAAATGTAGTATTTTTGCAGCCGTAAACAATCAAATTATCAAACTATGGCTTACAAAATTTCTGATTCTTGCGTAGCATGTGGTACATGTGCTGGCGAATGCCCTGTCGGAGCTATTTCCGAAGGCGACATCTACAAAATCAATCCCGATGAATGCATCGAGTGTGGTGCTTGCGCTGCCGCTTGCCCGACTGGTGCTATCGCTCTGGATGAGTAGTCTGCCAGAAAGCAAAAAAAAGAGGGGCATCCATCGGATGCCCCTCTTTTTTTGGTCTATCATCTTAGTCGTGCTCTTCCGACAAAGGACTGTCTAAGTCGTCCTCATCATTGGCCAGCACCTCTTCGTCGGGACCAGCAGAGGTGGCCTTTCCGCCATTGTCAATCACATTGATGATGTCTTTGACGCGGATTTTGCCATCCACTTGAATGACTTTGAAAATCACCGTTTTCACAATCAATTGTCCGCCCTCTGCGGGCGAAACCAGTACCTCAACGGTCACCTTGTCGCCCTCAATCTTGGCGATTCGGTACTCCTGTCCGGCAAATGCGTCTTGAAAGAGCTGTTTCTGGTTGTCGGACATCTTGTCGTAACCATCCGCAAATACGGAGAGTGTCTTCTCGATGCCATTCTTCTGGAGGCTGCTGAACATCTCCTTGACGCCCTTTTCCACATCCGCTTCCTTCAATTTCTGTTGGCATCCAGCAAAAATGACCACTAAAACCGCCAATGACAAAATCTTAATCGTTTTCATAATATTATGGGTTTGATGAAATAACAACTGCAAAGGTACTATGTTTTTCGTATGAAACGGTGGAAAGTTTCTTTTTTTAAGATTTATTATAATTTCAGCGATGCTTTCACCTTTTCAATTTTGGCATCGAGTTCTTGTGAAGTTCGCTCAAAAGATTGTAAATCAGCTAATTCTTCTTTCACCCCGAAATAGAATTTGATTTTGGGCTCGGTGCCGGAAGGTCTGACGGTGATCTTGGTGCCGTCGGCGGTGAAAAACTGCAGCACGTCTGACTTCGGCAGGGTGATGGGCGATGTGGTGCCGTTCTGCCAGTCTTGTGCGATGCTCTGTTTGTAGTCCATCATGCGCACGACGGGCGATCCGTTGACCTCTTTCGGCGGCTGGTTGCGGAAGTCGCTCATCATCTGTTGGATTTCCGCCGCGCCGGCCTGTCCTTTGCGGGTGATGGAAAGCAGCGACTCTTTGTAGAAGCCGTACTGCAGGTAGAGCTCTTGCAGCTGGCGGTACAGACTCTTGCCGCTGTCGGCTAGCACGGCCGCCATCTCCGCAATCATGCAGCAGGCCGACACCGCATCCTTGTCGCGCACAAAGTCGCCGACCAGATAGCCATAGCTCTCCTCGCCGCCCACGATAAACTGCTTGTCCGGACTGTTCTGAATCTGCTCGGCGATGTATTTGAAACCGGTCAGCACGTCGGGACACTCCACGCCGAAGGAGGTTGAGATGTCGCGAATCAG
>JAEEGK010001633.1_pt1 | contig 56292 bp, 37 predicted proteins | sample 8958771 | NCBI WGS metagenome assembly JAEEGK01 (sample SAMN16246547, study PRJNA631951) | gut metagenome | biome: gut microbiome; feature: rumen; material: SC-attached | host: Bos | place: Iran: Karaj | collected 2018-10 | reverse complement strand
ATTATTCATTCACTTTGTGTTTGTTCTGGTTTCTTAGATCCTAAAAAAAATACTGAATTAATTGTTCCTATGATTTTAAAATGCTTAAAAGATAAAATCTCTAATGTTAGGTTTTATACTATTAAATTAGTTCAGAAAATTTTTAAAAACTTTGATTCTGGAAGTAAAGATAAAATCGAAAGTGCCATTAAAGGTTTAACTGGGGATGAAGATCCTGATGTTAAATATTATGCTGGGAAATTTTTGGAAAGTACTAAGTAAATGATAAATTAAATAATTATTAAAATAATAATTTTTAAAAATATTTATATTGATTTTTTATATTGATTTTTTATTCTTTTCTCTTTTAAAATTAAAAAATTTTTTTTCATAATTTAGTTTATATTTTCCACATCTAAAATTTAATGATTTTTTATTTGTTTTTTATTATTTCTATATAAATTTAGTTTTTTTTATTTATTTAAAGTATTTCTTCTATATCTAAATTTTGTGTTTTTGAAATAAATTATCACTTAACAATCATTAATTTTAATTTCTTCTGTTTCACTAATATTCATTTTTTCTATAAAAACTTTTATTATTATTATCAATTATCATTTGAATTTTAGATAATATTATTGATATTATTTTTCCATTTTTAGGCATATTATATTTAATTTAATATATTTTATCTTTTAAATTAGAAAAAATGGCTTTAGCAGAATATAGAAATTTAAATTTTCTAACTTTAAATAATGGAAAAATAGTATTGTCAACAGATAATTATAAAATTAAATTTTTCAATGAAGAAGATTTATCAGAAATTAAAGAATTAGAAATTTCATTAATAAAACCTGTAATTAATGGTTTATTTACTTTATCAGATGGGACTTTAATTATTATTTCAGATCCTTTATTATTAATTAAAATAAATGCTAAAGATAATACTTATGATATTCTTCAATCAATACGAAATTTTCGTTTTAGAAAAATCATTGAAATTCCAGAATTAAATGAATTATTTATTTTAGATTTAGATAATATTAATATTTATATGAAAGAAATAAATAATTTTAAATATTTTAACCAATTAATAATATCTTTTAAAAAATGTTGTTTGAATTCATTATTAAGGGTAAATCATAATGAAATAGTAATATCATCATATAATAAATTAACTTTTTATAATATATTTTCAAAAGATATGAAAGGAGAAATTGAAAATATATCAAATTTAGATTTTAATGAAACTTTATGTATGATTTCTGATAAATGTTTAGCTGTTTCAGGATGGGATGAAATTTCTATAATTAATATTGAAAGTAAAACTAAAATCAGAAGTATTTTTATTAAAATGGTTACTTGCTTCTATAAAATTAATTCTCAATTTGTTTTAACTGGAGAAAAATATGGTGATATTAAAAAATTTGAAATTTTTGAAAATGATTTAATTTTAAATGAAACAAATTTTGAAAATTATAATGAAGGAATTAATAATTTTGTTTGTATAAAAGGTAAATTTTATACTGGTGTTAAAGACCAAATATTAGAAATTAAAAAAATTAATTATTGAAAATATACAAAAATAATTCTAATTATTCACAAAATTTATTATTTAATTTAAATTTCAAAAAAATAAAAAAAAATAAATTTTAAAATTTTTATATAATGTCATCTCTAATATTAAATGATAAGGATATTTCAGACAATGATAATATATTTGAAGAAATAACAAATCCAGAATCATATACATTAATTGATTTATCAAATAATAAATTAACAACGTTACCAAAAGATTTAAGTAAATTTAAAAATTTAAAATTTTTAAATATTACAAAGAATAATTTTTCAAATTATGAAAAAATAGCAAATTCTTTAAGTACAATACCACAATTAAAAGAACTACAAATTGATTTATCAAATCAAGAAAGTGCAATTGCAATTTTATCAGTTTTAACTAATTTAACTAAATTAAATGGTCAAACTACAAATGATACTTTATCAACTTCATTAAATACAACTTTGAGAAAAAGTAATTTTAAAATTGAAGAAAATGTAAAAAGTGATAAAGATGAAATTAGTTTAAATGATGAAATTGATATTTTTAGTGAAATTCTTAAATTTTTTAATGATGAAGAATTTAATATTAAATTCCAACAAAAATTAAAAGAGGAATTTTCAATAATAAATGCAAATATAAAAAAACCAAAGCAAATTTTTAATTTATATATTATAAAAAGTAAAATAAATATATATCATTTTTTAACTGAGGAAATATTAAAAAATATAATAAAATATAATAATAATGAACAAAATGAAACTTTTCTAGAAATAATCAAAATAATAAAAAATAAAGTAATAGATTATGAAAATTTATTATATAATTCTCTTCAAAATTTTTCAGAAATTTCAAAATTAAAAGATGATACAAAGACAAATACAGAAGAAGATGAAATAAAAAAAACACAAAATGAAAAAGAAACTTTATCAAATAAAAACTATACTCCAATTAAAAATCAATTAAAATATTATGATGATAATGATAATATAAATATTACAAAAAAACAATTAATAAATTTCTTAAAAAATATATTTAAATTTCATAAAGATATAAATAAAAAAAACCAATCAAATCATTTACCTAAAGAAACTTTAGCAAATTCAATTAGTTCTTATTTACAAACAAAATATGGTTTAAAAAATATTTCTCAATATTGGGAAAAACAAATTTTCTTGGGATTAAATTATTTTAATGATGAAGAAACAGAAATAACTTTATTTACAAATATTATTGAAAATAAAATAGAAGAATCAACAAGTGATTTAATAATAGAATTAAAAAAAACATGTGATAATATTTTATTAGATATTTTAAAACAGAAAAATCCTTTTAAAACATCAAAAGAAATAGATTTACTTTTTAAAAAGAAAAAAAATTCTTTTATAACACATAAAGATTGGAAAAAAATTTTAGACACTCTATTTCCGGAAGATAATGAAATATTGTATAATAAAATTATAGAATTTATAAATAAATCAAATTTAGAAGAACAAAAATATATTGAATTTAATATTGAAAAAGGATATGAATATTTAATGACAAGAGAAGATAAAAGAAATTTTTTATCAAATGTGAATAATTCAACAGTTAAATATAATATAATTTATTCACATTTTATTCATTTAATTTCTATTATTCAAATTGAATTAAGGAAAGAATATTTAGGAAAAATTTCTGATATTTTTATTAAATATGATAATGATTCTGATGGTTTATTAAGTGAAAATGAATTTTGTGAATTTATGAAAGAATTAGGAATTTCTCAATTTATTAATAAATTTTTAGATAAAATTGATCCTTATGAAAATAATTGTATTAATTTCAGTGATATTATCAATGTTTTAATGGAAGAACATTTACCTTATGAAAATATATCTCTTTTAGATAAAATATTATTAATTTAATCAAATATTTTTTTTCATTTAATTTATAAATTTATTTTATATTTTTAATCAAAATTATTTTTAATTATGGAAAATTTCAAAGTAAAAGATTTAAAAGAACCAGAATTTTCTAAAGTAGAAGATATAAAATATAATAAAAATGGATATAATCTTTATTTAAAAATAATATCAAAAAATATTTTAATTGATAGAAAAAGAATTGACGGTTCAATAATAGCAATATGTGATTTTATTGTTGGTGATGAAACTGGAGTTATTAAAATGAGATTAAGAAATAAAAATTATATTGATTTATTAAAAGAAGGAGATGATATTATTGTTAGAAATTGTAAAGTTTTTTATATTTCTCAACGTATTAGAATTCAAGTTGATGCTTTTGGAAAAGTTGAAATTAATGAAAATGAAAAAGAACATATTGTTAAAGAAGTTAAAAAAGATAAAAATTTTAGTGAACAAATTGTTGATAATTTTAAATTTAGTCCTAAACAATTTTTTAATGGAGAAGAAAAAATATGATAAAATAATAATTTGAAAATAAATTGATTTAAAAAAAAATAGATATATTTTTTATATATTTTTTCTTTCAAGAAATTAAGAATAATTTTTAATTTAATATGTATAAGAAAGAAGAAGATAGTTATTTTTCAAATTGTAATAATTGGCCTTATAAATTAAGAACTCCTTTAAAAATCATTTTTTTAAATTTATCCAAACTCAAAATATTACCAAACAAAAGAATTCCATCAATTACAAATGTATCAAGAGATTATTATAATAATAATTCTCAAATAATAAAAATACTAAAAAAACATTTTAAAAATTTAAATGAAGGTGATCTTATTTATCTTTATTACACATTTATTTCACAAAATTTTAGTTCTCTAAAATATTTTCTTAATATTTGTGATATAATGAACAGCATAATTAAACATTTCTTTTATTTTAGAAGATTAGATAAAAGAAATTTAATTGAATATAGAAAATATAAAAATTCATATTTTGAAGATTATTTAATTAAAAGAGGAAATTTAGAACATATTTTTAATCCAGATGAACCAATTTCTGAATATAGAAAATTAGATATTGATGATAAAATGTTTTTTTCATATATTCCAATTAAATGTAGATTCATTGAAAATAAATCTATGGATTGTATATATGGTGATAAATGTCCTTTTGCTCATAAAAATGAAGAAATATTTTATCATCCAATATTATATAAAAAAATAAAATGTTGGAAAAAAAAAGAAGAATGTCCAAATAAAGATAAATGTTGTTTTTTCCATGAAAATTATGAAAAAATGGAAAGTGAAATTGATTTTGATAATGAAACAATTAAAAAAATGATAGAAGAAATAAATAATATAATTATAAAAAATGAAAATGAAGAAAAATATTTTATTGAAGATTTAAGAAATGAAAATAATATACCTTCAGAATTTAATCCAATTACTTATAAAACTCATAAATGTCCTTTAAATCATTTATGTAAATTAAATATTTATCAATGTTTAAATTATCATGATGGAAAAAATGATAAAAGAAGACCTTTTCAAACTTATAAAGCTGAATTTTGTGAAAATGTATTTAATGAAAAAAAAGAAAGAATACCAAATAAAATTTGTCCTTTTAGAGATGCTTGTAAAAAATGTCATAATAAATTTGAATACATGTATCATTTAGATATATTCAGAAAAAAATTATGTCCTTTTGATAAAAGAAATATCAAATGTAAAAATAGATTATTATGTCCTTATTATCATAAAGACGATTCTAATGAAATATTTGATGAAAATATATCTTTTAATAAAACAATGATTATTTGTAATCCTGATATTATTAAAGAATATTATTTCAATTTAATGGATAATTATTTAAAAGAAGGATTAACATATTATCGAAAATTAAAAGAATCATGGAATTTACATAAATGTCCAGAATGTCATAAAAATATAATGTTATTTGATAAAAGCTATAATCAAACTAATAATGGATATATATATTGTGATAAATGCATTAATGATAAAAATGAAGATAATTATGAAAATATTAAAGTTAAAAATAATATTAAATGAATAATAAAAAACAAGAATAAATTGTATTAAAAATAAATATAAAGCCTTGAAAAAAATAAATTATTCCAAAAAAATTAAAATCATAGTAATATCATCAATAACTTCTTCTTCCCTTAACCATCTTTTTTTACTTTCTTCATATAAAAATTCACAGCATCCTTTCATATCATTTTTTTCATAGAACAAAGAGATAATATCAATACATTCTTGGCTAGAAATGAATTCCCAAACCCCATCACTCGCAATAATAATAAATTTATCTTCATCATGAAAAAAGAATTCTTTAATTTCAGGTTCGCTAATTACTCCTACAGTTGCAGCTACTCGATCTCCAAAGCTTCTAGTCATAGCTAATCCAGGGACATCATCTTCTTTAACCCAAACTCTTTGAGGTCCAATAAACTCTCCTTCATCAATGAAAGGTTGAATTCTCCCATCATTTTCTATAATTCTCCTTGCTTCATCTTCTTCTGTTGGTTTATGATCACGTGTTAAATCAATTGAATTATATTTTCCTATCTCCTTATCGAATCTTCCTAATACTGCACGAGAATCACCTATGTTTGGACATATTAATTTCTCTGGTGTATATATTATTGATACACATGTTGATCCTGAAAAAGTAGAATTTATATTTTCATTATCTACTAATTTCTCATTTGATAAAATAAATGTTTCTTTTATTATTTCATTTACTATTTCACTATCTGTTAAAATATCTTTATCTTGGAGATTCATACTCAAATCATATGGAAGAATCTCCTTTATGAACCCTGATACAAAATGTCCTTCAACTCCATGACCATCACATACTGAAAGATAATAATAATCTTTATTTCCTCCAAAGTTTGGAAATACAAAAAAGGAATCTTGATTATTTTCTTTCTCTTGTTCTCCATCAAATCCCACATGAGTAAATGTATATATGTTCTTTATTTTTTTTATTAATTTCTTATTTTTTAATTTTTCTTTCATCTCATTTTTTGAATGAGATAAATTCCTTTCTTTTTCTTTATTTTCATTCTTCTCTTTTTCATTTTTTTCTGATAATTCCTCTTTTGATTTTTGTAATTGTTGAGATATTGTTAAAGAGTCTTTTTCATTTTTTTCATTTTGATTTAATATATTATTACTAATATTATTATTTAAATTTTCAGAACGTGTTGATGATATTGGACTTTGTTTTAATTTATTTTTTATTTTTGATATATTATGATTATTTATATTATTATTATTTATATTTAAACTTATATTTCCACTTTTTATTGATATATTCATTTTACTATTATTTGATGAATCATATGTTAAATCACCTGAAATTATCATTTGTTTACTTTGATGAGTATTTGTATTATTTATTCTTTTACTGGGATTATATAAATTTATATTTTTCTTTATTAAATTCTTATTTCCTATATTTTTATTTTTATTAATTGAATTTGAATGAATATTTTTAAATTTTTCTGTTCCTAAAATTGGACTTTTACTAATATATTTAGATTTAATTGGATTTGGAGATAATTTTGTTCCTGCATTATTATTACTTCTTGTTATTGGACTTAAACTTCTATTTAAATTTTGTTGTCTGAAAGAATTATAAGTTTTATTCATTGGATTATGATTATTTACAAATAATTTATTTTTATTATTCATATTGATACTCTTTGTATATACATGTGATGAATTACTATTATGAGTTATATTTAAATCATTAAATCTTTGAAAAGAAAATAAATTTAATTGATGATAATTCTTTGGAACTGGAATTGGTGATTTTCTTGGTATTCTATTATTTTTTTTTTTTTTATTTTGATTTATTCCATTTTTATTTTTATTAATATTATTCATTAATTCAAATGCATTTTGACCTACATTTTTTCCTTGATTTATATTATTTTTTTTAATATTTTTATTTTGGAAATTTAAATCTCCTTCAATTTGAATTTGTCCTTTTTGAAAATGATTGTTTTTATTAACTATAATATTATATTGTTTAAAACCATTATGTAAAATATTTTGATGATTTGTTTTTTTTGAAATTTGTTTTGGGATTGGTTTAGAACTAGGAGATAAGGAAGAAGGACTTCTTACTCTTTCAGAACTTTTTGTTCTTAATTTATAATTATTAATATATTGTTTTATTACACTTGACATTATGCTAATTAATTTAATTATTTAATTTTAACATTGATTTGAAAATAATTAATTTTATTTTTCTAACAATATTAATTAGAACAATTTTTTAATAAAATTATTAGCTTTTTATTTTAATTAAATCCTCATTTAAAAATTTTTTGGCTTCTTCAATTACACTTTCTTTATCAGATGTATCTCTAATTCTTTCAATATAAGTTTCAAGGAAATTAACATAATATTTTAAAATAATTTGGGCTTTAGTTTGATAATTAATAATCCATTTAAATATCCTTATCATTTTACGATGAATTATTTGACAATTCATTTCTAATCCCTTTAATAGATATGGGATATCTTCAGAATTAAAATAAATATTTTCAACATTTAAATTTGAAAAAACTGTTAACATAAAAATTATACATATACATGCTTTTTCTTGTATATATATATTTTCACATCCTAATAATTTTATACATAATTTAAAATTAATAGCTATTTTTTCTATTTTTGGAATGAAATTTTTTAAATAATCTTCTTTGTCAAAATTTGAAGAATATTTATCATGTTTAGCATTATTTATTTTATACATTAATTCATAAAACATTTCTATTACAAATTGTGTATATATTGTTTCATCTATTATATTATCTTTTGATAACATATAATTTACTTTATCAATTAAATCTAATTGTATTATATCATCGAATTTAGTTTCTTTAGATTCTATTAATTTAATTAATATTTTAATTAGATTTAAATTAGAATAAAAGTCTTCTTCTTTCATTAATGTAATAATTTCATTTATTATTCCAACTTAACGATAATATTTAATAAAACCACTATTTCTTTCTATAATTAATGAAAGAAATGAAAGAGAATCTCTTAATGTATCTGAATTTTTTAATAAGTCATATATTGTTGGTAATATATTTATTATAAGTATATTTATTTGGTTTGTTTTTCCTTTATTTATTTCTGTTGGTGAATATAAATCTTCATCATCAAATATTATTATTAATATATTTGCACATATATTTAATGGAAATCTTTTATAATTTTCCTTTAATTTTAACGTCAATGATAATATTTTTTGAAACATTTGTTTTATTATAAAATCAATCTTTTTTTTTATACTACATTGATTTTCACTAAATGATTTTATTAAATCAAATGATTTAGTAATTAATATTTCATTTTCATTATTTATATTATTATTAAGTATATTTATTAAAGAATTTAAAAATTGAATATTATATAAGTGAAAAGATACTTTTTGATAAGGAGCGATTGTTTTAAAACAATCGATTAGAGATATAATTTCTTGTTCATTTTTTTTATTATTCTCAATAGAAATAAAATATTTAATTATATTGTCACAAAATTTAATCAAAAATATTTCATAAATTTTAACACATAAATAAAATTGTCTATCTTTTCTCAACTTTTGCATTAACTCAAAAACTTTTTCTCCATATTTAATAATAATATCAGCATCATTAAAAATCAAAGAAAACAAGAGAATAATTTTACCTTTAATAATACTATTAGCCCTTTCCAATAAATTAATACACTCAGGAATGAAATCATCTAAATTAATAATTTTAATATTATTATCATCTCCAGCAATTCCAAACAACAAACAATTAATAATACATTGTTGATTGCTTTGATTTTCTTTCTCCAAAACAAAATTTAAAGTATTAACTTTATCAATAAAAACTTTTAATAAAGAAGGATTATGTCTAATTAAATGTGAACAAGTATTCAAAGCACAAGTATAAATTTCATTATTATCACATTTTTCATTATAAATATTTAATATTTGACTTATATAATTATCATTAGAAGTAAAATAATTTTTACATATAGTATTTATACAAAAGATATTTTCTATTGTTTTCAAAGAATAAAAACGTACTTTTTCATCAGAATGAGTTAAAGCATTTAAGAGAGTAGAAAGAGCTTCTTGTGAAATATTCCATTCTGAATTTAAATCACATTCTTCTGCTATTTTAGCAGCTAAAAAAAATAAATATTCACCCAAAGTTGCTATTCCAATCTTCTTTAAATTTATATTTTTTTCTGATATTAATAATATTAATTTCTCTGTTAAATTATATTTATCTAATGGAATTTCTATTAATTTTGAATAACGAATTATATTATCCTATTATACTACATGATCTTATTCTTATGTTATTGTCATTTATATCTAAAAATTTTATTAGTAATTCCATAAATGATGAATTTACTATACTATTTGCTAAATCATTGTTTTTTATTATTGATTCAAAATAATTTAATATATTTAATAATTCTTTGTTTTGATTATTTAAAGCATATTTATCCATTAATTGATATATTTCAATTAAATAATTTTCAATTTGCTCATCTTTTTCATCGAAAAATAATTTTTTTATTTCTTTTAATTTTAAAAAACAGGATTTATCATAATCAATAATTATATTTTCAGGAGAATCAATTAATGTATTCCCTATAATTTGTTTTATGCCTATATCACTGTTATGAATCATTATTTTATGAATTTGAGATAATTTATCTGGCACTTTTAATATTTCATTTTGAACAACATCATTTATTCCTCTTTTTTCTTTTTTTATATTTTTTTTTCTTACCTTTATGTTAATTGAATTTGATGGAATTGTATTTATTTTATTATCTTTATTCGAAATATCTTCTTCTTGTTTTTCATTTTTTAAATTACAACTATTTGGGAAATTAAATTTTTGCTCATAATGCTTAGTATTATTATTATTTTTAAAAGAAGCATAATCATCATCTTCTTCATTTTGAGTGAAATTATTATTTTTAATTATTTTGCTATTTTCAAAAGAAAAATTCAAAAAACTATCATTTAAAGAAACATTATTAAAATTATTAGAAGAATGTTCAAATTCCCAAAAGGCACAATTTTTGATTTCTTCCCATGAAATTCTATTATCAGGATTTTTTACTAATAATTTTTTTAAAACGTCAATAAATTCTATAGAATATTTTTCTAATTCTAACTTCTCAAAATCAACTTCATAATTAATAATATTATAAACTAACTCATTAATATGTTTATCATAAAAAGGAACTTGACCAACAGCCATTTCATACATAATACATCCTAAAGCCCATAAATCACTTTTGAAAGAAAAAAGTCCCGTTAAAGAAAATAATTCAGGAGCAGAATAATAAGGAGACATTGACATTTTATTTTTTTGAATTTTAATATTTGACATTTTATTAATTTTCACAATTTTCTTGAAATCACATATTTTTGCGTTTCCAAATTCATCAATTAATATATTACTTGGTTGTAAATTACAATGAATTATTCCATTTTGATGTAATGTTTTTAATCCTAATAATAATTGTGTACTTACTCTTTTAATTTCTTTTTCTAAATAATTACTTTCTTTGTTTTTCAACATTAAAGTTGATAAATTTCCTCTTGCACAAAATTCTAATTCCATATAAAAATTATTATTATCCTCTGCATAACCTAAAGTTTTTATTATTGAAGAATGATTTATTGTTTTTAATATTTCATATTCTTTATCATATTCATCTTGATATTTTTTTTTTATATATGATTTTACAGCTATATATTTTATTGTTTGTATTTTTCGAGTTTTAAATATTTCTATTGTATTATCACTGTTTTCATATATTCTTTCTTTTAATTTAACATTTAAAGGAGGATAATTATTAATCATATTTATATTTATACAAATTGAATTATCGTCTTTTAATTTTTTAGAATTATTTTTTATTATATTTGAATATAATATATAATACATTATATTTTAGAAATATAAAAAAAAAATATCTAATCAAAAGAGATAAAATATAATTTTTATTAAAAAAGAATAAATATAAAAAATGGGAAACTGTGGTCCAGCTAATTATAATCGAGATCCAATTCAATTTTACAAAAACGTAAACATAAATGAAACAGATCAAAATAGTGCAAAAGAAAAAGTAAAACTAACAATATCTCTTCACAATGTTCCGGATATGAATTTAAAATGGGTATCTTTATTATTGTATACAAATAAATTAAGAACAAATTATAAAATAGGAGGTCAAACAGAAAAACAATCAAAGAATTCATTAAATGATATATCATTTACTCAATTTTTCATAATGGAATATTATTTTGAAAAAGAACAACCAATGGGAATAAATATATTATCAACATCAAATATATTAGTTCAAACAACATTAGGAAGTATAATGGGAAGTAGAGGACAGAAATTTACTAAAAAATTAGATGATGGAAGTACATTAGAAATAAATGGAAAAAGTTTAAATAATAATAATATGAAAGCACATTTTGATATAACTGCAAATGGCAATTTAAAAAATACTGGATTAACATTTTTAATAAGATATTTAGGAGTTCAAAATAATCCTCAAAATAATCCTATCTTCAGAAGTGAAATTAAAGAAGGAATTGATTTAATTAATTTCCAAAGAGCAACTATTCCTGCAATGTATTTAGCTCCTGATGGTAAATATGAAAATAATATTCTTGCTATTGAAATTAATGATTGTTATCATGAAAAAAAATTAGGGGAATTTGTTGGCCCAATGACTAATCTCTTAAGTAAAAATGTTCCAATTCCATTAATAAAAAATGGTAATGCAATAGTAAATATGAAATTAGAAAAAGAATATTCATTTCTTGATTATTTAAAAGGAGGAATGGAAATAAACTTAATAATAGGAATAGATTTCACATCTTCAAATTTAGATCCTAAATTACCAAATTCATTACATAATATTACATCAAATGTAAAGAATTCCTATGAGAAAGCAATAAAATCATGTGGAGATATAGTAGGATATTATGATTATGATCAATTATTTCCAGTATATGGTTATGGAGCAATATTACCAAATGATACAGTAGTTTCTCATTGTTTTCCAATTAATGGAAATCCACAAGATCCAAATATAAATACAATTGATGGTGTTCTTGAAACTTATAGACAAATATTACCAATGTTAAAATTACATGGTCCAACTTATTTTGCTCCAATTATAAATGAATTAAATAAAAATGTTAAAGAAGATTTAGCTGCAGGTAACACAATGAATTATAGTATATTAATGATATTAACTGATGGTTTAATTAATGATATGGATGATACTATTGATGCTCTTGTTGAAGCTTCTTTTCTACCTATTAGTGTTATTATTATTGGAATTGGAAATGGAGATTTTGGAAATATGGATATTTTAGATGCTGATGAAGAACCATTGTTTGATAGAGGAGGAAGAAAAGCTGATAGAGATTTAGTTCAGTTTGTTCCTTTCTCGCAATATGCTAATGATGGAGAAAAATTAGCTGAACAAGTTCTTGAAGAAGTTCCCAGACAAGTTGTTGAATATTATCAACATAATAAAATCTATCCTGCTGATCCTGTTTTAAATATTGCTTAAACTTTTTTGTCTGGATTTGATTTACTTAAAAATTTGTTGTTGAAAATAGATTAGAAATAGTATTTTTAGTTTTAGGAAAAAAACATTTTATTTTTTGAAAAATATATTTTTAATTTTTATTCATTTTAAATTAAATTTCCCAAAAAAAATTTAAAAAATAATGAAAAAGCAAGAAACCAAGCCAATAAAAACAGATTACTTAAGTACAAAATCAAGTTTTACTTCAAAAACAATAGATTTTTCAAAAATAAACAAAGATAAAATAGAAGAATATATAGAATTAATGCAAGAGCATCAAATGAATTGTGTAAAAGCTCGAAATTTTATAGAAGCAGAATTAGCAAAACAAAGAGTGATTCAATTAAGAAAAATTAAAGAAAAAAAGCAATTTAAAGATGCAACCAAAAGACAAGGAAAAGAAACTCAAGATTTAAAAAATACAAAAATAAAAGAATTAAAAGCATTCAATGCTTCTTTTGATATTAAATATGGAGAAGAAATGAGTAAATTAGAAGATATGTTAATGGAACTTAAAAATAAACAAGATCAAGAATTTCAAGAATATATTGAAAATGTTGAAAATAATTATCCTAATGAACCTAAACCTTCAAATGATTTAATTAATCTAGAAAAACAATTAGAATATTATATTAAGACTGAAGAGTATAATATTATTTAATATATTTTACAAATTTTTTTAGTTATCCAAATGCACATCTTGCTCAAGTAGAAATTGAAGAATTAACTAAGAAAGAAAAAGAAAATTTTGAAATGTTAAAAGAAAGAAAAATTGAAAAAGATATTTCTTCTTTAAGATTGAAACAAAATAATGAAATGAAAGCAATGGAATTAAAAATTGAGAATCATAAAAATGCTTTATTAAGAGAAAAACAACAAAAATTAATTGAAATTGAATTAAAATATAAAAATAAAGGTAAAGAACTTGAAAGGAAACAAAAAGCTGAAAGAGATGCTTATCAAAGAATTTTAGATTCTGGAAATACATCAAGACCAATGTCAACAAGAAGATTATCAAGAAGTATGCCAAGAGATTATTAATAAAATAAAATAAAAATTATATTATTAATTTATTTTTAGTAAATAATTATATAATATATATTATATTCTTTATTCTCAAAATTTTTTTTGATTATTTTTAATAAAAAGTTTATTTTTTATTAAATAATATTAATTAATTATTGAATTTCATTTAATTTTTTAGTTCTTTTTTAAAAAGATGATATTTTAAATGAAAAAACCAACGAAAAAAAATAATAATGATGATAATAAAAAAACTTTAAATAATTTGAAAAATTAAATTCCATAACTCAAATAATTTATTATTTATCTTTATTAAAAATTCATTTTAATATTGTGATTTAACTTTTCCAGTACCACCAAGAACGAAAGTTTTGCATCTTTTAATTCTATATAAACTTTTTCTTTTACAAACAGTACATTCTAATCTAAGAACAATTTTTTTAGTAGTTTTAGCTTTCTTTCTAAAAATAGGTTTTTTTTGTCCTCCAAAACCTTTTTGTTTAGTATCATATCTTCTTTTTCCTTGAGCTTTAGTTGATTCTTTTCCTTTTTTATATTGAGTCACTTTATGATTTGTATGTTTTTTGCAAACAAATTTGCAAAAAGTTCTTTTAGTTTTTGGCATGTTTACCATTTTTTAAATGATACGAATTGTTAATTTTTTTTTTAATTTTTTATTACAAAATAAATATTAAAAATATTAAAATGATTATATAATAAGAAAGATGATAATTTAAAATTTTTTTCAAATTTTATATTTTATATTTTAAAATGTATATTAAGTTATACATAACTTACCATAAATCAATTCCAAAATATTTTTACAATATTATAAAATAATTATATTATTTGAATTAATTAAACATGACAATGCAAAATAAATAAATATCAATGCAATTATTTAATAGTATAAACAACTTCTGTTGATTTTTCCTATAAATATATCATATAAAAAATGAATTTCAGATGTCTTCTAATTCAAGGGAGAAAAAAATGGAGGATCAAGACATGAATTCAAATAAAATAGAAGACAATAAAAAGGAAAATTTAAAAGTTCCTGAAGAGAATAAATTTGAAGAAGATGATGAATCAAACTTAGCATTTAATAGTAAATTACTTTTAGATGCTGATAAAAATGTAAAGAAAGATTCTTTAGATTTGGGTATTAAATTTTCAATTGATTATGCTCCTCAACAAAGAATTCATGAATATTTAAATAATGATTTAATAAAAGCACTTGATAATAATTTGTCTAATCCACAAACTCCTATAACAGAAAATTATAATAATAATAATAATGAACAAGGGAAATATAATATTAATCAAATACCTCAAATTGATTTAGGAAAGGAAGAAAAAAATATTAAACAAACTCCTTTGAGTTTAAATTCAAATAAATTTGATTATTCGAAAATAATAAATAATAAAGGAATAAATTCTTCAAATTATTCTTTATCTAATTATAATCAAAAAGAAAAACAAAAAAAACCTTTTGAAATTAGAGAAGGTGATTGGACTTGTTTTGATTGTAATAATTTAAATTTTGCTTTTAGAACTAAATGTAATAGATGTGGTTTGCCTAAAGAAATTTCTGTTAAAAAATATAATTTAGGTTTAATTCAAAATTTAAATATTCAGGGAAATACTAATGTCTATTTTTATCCAAAAAATTTTCCAAAATAGTAATTAAGTATTCAAATGTTTTAATTGTTGTATACTCAGATTGAGTGTATAATTATATTTATTCTTTTAAATTTTTAATTTTTATTTATTTAAATTAAGGGTGATTTATTAAAAAAATAAATTTTAACCTAATGAGTTTAAATTAGTGTATTTCTGTATTTTAAAATTCTGAATTTTTTTATTTTTTTTATAGTATTTTATTCAATTTATATTTATCTATCAATATATTACTTTATTATTGTTTTTTTAAAAATATAATTAATGGAAAAAAACACTTTTCAAAAAAAAGAAAATAAAGCTGAATAGAAAACAATGGGACTATATTATCAATTTTATTGATTATTTATTCAAATATTTCATATTACAATAATCAAAAATTAATTTTAAGTAATTTAAGATTATTTAGTAGATAGATTATTAATCAGATTTTACAAATAAAATGTGCGTTGAAAATATTTCCATTTAATATTTCAGAAATTGAATATATTTTAAATTATTGAATATACTTTATATCAATTAAATATAAAACTTTTCAAATAACAATATAAGAAAAAATTCATTAAAAACAATAAACAGGAAAAAAAACAAAACAAAAAAAAAATAATAAATAATTAAAAAAATGGCAACTGAAAACATAGACCAAGACTTACTCGACAATGGGATAAAAGAACCAGCAACAGCAGATATAGAACAAGAATATAATTCTTCAATAAACGAAATGGGAACTGATCCCTCAAAAGCAAACATAGCTCGAGTACTTCGATTATTATATACATCTTTTAGAACAGTATCAGGAAACGATAAAATATTAAGAAAAATGTATAAAGACACTAAAAAGAAATTGATAGAACAAATGAAAATAAATAAAACAATAAGCGACAATCAAAAAGAAGAAATGAGAAATTTTGAAAATATGTCTCAAAAATATAATGAATTATTAAAAGCACAAATACAAGCAAAAGAAGATATTCAAAAATTAAAAGAAGCTAAAAATGAATTTACTGTTAGTGAAAAAGAAGAACCTGAAATTGATGAAGGTGTTTTACAAGAATTAAGAATTCAGAATGAACAATTAAGTTCTGAATTACATGAAGCAAAAAGTAGATTAAATGAAAATTCTAAAGAGTATAATAATTTAAAAAAAGAATTTGATGCTTTAGTTAAATTAAAAAATGAATTAAATACTGTAAGAATTGAATTAGAAAATAAAAGAGCAGAAGAAGCTTCTTTGTTTAAAACTGATTTAGAAACAAAAGATAATGAAATAAAACATGTAAAAGAATTATCTGAAAAAAGGAAAAAAGATTTTGATGAAAAAGAAAAAGAATTTAATGAAGCAAAAACAGAATTAAATAAAAAAGTAGTTGAAATTGATGGTATGAAAAGAAAAATAGATAATATGAATTTAGATTATAAAAGATTAGGATTAGAAAATGAGAATTTATTAAAGAAAATAGATAGAATAAATAATGAGAAAAAAATAATAATTGAAAGAGAACATGAAGCAAATGATTTATTGAAAAAAACAACAGAAGATAGAGATAAAATACAGAAATTAGCAGATCAAAATGAAAATACAATAAAAGAGAAAATTAGATATATTGATAATATAAATAAAAGAATGGAAGAAAAAAATTTAGAAATTTCAAGACAAAAAGGTGATATTGCAGTTTTAAATAAAAATTTAGCTGGTTGTAAAAGAGAAATTGAAGAAAGAAAACAAGAAATTGCAAAAGAATTTAGAAGTAGAGAAAGAACTGAAGCAACTTTAAAAGCTCAAATTGAATTAAATGATAAGAAAGATAAACAATATAATGAAATGAATGAAAGTTATAAAAAAGCTATTTCTAATTTAGATAAAAATAAAAAAGAATTAAATGAATTAGAAAAAATTTATCGAGAATTAGAAAGAGCAAGAAATAAATCTACTGAAGAAAATACAAAATTAAAAAATAAAATTGATCATTTATTAGAAGATATTAGATTAGGAGATAATAGAGTTCAAGAATTACAAAAAAAAGTTGCTGAATATGAAAAAAAAATGAAAATGCAAAGAGAAGTTTATGATGCAGTAAGAAGAGATAAAAATTTATATTTTAAAAACTTAATTGAAACACAAGATGATTTAGTTGAAAGACAAAATTTACTTCAATTTAATAAAAAAGAAATTGAAAATTTAAAAAGTGATTTAAAGAAAAAAGATGATTATATTGTTGATATAAAAGGAAAAAATTCTAAATTTGAAAAATCACTTAAAGTAAAAGAAATAGATAATAATAAATTATCAAAAGAATTAGATTCAAAAACAAAAATGTGTCAAGCACAAGAAAAAGAAATGGAAAAATTAAAAATAAATGTTGAAGAAACAGCAAAAAATTATTCTAAATTAGAAAATGAATATAAAAAAACAATAATAGATAGAGATAATTTATCAAGTCAATTAATAAGAAGAAATGATGAAGTTTCAATATTACATGAAAAAATAATGATATTAACAACAGATATGAATAAATTAGAAAAAAAAATTCAAGAAAAAGAAGATAATATAAATAATCAAGGAAGAGCTATTCAAAATTTAAGTAGAGAATTAAGAATTAATCAAAAATTTAAAGAAAAAGCAGAAAGTTATGCAAGAGAATTAATAAATTTAAATAAGGAATTATTAAGAGAAAAAAATTTAAATAAAGCTTTAACTGAAGAAGTAGAATCAAGTGAAAAATTATTCCATAGATGGAGAAAATTAGAAGGAATTGACCCTGATAGTTTAGAATTACATTATAAAATTGGTTTATTGCAAAAAAGATTAATTGGTAAAACTGAAGAATGTGTTGAAAAAGAAATTACTATTCAAGATTTAACTAAAGAACTTGCTAATTGTAAAAAATTAGCTAATAAAAAACCCTTGTTTGAAATCGAAGAAAGTATTAAGAAATATAAACAAGAATTAAGTAAACAATATGATAGAATGAAAGCTATTATTGCTGAATTGAATATGTATAGAAACCAAGTTGAAGAATATAAAAGTGATAATAATAGAGTTAAGAAAGAAAATATTGATTTACAAAATAAATATCATGAATTAAAAATTCGAGCTAATAGAATGGGTGCAGCTTAAATTTATTTTAAAAAAATAAAATTTTTAAAAGTATTATTATTAAATTACTGATATTTTTAAGGAAATTAATATTTAAATATTTTTCACATTAAAAAAAAAAATGATTAAATAACAAAAAATCTATTTTCTGATTTTAACTTTATTAAAAAAACCGATTATATAATTTAATGTTTTTTCCCTTTAACAACTTTTTTCTTATTTCCTTTCTTAGGAGCCATAGCAGCTTGTTTAATACATTTTAATTCTTCATTAAAGAAAGCTCTCATAATTCTATGTTTTACAGCTTCAGCAGATAAGCAACCACCATAAGTTCTAGAAACAGTTCTTTGACTTCTTGGTAAATTTTTCCATTCATTTCTTCCTAATCTCTTTAATCCATTTAATACTACTTTTGTATCTCCACATATTACTGGATTTCTTGATTTTTTTATTTTTTTAAATCGAAGTTTACCTCCTGGAGTTCTAAATCTTTTTACTTTATTTGATTTTGTATGATATGTATATTTTTTCACTGTTTGGATTCTTGGGGCCATTTTTTAATTTTAAATACATTTTTTAGATATGAGGTTTTTTATTTATTTTTTAAAGTTTATTTTAATTTTTATTAATTAATTTTTTTTTATTTTAAATATTTTTTAAAAAATATAGAATTTATAAATAAAATGATTCTGAGAAATATGTTTTTAAATATTTTTTATATTAGGGAAATAAAATATTAAAAAATAATATTAATAATATATAAAAATAATATATTAAGTTAATCATATATATTATTATATTTAAAATGTTTTTTAAATTAAATGGAAAAGAAAAATTATCATATTAATAAATCAAAATCAATTTTTTTAATTCCAATTGATGATTTTTTTGTCGAAAAGAAAATAGAAAATGTATATAGTTTATCAAATGCATTTTTCTTTGATTCTAATAATGAAACAAACTTAAGCAATAACAGTTTTAGTTCTTCAGAAGAAAATGGAGAAATAAATTCATTTTTTTCTCAGAATAAAACATTATTTATGAATAATGTTTTTATGAATGATTGGAAAACAAAAATTGCTTATTTTAAAAGATATAAATTAGGATTATATAATAAAAAAGTATATAAAAAAGTGTAATTTTTGGTATTTAAAATAAAGTGTTTAAAAATTTGAGGTATATTTTTAAAAAGCTTTTAATTAAAACATATTCTTTAAATTAGTAATTAAAATATTATATTTTTATTTTATCTATAAAATCAAAAATATATATACAAATTATTATATTGATTAATTATAAAACAGGAATTTTCAAAATAATAAAAATATTAAATATTTAAATTAATAAAAAGAAATCATTTTACAAAAATAAAGCATTAAAAGATTTTTTATTCCAATCAAAATAATTATTTCTATCATAACTAGCAGGACCAGCATCATAATCACTTTGAATTCCAATATCTCTTCTTTCACTACTAACATTAAAAGGTGCTTTTCCTTCAGAAATATTATAATCTTTCCTTAAATTATAAGAACCAGGTCCATTAAAATATTCAATTTTATCAAGAAATCTTCCATCACCTAAATTAAAAGGTGGTCTTTTAACATTATAATTTTTTGAAACATCACTTTCACTAGAATTAAATTTATTAATATCATAATCAAAAACACTTGGTCCAGTATTTTTATCTTTTTGTTTTTTTCTATTTAATTCAATTAAAATCATTTCTTCTTGGAATTTATCTTTATTAAATTCTGGATGAGGAGGAATATGATTAATTAAACTTAAATAAGAACCTGCACCTGGAACTCCATTATCATTACTTCCAAATCTTTCAGATAATATATTAAATTTTTGAATATTTGAAGTTGGTCTGTTATATTTTATTTTAGGATTATAACGTCCAGGACCAACTAATGTTTTTTGTATTTTCTTTAATTCTTTTAGTTTTGATATTATTTTATTTTGATTTTCATTTATTTTTATATTTGATTTTGGTCTTATTGGATTTTTATAAATATATTTATTTAAATTTACATTACTTTCAAAAGAAGGAAAAATTTTTAAATTATCTAAAATATCATTAGTATATGCTCTTGGAATTTCATTTAAACTTCTTGAAAGAGAACTTCCAAAATTTTGATATTTTATTTCTTTTGGTTTTGGTGATGTTATTGAATTATAATTTTCACTTTGATAATGTCCAGGTCCTGGAGTTATCAATTCTGAATTTCTTGATTTTTTTACTTTAGTTAAATCCATTTCTACATGATTTTCATTATTTTTGAGAACTAAATCTCCATTTTTATATATTTTCATTTCTTTTTTACTTTTTTGTCTTGTAAATCCTGATATTAATCTTTCTTTTTTTTTATCATTAAATAAAAAATCAAAATCAGATAAATTTATTATTTCTTTTTTACTTTTTTCTAAATTATGTCCAAGATAGTTTTTAAAACTAATATTCCCTAATAATTTCTTTTTATCATTTATATCATATCTTCCAGGACCAACACTATTATCTTTTTCTCCAGAATATTTTTCTCGAAATTTTGGATCATTTTGTATATTTAAATCTCCTTTTTTATCATAAGCGTAACCATAAGAATTTTGTTTTGAAGGAATTGTATTAATTCTTTTTGAAGAAAGAGCATTGAAAATAATTTTATTTTCAGGAATTAAATTTTTTTTACTTGCTCTTTGACTCAAACTATTATAATAACCTGGTCCTGGATTTAAGTAATTAGAATTATTATCTTTAAAACGGGGTTCAGAAGAAATAAATAAATTTTCGATTTCTTCATTAGAATATAAATCATATGATTTATGTGAAGGAGTAGTTGAATTTATAGAAAAACTTTTTTTTAATATATTTTTCCTAGTATCATAATCAGCTGGTCCAGGACCAAAAGATAATATTTTTTTTAGTCTTTTTTCACTTGTATTAAATGGAATAGATAAATTTGTTGGTTCTGTTTTTAAATTTTGATGTAAAAGATAATATTGACCTGGTCCTACATCATTTGGTTCTGTTGTTGAAGTATTTAAATCTCTATCAGCCCGAAATACAAAAGCCATTTTTTAAATTATTATAACTGATTTTTTAATTTTTATAAAATAATTATGATTCTGTTATTTTAAAAAATTTTTAAATCAAAATAATAATAATATCACAGATGAAGAAAATCCAGTTTTTTTTTCAAAAAAAAGGAGAAGATTGTTTAAAAACTTCATGTATTAAATGTAAATCAAAACCAGATTTTTATAATGCTATTTCATTTTTTTAAAGAAGATTCAGAATTATATGGAAATAAAAAATGAAGAGAAGAAATTATATGTAGAATTAAATTAGCAAATTATTTTAAATAAATTAAATCTTTTTATGAAGAAGGATGTGAATATGAAATAATAGCTAAAATTAAAATTAACCAATTAAATACTACTGATGATGCCATTATTGATATTAATAATTCTTTTCATTGTTTTTGGGCTCAAAAAGAATATAATTATGGTATTAAAAGTTTATTTAATTTTAGTAAAGAATTTATACAAAGAGGTGATTATATTTATGTTGAAAAGTGTTCTAAAATTACTTTTGATAATCTACATAAATATTATCATGTCATTTGCTTGAAAAAAAATGAAGAAAATATTCAATATCTTTATGATGGAATTAGACAATATTTAGATATATTGATTCATAATGATGAATTAAATGAAGCAAAAAATGTCATTGATAAAATTATAACATTAATTAAAGAAGATGATTCAGATAATAAAAAAGAGATATCCAAATTTAGTATATTTAAATTAGGGATTTTTATTTTAGAAGATAATAATAATAGTTTTAAAAAATTATTTGGTAAATATGAGTAAAATGATGATTTGCAAAATTTCGGAAAATTAAAAAGAAGTATAGATAATGTGGAAGAAAAAACATTTAAAGTTATAATGGTAGATGTTAATTATATTTTTCCCTTTTATGACTAAAAAAATTAAAAATGTTCTAGATGAAAAATTAAACCTGAAGATATAGAAATTGGTTTTAAATAATTTTTTGTAAACATATTTTTTAATTAATTATATTATTAAATATGTAGAAAAAGTTATTGTTTAATTTATAATTCCATTTTTTTAATATTTATACATTTATTATAAATTAAATTAAAAATGTTTAATTGTAATTTTAATTCAAATATCATAAATTCAAGAACTAATTCTCCAGGAAAATCTACAAATGAATTAACTTTCAAATATTTAAATCAAAGTAAAATTTTTAATATAATAATATAAAAATTTTTAGAAAATTATCTCTATAAAAAAATCTCTCCAATAAAATTAGTAAATAACTTTCAATATGAGGAAATAGAATTGGTTCATCAAAATATTTGTTCTAATATCATAAATTTTATAACAATAAAATCATTTTTAGTTTATAAAAAAAATTTGAAAAATTATATAGTCATTCTATATATAAAAAATAAAAATAATTTAAATAAAAATACAATAATATTTTCACATTCTCACTTATCTACTTTAGGAGAAGAATATCCTTTTTTAATTGATTTATCTTTAATGTTAAAATGTGATATAATATCTTTTGATTATTCAGGTTATGGTTTAAGTAATGGCTCTCCTGATATATTTGAAATTTTAGTAGATTATCAAACAATTGTAAATTTTAGTATAAATATTTTAGGAGTAAATATGAATAAAATGTTTTTAATGAGTCATTCACTTGGTAATATTCCTTTAATTTATTTTGCTGCAAATTATAACATCAAAAAAATAAAAGGTTTAATCCTAATATCTCCCATTTCATCTTATAAATTTAATAATACAAATTTATTTAATAAAGAAAAAATTTGTCGAATTATTTGTCCTGTTTTTATTATTCATGGTATTAAAGATAATATTATATCTATTAATCATAGTATTGAGTTATCTAAATATATAAAACATTTAAGTAAGTGGTTTCCTAAAAAATCTTCACATTATATATTATCTGAAAATAGATATAAATTTTATCAAAAATTAAAATTTTTTTTAAATATTAAATGTAATAATGTAACATTTACTGATTCATTGACTCAAAATCTTAAAAGTGAAAATAATAGTAATATATTTATGTATATTAATTATAGTATTCAAAGAGAGGAAAATTTTATTGAAGATGAAGATTCAAAAGATAATCAAAATCAAAATGAAAATCAAAAACCAAATAATAATTCTAATTATACATTTATGAAAAAATCTGATTCTTTTAATTATGATATGAGTGAAATGAGTTATAATTATTAATAAATTTTGTTAAAAAGGAATAGTATTAAAATAATTATTTATATAAATATTTTTTTTACTTAATATCCAATAATTAAAATAAAATAATGAAAAATAAACAAAATAAAATTAATATTATTTAAATTTAAAAAAATTAATTAATAGAATACTTAGCCTCAGTTAAAAAAGGATGTTTCAAAGCTTCAGCAGCAGTCAATCTTAAATTAGGGTCAATTTCCAATAAACTTTTAACAAAACTGAAAAAAAATTCATCATTAGTTTTTAATCTTTTTCTCAGACTAGTCCTCTTAGGGACTAAAATATGAATTTTTTTTCCAGCATCTCTTGGATCTTCTTGAGCAGAAGATTCATTTCCTTCATTATTAGGTTCCATATAAATTAATTTTTCTTTAGTAAAAAAATCATTTACTAATTTACCTTTATCAAACATCCAATTAGGAATTGGACCACATATTCCAATTATTCTAGCAAGCATACTTTGAACACTATCATTTTGAAATAATACATTTCCAGTATATATTTCTGCTAATATACAACCTAAACTCCACATATCTATTTTATAATTATAATGACATCCTAATATTACTTCAGGAGCTCTATATGATCTTGATTGAATATATGATGATAAATGATCATGGATAAAACATGATGAACCAAAATCTATTACTTTACATGTCACTTCTCCTATACTTTTCATTAATATATTTTCTGGTTTTAAATCACAATGTATTATTTTTAAACTATGGATAAATTCTAAACATATTAATATTTGCTTTGTTAATTTTTGGATTCTACCTATTGTAAAATATTCTGAGTTGTTATCTATTAAATATTTATAAAAATCATATAAGTTATCTTTTAATAATTCAGATACTATCATTAAATGTTCTTGATAATAAAAATAATCATATACTCTTAAAAAGCATTTTTCATCAGGATCACCATTTGCATTAATATATCTTAATAATTTAATTTCATCAATACTTTGATCAAAATAATCTTTATTATTTTTAATTATTTTAATACAACACATTCTATTTTCTAAAATATCATAACATTGTATAGCAGTACTAAAAGCAGCATCACCCATTTCTTTAATAAATTTATATCTTCCAGCAATTAACATATTAGGAGTAAATTTCATTTCTTTTTCAGGTTCAAACCCAATTTTTTCTCTATCAATAATAACTTTCATATCAAAACAATCTAAAATAACATTATTATTTATGATAGGATAATAAGGATCATTACTTTTCATAAATTTACTATTAGGAGGTAATGAACTTTTACTTTCAGAAACAATTTCATCTCTACTTTTATGTCTTTCTTCATTATTATTAGAAACTAAATTTTTAAATTTAGATTTATAAACTGCTCTTTCAGGATAACCATATTGTTCAGCTAATTTTTTACTAGTATCATTTTGATATTGTCTATCACATTCATATAAATCAAATCCAGGATCATCATCATCAACATATTCATCTATTTCACTTTGACTTAAATCCATTATTTTAGAATCCATTCCTATATTTCCAAAATGAGAATTTTGAAAAAATGAACTTGAATCCATTATATTTGAACTTTCACTTTGATTTATTTTTATATTATTTAATTTTAACATCTTATCTAATTGAGTTGTTCCTCCAAATGGTTTTTTATCTCTTTCATCAGTTTTTTTAGTTTTAGGATTTAATTTTTTTGGAGGAATAAATGCAGTTACATTTGAATCTTGAGATTCATTCATATTTGCAAATATTGAATCTTCTTCATTTGTTTCGTTTTTATTTGTATTATTTAATTTATTTGATATATTTAAATTATCTATATCATTTAATTGAGTTTCTGTATATGAAACTTTTGGAGTTTCTACATTTTCATTTTCTATTTTTCTATCTTTTATTTTCGGATTTGTTGACGGATTATTATCAAAATTTTCATATAGGAATTTATATATTTTTGTCTCTTTTAATTTTGAATTATTTGAATTTGAATCTTTTTTTGTTTTTAAATTTTGATTTTTGGAAATTACTTTTTTAAGTAAGTTTGTCATTAAAGGATTTTTCGATAAAGTTAATTCTAAATTGTGTAAATTGTTCTTTTTCTCTAATTCTGTTCTAAATACTAATGCTGTTTGATTTAATTTTACTCCTTCTAATACTGAACTAAAATTTTCAAGAGAATTTTTTTTATCCATTTTTTTAAATGATATTTGATTTTAAATTTATTTTTTATTAAATATTAAAAAAGTACAATTGTTTTTTATATAAAAAAGAAAAATGTTAAACTGATTATTAAATAATGAAATTTTATAATTAACTTAGAACGGTTTATATTAATATATTACAATTATCATAATTAAATAAAGAAGAATAAACAATATAATTAATAATTATTAATTAATTAATTATAATATTTTTTGATTAATAATTATGATTGAAAAGAAAATTAATTCTATAATTCAAACAAAATTATGATATAAAAAAGAAATTAAAAACATTCTTTTATTTATTAAATAAGATTATTGAAGTCTTATCTAATTTATATTATAGAAATATGATTGTAATAAATAAGAAAAACAAATTTTGAATGTTTATTACTCATTTATTGCTCTAAAATCATTCATTAAATAAATGATGTAAAGCCATTTCCAGAGAATAATTAAATAATAATAAAAGTTGAAAAATTGATTTTTAAGAGAAATATAAATAAAGTTTTTTTATTTTTTTAATAAAATTAAATTAACCAAATATTATTATTCAAGGTTTTTGTTTAAAATAAATTTCAAAAACAATTTATAATTTTTATATATTAATAACTAAAAATAAAAAAAAAGCCGAAAATAAAATCTTTGAAAAATCTTTATGTTACTTTTGAACTATTTCATCAAAATTAAAATCAAAATTTTTTTTAAATCAATTTGTATCAACAAAAAAATTAAATATTATAGAAGGATAATTTATTTATTAATTTCTAAAAAGATGAATGAGGAAATTACATTACCTTTTCATTTTTTCATTTTTCAAATTCCTAATATAATGTCAATTCTAAATACAAGTAATGAAATAATTTCAAATGAAAGTGAAAACATTTTATCAAATTTAGAAAGGCTTAGCAATGTTATATTATGCTGTAATAATAGAAAACCAATATTTAATGAAATTGATATAAAACAAAAAGAAAATTCTTTTAAAAATGAAATTAAAAAAAAAACTTATTTTACTGTTACTCAAACAAAGTAAATATTTTTTTTTAAATTTAAGGATTAGAAAAAGGATGTATCAAGTTGATTGTTTAACTAAAAAGATTAATGTTAACTTTTTTAATTATATGAAAGAAAATAAAAAAGAATTAGGAATTGAAAGAAATATTTTAGTATATCTCAAAAAAAATATTAAAGTAACTTCTAAAATTTTTTTAAAACAATTGAAAAAGAAATATCCTAAAATAAATGAATATTTTAACTCTTTTATAAATTCTGATAAATTTAAACAATTAATGAGAGTAATTGATGAAAAAAATGATAAAGAATATAGAAAATTATTCGAAAGTCAATTAATTATTCATCAAACAATTTTTAATTCAATAAATAAGATTATTGTTCAATCTGATTTAATTTCAAATTCAAATTAAGTTCAAAATTTGACAAAAACGTTTTTTCATAAATAAAATATTACATCTTTACGAACTATTGTTCAATCCATTTTATAAATAATGTTTTAATTGTGAAATTTTTGAATTATTATTTTATTAGTATCACCTATTTAAAGGTATATATTTTTTGTAAAACAAACTATTTACTTAACATTATATATTATTTATGTTTTGAATAAAAGAATAATTAATGTTTTATAATTAAAAATGCTATTAATTTTGATTAAGTAAATAGCTCAATTTTGAATAAATCATTAATTTTGTTTAAATATATAAATATATATATATATAACTCAAATTCTTAAAATATATTTTTAATTATTTTTAAAATAAAAAGAATTTTCTCATTATTTATTTTTATTCTTTTAACTAATTTATAATAATTTTATTTATATTTTCAATTTAAAAATAATTAAAATAATTTAATTTAAAAATTTAATTTAAAAAATATAAAAAATTTAATTTAAAAATTCATCTTCAGTAATTACTTTATCAACACCATCAATTCCAATTACATCAATAGCATTTCCATTTTCATTTAAACTTAATCCAACAATAGGAGTTGAATTACTGAAAATTTCTTTATAATCCCAATTATTTTTTTCTTTGTTTTTAACAAAATAATAAACTATACCATCATCTCCACAAGAAAAAAAATTAGATTCATCTTTACAACAAACAAATCTATTAATACTATCTAATTTATCTTCAATAAATACATTTTCATATTCTCCTTTTTCATTATTAAATTCCCAAACTTTGATTAAATTATCATTACCACAAGTAACAAATGAAATAATATCATTATTATGGAAAAAAGAAATTGAATTAACTCCAAAATTATGAGCAAAAATTTTATGAGTAATAAAATCTTGATTTTCACTTTGATATTTATGAATTGCAATATTTCCATCTAAACAACCTGATATAAATAAGAAATTATTAGCATTGTTATAAAAAGAAACACAAGTTACACAATTATTATGTTCATTATATTCATATAATAAACTGAAATTTTCATTTGCAATTTCTTGAAATAAATTGACTTTTTTATCAAAACCACATGTTACAAAAATATTTCCATAATTTTGATGTGCCCAATCTATTTTTAATATAGGACCAATATGTCCTTCCAATTCATAAACTTTTTGAAAAGAATTATTTATTTTTTTATATATATATATTTTCCCTGTTGATGTTCCTATTGATAGTCTTCTCCCATAATTATCCGGTTTAATTGCTGTTATTGTACCTTCGATTTCACATTTAATTGAATCTATTTGTTCTATATGATCCATTAATTTTTTTAGATATTAATTTTTTTATTTTTTAAAATAAAAAATTGATAATTGATAGATGGAAAATTTTATGAAATTTTAAAATAATTAAATTTAATTTGTTTTTTCATTTTTTTTCGCATTTGAGAAATTATATTAATGTAAAAGTAAGAAAAAGCTTTTAGCAAATGAATTATTTTAAAAATAAAAATTAAAAATAAATTTATATTTTAATATATTTTAATTATAATCTCAATTTATATTTTAAAATGTTAATTAATATACATGACTTTCCCAAACATTTATTCAAAAAAGTATAATTTATTTTTTAAAGAATCAAATAAAAAAATTACATCAAAAATAAAATTCATCAAAATTATTTAATAGATTTACTATTTCTTTCAATTATCCTATAATTATTTATACATATAATTAAAACAAATTTCCCATGTCTTTGAATGACAATTTTAAAAATGAGGGGCAGGGCTTGGATAATGATAAATTAGAAAACGAAAAAATAAACAATAAAAATTCAGAAAATTTAAATAAAGCTGAAGATATTACATTAGAAGATGATGGTGTAGAAAATTTAAGATTTAACAGTAAATTATTAATAGATATTGATAATGAAGATAAGATAAAAAAAGAATCAATAGATTTGGGAATTAAATTTTCAATAGATTACGCTCCTCAACAACGTCTTCATGAATATCTAAATAATGATTTAATTACTGCTTTAGATAATAATCTTTCTAATCCTCAAACACCGAATATTCCTTTAAATAATAATAATAATAATAATAATGATAATGGAAATAATAATTTTAATATTTCTCAAATTCCAAAAATTGATTTAAAAAATGATGATAATGAAGAAAGTGATGATAAAAATAAGAATAAAAATATAAATCAAACTCCTTTAAGTTTATTAAAAATGAATAAATTTGACTATACTAAAATAAAAAACACTGGAACAAATGTTAATTATAATAATCAGAATTTAAAAGAAAAACATAAAAAACCTTTTGAAATTAGAGCTGGGGATTGGACTTGTTTTGATTGTAATAATTTAAACTTTGCTTTTAGAATTAAATGTAATAGATGTGGTTTACCTAAAGAAGTTTCAATGCAAAAATTTAATATGGGATTTATGAAAAATTTAAATATTCCAACTAATAGTAAAATTATGTTTTACCCTCAAAATTTTAATAATGATAAAAACCAGTAATTGAAAAGTTTAACCAATCAATTTTATTGATTAGTACTCTTTTTGAGGTATTTTTAATTTTTAATTAATATTTATATTTATTTATATAATAGGGTTGATTTATAAAATATGAACAAAAGAATTTTTTTTTTGTTTTTATTTTGTTTTATTTATAAAATAATGAGCTTTATGAAATTTTTCCTTGTTTTATTTATTATGAATGAGTTTTGTTATTTTTTCTAGATTTTTTTTAATATTTGAATATTCATAACTTAAGTCAATATAATTCTTTTGACATCCTTGTATTATATTTTTATATTTATCAATTTCTTTTTCTAATAAATTTATTTTATGTTTATATTCAATATTTTTTTGGTTTAAAGTAATTAATATTTTTTTTTCTTTTCTTAATTCATTTATTTTTTTTAAAAGAAGCATTTTTTTTTTGACTAGTAATTCCAATTCTTTTTCAAACTTTTTTGGTCTAATATCTGTATTATTGTATTTATCTTTAATTATAAATATATTTTTATTTCTCATAGTTTTTAAATTAACATAAATATCTGAAGAGTTTTTACTTTTATTATTTTTTAAATTCTGTTTATAATCTTCAAATTCTTTTAAAAAATTTTGATTTGATTCTGTTATAACTCTTTGATATATTTCTCTTGAAAAAGATTTATTACTATTTTTGTTGTTTGAAAAATTAGAAGTTCTTGGTCTTTTATTTGAAGAAGTATTTACAGTTTTATATTTTAAGATATTTTGATTTTTTAATTGTCTCGAATTAGGATATCTTGTAGATCTAGGGATAAAATAATATTTTTGAGGATTTTGAATTATTTCAATATTATATAATTCCCTTATCATTTTGCCAAAAAAATGTTTAATTTTTTTTATTAAAAATATAAATCAATTTAAAATAAAAAATTCAGAAGTTTAAAAATAATTTATTTAAAAAATAGAATTGATTTTCAATCTAATGGAAATAATTCCATTCCATCAATAGCAATTTCATCATTTTTATCATCTTCAAAACTTCCTATATATTTAATTAATCTAATTAGAGAAGAACTTAAGAACAATGAAAAAATAAGAATAAAAATCCAAATATAATTAGGCATATAAGCGAAGTAATTACAAGGATATAGATAACTTCTATCATTAACCATAGTTTTATAAATTTTAAAATTATTTTCACTTTCATTTAGAGGTTTATATAAGTTTCCCTTAAGAAAAATATTATGATAATTGACTAAATAAAATAAATATCCAGTAGTTCCATTAAAAGTGATTGATGATGGATATTCTTTATAATAATCATTGTATAATATCTTATTTTGACTAATACTTCTAATAACTTTAAAGCTTAAAAATCTTTCATGAAAATGAACTAAAACTGAATTATCTTCAATTGCAGTATAATATAATAATCCTCTTGCTGAACTTATCATTTCAAATCCACTTACTTTTTTATTATATTCTATAATATCTTTAAGTTTTATTATTACTCTTTCCTCTTTTAATTTATAGGCAAATATAGAATATATTTTATTACTTCTTATTGGTGAATAATATAAAAATTCTTTATCACATGTTAAGGCAATACCATATAAACCTATTTTATCTATTTTATCTGAAAATGAATTTTCTTTTTCATAATTATTTAATGGACGGAGTGAAACTTCTTTTTGTAAATTTTTATATGACAAACCTGTCTTTAAGTTAACTGTAATTATATTACTTTTAGTTTTAGTATAATTGTTTTCTTTATCTTTTTCATCAAAAGAATTTTTAAAAATTTTTCCAGTATCAGAAATAAAAGCATAATTATCTTTTAAATCTAATAAAATATTAGAAAGATAAGATTCATGCTTAGAATGTATAGTAATATTTGTTAAATTATATCTTTTAATTAAATATCCTTTAATATTATAAACTAAAATTTCATGAATTTTTTTATTGTGATTAAGCATCCAAACATTTCCATCTAAATCAATTTCAAATCCAACAATAGAATGAATAAGACCATATAAATAATTATTTTCTTTTTCATTTGGCCAAGGATATAAAATATTATCTTTTATTATATTTATTGTTCCGGGGATTGATGATGCTACTGTTTCATTAAATATATGTCGGGGAACACTTACAAATAAAATCCCTAATCTATTTATTCTTATTGTATTTGGGAAAGCAAAATATTTTCCAATCATATTATATTGTTTTAATAAGTCAATATTATTTGAATGGAAATTTAAAAGATTTGATTCAAATATTAGTTCTGGGTTTGTTTTATTGTCTGGGTATTTGGTTTTGATTATTTTTATGAGAAAGAAAATAAGATATAAAATTATTTTAAACATAATATAATTTTTAATTTTTTATAATATGCAACCTCTTATCTGATGATTCTGCAATTTATTAAATATGAAATTTATTAAATATTATTTTATAATAAATAAACAAATAAATATTTTATATATTAATTAAAAAAAATTAAAATTAAAAAAACAAATTTAAAAAACAAAAAAAAAAAAGTAAAAAAATTAAAAAAAAATAATAAATAAATAATCTTTATCTTCGTATAAATACAAAAGAAATTCAAAAATAAAAATATATATATTCAAATGTCAGATAAAGAAGGAACAAACGAAGATTACTTTAACCCAGAAGAAGAGGTGAAAATAACATCAGAAGTAGAATGTACATTACCAAAGGAGAAGATTTCATCAGGAGAAGAAAATGAAGAATGTATATATAAAGGAAGAATAAGATTATTTAGATGGAGAGATGGAGAATGGAAAGAAAGAGGAACAGGAGACTTGAAATTTTTAAGACATAAGACTGAAAAAAAAATAAGATTCGTTTTAAGACAAGATAAAACTTTAAAAACTGTTGCAAATTTCATGATAGCTAATGATCCATTATGTGTTCTTAAAAATCATCAAGGAAGTGATAAAATGTTTAATTTCATTGCTTATGATTGTAGTGAAGATGAACCTTTAATGGAAAAATTTGTTGTTAAAATTGGAAATGCTGAAAAAGCTAAAATTTTTAAAGAAAATTGGGAAGCAGCTAAATTATTTAATAAATTAGTTAAAGAAGGAAAAGATAGTGAATTAATTTATGCTCCTGTTGTTAATGATGATGAAAATAATAAGGATAAAGGAGAAGAAAAAAAATAAATTGGTTTTTTTGCAAAATATTTAATTTTTTTGTGTTTCAATTTATATTTTTCTGCTTTTTTTTTGGGTATATATTTTTTGAATATTTTATAAAATTCATTGGAATTGTTTTTTATTTTAAATATTTTTATTATTTTTTATTTTTCTTTTTTTTTCATAATTATATTAAACATTAAATTTTAAAGAATCTATTTGAACAATATTAATTCGTTTTAATAAAATTAATTTTAGGTATAAAAATAAAATATTATCATGTATTTTAAAAAATATAAAAAATAAATGAATCCTTTAATTAAATCCAAATCAAATCCTGAAACTAGACCTCCAAGTTTGATTTTAAAATCTAAAAGACCATTTAAATTAGCAAATAATTATAATAATATAATGAATAGAATGGATATTGCATTATCTGAAATGAATTTAGAAGATAATGAACGTATAAGGAAAAAAATATGTAGAACATATTATTATAATGAAAATGAAAATATTATCATTGTATCAAACCGAACTGAAACTTTGAATTAAATTTAATATTATTTTTATTGAAATATAGATATTTTTTATTTCCATAATTATTGTAAAGTTTATTAAGTAACACCCAAACATTAGTCTTTAATTTTTTTTTATTAAAATTGTTTGATATTTATGATATATAAATTCATTATCCATATTTTATGTAATTTATTAATAAATTATATATATTTAATTAAATTTTTAATCATTATAGTTTAAATCTCTGTCATCTTTTTTTTACAAATTTTTTAAATAGGATATAATAAATGTAATTAATGTATGAATAAAAAAGATTTCGAGTTTTTAAAAATTTTTAAAAGGAAATAATGAAAATTGAAATGATTAATTTTACTGAGGATTGAGAAAATAAAAAAATGAAAATCAAAGAAATAATATATTGATGAAGAAAACAAACAAACAAATGATATGAATATAATCTTTATATAATAAATATGATAACTTAAAATTTTGTCAATATATGATTGTTGAGTTCAAATTTTATAATAATTCTATATAAATAAAAAACATATCCCGATATTGAAAAAAATAAATATTGATGAAGATTAAATATTTTATAGAAGAAACAACTCAAATTTATTATTAAAATAAATATGTAATAAAATTTTATTTATATATATTAAAACATTTTTTTAAATTTTTAAATAATAGATTTTTTTGTAAAAAAAGAATGCTTATAACTAATTGGAAAGAAAGTATAATTCAATAATCTGAAAAAAAATTTTTATTTTTCTTTTGAAAATATGTCAATTTTAGAAAAAAAATAAATTATATATATTATTTTTATTTAAATTTAAATTTTTGTCTCTCTCAATATAAAAAATTATTTAAAAAATAAAATTTAAATTTTAAAAATGATTGAATATTCTAATAAAGAAAATAGCTACAATAAAACAAATTCTTCAAAGACAAATTCAAATTCTCAAGAAATAAAATCTAAAATTTCCAATTTTCAATATCCACAATCTCAAGGGAATCTAACTTGTTTTGAAAAAATTGATATAAAATTACCTCTTCCAAATTCAGAAGTAAATTATATAAAAACATATTGTAGAATAAGGCCAAATAATTCTCAAGAAAATTGTATAAAAAATTTTACTATTTCAGGAAAAAATGATATAAATTTAATTGTAGATTATTTTGATTCTTTAAAAGAAAATAAAAAATATGAATATAAATTCACTAAAATATTCAGTGACAAAGTTAAAAATAAAGAAATATTTATAAATATATGTGAACCAATAATAAAAGATTTATTTACTTATAAAAGAAGTGGAATAATATTTGTATATGGAGTAACAAATTCAGGAAAAACATATACTGTTAATGGAGATATGGAAAATCCAGGAATTCTTCCTTCTTCTTTATATTTAATATATCAAGCAGTTAAAAATTTTAAAAGGAAAAAATTAGAAATATCATGTACTTACGTTGAAATATATAATGAAGAAATTTTCGATCTTTTTTCATTAGAAAAAAATAAAGTAAAATTGTGTGGAAGTTCTCAATATTTTTTCTTAAAAAATGCAACTGTGAAAAAAATAACTAATTTAAATGATTTAAATGATGCTTTAGCATTAGGGATAAATCATAGAACAATTAATTCAACTAATTTAAATAATAATTCAAGTAGAGCTCATAGTATATTTAGAGTAGAAATTAATTTTGGTGAAAATGAAGAAAAATGTTCTTTTTCTATTGCAGATTTAGCTGGAGTTGAAAGAGCTAATCGTGCAGGAACAAAAGGAGAAAATTTAAAAGAAACTGGACAAATAAATAATTCATTATTAATATTAAGAAAATGTTTTGATGCTATGGAACAAAATTCTAATATTATTCAAGCTGATAAAAAAATTAGAGTTCCTATTAGAGAAAGTAAATTAACTATGCTCATGAAAGAATATTTAAATGGGAATAAAAATGTTATTATGATTTGTACTATTAATCCTAATTTAAATGATATGTTTGACAATAAAAATGTTTTACATTTTGCTTCAAAAGCTCAAAAAGTTAAACCTATAAAAAGCTGGATAGAACAAATTAAAAAAGTTAATTCTAAAGTTAATAAAGGATTAATTAGTAAAAAAATATATAGGATGTATACTACTTCAAAGGAACATAAAAGGAAGAAATTTAATAAGAAAAATAAGAATAATAATAAAATTGGAAGTAAAATAGAAAATAAAGATTTTAATATTAATGGAAATAATCTTAATAATAGTGTTTTTGATTCTTCTAGTGATTTTAGTGAAAGTGAAAGTGATTCTGAAATAATTTCTTCTGAGAAAAATAATTTAGTTTCTCAAAACTTTAAAAAAGATAATAATATATTTAAAAAGGTTGTTCTTAATGATAATAACAATGATAATAATGTTGATAAAGAAAATGAGGATAAAAATTTACTCCAAAAACAAAAAATCATTGAATATATTAAAAATAGAGAAGAATATCTTAAATTTATTAATACATATGAAAATAATTATGCAATTTATAAAAATATTTGTCTTGAATTAAAGAATGTTGACCTTAGATTACCTTTTAAAAGTAAACCTTATATTGTCATAAACCCATTTTATAAAGATTTTAAGGAAGATAAGCAGAAAAAATATAAATCAATAAAAGAATCAGAATTAGAAATTAAAGGAAAGGAAAAGATAAAAATATTTAAAAAAATACAAAATTATTTCACAATAGAATCGATTAAAAATTCAAATTCAAATAAGAATTCAATATGTTCAGAAGGTGAATTTGAAGTTATTTCATTTATTAAAAAATCTAAAAATAATTCAAATAGAAAAACTAAAAAAAGAAATAAATTAAGTGAAAAAAAAGCATTTACTGACGTTTCAGACTTTAATAATAGTAATGAAAATTATTTTGAATCAATTCCAGAAAAAGACGAAGAACATTTTGAAGAAACAGGAAAAAAAATTTCTAATATTTTCAAAAATAAAATATTTGAAAATGAAGGAAAAGAAAAAGAAATGGAAAAAGAAAAAGAAGAAAATAATAAGAAAAAAACAAAAAAAAGAAACAACAAAAAAACTAAAAAGAAATATTCAATAAGTGATAATGAAAATGAAGAAGAAAATGAAAACAATTTTTCAAAAAGTGAAGATAATAATACAGAATTAAGGAATAAAAAAAAATGTAAAAGTAAGAAAAATAAATATATAAATGATTCAAGTGAAAAAGAGGAAAGTTCAAGTGATAAAAAAGAGTCTGAAAGTGAAGATGAAGAAAAAAAAGATAAAAAAACTAAGAAAAAGAAAGGAAAAAGTAAAAAAAGACAAAAAAATAAAAATGTTGATTAAAAAGGTTAAAATTTATATCATTAATAAATTAGATAAAAAATACTTTTGATAGTGGAAAGAGTTTAATGTATATAGAAAAAATTATCTCTCTAAATATTTTTTTGAAAATTTATCATTTTTTTTATTATTTAGATTTTCTTTTGAATTCTGTAATTTCCTTATTTTAATTTATTTAATTCTTCTATTTATTTATTAATATTTTTATCTTTTACTACTAATCATTTTTTTTGATTAAAAAATTCATCTTATACTCTTGTTTATTATTTTTGTTTTTTATTTGTCACTGTTATTTAATATCAATTAATTGATTTTCTTTTAATAGCATAAATATATATTCTTCTTTTTGATTTTAATTTTTATCTACACAAATTCGGGAATTCTCAATTTTCATATATTTTTTTTCTAGGATTTTTGTCATTAATAATTAATTTCTGTTTCCATTATTATTTTAATTAATTTATAATACAATATAAATATATAATATTATAATAAAATTTTCACTTAAAATTAAAAAAATTCTTATTTTCAAAATTCTATTAATTACACTTAAAATTAAAAAAATCCTATTATTTACTTCAAAAACAAAAATCAAAAATCAAAAAAGACACAAAAAACTCAGAAAAAAAATAAAAAGCTCATATTCAAAAAAAATAAAAATAAAAATAAAAATAAAATAAAAACCAATTACTCAAAAAAAACTAATATCATAGTAATATCATCAACAACTTCTTCTTCAACAAGCCATCTTTTTTTACTTTCTTCATATAAAAATTCACAGCATCCTTTCATATCATCTCTTTCATAAAACTCTCCAACAATTCCCATACATTCTTCACTAGAAATGAATTCCCAAACACCATCACTAGCAATAAGCATAAACTTATCATTTTCACAAAAGTCCCATTCCTTAATTTCAGGTTCGCTAATGACTCCAACAGTGGCAGCAACTCGATCACCAAACGACCTAGTCATGGCTAACCCTGGGACATCATCTTCCTTCACCCACACTCTTTGAGGACCTATAAATTCCCCTTCATCAATAAAGGGTTGAATTCTACCTTCATTTTCAATGATTCTTCTTGCTTCATCTTCTTCTATTGGTTTGTGATCACGTGTTAATTCTATTGCATTATATTTTTTCTTTTCTTTATCATATCTTCCTAATACTGCTCTTGAATCTCCTATATTAGGACATATTAATCTTTCTGGAGTATATATTACTGAAACACATGTTGATCCTGAAAAAGTTGAATTTATATTTTCATTTTCTATTAATTGCTCATTTACTAAGAGAAAAGTCTCTGTTATTATTTCATGGATTATTTCTCTGTCTGTTAATATATTTTTTTTATGTAGATTTTGACTCAAGTTCATTGGGAGAATTTCCTTTATGAATCCTGAAACATAATGTCCTTCTACACCATGACCATCACATACTGAAAGATAATAATAATCTTTATTTCCTGTAAAGTTTGGATATACAAAATATGAATCTTGATTATTTTCTTTATCTTGCTCACCATCAAAACCTACATGAGTAAAGGTATATATATTTTTTATCGTTTTTATTATTTTTTGCGGTTTTTGATTTTTTTCAATTTTATTTATAATTTTTTGATTTTTAAATTCATTTGATGTATTTACTGACGGTTTTAAAATTTCATTTTGAGGTTGAGAATTACTTCTTTGAGGATGTTTTTTTTCTTTTTCTTGATTTTCAGATTCTAAATCTATTCCTTCTTTTGATGTTTTTTGAAGTTGTTCACTTATTGTTAATGAATTTTTCTCATTTTGTCGTATTGTGTTATCATTATTATTATTTATTGAATTATTTGATAATATATTATTATTATTATTTAAATTGTTGATATTTCCATTACTATTATTTGGATTTTCATTTTTTTCGTTTTGCTTATTTGAATTTTTATTTTGCTTAGATTTGTTGTTTTTGATATTGTTGTTTAAACTTATATTTCCACTTTTTGATATATTAATTTTACTATTATTTGTGGAATCTTGAGTTAAATCTCCTGAAATTATCATTTGTTTATTTGGATGAATATTAACATTATTTACTCTTTTAATATTATTATTATGTATTGTTTTCTTTATTAAATTTCTATTGTTATTAATATTATTTTTTGATATTATTTTTTTATTTATTATTGAATTTCCACTTGTTGAACTTCCTAAATGAAAATTTTTAAATTTATTAAAAACATTTCCTGCTGGATTAGGGCTTTTACTAATAAATTTAGGTTTAAGGAAATTTGGAGATAATTTAGGAGTATTATCTTTAGTTCTTGTAATAGGACTTAAACTCCTATTATTATTAATATTATTTTTTTGCCTAAAAGAATTATAAGTTTTATTCATTAAATTATTATTACTTGAAAATAATTTATTAACATTATTTACATTAAGACTTTTAGCATGACTATGACTTGAATTATTAACATTATTATGATTATTATATTTTCCATTTATGTTTCTAAATTTTTGAAAATTAAATAAATTAGGTTGATAATTTTTAGGGACTGGAATAGGAGATTTTCTTGGAATTCTGTTATTTAAAGGTTTTTTTTTTTGCATATGAAAATTTCCTGTTCGAGTTATTTTAAAATTTGAAGTTCCATTTGACATTAATTCAAATGCATTATGACCAACATTTTTTCCTTGTTTTTGTGTATTTTGTTTTGGATTTTTATTATTAAAATTTAATTCACCTTCTATTTGAATTTGACCTTTTTGATGATTTGGTTGATGAACTAAAATATTTTGATTATATATTAAGTTCTGATGCTGTTGCTGATTTTTTTGAATTTGCTTTGATAATGGTCTAGAATTTGGAGAATTTGATTTTTGATTTCTTACTCTTTCACTACTTTTTGTTCTTATACTAAAATTATTTATATATTGTTTTAGCTGATTTGACATTTTGATTTTTTTATTTTTTGTTTTTTTTCTTATTTTATAATTAAATAATTTTTCATTTTTTTATTTTATATTATTTAAAAAATTTTTTATATATTTTATCATAATAATTAAATTATAATATTAACTTTTAATTTTTATTAATACTGTGTTTAAAAATTTTGAAGCAATATCAACAACTTCTTTATTATCAGAAGAATCTCTAATTATTTCAATATAACTTTGTAAGAAACTGACATAATTTTTTAAAATTTCTTGTCCATTACTTTGATATTCAATAATCCATATAAATATATTAATCATCTTTTTATGAATTTTGGTACAATTCATATCTAATCCTTTCAGTAAATTAGGTATATCTTCGGCATCAAAAGCAACATTAATTTTAATACTTTCAGCAATTGCAGCTGGGAAATAATCCAAAATAAATATTATACATATACATACTTTTTCTTGTATATTTGTATTAAAACAACCTAATAATTTAATACATAATTTAAAATTCAAAGCAACTGCTGCGATTTTTGATGCAAAATTTTTTATATAATTTTCTCTGTCTTGTGCTTTTTTTTTTTTTTCTTCTTTTATTTTATATAATAAATCATAAAACATTTCAATGACAAATTCAGTATATATTGTTATCTCTTCCATAGGATCTTTTGATATCAAATAATTTACTTTGTCGATTAATTCTAATTCAATAATGTCGTCAAAGTTAGTGTCATTTGATTCTATTAATTTAATTAATATTTTTATTAAATTTAAATTAGAATAAAAATTCTCTTCTTTCATTAATGAAAAAATATAATCTATAATTCCTGTTGAACGATAATATTTTATAAAAGCAGAATTTCTTTCAATAATTAAAGAAAGAAAAGAAAGAGAATCTTGAACTGTATCAGGATTTTTTAATAAATCATATATTGTTGGTAATATGTTTATTATTAAATTATTTATTTGATTTGTCTTTCTTTCATCAATTATTGTAGATGAATATAATTTATCGTCATCTAAAATTACAGTCAAAATATTTGCACATATATTTAAAGGAAATCTTTTATAATTATCATTTAATTTTAATGTTAATTCTAATATTCTCACAAATATTTTCTTTATTATAAAATTACTATTTTTTTCTACACTAAATGGATTTTCACTGAAAGCTTTAATTAAATCGAAAGTTTTTGTTATTAAGTCATCATCTGGATTTGATATATTATCATTAATAATATTTATTAAAGCATTCAAAAAATCTGTTTTAAATAAAGCAAAAGAAACTTTTTGATATGGAGCAATTATATTAAAAGCATCTAATAAAGAAATTACTTCTTTTGATTTTTTTTTATCATTACTAATTGATTCGAAGTATTTTATAATGTCATTACAATATTTTATTAAATGGTCTTCAAAGATTTTAACATAATAATAAAACTGTTGCCTTTCTTTTCTTAATTTTAACATTAATTCAAAAACTTTTTCACCATATTGAATGATAACTTCATCTTTCTTGAAAATAAGAGAAAATAATAATATAATTTTAGTTTTAATAATACTATTAGCACTTTCTAATAAATTAATACATTCTGGAATTAAATCATCTATTTTTAAATATTCAACATTTTTTTCATTGTATACAATTCCAAATAATAAACAATTAATAACAAATTGCTGATTTTTTTGAGTTTCTTTTTCTAATATAATATTGAGAGTATCAATTTTATTTAAAAATATTTTTAATAAAGAATTTTCATGTCTAATTAAATGAGAACATGCACTTAAAGCACTAGTATGAATTTCAGGATTTTCGCAATTTTCATTATAAATATCAATAATTTTATTAATATAATCATCATTTGAAGCAAAATAAGTTTTAGAAATTGTTGTTTTACAACTTATATTTTCAATAGTTTTTAAAGCATAAAATTTCACTTTTTCATCACTATTATTTAAAGCAACTAAAAAAATAGAAAGAGCTTCTTTTGAAATATTCCATTCTGTTTGATTTTCTTCTCCTTCAACTTGAGTTGCTAGAAAAAATAAATATTCTCCTAAAGTTGATATAGCTTTTCTTTTTAAATTTATATTATTATTATCTGAAATAAATGATATTAATTTTTGAGTTAAATTATATTTATCTAATGGAATTTCTATATTTGTTGCATAACGTACTAAATATCCAATAATATTACATGTTCTGATTCTAATATTATCATTATTAATATCTAAAAAGTTTACTAATAATTCTGTAAATGGAGTATTTATTAAATTATTTGCAATATGTTTATTCATAATAATAGTTTGGACATAATTTAACAAATTTAACAATTCATCTTGTTGATTATTTAAATTATAATTATCCATTAATTGATAAATATTAGAAAGATAAATTTGAAATTCATTAATTTTATCTTTTAACAATAAATTCTTAATTTTATCAATTTTAAAAACAGGTGAAAATTCTAATTTTTCAATATCATAAGTGGCTTTAACAACAGGTTCAATAATATCATTTCCTATAATTTGTTTAACAGACCTATCAGAACTATGGAACATAATTTCTTGAATAGGAGGTAATTCTTTATTTTTTGCCATTGATTGAGCTATATCTTGAACAAGATCAATTGCTGTTCTTTTATCTCTTTTATCAATAATTTTACTTACTATCAAACTTATTGACATTCCACTTAAAAGATTAGTATTAATATTATTAAATTTAGATGATTTGTTGATTTCATCTTCTTTTGTTGTGTTCATTACAGAAGTTTTTTTTTCAAATTTAAATTCTTGGTCTGCGTTATCTGCATCTCCATTATTATTTTTATTTGAACTATAATCTTCATCTTCTTTAGCTGTTATATTTATTTTATTTGTATTTATATTTGCATTTTCAATTGCTGAATTTAAAGAATATACTAGTGAATTATCTTTAGTTTCATTAAGTAATGAAGAATTAAAATTAGTATTATTATTATTTGATTGATCAATATCCCAAAAAGCATATTTTTCAATTTTACCCCATGAACTTCTATTATCTGGGTTTTTTTCTAATAATTGTTTAATAACTTCAATAAATTGTTCTGAATAATTTTGTAATTGATTTTTTGTAAAATCAACTTCTTCATTCACAATTTTATTAACTAATTTATTAACTGATTCATCAATAAATGGAACTTGTCCTACAGCCATTTCATACATAATACAACCTAAAGCCCATAAATCACTTTTAAAAGAATATATTCCATTTTCAGTAAATATTTCAGGAGCAGTGTAACATGGAGTCATTGAAGTTTTTGTTTTTTTTATATCCTCAATTGACATTTCTTTAACTTTTAAAGTCCTTTTAAAATCACATATTTTAACATTCCCAAATTCATCTAATAATATATTACTTGGTTTTAAATTGCAATGAATTATTCCATTTTCATGTAATGTTTTTAATCCTAGTAATAATTGAGTACTCACCATTTTAATTACTTTTTCTAAATATAAGTTTGATTTGTTTTTCCGCATTAAAGTTGATAAATTTCCACTAGCACAAAATTCCATTTCCATATAATAATTATATTTATCTTCTGCGTATCCAAGAACTTTTATTATTGATGGAAAATTTATGTCCTTTAGGATTTCATATTCTATATTATAATTATCTTGATAGCTTTTTTTAACATATGTTTTTACGGCAATATATTTTATTGTTTGTTTTTTTCTTGTTTTGAATATTACTATTGATTTATCATCATTTTCATATATTCTTTCTTTTAAACGGAAATTCAAAGGACGATAATGACTCATTTATATAAATAATTATTTAATTTTTTTTAATTAATTTGTATTAAAGATCAAATAATTGATAATAATAATTTAAAAATATTAATATAAAATAAATTTAAAATTAATAATTCCTTATACTAACTATAATAGATTTATTAATATATAAAAATAAAAATTAAAGGAAAAAATGGAAAAATAAGTTCTAATAATTCATCCAAATTTTAATTGTTTTATCCATAATTCCCATTTTAATTAATTAAAGGAATAATTCCTATTAAAGGTTTTAAATGATCTTTTAAAACTATTATTTCCTGAGTCCCAATTTTCCAGATCTCCCTTTGTTCTCACTGCTAGCTATAATTAAAAATTTATTAATATCTATATAAATAAAAACATATATTGAAAGAAAATTAAACTCTTCCAATGAGATTCTAATAATAATATTCACAAAAAATAATACCATTTTCACAAGAAAATAATAATCTATTTTTTGAAAATTTAAACTGTTAATCACAATTTATATAATCTATTATTTTAATACAATTAAAATATTTTCTTAATCCCAATTTCTAATTATTTTATCATCTCTTCCAGAACAGAAATAATTTAATTTTTCTATATATAATATAGTAATTGTTCTTTTTTATTATCTATTAAAAAATTTTTTTGGAAAAAACTTATATTGACATCCAATTTCCCATATAATTATTTTTTTATCATTTCCTCCACTAAAAATTAAAGTTTCATAACTATTTTTACTTGAACATATGAAAACACTATTTTCATTTTTTATAATAGTTGAACACATTTTAAATTTTTTTAATATTCCATAATTTTAATGTTTTATCAGAGGAATCAAAACATAAATATTTAAAGATAAAATTTCATTAAGATATATAAAATAGAATTTTTAAGACCATATGAAGTTGAATAAAAATAAAAATTTTTATTATCTTTTTCTAAAGACCAAATTTTTATTGTTTTATCTATAGAAGAAGAATTTAATTGATATGTTTTTTTTAAATATATCAAATATGTTAATCCTAAATTATGAGTATCTATTATTTATATACTTCTATATTTTAATTTGTTTGAAGTTTTTTATATTATTTATATAATTATTATTATTTATTAGAGTATATTATTTTCATCAATATTTCCTTCATATCAACATCTAAATTATTGTTTCTATCATTATTTCTACTATTATCATTATCATCATTATCATTATCACATCATTATTATTATCATTTTGGCTTGAATTTATTTTATTTTTCCTTTTATTTTTAAAATTCCTTCTCTTTTATTTTCTTTTAGAATTATTTAATTTTTTCTGTTTAATCTTCCAAAATAATATTATAACCATTATTTATTTTGACTTTTCTTTTTATTTATAATTATCATTTTAATTAATGTTTTGATTACTTTTTCTTGGAGTTTCAATTAATTCCCTTTTATTATTATAATATAAATAAGCGTCCTCACTTCCAATTCACCAAGGTTCTAATAAGGTATTAACTCTTTCAACCAAAGGTAACTTAGGAATATTTTCTCTGCACCCCATTAAAAAAATATAAAGAAATATACCTTTATTTAAAAAACAAAAAAAAACAAATTATATTGAATTCAAACAATAATAAAAAAATTTTTAAAAATCCCAAAAAAAAAGTTAAAAAAAAGTAAAATAGAAATTATTTTAATAAAATTTTTGAAAAATCATTGAATAAAAAAATATATTATTTTTTATGAAAATAAGGGAAATTTTGTCCAAAGCAGTATCCACCTCTTAAAGTTCTTTGAACATTTTGTTTAAAATTATCCATACTATCTCTCATAATATTAGCAGCATCATGATTAAGTGGATCATTGGGGTTAGGATCAGTAAATAAATAATAAACTCCAGCAATAGATAACATGACATTCATAGTAGGTTTCCAATCTTCTTTTAAAATATTTAAACAAACATTACCATCAAAATCTATATTTGGATGATAAATTTTTGTTTCACATAATACTTTTGGTGGATTAAATGGATATGAATCTGGAACTGTAAATGAAAATACATATCTTCCTCCATACCATAATGAATCTTTTTCTGGAGTATATTCTACTCTAAATGACATGAAATTATTTGGATCATCATTTTTTAATAATTTTGCTTGAGGAACGTTTTTCGATAAATTATTTAATTCTGGTAGTTCTTTTTTAAATTGAATTTTTCCTGCAGAATATCTCTCTTTTTCTTCATTTGTTTCTTCTTCCATTTTTTTCTTTCTGTTTTTTAGACCTATCTTTTTTTTCTTTTTTTATTTTGAATATTATTTTTTTTTAGTTTCTGGTTAATATATTTATTCTTTTTAAAAAATTTTAATAAAAATAAAAAATATCGATGAAAATTCATTTTTTTTAAATAATTAATTGCTTTTTTTTTTTCATCTCTTTTTACTTGAATTTCTTCAGATTTTATGTTTTTTTAAAGAATCTGAAAATAGGTATCCTTTTATTTTGATAAAATATGAAAATCTGAAATATTAATATTCTTCCTAATATCCCAATAACTTTCACTGATAATTTCAATCTGTCACAAATAATTTCCTTTCTTATTACTTAAAATTTAAAATCATTTTCAATAGCTCCTAAAAAATAAATAATTTAACTCAGAAACTATTTTTATAATAGTTTGATGACCGTTTTTTCAATCTTTAAAATTAATTTCACTGTTACTTTCTTTTCTGTTTTTTTAAACAAAAATACCGAAATTATCAATAGGATACATAAAGGATGATCAGTTTATTCTACATATTTATAACTTTCTTCTTTCCAAAGAATATAATTATATTCATCAAAATTAGGTTTTTTTATAATATAAAGAAATATAAATAAAAATAAATTATTTCATTTGTTGAAGAGACTTATTATTTCATAAACAAAATAATTGGACCTTAATCTAATTGATATTAGTAAATTAAAAATCATCATTTAATATTTTTCTAAGAATTTATTATTGAATCCTATTAAAATTGTGCTGTTTCTGAGTTGGGAAATCAACTCCATCATTGTTATTATTTGTAAATGTGGTTAAAATCATTTGGAACTTCAAAGTTTTCTTTAATAATATCATATTTTAATTTTGTAACTCTCCTTTATTTCAATGAAGTTAATCAATAATTCATTTTTCTATTTTTCTTTCATGAAATGCAGGAAAAGGAGTTTGTACTTGGACTTTTGACATATAATAATTTAAGATAAATTATAACATTATTTTTAATCTTTTATTATTAAATATTGTTTTTTATTTTCGATAATTATTTCTGGTAAAAATATTTTCTTTTTTTTTAAATTTTTTAATTTATTTATAATCAAATAAATAGAAAAAATTAATATAACTTAGTTAATTTAACAATGTTATTATATATCTTATCTAAATAAAACAATCTTAGATATCAGGGTATACTAATTTTTTCTCAAAAGTTTTAGCTAAGGATTAGGTTTTTAATCATTCAAAAATAATTTTAAAAAAATAGACTAATTAAAATTCAGAATATTTACTTTCATATCATAATGAAAATATAGATTTATTGTATTTCTTAATGATTTCCGGTTTTTTTATGTTGAATTTGTTAATTTGTTTTTAATATCTTTATTTGTTTACTTAGGTTTTAATGAGAAATAATAGATTGTTAAAATTATTTTGAAATTTATTTAAAAAATTATATTTCTAAATATAATTATTATTTATTAATGTAATTAATAGCTAAAATTTTTATTTTATATTTAACATATTAGTTAAATAAAATTAAAAGGATTATTATTTGAATTATTATTATCAGTTTTATTCATATTATTTAGCGTCAAACCAGCAAAAGGATCAGGTTTTTGTGTTTGTTGTTGAATATTATTCATTTGATTATTCATCATATTTTGACTATTCATCATATTTTGACTATTCATCATATTTTGATTATTCATCATATTTTGATTATTCATCATATTTTGATTATTCATCATATTTTGATTATTCATTATATTATTTCCCATTACATTCATTTGATTATTTATCATTCCCATATTATTATTCATCATATTCATATTATTCATATTATTCATTCCACCTTGTTGCATCATTTTTTGCATCATCATCATCATCATCATTTGTTGTTGAGGATTCATATTATTCATTCCCATATTATTAAACATATTTCCTATATTCATCATCCCCATTATATTACTATTATTATTTTGAAATTGATTACTTTGATTTTGATTTTGAGAAAAATTTAATGAATTTAAAGCATTTTCTAATTGATTAATTTTCTGATCTTGATTTGGTTGTTGAGGGATTTGATTTTGAGGTTGTTGCATTAAATTTACCATTCCAGGCATATTATTATTAATATTAGTATTTTGATTATTTGAAGGTGTTGTTGAAGTAAAATCAAAATTAAATGGATTATTATTATTTTGATTATTTTGATTATTATTATTATTATTATTTGTATTTGAAGTATTTGACCATATATTATCCCAACCTGTATTTAAGTTTTGACTTTGATTTATATTATTATTATTATTATTATTGTTATTTGAATCATTAAATTCAAAATCATCAATATTATCTTTTTTATCATTAGTTTTCTTCTTTTTCTTTTTTTTATCTTTATTATCTTTGTCTTTTTTATCTTTTTTGTCTTGTTCTTTTTTTTCTACTTTTTTACTCTCAGTTGGTTTTTTAATAGAAATTTTTGAAATTTTTTTCTTTTCTTCATCTTTTATTTCTTCATCTTTCTTTTTTTTATCTTTCTTATTTTTTTTACTTTCTTTTTCTTCTTCTTCTTCTTCTTCTTCACTATCACTTTCAGAAGAAGAAGAAGAACTTTCATCTTTTTTTTTTTTCTTTTTTTTATTGTTTTTTTCTTCTTCACTTTCACTATCACTGTCACTATCACTTTCGTCTTTTTTTTTTTTATTTTTTTTCTTTTTGTCTTCATTTACATCTTCATCATCATCATCATTTTTATTTTTTTTAGGTTTCTTATAATATCTTTTATCTTTATATTTACTAATTAAAAATCTTTTTAATTCTTCTGAATTCTTAGAATCAGGTTTTCTATCAGAATTTTCTTTGAATTTTCCCATCCAAATTTTTTTTGCATTTTCATTTCCCATTTTATCTAAAAAATCAATTTCTTTTTCTTTAAAAATACTTACTCCAGTTCCTTTTACTTTATAATTTATTTCTCGAAGAAGACCAGCACAACGAGAACATACAAATGTTCCGAAATCCATTGCTACATATGTTGTACCCTTTTCATCACAGTCGAAACATGTTTTATTTGGTGTTCGCTTTTTTATTTCTTCTAAACGTTTTGATAAATCTTGAGGAGATGTCATTTTTTTTTTTATTTACTTTTTTTATTTTATATTTTTTGGATTTATTTAAAAATTTAAATTTTATTTTGGGATTTTTTATATTTTTTTATTTATATTTATGAATGATATGATTATATTGAAAATTTAAATTATAATTTTATTTTAATATGGAAAAATTTAGTGATGAAAATATTTGAGGAAAACAATTATATATTAAAGATATTTTGATGTTCAACGACTTTTGATTGAAGGAAATGAAAATCCAAAATTCTTTCTTAAAACTGTTAAAATATAATATATTTTATAATAAGAAAAAAAAAGTATAAAAATATTTGATAGATGAAAGATTAAAGAAAGTTATAATTAAATCAAGAATAATAGAAACTTATTTAATCTTTAAATATACTATAAATTATAAAGATGAAGGTAAAATAAAAAGAGTAAATCTAATAAAATTATTATGCTCAATATAATTTACTATAGATTAAAATAATTGTTTATTTCAAGAAATAACTATTTAAATTAAAGAATTGAAGTTTCAGATTTAAATTTTATAATGATAAGGATAATATAAATATTAAAATTTTTTTCATCAAAAAGGTCAAAACTTATAAATAAATCTCACATTTGTAATATTTTAAAAATTTTAAAATATTATAGTGATTAAAATAAAAATAAAAAAAACAAAATAACATTAAATAAAATAAATAAAAATTATGGAAATAGAGCATGTTGAAATCGCTGGAAAAAACCAAGAAAATAAAATAGAAGAAATATCTCTTCAACAGAACATTGAAAATCAGAACCTTCAAAACGACATAAGTCAAAGTGGTTCATTTTTAATAAACGTTCGTACATTAGAAGACTTAATGTCAGCATATAAGGAGAGAGGCTCAGATTATCGAGATTTACAATTAATATCAAAATTAGGAGGAATAGAAGAAATATTAAAAAAATTAAAAACATCATCTAAAACAGGAATTTCATCGGTAGAAGATAGAATAAATGATTTTGGTTCAAATAAAGTTTTTATTGAACCAGTTCCTCCTTTTTGTTCTTATGTTTGGGAAGCATTGGAAGATTTAATGGTAAGAATATTAATCATAGCTGCACTTGTTCAAATTATTTTAGGTGCAACTTTAGGAGAAGATCCAAGTAAAGATTGGATTGATGGTTTAAGCATAATATTTGCTATTTTAGTTGTTACTTTAGTAGGTTCTATTACTAATTATCAGAAAGAAACTAAATTTCATGAATTAAATGATATTCAAAATGAAGGAACTAAATATACAGTTATTAGAAATGGAAATTCTATTAATTTATCTAGTGATGATTTATTAGTAGGTGATTTGATTCATATTATGATCGGGGATATTATGCCTGCTGATTTATTATTAGTTGATGGAAACGGAATTAAAATGGATGAAAGCGCTTTAACTGGTGAAAGTGAGAATTTAAATAAGGAAATATATGAAAAATGTATTGAGAAGAAAAATAAGAATAAAAAACCTCCTTCTCCACTTCTATTAAGTGGTACTAATTGTGTTGAAGGTACTGGAAGTGCTATTGTTATTGCTGTTGGTGATCATAGTCAAAAAGGTATTATTAGAAGAACAGTTGATAATGCTCAAGAAAATAGTCAAACTCCTTTAGAACAAAAATTAGAAAATATTGCTGAAAAAATAGGTTATTTTGGAATGGGCGCTGGTGGAATTACTTTAATTGCTTTATTTATTAGATTTGGAGTTGATTATGTTAATAATAATAAAGAATATAATGCTGAAAGTGGTTTACAATCTTTTTTAGGATCTTATCTTATGAATAATTTAGAAAAAAAATTTGATAAGAAAATTATGAGTATTGTTAATGCCAAGTTAACTAATCCTAAAAAGAAAATTAATAGAAATATTTTAGATATTATTATGCTTTGTGTTTCTATCATTGTTGTTGCTATTCCTGAAGGTTTACCTCTTGCTGTTACTTTAAGTTTGGCTTTTTCTATTAAAAAGTTAATGGATAAACAAAATTTAGTTAGGAAAATGCATGCTTGTGAAACTATGGGAGGAGCTAATTATATTTGTACTGATAAAACAGGTACTTTAACTAAAAATGAAATGAATGTTTTTAAAGTATTAACTGCCAAAAATGAAATTGTATTAAAGGAAACTTTAGATATTGAAAATGTAGGTAATTTAGAACATCCAGGACATTTAACAACAGAAAAAAAAATGAGAGAAGATCATATGAATTATTTTAAAAATGAATATTATTGGGATATATTAAAAATATCTATTGCATTGAATATTGATGGAACAATTAATCAATTAGATAAACCTAATATAAACGGAGATACAGAAGAATGTGAAACTAAAAATAAAACAGATAATGCATTTATAGATTTTTTATATAGATTTAAAACTCCTATAAATCCCGAAAGGAAAAAATATATAGGTGATAAAAAATATTATAAACAAATTCCATTTGATTCTAAAAGAAAAAGAATGACAACTTTTGTATCAAATTCCAATTTCCCAACTCAATATCGTTTATTTACAAAAGGAGGAGCAGAAAATGTAAAAAATATATGTAAATATTATTTAGATCCTGATATAGGAGATAAAAGACAGTTAGGAGATCAACAATTAACATTAATAAAAGATAAAATAAATAAATTTAACAAGCAAATGTTACGTTCATTATATATATGTTATAAAGATATATCAAAAGAAGAATATGATAATGCAGAAAATGAAAATTCTAACATAGATCAAAAAGAATTAGTATTTGTAGCAGTTGTAGGAATAAGAGATTCACTAAGAAATGGAGTAAAAGAAGCTGTTTTAAAATGTCAAAAAGCAAGAGTGAATGTAATAATGGTAACCGGAGATAATATTGTAACAGCAACTGCAATAGCAAAAGATTGTAATATATTAGGTAATGAAGTTAATTTAGAAAATATAACACCAAATGATGTTGAAGAAGATCCAGACAATTCAAATATACCAGAAAAGAGAGAAGAACATATTAAAAATATAATGAATAATAAACCAAAAGCAATAACAGGAAATACCTTTTATATTGCAATTGGAGGTTTAATTTGTAAAACTTGTGGTGAAGAAACTAATATATGTAAATGTCCAAAAACTCAAGCAGAAGCAGAACAAATATCAAAAAAAACAGGACAACCTAAAAGAGATATTAAATGTGATACTATAAAAGATAAAATTAGATTTATTGAATTAACTAGAAATTTAAAAGTTATGGCAAGAAGTCAACCAATACATAAATATGCTTTAGTTCTTGGTTTAAGAGAATTAGAGAAAATCGTTGCTGTTACTGGAGATGGAACTAATGATGCGCCTGCTTTAAGTAAAAGTGATGTTGGTTTTGCTATGTTCGCTGGAACTGATATTGCAAAAGAAGCAAGTGATATTATTATAATGGATAATAATTTTTCTTCTTTAGTAGTTGCTATTATTTATGGGAGGAATATTTATGATAATATTAGGAAATTTCTTCAATTTCAATTAACTGTTAATTTCTGTGCTTGTTTACTTGTTTTTACTTGTGCTTGTATTGGTAATGAAACTCCTTTAACTACTATTCAAATGTTATGGATAAATTTAATTATGGATTCTTTAGGTTCACTTGCTTTAGCAACGGAACCTCCTTATGAAGATTTATTAAATAGAAATCCAACAAAAAAAGATGAAAGTATAATAAATGGTAAAATGTGGAAACATATATTAATTCAATCATTATTTCAATTAGGATTATTATTATTTTTATATTTATATGCTCCTCACTTTATTGAAGAAGACGATCCAGTTAGATTAGCAGAAAATTTAATAATTAAACAATGTTATGGTAAAATGCCAGGTCATACTCCCGATCATCGTATAATATATGGCACAATTACAAAATGGGATAATTCTGATAAATTATTACCTGGAATGACAGAAATTGAATGTGGAGGTTATGCTGATAGACAAGATTTAAATGTTGCTTTTGATCATTTTGTTAATGTTAATGGAGCTTCAACTCATATGACTATAGTCTTTAATATATTTGTTATTTATACTTTATTTAATCAACTTAATTGCAGAGTTATTAATGACCAATTTAATATTTTTATTAGAATTGAAAAGAATTTTTTCTTTCCTTTAATTACTATTTGTGAATTAAGTTTACAAGTTATATTAATTCAATTTGGAAAGGAAGCATTTAAAGTTACTGAAAGGGGATTAACTTGGAATCAATGGGGAATTTGTATTGGATTTTCTGCTTTGACTTTTGTATTATGTGTAATTATTAAATTAATTCCTATAGATGAATTTATTCAAAGAATTTTAGATAAAGCTTCTAAAGATAATAAAGTTGCAAATATTGATGATTTAATTGGTGGAAATGGACTTTCTAATTCAGGAATGAAATTAATTGAAAAAAATGAAGTTAGTGTTTTTGAAAGAAAAAATAATAATAATAATAATTATAATCATATTAATGATAATAGTAATCATATATTTGATGATAATCATGGAAAAATTAAAATAAATGGTGATATTAAAGGTCATAAAGAAAATTCTATTATTTCAAGAGGAAGAAGAAGAAGTAGTATGAGTAAAGGAGGAAGTTTAAGACAAAAGAAAGCTGATGTTAATTTTACTCATCAATAATTAATTTTTTTCATTAATTATTTTTGTTTTTTTATCTTATATATATAATTTTAATATAAATATTAATGACACATTAATTTAATTATGTTTTTATCTTTTAATACTATAATTCTTAGTTTTTTTATTTTAATTTAATAATTATCAAAAAGAAATTCTCCTTCATCAATCAAAATATCTTTTTCATATTTTCATTATAATTATTTTCTTCTTTAATTATATTACATTTCTTTTCTTTTTTTATATTTTTTATTTGAAGATAATTTTGAAATAATTATTCTTTAAATGAATATATAAATCAAACTTTTGAATTTTAATCAATTTTACATAACAATATTTATTTAAATCACATAAAATAAAAAAAATTCAAAAAAGCAAAAAAAATGATATCAACCAACTACAAAATTGTAATAATCGGAGAAAGTAAATAAAAACATAAAAATATATATAAAAAACAAAAATAAAAAGGTATGGTAGGAAAAACATCTATCCTTCTTCGTTATATACAGGGTAAATTTATAAAAGTGGAAGAAAGAACAGTAAATACAAATTGTTTCAAAAAAATAGTTTCAATGAATAACATAACCTTTGAAATAAATATATGGGATACAGCAGGAGAGGAAAAATATCATGCATTAACTCCAATATTTTATAGAGGAGCTGATGGAGCAGTAATAACATTTGATTGTACAAGAAAAGAAACTTTTGAAAAAGCAGAAGAATGGTTTAAAGAATTAAATGATTTTGCAGAAAATAATCCAACTATTATATTAGTTGGTAATAAAATGGATCTTCCTAATAAATGTGTTAGTAATAATGAAGGAAGAGAACTTGCTCAAAAATATAATGGTATTTATCTTGAAGTTAGTGCTTTAGATGGTACTAATATTGATGAAATTTTTTCTATGCTTGCTTTAGAAATTTATCATAATAAAATGAAAAGAAATAAAAAATTGAAAGAGAAAAATCAAATTTTAGTTAATAATGACAAAGAGAATTTAAAAGATGAAAAAAAAAAAAAGTGCTGTAAGTGAAAAAGGTTTTTTTTGTTTTTTTTTATCAAAGAAAATAAATTTTCTTTAAAAAAATTTTTTTTTGTTTTTTTTAAATAATTTACTATTCTATTTTTTTAATACTAAAAATGGAAAATGAAAAAATGGAAAAAGCTTATAAAGGTGTTTGTCAAAAATTATCAGGACCTGATTTTAGGCTTCCTATAAAAGATTTTATTGATCAATATTGTATGAATTTTATAGATACCGATGAAGTTACAAAAGAAATGTTGGATTATCACGAACAATTTAAAGAGCTAATAAAAAGTCTTTTATCTAAAATATACGAAGAATTAAAAATTACTGAAAATGATTTTGTATTAATCAGAGAAAAAGGAATTAAAGATGCAAATTATAAACGTTATTTTGAGCAAATTGTTAATTATAATGATTATAATTATTTTAAAAAAATAATGGTGAATCGAAATTATCAAATTGTTAAAATTATTGAAAACGAAGCTAAAAAAAGAAATATGACAAATCCAAACAGATTTATAAACGAAGGACAGTCTGAAGAAGAAGATAAAAAAAGAAGATTAGAAGCACTTGAACAACAAGAACTAAAAAGAGCTAAAAAAAGAAGTGAAATGATAAATAATAAAAAGAAAAATAAATAATTCATTATAATTTTTTTATTAAATTAAGATTGAAAAATTATTTATAAAAAAATGTCAAATTATGATAAATTCGCTGAAAAGATTAAAAGTGAAGAATTTCGTAGTTCAATGAAAAAATTCATTGATGAAAATTGCGATAGATATTTTAAAGATGGAGTTGAAAAAACAAAGATTTTTGATGAATTTACAGACTTAGTGAAAAAAAAGGTTGAAGAAATATTTAATAATCTTCAAATTAAAGAAAATCGTTCAAAATTCTTGAAGGAATGTTTAAAGAAAAAAAATAAAGAAAATTTAAAATATTTTAAACAACTTAAAATTATTTATGACAAACCTAATATGACTTATTTTGAGAGAATGATGAATATTAGAAATCAACAAAAAGAAGAAGAAAAAAAAGTAGAAAATAAAGAAGAAAAAAAAGAAGAAAAAATAGAAGAAAAAAAAAATAAACAATTGTTTGATATAAAAGA
>JAEEGK010001630.1_pt1 | contig 56356 bp, 52 predicted proteins | sample 8958771 | NCBI WGS metagenome assembly JAEEGK01 (sample SAMN16246547, study PRJNA631951) | gut metagenome | biome: gut microbiome; feature: rumen; material: SC-attached | host: Bos | place: Iran: Karaj | collected 2018-10 | reverse complement strand
CGCTATTGGAGCCAAAGCAATCCTCCCTATGAGGTGGATTTCCTGATTCAAAGGGAAAACGATATCTTCCCGATCGAGGTAAAATCCGAGGCCAACACCACCAGCCGCAGCCTGAAAAAGTTTAAGGAGCTGTTTTCAGATCAGGTAAAGCTCCGCGTGCGGTTCTCCCTGGACAATCTGAAGCTGGATGATGATGTGCTGAATATCCCGCTGTTCATGGCGGATCAGGCCGACCGGCTGATCGGGCTTGCGCTAGAACAGAGAAAATGAATTAGAAAAGAGGTGCCGCAGTGGAACAGGTTTTCCTGCAGGGAAAGATCCGGGACCGGATCCAGGATTTGATGAAATCCCGCAAGGTCACGCAAGCCGAGCTTGCCGCCCGCATCGGCTGCTCGGAAAGTCTGCTGAGCCGTTTCATCAGCGGCAAAACGGACAAGCTCGGTGATGAAAACATCATCCGCATCGCCCGTGTGTTCAACGTATCCACCGACTTTCTGCTGGGCGAGGTGGATGTCCCCGATCGCGTGAATTACGACATTTCCGAGCTTGGTCTGTCGGTACAGGCGGCACGAAATCTCTATACACAGAAAGTCAATCCGAAGGTCGTGAACGCGCTTCTCGAAAACCCGGAATTTGCCAATACGACAAATCTGATCTCCGGCTATTTGGATGACGAACTGGCAAAGGGCTTTGCGGCGCAGAATCAGCTTTATGCGACCATCGCCGGAATGCTGAAAGGCGAACCGGAGGCCGCCGATGATGTCAAAAAGCTGCAGACGCCGGTCTATCAGGCGGATCTGGCTGCGATCCAAAGATCGTTTATGAACGCTTTGCAGGCTGTGAAGAAAGAAGTCGGGAACGACCTGACTGCCACCCGCGAGCTGACTTCCCAGGCGGTGAAAAAGATCTACGCCGAACTGACCAAAGGCCAGAAAAAGCCGAACAGGAACATCACCGCAGAACAGGTCGCCGAGGCAGTCGCACAGTCTGTTTCTCATCTGCCCGGTGTCGATACGGAAACCGTCAAGCAAATGTTTCTTGCAATGACCGGCACGGTTACAAACCATGAAAAGGAATCCGATGACCAATGAAGCGCTCTGTGCGTTGGCAAAACAGGGTGACGCCGATGCGCAGAATCTTCTGATTGAAAACAATCTCCGTTTCATCCAAAAGATGGCGTATGAGGTGTGGAACGCGCAGGCCGAGCTGAATCTTTCTCTTGGCATCGATCCTGATGATCTGATCCAGGAAGGCATGCTGGGGTTATGCGGCTGCATTGAACACTATGATCCCGACACCCGCAATCTGTTTCTTACTTATGCCGGCTCTGCGATACGAAACGCCATGCTGGATTATATCCGGGCACAGAGTTCTTCCTTTGAAGCAAAGCACCGGAACGACCTGATCTCCCTGGACGAGCTCGCAAAGGATGAAGCGCAAAGCAGGCACAGCTTTTTTGCGGATCCGACCCGGCAGACGCCGGAACAGATTTATCTGGCGAAGGAACGGATCGACGATATTCATCACGCCTTGTCCATGATCGCGGACCGGGAGGAGCAATACTTGCGATACCGCTTCGGCTTCGATGACGATATGGAGCATCCGCTGGCGGAGACGGCGAAGCATTTTCATCTCTCTGAAAGCAGAGCAAAATCCACGGAAGCCCTTGCCCTGGACAACGTGTGGCTGGAGCTGCCGTGGTGGTATTGAGAACACGGAGATGCGTCGCTGCGGCGGGCTTTATATCCCTTTTGCGCCCTCGGTGATCCTGCTCCATTTCCTCTGCGGATGAAATTTCGCCGGATCGCCTTTGACCGAACAGACTATTTTTGCAATTTTGACGGCATTGCAAAAACGCTGTTCTGCTGCCAGCGGAAACGTCCTCCCGAACACGGGAAGTCCCTTTCCGCCGTCAGCGGTCGCAAAAGGTATAACACACTAGACTTTGCAGGGCAAAATCGTGTGCCAAAGGCAGGCCTCCCAGCCCTCCTTTGGAAACCTCCCGTGTACCGGCAACACCATTTCCGCGCGGCGGACAGAAATGCTTTTTGCCGGTATTCATTTTCCCCGGCGTACTGCAAAAACAAAAAAGTGTTATTTGCAGCAGCGAGGGAAAATGAAAAGCAGCGCCCCACCGACAGTGGAAGCGCTGCTATCTGTGCGAGAGGAATTATCCCTTGGGCGGGTGCGGGTCTCCGCCGTGACTGTCGGCGTTTTGGATTTGACCGTTCATTCCGTGGATCACGAACTCAGTCCTCTGGTTTTGGCTGATCTTTCGGCCAGCGTCAACCGCTTGCTTTTTCGTTTCAAAGTGACCGCTTGCGCGCTGCGATCCGCCTTTCTTTACGTCCCAACCACCATTCGGGTTGTGAACAACATGATGAGTAGATCTTGCCATTGTATTTACCCCCTGTGAGCTTTCGGGCAGCAGGTGGCGCAGCCATCAGCGTCCCGGTAAATCGATTTTGCCTTCGCGACTGCGTCGATCTCGTTTGAGAAGTAGCCGACATAGGTCTTGCTTCGGATTCCAAGTTTTTTCGCATGCTCCTCGGTATGCACCTCATGATGCAGGCCGGGGTTGTGGGTCTGGTCATCGTTGACGTAGTAATACTGATACATGATAAAAACCTTTCCGCTTGACGGAGCAAGCATTTAATGTTATTGTGAGTATAGAAAAAGCGCATTTGACGGTTGACCTGTAGCCACACAGGTTAGCCGTCGTTTTTATACCCTCATAGGGCACCACCTCCTTCGCACGTTCGCGCGTTCGCAGATTGCTAACATACTCCTGCTAAAAAAGGGAATGGCCTCCATTCCCTTTTTACTTAACCAGTCCGAGACTCTGCAATCGGATCTTCATCGCAGCTTTGGACACGCTGAATTCTGCTGCCATCGTCTGTACAATCACTGATAAAGCTGGATCATCAGCATCACAAACATGACCGGAACCGTGCAGCTTGTTAAACACTTCTCTCAACGGCTTCCTCGGCATGAGGAAACACGCAGCGCAAAAATTGGCTTGGGACTCATTTATCTCCAAGGAGGATCGTATCGCGCTCCTGTTCGTAAGCGTCAACGCGGACTTCGTCGTAGCGTGGGCGTAGTCCCCTTTACTGTGTGCGAAGCATCGCTTGTGAAGGACTTGATGGAACACCTCATGCATCACCGTGAAGTTCTCCGGGCCGCGTTGGGGAAGCTCTGTAAGGTAGCTGTCGATGACAATAGTCCCAGCTTCAAAGTCGCGTTTTTCCGGCATCATCCCGGCTCTGTAATAAGGCTTGGGCCAAACCCATAGATATCCTGGCTTGAAGAATGTCAGCCCCCACACGGACTGATCCGGTGTTATGTACTTCCAGTCGTACGGCACATCCAAGCACTTTTCAATAACGGCGTATACATCGATAGGCTTGGGTTTTTCGAGCCGCTCCGGATCAAACTTATAGAGGAGCTCATTAGCCTTCTCTTCGAGCTGTTTGGCGGAATAGTTATAGTGGATCACTCAGACTGGCTCTCCTTTGTCTCTTCCGCCTCCAGCATATCAATCACTTTCTGCCAAGCGGCATCGGGGATTCCTCTGTCGCGCGCCAGACGCAGCGCCACGCGAACGTTGTTACTGTTCATGATGTACTCGGGAAGATCGGGAGAGACGGTGTTCTCTTTTTCCGAGGCTGCCAGATCAAACATCGTGTTTGTGTCCGCTTCGCTCAAGTGCAAAATCCTGGCAAGCTCATACAGTTTCTCTTTGTTCGGCGGATAGCGATGGCCTTTTTCGATGTCACTCATAAACGCGGGCGCAATACCTAATTCAGCAGCAAGCCCGCGAAGAGTCATACCATATGCTTTACGTTTTTCTTCGATGAATTTTCCGAAGTTCCCGGTCATGATAATCGCTCCGTTCCTGTGTTCGCTAATTTCTAACAAGATTATATTCACTCCTAGAGAATTTGTCAAGAGGTGTGTTCGCTAATTTCTAACGAATTTGCAACTTTTCTTCGAGGGCGTTTACAGGATCGACCGCATGTGCTATAATAAAACATAATATTCTATTTCAGAATCATCGATTTCATTTTGAGGAGGAAAAGCCGATGGCTGTTTCTTATAAGAAGCTGTGGAAGCTCCTAATCGATAGGGATATGACCAAGACGCAGTTGAGAATAGACGCCAAGATCAGTACCGGGGCGCTTGCCAAGCTGGGCAAGAACGAAAACGTGAACACAGAAATCCTGGTGAAGATCTGCAACGTGCTCCACTGCGATCTTTCCGATATAATGGAATTGACGGACGAAGGAGGCGCGGAATAATGGAAAAAGCGAATTTCGGACAGCTTGTCTCCTTCATTTTCGGAATAGCCAACGACTGCCTGGTCGATGTATATGATGTGGGCGATTATCGCAAGATCATTCTGCCCATGATCGTTCTGCGCCGCTTCGACGCCGTACTTGAGCCGACCAAGCAAAAGGTGCTGGATATGAAGAAAAACCTCGACGCTGCCGGTATTACCGAGCAGGACGAGGCGCTTTGCAGTGTCGCGGGCGAGGCATTCTGCAACAGTTCTCCTTATACGCTTTCCGATCTGAAATCCCGCACCAATCAGCAGCAGCTCAGGGCGGACTTCATTCTGTATCTCGACGGCTTCACAAAGAATGTACAGGACATCATCAAAAAGTTTGAGTTCCGCAATCAGATCGACAAACTCTCCGATCACGATATTCTCGGCATTCTGATCAGCAAATTCACCGACCCTTCCATCAATCTCTCCTCCCGTCCTGTGACGAACGCACAGGGTGTAACGCTTCCCGCGCTGGACAACCATACGATGGGAACGGTATTTGAGGAAGTGATCCGAAAGTTCAACGAGGAGACCAACATCACCGACGCCGGACGCCATTTCACGCCCCGCGATATCGTTGAGCTGATCACCGATCTCGCCTTTGTTCCGGTGAAGGACAAAATTCAGAACACGACATACCGCATTTATGACGGAGCCTGCGGCACCGGCGGCATGCTCACCGTTGCCGAACAGCGCATCCGCGAGGTGGCGGCGGAATACGGCAAGAGCGTTTCCATCCACCTGTACGGTCAGGAAAACGCCGATGAGACCTACGCCATTGCCAAAAGCGATATGCTTGTCAAGGGCGAAGGCAGCCAGTCCAACAACCTATTCTTCGGCTCGACGATCTCCAACGACGGATTTGCAGGCGATACCTTTGACTTCTGCCTTTCCAATCCGCCCTTCGGCACGCCGTGGAAGACCGATCTGAAAGCCTGGGGCGACATTAAGAAAGACGACATCGCCGACAGCCGCTTTGTCGTCAGCTATAACGGTACGAATCTGTCGCTTGTGCCGGATATCGGCGATGCCCAGATGCTCTTCCTTGCCAACAATATCAGCAAGATGAAAAAAGACACGCCCCTCGGGACCCGCATCGTAGAGGTACATAACGGTTCGTCTCTGTTTACCGGAAAAGCAGGACAGGGCCCGTCCAACCTCCGTCAGTATATTCTCGAGCAGGATCTGCTGGAGTGCATCGTCGCCGTGCCGGAAAAGATGTTCTACAATACCGGCATCGGCACCTATCTGTGGGTTCTCTCCAACAAGAAGGAGACACGCCGCAAGGGCAAGGTACAGCTGATCGACGCCACATCCTTCAAAAAGCCGCTGCGCAAGAATCTCGGTGAGAAAAACTGCGAAGTGACCGAGGAGATCCGCCGTCAGATACTCGACCTGTATGTGGCTTTTGAGGATGCCGATCCGAAATACAGCAAGGTCTTCCCGACCAGCGAATTCGGCTATTGGGAAGTGCCGGTCTATACGCCGCGGCTGGACGAAAACGGGCAGCCCATCGTGGATAAGAAGGGCAAGCCCGTCAAGCCGGATTCCGACAAGGAACAGGTGCCTTTCAGCTATGAGGGCGGCATCGCGGCCTTTATTGAAAACGAAGTGAAGCCTTACGCCCCGCTTGCATATACCGTTCCCGGCACAGAGAAGGTAGGCTACGAACTGTCATTCACAAAGTATTTCTATCAGCCGGTGCAGCTGCGCACGCTGGAAGAGATTACAGCGGACATCCGAGCCATTGAAGCGGAAACCGACGGCCTTCTGGATGAGATCATAGGAGGCTGAGGATGAGGTACGCATCTTATAAAGAAACTGATCAGCAATGGACACCTACGATCCCAGAACACTGGGATTTCTGGCGCGCGAAAAGGATATTTGACAATCCAAAAGAAAAAAACGAAGGGAACAAAGAAAAGAACATTCTCTCATTGACTCTTCGCGGAGTAATACATAACAGCAGAGAGAATCCGATGGGACTCGCTCCCGCCGACTATGCCACCTATCAAATATTTGAACCGAATGATCTGGCTTTTAAGCTCATTGATCTGGAAAACATATCAACAAGTCGTGTTGGAATTGTGCCGGAACGTGGCATTATGAGTTCGGCGTATATTCGTTTTTCATCGCGGAAGCCTGTCAATATTCGATATTATTACTATCAGTATCATGATTGGTGGTTACGTCAGGTGTTCAACGGATTGGGTGCTGGCGTTCGCCAAACACTTTCAGCTCCAGACTTGTTGAATCTTAAGATTGCCGTCCCTCCCCGCGAGGAGCAGGATCAGATCGTGCGCTATCTGGACTGGCAGATTTCCAAGATCAATAAGCTGATTCATGGGTATCAGCGAGAGATAAAGCTGATAGAGGAGCGGAAGCTGACGATTATCAACGACGCTGTAGTACACGGCATAGATTCACATGTCGAAAGAGCAGAATCGAAAGCTTCCTGGATGGGGTTAGTTCCGGTAACATGGCAGCAGATGAGAATGAAGAACTTCTTCAAAGAGGTTAACGTTCGATCTACCGAAGGAAAAGAACCACACCTGTCTATGAGCCAAAAACTGGGACTTGTCACGGACGAAGAAAACATCGGACGTCCACTTTTATCTGAATCATATGCAGGAGCCAAGCTTTGTGAGAGAGATGATCTTGTATTGAACCGTCTCAAAGCTCACCTCGGGGTATTTGCACTTGCGCCCATTCAAGGAATTGTAAGCCCGGATTATACTGTTCTGCGTTTAGACCGGGGTCTTATTATTCCAAAGTTTGCAGAATACCTGCTTAAATCCAATGATTGTCGAAAAGAACTACGTATACGTGTACGTGGAATAGTAGAAGGCTTTTGGAGACTCTATACCGAAGATCTCGGCTCAATTCCTGTATGCTTACCGAACATAGAGGAACAGAACATTATTCTGCAATACATCGAGGAAAAAAGCGCCGCACTTAATGTCGCAATAACAAATATTTCAAAGCAGATAGAACTCCTAAAAGAATATCGAACCCTCCTGATCTCCGATGTGGTCACCGGGCAGATGGACGTGCGCGGGATCGAGGTTCCGGACTATTCGCCGGAAGAAGATACGGAAGAAACGGACGAAGATATTGAGGAAACGGAGGTGGATCCGGATGCCGCATCAGACGAGTAATACAAGAGAAAACGGTTTTGAGACCTTAATCGTAAACAGCCTCGTACATGAAGCCGCGTATGAGCAGGGCGTCACGACTGAATACAACAAGGATTACGCCGTCGATGAAGGCCGTCTGTTCCGCTTCCTGCAGGACACTCAGCCGGAGAAGATGGCGGAGCTGCGTATTCTGGACAGCGATCTGGAAAAAGACCGTTTCTTCAAACAGCTCGACAAAAAGTTAAAGTCCGACGGCGTGATCGAGCTGCTCCGCAAAGGTATGCGATACAAGCATCTGAAGCTGGATCTGTTCTATGTGCGTCCTTCTGCCGAGAATCCAGATGCGGCGGCACTGTATGAAAAGAACATTTTCAGCGTTACACGCCAGCTTCAGTATTCCAAATTCAATCCGCTGCTCGCGCTGGACGTCTGCGTATTTCTGAACGGCCTTCCCATCATCACGATGGAACTGAAGAATCAGTTGACCAAACAGGACTATAAGGACGCAATCCAGCAGTACAAAAATGACCGCAGTCCGGCGGAACCGCTCTTTTCCTTCAAGCGCTGCATCGTGCATTTTGCCGTTGACGACAGCGAAGTATGGATGTGCACCGAGCTGAAGGGCGACAAATCGTGGTTTTTACCCTTCAACAAGGGTTATCACGACGGGGCCGGCAATCCGCCCAATCCGAACGGGATCAAAACCGACTACCTTTGGAAGCACATTCTGAGCAAGGATACGCTTTCCAATATCATCGAGAATTACGCCCAGGTCATCGAGGAAGTGGATGAAGACACCGGCGCGAAGTCTTATAAGCAGGTGTTCCCCCGCTACCATCAGCTGTCTGTGGTCACGTCTCTTCTTGCAGACGCAAAGCGTGATGGCGTCGGCGGCAGATATCTGATCCAGCATTCCGCCGGGTCCGGCAAGTCCAATTCCATCGCATGGCTTGCCCATCAGCTGGTTACGCTGAAAGGTGCCGACGGGAAAGAGATTTTCGATACGGTTATCGTAGTGACCGACCGCATCAATCTGGACAAGCAGATCAAGAACACGATTCGGCAGTTCATGCAGGTATCGGCCACGGTGGGGTGGGCAAAGAGCTCCGGCGAACTGAAAACGCTGCTCGACGAGGGCAAGAAGGTCATCATTACCATCGTCCATAAGTTCCAGTTCATCCTGGAGGATATCTCCACACAATATAGGGACCGGAACTTTGCGATCCTGATCGACGAGGCGCATTCCAGCCAGAACGGCAGCCTGTCGGCAAAAATGAATATGGTGCTCTCCGGCAACGTTTACGATGACGAGGACGATCTGGAAGACAAGATCAACACGATCATCGAAGGCAGAAAGATGGTGAAAAACGCGAGTTATTTCGCCTTTACCGCCACGCCAAAAAACAAAACGCTGGAGATGTTCGGAAAGAAAGTGCCGCAGCCGGACGGAACAGTTAAGCCCGAACCGCACTATAACTATTCCATGAAGCAGGCGATTGAGGAAGGTTTCATTCTCGACGTTTTGAAATACTATACCCCTGTCCAGAGTTATTACAAGCTTGCCAAAACAGTCGAAGACGACCCGCAATTCGATAAGAAGCGTGCACAGGCGATTCTGCGGTATTACGTAGAATCCAACAAATACGCCATTCATGAAAAAGCGGCGATCATTGTTGAACACTTTCATAGTGAAGTCATCGCCAAGGGCAAAGTCGGCGGCAAGGCGAGGGCTATGGTCGTTGCCAGTTCCATCAAACGTGCCGTTGAATACTATAAGGCAATCAAGCAGCTTTTGGAAGAGCGACACAGTCCCTTCAAAGCGATCGTAGCCTTCTCCGGAACGACGGAATGGATGGGAAAGCAAGCAACCGAAGCGGATATCAACGGTTTCCCGAGCTCCGTTATCGAGAAGACCTTCCGATCCGAACCCTACCGTATCATGGTGGTGGCAAATAAGTTCCAGACCGGATTTGACGAGCCTCTGCTGCATACGATGTACGTGGATAAAGGGCTGTCCGATATCAAAGCAGTCCAGACACTTTCACGTCTGAACCGTTGTCATCCCGATAAGAAGGATACGTTTATCCTCGATTTCGTAAATGATCCCGATATCATCAAAATGGCGTTCGACCGCTATTATAAGACAACGATTCTGTCGGGAGAGACCGACGTAAACAAGCTGAATGACCTTATCGATACGATGGAGTCGATTCAGGTGTACTCCGACAAGGACGTTGAAGATTTGGTGGAACGCTACCTGAACGGCGCTTCGAGGGAAGAACTGGATCCGATACTTGACAGATGTGTCGATACATATAACGGCCTTATCATCGAAGAACAGATCGAGTTCAAATCCAGCGCGAAAGCATTCACCCGAACTTATAATTTCCTTGCAGCGATTCTCCCGTATGGAAGCGTTCAATGGGAAAAACTCGCCATTTTTCTGAAGCTCCTTACGCCGAAGCTTCCTTCTCCGCAAGGAGAGGATTATACGGAAGGATTGCTTGAGGACGTCGATCTTGAGAGTTACCGCGTCGAAGCGAGAGAAACCATGCGGATTCAGCTGGATAATGAAAACGGCGAGGTTAATCCAATTCCTGTAGGCACCGACGTCGGCATCAATGTCCCGGAGCTGGATACGCTCTCGAATATTCTCAAGGAATTCCACGACATTTTCGGCAATATCGACTGGACGGATGAAGACAAGGTACGGAAACAAATTGCAGATCTTCCTGATATTGTAAGTAAAGATGAAACATACCAGAATGCCATGCGTTACTCTGACAGGCAGAACGCCCGTGCGGAAAGCGACAGAGCTACAACAGCTGCGATCCTGGCAACAATGAGCAGCGGAATTGAGCTCTACAGAGAAGTTCAGGCAAACGAATCCTTGCGCCGCTGGATTCTTGATATGGTTTTCAATGCGACATACAAGCCTACAGACAGCAGGCCTTCAGTATAAACACGAAAAATGCTATTTAGGCTCACCTCGTCTCGTTGTAAATAATATATTGTTTTTACAACAAAATGTTTTCGAACAATAATCAAAAACGGCGGCGGGGAGCAGTCCCTGCCGCCGTTCGTCTGTTAAGAGTTCATTTTGTTATTGGTCGCTGGTCTGCCCCTGTCTCACCGTATCGAGATACTTCTTCACATCGCCATTTAGAACCAGATCGGCATAGCCCAGCGGGTCATTGTAGATCAGGTAATCTAGCTCGCGGCGGTCAAGCCACGTCTCGGCAAACTCGTTTTCCACGGCGATGGTATCAATAGCGATCGTACTGTCGTCCGAAAAACTCAGCTCCACGCAGGCGGTGTCGATATCAAATCCGTATGATGTTATCTGTTTCATGCCAAATCCTCCCTCCCGGATATGCACGGTCGGCGCATCCATTTTCGTCACTATGTACTACTTCCAGCCCTGCCGTTTGGCTAAATCCAACATGCCGAAGCAGAATTTCTGCCAGTTTGCCAATGTTATCAACGACGGGTCGCTTTCGCGGATATGCAGCGTCCGGCGGATCTCCTTGGGGATCACCACACGCCCCAGATCGTCGATTCGCCGGACGATACCAGTCGCTTTCATCGTTCTTCCTCCTGCTTATTTCTGTCTCGGCAAGCGGCGCAGGCGCGCCTGCGTGATACCGCCTGTGCAGGAATTAGGTTCCGCAGTTTCCGCTTTTCTATGCGCCGGGCAGGATTTGGCAGAAAGGCGGATCTACACCGTGCTTCGCGGCGATTGACCGGGGACGGTCATATGGTGCCATTTTCACGCTTCATTCTGTCTTCCCGGACGGTACAGTATGCCCATTCGCAGCGGGATCAAGTCAGTTCTGCGGGAACAGGGCCGGACGGCGATGTTCTCACTCTTGACCGTGCTCCTGACCGTTCGCGAATGACGAAGGAGGAGAGGGAACGAGCGTTTTTGAACTGCGTGACGTGAGATACGTTTACCAGTCTCCGTATCAGCAGGTGGAAGCCCTGCGGGGCGTTGGGTGTCTCCCGCGCCTTCGAGGCGGGACGGGTGTATGCTGTCATGGGCGGCTCCGGCAGCGGCAAGACGACGCTGCTCTCCCTGATGGCCGGGCCGGACGTGCCCGCCGGGGCAGTGTCCTGTGCGAGGGCGTCTCCACCGCGGAGATCGATCCGGAACGGTATCGCCGGGAGCACATGCCCGTCGCCCGGGCTCCGGGGATGGAGACAAAGGTCCTGTCGGCTTTTGAGCCCGCGGGCAATCCGCACTCCGAAAACAGCGGGAAGCTCTTCGGCATCTTCCGGGTCCTGGCCTACGAGGACAGCTGCTGCGTGGTGATCGCGACCCATGGCGACGAGCCGGGACGGCGTGCCGACGCCCCCCCGGCTCCATGGCGGCGAATTGGTATAAAACATCGGCAGCCCTCCGCAGATCATTCGGAGGGCTGCCCATTCTCATTTTTGACACATAACACCCGCGGCTCAGGCCACACAGGCGCAGATCAATCCGCAGGACCGTTCTGACCCCGCCGGACGGCAAATATGCCCGCGTCGGCGATCAGTATTTGTAAAAACCCACGCCGGCATTGACGCCGGTCTCTCCCCTGTCGATCTTCTCCTTCAGCAGCTTGCCGATCAGGTTCGACACGGAGCCCTCCGTCTTGGCGTCGGGCCGCATCTGGTTGATGTTGTACGCAGTCTCCAGGCCGACGATATCCAGGATCTTGAAGGGGCCTGCCGGCGCGCCGGTGGCCAGCTCCCAGGTCCGATCGATGGTTTCGTGATCGGACACACCTGTGGCCAGCAGCGCCTGCGCCGCGGACAGGAACGGCACAAGCATGGAGTTGAGGATATAGCCCGGCTGCTCCTTGTGGAGCTGCAGCGGGATCATGTTGATCTCATCAGCGAATTTCACGGTCTCCCGATAGATCTCGGGATCGGTGCCCGGGTGGCCCATGACCTCGGCCGTATTGTTTTTCCAGATGGTGTTGGCAAAATGCAGCGCAAGGTATTTCTCCGGTCTGCCGGTATACGGAGCAAACGTGCTGGGCAGCAGGGTGGAGGAGTTGGTCAGCAGCACCGTCTTCTCCGGCAGAAGGTCTTTCATGTCGGTATAAATGGCGATCTTGGCCTGGGGTTCCTCCGCCATGGCCTCGATGACCACGTCTGCATCGGAGAGCGCTTTGGCAAGATCCAATTCGATATGGATATTGTTGGCAAAATTCTCCCTGGCCCGGGCAGCCAGCGCATCGATGCTTTCGGCCGTTGCGGCGCTCCAGTCCCGGATCAGTCCTCTGGGATAGGAGTATTTCCCCATGGGGCTCCCCACCAGGGCCTTGGCCGCCAGAAGATCGTTCAGCATCAGTTCGGAATACCGTTCGATCTTAGGCTTCGTCCGCGCTACCGAGCCCTCCGAGCGAAGCCAGAAGGTGACCTCTTTGCCCACATACGCGCTCATCAGACCGATCTGGGAGCCGAGAACGCCGCCGCCGATGATCGTTACTTTCCTGAGTTCCATTGGTGCGCTCCTTTCGTCAATACGGGTTCGATAACCGTCCTGCCGGGGATCCACCCTTCGGTTGCATCCCGGAGACGGTGTGCTATAATATGTTGCGGTACTTTCGTACCACATTTAATATTATGCGATCCCTGACGTTTAATCAAGAAACCCGGAGCAAAAGGGAACGAATCGCATCAATCGTACCGCATCCGAAGGGGAGACGAACATGGGAGCGAATCCGAAAACAACGGTGTTTTTGAAGGAATGCCTCGCCGACGCGCTGATCAGGCTTTTGGAAACGAAGCCGACGGAAAAGATCACGATCCCGGAAATCGCAGCGCTGGCCGGCGTCGGAAGGACCACGTATTTTCGAAACTTCAGTTCCAAGGAGGATATGCTCTCGTTCAAGCTGATACTGCTGTGGGAACGGTGGGCGGAGGAACACGGGGTCGAAGTAAAAAGGCGCTATTCCGCCGATAACGCGCTGACCTTCTTCCAATTCAACCACAGCATCCGAGCCCTTCTTACGCTCATGTACAGCCGCGATCTTCAATCGGCTCTCTACAAGGCGTTCCATATCTATATGATGCCGTCCGACGGCGCCGACCCGCTGGAATGCTATCAAAGCAGTTTCTATTCCTACGGGCTCTTCGGCCTTCTGGACGCATGGATCGTACGCGGCTTCTGTGAGACGCCGGAGGAGATGGCGGAGATCGGAAAAGCGATCTGATACTGCCGGGGCCTGTTCATACGCCGACCGAAAACAAAGGCGTCCGCCGTCAGTCTGCTGCGGCGGACGCTCTATGCGTTTTTTCTCTTTCCGCGGGGAAGCGGGGACGCTTCGGCGCTCTCAGCTTCGTACCGGGCTCACTCCCCCGTCGAAGCTCCGGAGATGCCGGCCTTGAGCAGGTCCACGGTCGCGATCCGCGGCTCGAAGCAGCAGGAGGGGCGGAGGCAGACGATGCGCACGCCGGAAGCCCGCTGGGGTCCGACCTTCATAAAGGTGGCGATCACGGAGGTGTCGCCCCCGAGACCCAGAGGCCCGATGTTCGCCTCGTTCACCCGCCGGGTGATCTCCTCTTCCATATCGGACTGGACGCCGTATACTCCGTCCGCCTGGGCCTGGAGCATCATGGACGCCGCCTCGAAATGGCTGCGGCCGATCCCCACGGCCAGGGTGCAAGGGGAGCACCCCAGCTGCGCCACGCTCTCCTTCGCCCAGCCGACGATCTCGTCCAGCACCACCTGCGTGTCGTGCCGATGAAACACGCGGTAGGTCTTCGCCCGGATGGCAGGGCCGCCGCCGAACATCAGGATATGCAGCCGGAGCACGTTTTCCTCACAGCGGCGCAGAAGGATCGGCGCGGGCTCCACCCCGGCGCTGTCCGGATCCAGGCCGCCGCTCTGGTCGATGCGGCTGCGGTCGTCCCCCAGGATGCCCATGGGGCGGCCGGGCAGCTTGCGGAGCCCCTGCCGGACCCCTTCCCGGATCTCGTCCAGCATTCTCCCGCTGACGGCGCAGTCCGGCCCGATCTCCAGCAGTAGATGGGGGATGCCGGTATCGTCGCAGAGGGGGCTGCGGTCCCGCTCCGCGGCTTCCGCGTTGTCCAGCACCGTCTGCAGCACCCACCGGGCCTTGTCGTTCCGCTCCGCGTTGATCGCCCTTCTGTAGGCTTCCTTTTTGTCCGCCCGGAAGGTGGAGCCTGCTTCCACGAGGGTATCCCTTACCAGGGCGGCGATATCACTTTTCATAGATGCTCCTCCCGTGGGCCGCGCCGATGATGGCCGGATACCGGTCGACCCTGATGAGGTGCAGCGCCTCCATGCCCAGCTCCGGGAAGGCGATCACCTTCGCCTCGCTGGTTTTGGAGCCCAGCAGCGCCGTGACCGGCGGGATCACCGCATAGACGGCGTTGTATTTCTCCAGGGCTTCGACGGTCTCTCTGTGCAGCTCTCCCTTCCCCAAATGCAGCTTGATCCCGGCAGCGGACAGTGGGCCGATGCTGCTTTCGATCTCCAGCTTATTGGAGCTGGTGGGCCCGACGCCGGCCGGGCTGACCGCCGTGTGGAAGATCACCTGGCCGCGAAGGTCCACTCCCAGCTCGCTCACCGTCCCGTTTTCGATCATCTTCAGCACTTTGGGAAGCACCGCGTCGCGGCCACAGAGGATATAGCCGCTGATCTCCACAGTGTCCCCCACCTGCAGGGCGGCCGCCGCTTCCTCGGAGATCGGCGTAGTCAGTTCGATCATGTCGTTTCTCCTTATATATGACCCTTTTTCTTCCCCGCGCTTCCCGGGACCCACGGCCCGGGGGAGCGCGGGGAGAAATCAACGGGGGCTTCCGGAATCAGTCGTTTACGGCGAAGAGCTTGACGTGGCCGCTCTCGTCCCGGATCACGCCGTAGGCTCTCGCCCGGTTATACACCTTTTTCGCCCAGTTGGTGTGGGGCTTGATCTCATTCATCTTGTTGCCGCCGGAGCCCTTGACGACGCCGCCGCCGGTCCCCAGGATCTGGCAGGCGTCGTCGTACTCCTCCTTGGTCACGGCCATCATCGCATTGACAAACTTCACATGGGTGGGATGGATCACCGTGCGGCCGATGAAGCCGTTGGCCTTGTCCAGGATGACCTCCCGCAGCAGGCCGTCGATCTCATTGTTGACGATGGGCTGGCGGGTGACCAGATAGTCCTCGATGCCGTAGTGGGGCAGTTCCTCGAACATCAGCTCCTTCGGCGCGCGGAAGTATTCCCAGACGGGGCCGGAGACGACGTAGTCGTTGTCCCGGCCGAACATATTGAGGATATCGCTCAGGCATTCCCGGACCGCCATGATATCATACACGGAATAGCCCACGCCCCGGCGTACGCCGAAAACGGAGGAGAAATCGGTCGCGCCCACGCGGACCTGCAGCACCAGATCCTTATACTTGTCCAGGATCCGCTTGATCCCCGTCAGCTCGTACATCCGGCTTTCCTTATAGGCGACCTCCTTGTCCTCGATGATCGGCATCCCATAGATGATCTCGCCGAATTTCTCGTTCAGGTCCTGCAGATAGGCGTAGTACTCGTAGCCGTTCTCCGCGTTGAACTTCGGGAAATTGATGCCGCAGAGGCTCTTGACCTGATGCTTGGTCAGACCCGCTCCGAAGTGCTTGAACTGGGCCAGGCTGCGGATACGCACAAAGATCAGCGGCACCTTATCCGGGTCGAGCGTACCGTTCTCCACGGCGTCGGTCACAGTATCCAGCAGCTTATGGATATTCTCTTCTGCCTCCAGCACCTTCTCCTCAGGGCAGGCATCCTCGCAGCAGAGGACCATGCTGGTCAGGCCGGGCATGGCGTTGGAGAGGATCTTGGGGGCGAAATCCTTGAAGCCGGGCATGTACATGGTCGCGCCCAGGCAGTACTGGAGCAGCTCCCGCTCCGTGTACTTGTTGAAGGATTCAGGCTCCACGATAAACTTGAACTCCGGATTGTAGCGATGGTGCTTCATCTTCTTATCCTTTCTTCCCGGGGCATGCCCCGTAATCGTTATACCGCTCCCCGAGCGGTTCATACGAATCTTCCGTTGAAACCGGACAAGGAATTGCGGGAATGATCTGCGTCAGCCGTGGCGAGGGACGCAGGCGAAGGATGGCGCAAATCAGGCCGCAAGGACTGTCACATTTAATCGGAAGATTCGTATCAGATCGTTTCCTGGGTGAGAGAGCCCTTCGGGCTCCAGACGGCTTCGGGATAGTATTCGTCGATCATCCGCTTCACCAGGGCGCACTGCTTGGCGCGCTTGCGGGCGTCGTCCTCGGTGCTGTCCCAGCTGTGGGTGGCGGCCACGCTGCCGCCGGTCTTCAGATAGATGGGGGCGGCCACGCGGATCATCTCCGGCACCTCGTAGTGGCGGATGAAGCCGCCGGTGGACTTGGGGTTCTCCGTGTGGATATCGATGGGGCAGCTCACGGCCTGGCGCATGGCGGCCAGCATCTGGAGCTGGATGTCACGCACGGGGTTGATGGAATCCGCGCCGATGCTCTCCAGCAGCTTCGCGGCGCAGGGGTTGCCGTGGCCCGCGTGGGCGGAGATCTTGAAATGGCAGTCGGCGGGGATCTCCCCGGCCTTGCGCATTTCATTGAGGATCCACAGACAGCCCTCGTCGTAGACGAGGAAGCCCCTGCAGCCCAGACGGGCGGCCCGCTTCACGTCCTCCACGGCCCGCACGATCTGCTCCTGGCCCCGGAGCCGGTAGCCCATGCGCACGCCCTCCTCGGTGTGGACGGAGGCGGAGGTGTCCGTGGTCGCCCGGGGGCCGATGGCAAGGATGAGATCCGTCTGCCACTGGTGCGCGTATTCCACCATCTGGGCGATCTCCCTGTCCAGCAGCCGCATGATGCCCTGGGTCTGGGTGACCCGGTGCAGGTAGAGGCCGTAGCCGTCCATGGCCTCCAGCAGGGCCTTCATCACCTTCGGCCCCTGGATGCCGGGCACCTCAAAGCGGTACTGCCCGCCGTCGGCGAAACGTTTTTCGGAAGTCGGCAGATCGTAGGCGTCGCCGCCCGGAAGACCCACGGACTTCAGGAATTCCCGTGTTTTTTCCATGCTGTTCATGATGGTTCCCTTTCTCCGGCTGTGCCGGTGCTTGATGTCAGCGACCGTCCCGGCTGCAGCCGTTCAGATCGTCGATGAGCGCGTCGATGGCCGCCCGGTGATCGAAGACGATCGGCGGCAGCTTTCGGGTCAGCCCCTTATGGATACGGCAGTCGATGAAGGCGGCCCTTCCGCAGTCCCGGAGGGTCTCGATCGCCCGGATCAGCTCCTCCTCCGTGGTCACGGGCTTGCGGACCGTCGCGTAGCCGCAAGCCTCGGCAATGGCCGTGAAGTCGATGAGGTGGCCCGCGGAGGGCTGCCCGCCTACGGACTCATGGGCCCCGTTGTTGAGCACCACGTGCAGGAGGTTCGGCGTATCCACCCTGCTCGCCATGGTCATGGCGCCCAGGTGCATCATGGCGGCGCCGTCCCCGTCCAGGGCCACGACCTTCCGCTCCGGCCGTTCCAGGGCGATGCCCAGCGCCACAGAAGAGGCATGCCCCATGGATCCGACGTTCAGGAAATCCCGGGCCTTCGTCTCCCCCCGCTTTTCCCGGAGGAAAAACAGCTCCCGGGTGGCCCGGCCGGTGGTGGCGGCATAGACCGTGTCCGCCGGCATATGGTCCAGGATCACTTCGATCGCCTCTTCCCTGCTCATGGGATAGACGGCATCCACGTTGTTGGGCTTGTCCGGATCGGCCATGACGCCCTTGGGCGCGATAAGACCGTAGGGCCGCCGGGTCTCCCGGCAGAAGGCGACCGCTTGCTCCGCCGTTTTGCGGAAGGCTTCATCGTCGTCCTCCAGCACTGTATAGGGGATGTGCAGGAGCTCCAGCAGCCCCGGGGTGATCTCCCCCTGGCGCCAGTGCTGGGGATGGTTCGGCTCCGTATTCCCTTGCCCGCGCCAGCCGATGAGCAGGAGCATGGGGACGGCGTAAACGTCAATATCGACCAGGCTCGCCAGAGGATTGACGGCGTTGCCCATGCCGCTGTTCTGCATATAGACGAGGGGGATGCTCCCGGAGGCGAAATAGTGCCCCGCCGCGATGCCCACCGCGTTGCCCTCGTTGGCCGCGATGACGTTCCTGTTCCCGCAGTTTATGAGAGCGTAGTTGCAGAAGCCGTTGAGATAAGAGTCCGGCACGCCGGTGAAGAAGGTCACGCCGCAGCGTTCCAGGGTCTCGAAGACTTTTTTCTGGTCCAGCATTTACTTTTTTTCACCTCCGACGCTGCCCTTTCCCTGATAGAGGGTGAAGTATTCCGGGGAATCCCCCCGGCTGATTGCCCAGGCCCGCCGGAAGGCCTCCACAGCCTCCTCCGGCAGCGGCCCGGCCTGGATCGCAGCCATGTTCTGCCGCAGGTGACTGAGCTTGGAAGCGCCGATCAGAATGGCGTCGCCCCGCTCGCCGCTGAGCATGGAATGGAAGGCCAGCCAGCGGTAGGAGGCCTCCACCGTCGTGACGCCGAGCCTGTCCGCAGCCTCGCGGATCACCGCCAGGGCTTCAAAGCTGCTCTTTTTCCAATAGCGGCCCTGATAGTTGGGACGGTGGGTGAAGCGCCCGTCGCCGGGAGCCTCCTCGAAGGAGGCGTATTTCCCCGTCAGCAGGCCGCCGCAGAGGGGGTTGTAGGCATAAAAGCGCATGCCGAAATTGTTCAGGCAGGCGTTCAGCTCCGTTTCGGCTTTTCTGGTCAGGGGATTATAGACTCCCTCGAACACCGTGGGCTTCACCCAGCCGTGCCGATCGCAGATGTGCCAGACGTCGGCCACCATCCACGCCGGGAAGTTGGAAAGGCCCAGCTCCCGGAATTTTCCCCGATCGTGCAGCTCCGCCATGGCCTCCAGCACGGAGATCACCGGCGTCGCCGGATCGGGGAAATGGAGGTAAACGGTGTCCGCGGCGGGAAGCCGCAGCCGCTCCAGGCTTTCGTTCACCTGCTTGTAGGCGGCCTCCCCGTCCAGCCTGCCGCTGATCCGGGGATTGACCTTCGTCGCGATGCGGAAGGGCCTGCCCAGCTCCGGCAGCACCTCGCCCAGCAGGCGCTCGCAGTTCCCCTCGTTGTAAACGTAGGCGGTATCCAGCTCGTCCCAGCCCCCGTCCAGGAAGGCGTTCACAAAGCTGCCCACGTCGGGGGAGAAAACGGACTCCCCAAAGGTCATGGTGCCCAGCACCAGACGTACGTTTTTCATTCGGCTTCCCCCATCACAGCGCTTTCGCCACTTCGTCCACCGCAGCGTTTTTCCTGTTGACCGCCTCGAATACGGCGGCGCTGACGGCCCGGTCCACGCCGGCGTAGTCCATCAGTCCGTCGTAACGGTCCCGGAACTCCCGCTCGTCCAGGGGGTTCTCCGGCTCTCCCTTGGGGAAGTCCACCCGCTCCGTCCGCTCTCCGTCTCTCGTGCGGACGGTGACGACGGCCGCCTGGATATCGGGGAAGGCTGCGCTCAGCTCTGCGTCCGCCGAAACGCGGACCTTTTTCGTCAGCCGGAGGATCTCCTCACCCCGCACCGCATCCTCGGAAAACTCCTGCAGACCGGCCTTTCCGTATATTAGGCCCGCCGCCGTGGCGTAGGGGATGCTCATTTTAGCGCTGTAGCTGCCGGGGATCTCGGTATGGTCGTGGCCGCTGACCGCCAGATCGTAGGTTTTGACGTCGATGCTCTCCACCGCCGCCGGATCCACCTCGCCCCGCATGCGGATGGCCGCTTCCACGGCGGGATGGGTGTAGCGGCAGGAGGCGTAGGGCTTCGTGTAGCTCTTCATAACGGCCCAGGTCCCGTTCAGCAGGACGGACTTCAGCTCCACGTCCTCCCTGCCGGTCATCATTTTGAAGAATCCGCGGCCGCCCAGGGGGTCGGGATGGACCTCGAAGCCTGCTTTGCCCAGCTGGAGGGCGGTCAGGCTCAAAAGCGCCGTTTTCGCCACGTTGTAGGGCTTCAGCTCGCTGCCGTCGTCCAGGACCTTCAGCATCCCCGACGCGGCGGTACAGGCCGCCCCGAAGGCCCGGAACCGTTCTTCTTCGCTGAAGTCCAGCAGATAGGCGGCCGCCAGGGTCGCGCCCAGGGTGCCGCAGGTCCCGGTGGCGTGATAGCCCATGGCCTTGTGGCCCGGTTGAATGGAGACGGCCATGGTGTAGGACGCTTCGTAGCCCGTGACGGCGGCCCGGAGCATTTCCTCCACGCCCAGCCCGTACCGCTGGCACAGGGGGATCAGCAGGCTGAAGATCGGGCTGCCCAGGTGGATGATGCCGGAATTGGTCCCGTCGTCAAAATCCAGGGCGTGGGCGTTCAGCCCGTTGAGGAACACGGCCTCCTTCAGCGCCAGATCCTGTCCGCCGCCGATGACGCGGAAGGCTCCCGCCTCCGGCTGCGCGAAACGCAGATATTTTTCCAGCTTGTCCTTTTGGAATCTCGCGCCCGCGCAGGTGACCGCCAGATAATCCTGCAGGCTCCGGCGGACTCTGGCCATGACCTCCGGAGGGATCGGGCGCTCATGTACCCCGTCGATCGCCTCCAGATACTGTATCGATTTGTTCAAGTGGCTTTCCTCCCGATGTTGGAATCTGCCCTAAGCCTGGGCTCCTTTGCGATCAGGACCGGCGCATAGCGTTCGATCAGTCGGCTTCCGACGTAATCCCTCAGTTCGCGGAACGAAGTCATCCCGCTGTTCTTGAGCAGCATGCCGGACACGAAGAAGAACGCCGGCATATTGAAGCTGTGGATCCAGGACTTGATCGCGTGATTGGCGAAATCCTCGTGGGCCAGGATGACCAGCACGATGGTGATCGCCTTGAAATAATCCAGTATCAGATCCGCTGCGTTACCGTTGCCAAAGGAGAAGCAGCACGTCGGGAATCCGCCGCCCCTCCATACCATTATTTGCTAGTCCCTCCGCTTCGCAAGGGGTATTGCTTTCTTCCATATTGCATCCGTCCGTATCCGCAGCTCCGCGGACCGTAGTCCCGGGCTTCGGCCCGGGCCGAAGCCCGGGCCGACGGCTGACCGGCAGACAGCCGGGCTTATTTTTCGCCCTCGTGGACAGAGTTCTTCTTCCCCGGGGTCAGGGCCTTCTCCCCGGCCAGATACATCGTCACCAGACCGAACAGAATCAGGATCGTAGAAACGTAGATGATGATCGGAACGAAGCTCTTGTAGATCCAGGTGCAGATGTTGGTGGCGGTATCCCCGCCGATGATCAGCGCGACGATATAGCCGAAGAAGGTCAGCCCGCCTGCGAAGAGGACGATCATGATGCCATAGCCGAAGATCAGCTTGAAGATATCGGATATCTTTTTCAGCGTCGTTTTCATCTTCTGTCCCTCCTTACAGACCCAGGATCGGGAGCCAGCCCATCAGGACAACGATTTCCATTATGAACTGGGCGCCCACCCACCAGAGGTTGTTCTTGAACGTCTTTCCGAATTCGGAATTGGCCAGACTCATGCCGGCATACATGCCGAGGCCCAGGGGCGGGGTGATGCCGCACATAACGCCGCAGATGCAGGGCAGCATGGCGGCGGCCAGGACGGGATTCACGCCCTTAGCCACCAGGATCGTGATGAAGACAGGCCCGAAGATGACCACCAGGGAGGAGCCGGGGATCACCATGCCCAGCAGGCAGGTGATGAAGCAGACGAACACCACAAGGCCGAATCTGCCCATGTTCATGCCTTCCATAAAGGTCAGCATTTCGTCCGTCACGCCCAGGTCGGTGAACATGGCGCCGATCATATAGCCGAAGACGCAGACGCCGATGGCCGGAGCGATGGTCTTGATCCCGTCGGCAAACATCCGGGCGATGGCGTTGGGGGTGACCGTCTTCCTGTCCTTGGCGATGATCACGGTATAGATGGAAGCCAGGCCGCCGATGAAGATGAGCAGGCTGCTGGACATATTGGATGCGCCGCTCTTCCCCAGCCGCGCCGTGAAGAACGTGGACTTGAAGAAGTAGTCCAGAATGAAGGGCAGCAGGATGATGACGGGAAGCAGCAGACCCTGCCAGCCCTCCTTGAAGGTCTCCTTCAGGCTCGGCAGATCCTCTTTGGACATGGGAGCGACTTTATAGTATTTGCAGAAGGCAAAGACCATGATGAGGCGCTGGACAATGAACCAGATGGAGCAGCCCCAGAGGACGATCCAGAACTCCGCCTGGCTGATGTACCCTTCCCCGTAGGCGGCCATGCCGGTGAGGGCGCCGAGGGCCGCCGTGATGTTCCCGCTGGGCGGGATCATGTTGCCGAGGTAAGAGGCGTTGGATTCGATGTTGGCGGCGAGCTCCGCCGGGAAGCCGGATTTCTTCATGGCAGGGATCGTGATGGAACCGGTAGCCATTACGTTTCCCGGACCGGAGCCGGACAGAGCGCCCATGAATGCGCTGGCTACGACGGAAACGTAGCCGGCGCCGCCGGTGACCCGGCCCAGCAGGGCGAGGATCACGGCGATCGCGCTGTCGATGACCTTCGTCTTCGTCAGCAGGATGGACATCGCGCAGAATGCCGTCATGGAGTACAGCAGCGAGGTCTTGAGGCCCTTGTCGATGTATTGCCCGACGTGGCCCCAGGTCTTTGTGATCGTCAAGAGGATGATGAAGCTGATGAGGACGGCCTCATAGACCGGTCTCTTCAGCAGCAGGAACCAGATGATGATCACCGCGAGCATGATCGCCAGATAGATCAGTGCAGCTGGAATCAAGGTTGCCTCCTTTTCTCTTTATCTTTCGCCGCCGGGCTTCACCCGGCCGGCAGGTTTACGAAAGGGGTTCTCCTCCGGCTCACCAGGGGATGGAGCGGATCACCTGCTTCAGATCCTCCGCTGCCCGGGACAGGGCCCGGTTCTTCCGCCAGATGAGGGCCACCTCCCGCCTGGGCAGCGGCTGCAGGACCGAATAGAAGCGCACCTCCCCGGGCGTGCAGAAGCGTTCGATGCCGGAGGGCAGCAGGGCCACGCCCACGCCCGCCTTCACCATGGCGATCTGGGCCTCCAGGCTCTTCACCACGGCGGCCGTCCCCAATTCCAGGCCGAAATCCACCCTCAGATTTTCCAGCTGCTTCTGCATGAATTGGGTATCCGTCAGCATCACGAAGCGGAGTCCGTTGAGGCGGGCGGCGTCCACCGCCGGCCAGCGCCGCCCCTCCGCTTTTTCCGCCGGAAGGGGCTCCCATTCCGAGGGTACGGCCAGCACCAGCTCCTCCTCCGCCACCGTTTCCCGGTGGAAGAGTCGGCCGTCCACCGGCAGCAGCGTCAGCGCCAGGTCGTATTCCCCGTGGGCCATGCCCTCCGCCAGCTCCGCCGTGGTCCCTTCCCGCACGATCAGGTGCATGCCGGGATGCAGCCGCTGGAATTCCCGGGCGACGGCCGGCATCATCCCCGCCGCGCGGTAGGGCGCCGCGCCGACGATCAGGGAGCCGGCCTTGTGGTCCGCGATGTCAGACAGGCGCGTCTCCAGCTGATGCTCCAGGTCCAGGATCTTCCGTCCGGTCTCCAGATAGGCTCTGCCCGCATCGGTGATGCGTACGTCCCCGTTCGTGCGGTCGAAGAGCTCCTGGCCGACCTCCTTTTCGATCTTCTTCACATATTGGGAAAGGGAAGGCTGGGTGATGCCCAGCGAGTCGGCTGCCCGGGAAAAGGACCCTTCCCGTGCCAGGACCTGAACGTAGGTCAGCTGTTTCGTATTCATCTGCTGCCTCCCGCGGATCAGCACAGTCCGGCCATGGGGTTGACAAAGCGTCCGCCGCCGCCGATACCGTCGATCCTCTGCTGCAGCGCCGTCAGGACGGCATCCTCTGCCTGCCCCCTGGCGCAGGTCTTCAGCTTCTGTACGATGTCCGCCCGGGCGAGGGGGTTTTCCGGATCCCCCTTCGGCACGAGGACTGTCTCCTCCCAGGTCTCGCCGCCGACGCCGAGGATCTCCACCCGGGTGCCCCGGATACCCCGGCTGCGGTCCTCCATGGCCTCGTCCGGGATCAGGCGGATCCTTTCGATCAGCCCCTTCACCTCCGGAGTCATGCGGGGCGGGTCCATGTCCGCTATGCCGTAGCTGCCGTTGAGCAGGGCGCAGGCCAGCGTATAATAGATCGAGAACTTCGTATCGTCCTGATCCTTGGGATACTTGATGCCCGCCAGCTGGATGGCGTTGGGATAGATGTAGACGTTCACCGCCCGGATCTGCTCCGGCCGCACCCGGCCGTGCAGGGCGACGGCCGCGTCGATCCCGCAGTGGGTGTGGCGGCAGGAGGGATAGAGCTTGAAATAACAGTCGTGAAGGAGCAAATGCCCGCTGCCGCGCAGGCAGGTCTCGTCCACCGCCTCCGTCATGGCGTGGAACCAGCCGTGCGGCCCCTCCAGCGCCTCCTCAGGTCCGCGCACGCCCTCGGCGGCGAGGACTGCGGCAAAAAGGCCGTTCTCCGCAGCCTTGCCGGGATTCAGCGGCTTGATGGCCGGGCGGGAATCTCCGTAGGAGAGGAGCCCGCCGCTCATGGTGGTGGCCAGGGCGATCGCATCCTCCAGCCCCCGGGCGTCCAGCCGGTACAGCCTGGCGCAGGCAGCCGCGCAGGCCAGCGTCCCCGCCGTGCCGGTGGAATGGAAGCCCCGCTGCACCAGTCCCGGCTGAGCCGCGGAGGAGATGCGGATATAGGCCTCGTAGCCCGCAGCCAGCGCCAGGAGGACCTCCTCCCCGCTGCTGCCCAGCTTTTCCGCCAGAGCGAACACCGCCGGGATCAGGTGTACGCCCCCGTGGCCCGCCGCCTTTTTATTCCCGTCGTCCAGCTCCGCGCCGTGTCCGTAGAGAGAGTTCATGAACGCCGCCAGACGGGCGGGGTATTTCTCCCGCCGCAGGAACACGGTGCTTTCCGCCGCGCCGCCCTGGGGCAGCACCGCCCGCTCCACTGCCCGGTTGAACGCCTCGTTCTGACGGAAGCCCGCGTAGGCCGCCGCGAAAAAATCCAGGATGAGCGTATGCAGCTGTTCCTCATCCTTCCCTGTCAGTGTCCTGATATCCGTCAGGTCCGCAGCAAGCGAAGCCGTTATGCCCATTGCTTTCTCCTTTTTCTATAGCTTCTATAGTTATTAGCCTATAGCTTGCATTATAACTGCGGCACGGCCTCAATGCAAGTGCTTTTTGAGGCCGTGCCGCGGATTCCGCTACTCTTTTTTCTTCTTCATGCCGAAGCTCTTGGCGGACAGGCCCTCCTGCTTTCCGACGTACATGGCGATGAGGCCGATGACCACGGAGATGGAGGCCAGGGCGATGACCCAGGGATAATACTGCTTATACAGCCAGGTGGCGATGGCTTCGCCGGTGCCCCCCGCGCCGCCGCCGATGATCAGGGCGATGATGAAGGGGATCAGAGGAAGCACGCCCCCGAAGAAGGCGACGGTCATCGTGATCCCGTAGATCTTTTTCAGCACGCCGTAGATTTTTTCTCTCATATCCTCGCCTCCTTTATGCGATCAGCCCCATCAGGGGCAGCCAGCCCATCATCACGATGACGGAAAGGACGTAGTGCAGACCGATCCACACCATACAGTTGAGCAGGGTGGGCTTCAGCTCGGCTTCCGCGATGCCCATGCCCGTATACACGCAGGCACAGTAGGGCGGGGTGACGCCGTGCATGGCGCCGCAGATGCAGGGCAGCATGCCGCAGGCCAGCATGGGATTCCCGCCGGCGGCGGCGATGATGGTGATGATGATGCCGCCGAAGATCTTGACCTGGGTGGAGCCGGGGATCAGCATGCCCAGGATGGCCGTGAACAGAGGCAGCAGCAGGCAGAGCGCCAGGCGGCTCATGTTCAGGGAGGCGATGTAGTCGCCGATGGCCTGTTCGATGCCCAGGGTGACCAGCACGTTGGAAACGAAGTAGGCGAAGAGCACCAGGGCCGCGGTGGGGACGACCTTCAGGAGCCCGTCGCGGATCTCCCGGTACATCTCCGGCAGCGTCATTTTCTTCTTCGTCTCCCGGTCGGAGAGGGCGATGGCCACGATCACGATCAGAGCGGGGATGAACAGCAGCAGGCTGCTGTTGAGGGAGCTGGAGCCCGCGCCCAGCCGTCCCTTGAACCAGGTCTCGAACTTCGAGGTGAGGATGAAGGGAAGGAAGACGATGATGGGCAGGAAGATTGCCTTCCAGCCGTTGCGGAGGGACTTGCGCAGGCTGGGGATATCCTCCTTGCGCATGGGCTCCACCTTATAGTAGCGGCACATGAAATACAGGGTGAGGATGCGCTGGAGGATGAACCAGACGGCGATGCCCCAGAGAAGGAACCAGTATTGGGAGATGGTATAGGTCTCCGGGTACATCTTGTCCAATATGGAAAACGCCGTTGCGATCATGCCCGCGGGGGGGATCATGTTGCCCATGGTGGAGGAATGGGCCTCCACATTGGCGGCCAGATGGGCCGGGAAACCGGAGCGCTTCATGGCCGGGATGGTGAACACACCGGTGGTGGCCACGTTGCCCGGACCGGAACCGGAGAGGGAACCCATGTACGTGGAGCCGATGATGGCCACGAAGCCGGCGCCGCCCCGGAGACGTCCGAAGATAGCCAGGATGATGGCGATGAAATCGTCGATGACGGTCGTCTTCGCCAGAAGGGACGCGGAGATGATGAATACGATGATGACATACAGGCTGGAATCCTTCATCCCCTTCCAGATGAAGTTCCAGATGTCTGTCCACGACCACGTGATGGCCACCAGCACGATGAATGCGGCAAGCATACATTCGTACAGAGGCCTCTTGAGGATCGTGAAGCCGATGATCGCAACCACGAATACGGCGGCCAGGTACAGGAACTCGATTGGCATACTACTCCTCCTTATATATGTTATTATCTTTTGCCTATGGGATAACGATACTGAAACAGACCGGCGCGTTTCCAGCTTTTTTGCCGGGCCGCCGCCGGCGCTGCGGCCCTTAAGAAACCTTCAGCGTCACGAAATCGCTGGATATGACGCCGTATTCCGTCTCGAATTCGACCTTGAACATCCAGACCCCGGAAGCAAAGGAGCTGACCGTGCAGCCGCGCTTCCGGTCTTCCTCCGTGAGCTCGACGGCGTTTGCCGCCGCCATGTGGCGCCGTTCCGCCTGGTTGTAGGTCAGGGCTTCGCCGTTCTTCGCGGCCTCGGCGACCGCCGTCTTTCCGTCCGGATAGCACCAGGCAAACCAACTGGGGGTCGCATTCCAGGAATCGAACCAGATCCTCACCGTCCCGTGGCCGAGATCCTCCACGGAGATCTGCGCTTCCACCACGATAAAGGAAACGGGTTCGCTTTTCTTCGCCCCGTTGGACAGGCGAACGAAGTATTTCCCGCTGCTCAGGTCCTTCAGTCGAAGGCAGCGGTCCTTCGGGATCGAGAGGACGGAGATCAACTCATCCTCCCGGTAGACCTCGGCGTCGGTATAATCCGCCGCATCCAGCACGTCGATCTCCACCGTTTCCCCCAGCGGCCAGTTCGCCTTGTCGCCGCGCCTGGGGCAGAGGTTGGGATTCAGCAGCAGCTCCGTCCGGATCCCCTTCACGGGATCCAGCCACGCCGGCGCCTCAAAGGTAACGCTGTCAATGTTTTCATACCGGAAGATTCGATAGCCCTGATCGAACCACCGCTCCTGAAAGCCCTTGCGGGAATAGGTCCGCGTTCGGATCCCGGGAGGCGTCGCCTCCGCCTCCGTGATCTGCAGCACCCTTCCCCGTTCGTCCCGGAGGATATCGATGACGATGCAGACGTGGGTCCCCTCCAGCAGCAGGATATCCCCCAGCTTCAGCCCGTCCATGCTCTGATTCTCCAGGGCGCGGATCGAATCCAGACGGCCCAGCTGATTCGTTGTATAAACGCAGGGCAGGTCGAAGCAATAGCTTACGTAAGCCGAGCACACGGTGCCGTAATAGGTTTTGCTTTTTCGCAGAGCTACGGTGCGCGTGTACAGATAGCTCTGCGGATCGTTCATGGCGGTCAGATAGCTTTCCAGAGAAACGGTGTTGGGCACATACAGCGTTTCCTGCCGGGTGGAGGAATAGACGATCCCGGAGACCGTTTTCCCGGCGGGGAAATCCTCCTTCTGATTCGGCAGGACCGCCCGGGTCTCATAGGTGACCGAGGCGCACAGCTCCGCCCGGGCCAGCACGTTGGCGACTCCGGCGTTCTCCGGCAGATCGTGCGTCGTGCCCAGCTTCTTGTCCGCGACGATCACGCAGCCGACCGGCAGCGCGGCCCCCTCGGAGAAATTGCCGCCCTTGACCTTTTTGAACAGGAAGCGGATGTATTTTGCGCCTTCCGCGTCCCTGCCGCTGAACTTTCCGGAGTCCGTGCTGAACTCCGTCGCCTTCAGCAGTTCATAGTTTTCGTTGTAGAACACGGCGAGATACGCGACGCCGCTGTCTTCCTTCCAGCGCACGTACACCGCCCCCAGCGGCCAGTAGCCGGTCTTCATGCGGTTGGCCGACTGGGTCTCGTCGCCCGACAAATCTGTGACGCTGATGCCGCCCACGGACAGATCGTCCACCGCATACCAACCGCGCAGACCGCCTCCCCTTCCGACGAAGGCGGCGGACAGCAGGCAGAACGCCAGTATGCCCAGGACCAGAAGCCCCTTTTTCATCGCCTTCATCGTGCGTACGCCTCCCTTCGGCGACAGTGCATGGCAGCTCCCTTACGCCTTCCCCGTCAGATCCGACGGCTCCAGGAGCTCCGGTGAAACCCGGGAAACGACCATATCCTTTCCTTCCGTATCCAGGATGCGCAGCGCGCCGTAGATCCTCCCGGCCGTTTCCGCCGCGGACCGGCGGTCCGCCGCCAGATAATCGATCTCGGCGACTCGCTGCTTCACGTCTCCGCTGGCCGGAATCGTCCTGCCCGCCGCCGATTTCCTGGCGGCGCAGACGACGCCGGGGAGCTTTTCCACCTCGTCGAAGCCCTCGTAGACGCCGATCGTCCCCGCTCTCACGGCTGCGGTGACCTGAACGGCCACCCTGCCCTTCAGCAGGAAGGCGTCGGACAGTTCTTCCTTCAGCGGCAGTTTTCCCGACAGGGCATATTCGATCACGGCGCGCACCAGATCAACGTCGGTGGCTTCGCGGAAAAGCCGGTCGTACTCCCCGCCGGGGAAGCGGATGCCCGGATCGTAGAACCGGACCGTATCCCCGTCCACGAAGCCCTGGAAAAAGACCGGCCCGTTTCTGAGCCCGAGCTTTTTCAGCATGCCGACGACGCTCCCATGGACCTTTTCGAAATAAAGATCCAGGTATCGGGAGGGAGAAACGGTGCAGATACACTGCCGGTCCAGCCCGTCCTCGACCCTGCCGAGATAGCGGTCGCCGATCCTCACGGGATAAGGCTCGCCGTCCGCCACCAGATAAGTGACGGTAAAGTCCTGCTTTCCTCCCATGTATTTTTCGATGATCGTTTTCCCGTTCCTGGAGATGGCCTTCGCCTTTTTCACCGCTTCGTCCAGCTCCGCGCGGCAGGAGCAGACGGACGCTCCTCTGGAGCCGCTGCTTTCCGCGGGCTTTACCAGGACGGGATACTCTATCTTCTCCGGCTCGTTCTCATCGTATTCCGGGATCACGTCGACGCCGCTTTCCACGCACAGCTGCTTGAACGCCGCCTTATCCGTGAGGCAGCGGTACTGCTCCGACGTTCCGAAGGCGGGGAGCCCCAGCGCTTCGCATACGCGCTGATGGGCGATCTGCGCGAAATCCACACAGTAATTGAGGACTCCGTCGACGGGGTGCTTCCCGCACCAGTCCAGTATTGCCGGCGCGTCCGTCACGCTGAAGGGCAGCGCCTCGTCCGCGCTGAGCTTTGCCGCGCCGTCCGCCTTCAGATCGGTCACGATCGTATAAACACCCATCTCCCGCGCCGTCTCCACGACCTTCAGGCACTGCACCGCTCCGCCGAGGATCAGCAGCCGCTTTCCGCGGAAGTCGTTCTCCATACGGCCATTCCTTTCCGCGCCCATGCGCACTCCGCTCAGATCTCCGTGTAGTCTCCCCGGAAATAGTCCTCAATGACGCCCGCGATGGCGGCGGAGGTCTTTTCTCCGATCAGCAGATCGTTCTTTCCCCGCTCGATCGCCCGGAGGAACGCGACGATCTCGTAGCGGAACCCCTCGCCGTCCAGCTGGTAGAAATACCGCTTGTTTTCCGTCTGATCCTCGAAGCGGACCTCGAAATAGTCCGTCTTCCACCAGGGGGCGGGGACGTAGATGTACCCCTTCGTCCCGGCGATGATCAGCTCGCCCTCCGCCTTGGCCGCTTTGGCTACCTTCACGGAGGCCACGGCCCTGTCATAGACGAAATCGATCTTGGTGAACCCGTCGAATTTCAGGTCCCGATCCAGAAGCCTGGTGACGATCCGCTTCTGTCGGTACTCCGTTCCCAGCAGCTGGAAGACCGGCAGCATGGCGGTGGGGCCCCAGGCGCAGATGCTGTTGCGCTGCTTTGCAAGCTCCGCGCCCTTTTCTCCCGCGCCGCTATGCAGGCTCGTGCATACGGCGTCCACGGAAATGATCTCTCCGATGCGTCCGCTTTTCGCCAGCACCAGCAGGCGGGAATAGGCGGTGGAATAGGCGGTCTTCACCGCGTCCGCCAGGATCAGCTTCTTCTCCCTAGCCAGCGCCAGCAGCTCCAGGCACTGGTCCCGCCGGACGGCGATGGGCGATTCGCAGATCACGTGCTTGCCCAGCAGCAGCGCGTTCTTCACGTCGTCGTAGTGGTCCCGGGCCGGGGTGGCGATATAGACCGCGTCCACGCCCTCCAGCGTCCTGTCGCATTCCTTCAGCTCCATGCCGTTGACGAAGCTGATCTCATGGGCGAATTTGCCTCTCGGACCCGCCGTACCGATGATCCCCATCGACGTCTTGCGCTGCTCCGCCCGGATCTCGGAGCTGGAAACGCCCTCGGTCCTGGGGAGGTAGATCACGCGGCAGTATTCGTTGAGATAATCGAACTTCCCTTCCCAGTCGGACCCGACGGTGAAGATATCGACGCCGTAGCGGCGGATGTCGTCGATCTTCTGGCCCTCGTATTCCTCCACGATGATCTCGTCGGCCAGACCGGTCGCCTCCACGGCGGCGACCCGCTCCATCAGCGTCTGCTGGTTGTTGATCTTTCCCCTGGTCTTGTCATAGTCGTCGGAGGTGATGCCGACGATCAGGTAGTCCCCCAGGGCCTTGGCTCGCTCCAGCAGCCGGATGTGTCCGTAGTGAAGGAGGTCGTAGGTGCCGTATGTGATTACTTTGATCATAAGCCGCTTCCTTTCAGAGAAGCCCTCTGCTCATCATGTCTCTGAACGCGCCGAGCAGCGTGTCGAAGTCCTTTTCCTCCAGCGCGCCGATGTGACCCACCCGGAAGACCGTGTCCTTCAGCTCCCCGCCGTTGGGACAGACCCAGATCCCGTATTCGTCCTTCAGCGTGATGAAAATATCGTTGGCGGAAACTCCCCCGGTGGGGGACAGCGGCGTCACGGCGTTGGGCAGGCTGGCAGAAACGATGCGGAACGGAAGGCTGTACTCCGTAAGCTTTCCGCGGAAATACCGGGCCAGGCCGCCGATGCGGGCGACCTCGGCGTCGACGCCGCCGGAGGCTTCGATCTCCCGCAGCCTGCAGTTGATCTGCCGAAGGGTCCCCACGGCGGGCGTAAAGGGCGTCTGTCCCCGTTCCCCGTTCTTCAGCGCCAGCTTAAGGTCCAGGTACATGGTCTTCGGTTTTTTCCCGTATACCCGTTCCACGGCTTTTTCCGACAGCACGACCAGCGAGATCCCCGGAGGGCAGGCCAGTGCCTTCTGAGAACCCGTGATCATCACCTGGACGTCGAGGGCTTCCATGTCGAAGGGATCGCAGAGGAAGGAGCTGATGGAATCGACCACCAGGAATATGCCGTTGCGCCGGCAGAAATCACTGATGAGCCCGATATCGTAAAGCACGCCCACGGAGGTCTCGTCCAGATTCACGAGGAAGCCGGTGAAGCCCCTGCCGTCATAGGCCGCCAACTGTTCCGCCGTCACCCCCTGTCCGAAGGCGGGCCGGATGACCTCGTGGGGGATCTCATGGATCTCCAGGAGCTCCGCGAACCGATGGCCGAAGCTGCCCCCGTCGACGACCAGGACCTTGTCCTGCGCGTCGAAGACGTTGATCACGGCCGCTTCCATGGAAGCGGTCCCCGAACCGGTCATAAAGCAGACCCGGGCGTTTTCTCCCGCTTTGGCGAACTGTTTTACCAGCCGTTCGTTCTCGAACATGACCTCCGAAAACTCCGGCGTGCGAAAATACGGGACCTGCTCCGCGCCGACGGCGCGGACGGCTTCGCTCGACATGACGGGGCCGACGGTGAAATTCAGCATAGGCGCTCCCCTCAAACCTTTCCGGACGCTTTGCGCATCCTTCCCTCATACCACTCGAACAGACGGCACTGCTTCTCGACCTCCCGGATCCGCTTTTCCACCGGAAGGTACTTTGTCCAGTCGCCGTACTTCATCTTCAGGTATTCCTCATAATCCCCCGGAACAAGAAAATCCCCATGCTTGGTATGATATTTCACGGCGCCCAGATAGCGGGCGGCAGGCGCGACGCTTTTGCCGCACTTCGTGCTCACGGCCGCGGCGCAGGGAGCCTCCCGGAGATCGTAGCGGCTGAACAGGGCGTCGTTGTCCCCGGTCGCCTCTTTCCCGTACCTGGCCAGGTATTTGAGCTTCAGCAGGGAATTGTGGAGCTTCGTCTTCAGCGGGTACGGGTAGTCCGACAGCCTTTCGGCGACGTACATCCTGGCGCGGACCTTCTCCCGGACCTCCCGGCAATAGGCCTCGCGTTCGTTCCGGTCCTCCGGAAGGCCGATCAGGAAAAACACGTCCACGTGGATCACCTGATGCATATACCCCTTCGGGACGATCCTCATGATCGAAGGGCGGTAGCGGCTGTCACGGCCCGGCACATAATAGCGATACCTGCCGTCCAGGTCTTCGTCCAGCGCCCGGCAGAGTCTATCCTTCTCGAAGTACGGCACCGTCAGATCCACGTCGTAGTCCCACGGGATCTGACCCCCGTCCCGGACGATCCCCAGCAGAGAGCCGGAGGAAAGGGCGTAGAGGATACCATGCTTATCGCATACTCTGACGAACTCCTTCAGCATATCGAAGGCCATCTTCTGATAGCCGCAGAAATATGCGTAGCGTTCCGCAAAGTCCTTCGGGCAGCCCTCGTACGCTTGCGCTTCCTCCAAGAATTCCCGATTCGTCATTGTGCAGCTTCACTCCATATCCGAGAAAAGCATCAGGCCGCTTTCCTTCTCTTTTTTCTTCGAATGACGCGTAGGAGGATCCCCTTCACGCCGATCATGTCCCGGCGGTAGAACACCAGCGAGGACAGCAGGGTGACGATACCGCTGAATACGGTGACCATGAACGCGAACAGCACCCATTTGAACCAGCTGTCGCACAGGAAGCCGGAAAACACCAGTCTCGACGCGAAATAGACGACGGCCGAGTTCGCGCAGGCCCAGACGATCCTCAGGATGAATACCAGCTTTCCCCTCTTAACCAGGTGTTTGTCCGCATACAGCGCATACTGGCAGGTACGGAATACGTTGGCGCAGAGGGTCCCCACGGCTACGCCCACGATGCCGATGAACTGGACGAGCAGAACGGAGAGCACCAGATTCATGCCCGCTTCGACGTACGCGCCCCGCTTCGTCTGCTTGTAATGGCCGACGCCCTGGATCAGGGTGAGGTAGGGGGCCCGGAAGCAGTAGAACGCCTGGGCGATCGTGATGACCGCGGCGTAGGCGGGAAGGATGTACTCAACGTCGTGCACGCCCTTGGTATACAGGGAGATGAACGGCAGGATCATGACCAGCGTGGTGGAGAAGACCACCGAGACGAACGACGACACGATGTATTCATAGTAGCCGAGATTGAGCTTTATCTTGTCGAGCTCTCCCTTCGCCCACATGTTCCCGAACACGGCCTCGGTCCCGCTGGTGAACACCATCTGCGTCTTTTTCAGGGCGCTCATCACCAGGTTGTAGACCGTGTAGACGGAAACGATCTTCACATCGGTAAAGATCGTCAGCACCACCATGTCGGTATGGTCATGCACGATGTTCGCGATGGAATGCGCCATGACGTCCCTGCGCATGGAGAGCGCCGATTTGTCGGGCTTACAGTGCCGGTCGAGCTTGTACTTCCGCTTGACGTACGTGCTCAGCAGGATGGGGTTGAGCAGCAGCACCAGGGCTGCGGACACGCGCACGACCTGTATGCTGCATCCGGCGCGGATCAGAATGACGTTGACCAGCGTATTCAGAAGATTGGAGGCTATGGAGAAGATGTTGGTGATATACACGCTCTGATCCGCCGTGAGGAACGCCCGGTAGGCGGTGCCGAAGAAATAGCGCCCGAAGGAGCTCAGGCTGGCGGCAAAGATCAGCGGCGCCACCTCCATCCACCCATAGCCCGTATCCACGAAGATGGGATAGAAGACCATCAGCGCCGCCACGTATGCGGTGAGGACGAGGCCCACCTTGCGCATGTGAAGCTCCGTCGCCTTCACGATGCCGCTCGTTTTCTGCAGATCGTGGCTTGCGAGGGACTTGTAGAGCGCGACGCGCGTCGTCCCCGCGATGCCTACGTTCAGGATGGAGATCGCGCTGAGAAACTGCTTGGCTGAGGACGTGATGCCGTTATACGCCGACCCGTAATTCCGCAGGATGAGCCGCGGCAGGATGAGGCCGCAGACGAGCATGACGATCTCCGACAGGGCGGCGGTCGCCGTATTCAGCGCTGCCTTTTGCGTTCGTGTTTTTGCCATATTTCCCCCTGCTTACCGGATAAGAAGCCGCCGGGATCGCGGTCAGTGATTTCTTTTCGGCAATTGCAGCCACTCGCCGAACGTCAGATCCCATTTTTCCGGATCAAAGGGCGTCGATCCGTCGAAATGGAAGAACGTCATTTCTCCGAAGTATGCCTTTCCGTTGACTTCGTAAAAATCGACGCGTACGTGGGGAATACCGACCGACAGCTTTTCGGCCAGTTCCTTCATCAGCTCAAAATTCGCAGGCTTTTCGGGGATGGTCTTTGCATTCGGATGCCCCTGCCTCACGTCAAAATGATGGTATTCCGCGTCGAAGAAATCGAAGGTCGTGGGGCTGCTGCTCTGGCGGTCTGTCGCAACGAACATCGCCTTTACGATACCGTCGAAGCAGAAGAACTTATAATCGCGGAGTTCTTTTGTCCGTTCATCTTCCATATAGGCCTCGGCGATGATGCGCGGGGTGATCTCATTGTACTGCCACTCTCTGCCTACGTAGTAATAATTTCTCTTGAGCGATTTCTCGATCTTGGTCCGGGCCTTTTCCATATCAAAAGAGGCTTTATCCCTGCAGATCGAAAGGCCCCCGGAATCATGCGTGCATTTCAGTACAAACTGATCCGGCAGGGCCGCAAAGTCGATATCCTCAAAGCGATCCCAGACGCCGTAGAGAGGAATGACGTACTCCTCTCCGATCTTTTCCTTCACGTAGTCCTTGACTCTGTATTTATCCGCCAGAACGGGAAACAGGGGATTTCTGTAGTACAGCTTCAGCCAGTTCAGCTTTTCGTTGTAGGTCTTCGGATCCTCCAGATTCAGTTGCTTCCCCATTTTCGCATAGTATTTCCTGCGGAGAAACTCCTCATCGGACATATCCGTATACTTCCCTTTTACCGAGTTCACCAAAAACCGATATCTGGGGTCCTTGATGTATTTCAAGACATGGCTTATCGAGACCGGCATGGCTTTGTCCCTTCCCTTCGAATCAAAACGATTTTCGTCTGCCGCCAGGTTTCGCGGAATCGCGGGCCTGCCTAATCGGCCGCGTACAGCGGCTTCATTTCCGTGATCAGATCATGGCGCAGGATATCCTTCCCCTCGGCGTCGATGATCCTGATCCTTTCCGCCGCCTTTCTCTGCTTCTCCTGAAGCTCCTCGAAGCTGTCGGCAACGATGGTGATGCTCGCGACCCGGTCGCTGCTCGTATTCACGGTCTTTATTTCGGCGCCCCGCCACTTGAACTGCCAGTATTCGAAGAGCACGCCTTCGTTTTTCAGCTCTTCAAAGCCCTCCAGGTGATCGATGACGCCGGGGGAGCAGTACAGGAACACGTTGATGATGTGCTCGCCGCTGAAACGGAATTCGCCGACGTCGACCTTCTCCCCCAGGGTCAGATCCACCACGGCCCGGATCGGATCGAAGCCGGTCGCGCGCTTCAGGAGCAGATACTTCGCGCCGCCGCCCGTGCGTGCGGAAAACTCGAGCACGGATTCCCGATGGTCGTCGGTGAGCAGCTGGATCAGCATCGGCGTGTTTTTCAGAGAGAAGGCGTCCGCCAGCTTCTGTCCGATGACTTTGATCCGTTCGATCGTTTCCGGCCGGATCTCCGCGGGGTAACGCGTGCGGAAGGCAAGGAAGCGATCCTTATAATCGATTTTTTCGGTGTTGGATACGCACAGGAGCTTCGCCTTTCCGTCGACGATCTCAAAATCGATCGTCAGCTCCGCGCCCTCCACAAATTCCTCCACGATGACGACGCCGGACCGGCTGATCTCCGCGGCCTCCCGGAAATACTTTTTCAGCTCCTCGTGATCCGTCGCCTTCCGGACGCCTTTGGAGCTGTACGCGTCCACGGGCTTCACCACCAGAGGGAAGGACATGTCCGCAACGGCCTCCATATCCAGCTCAGACATGAACGCGTGTTTAGAGGAGGGGATCCCGTATTCCCGGAAGATGTCCTTCATATGCCCCTTGTCAGAGACCTTGCACGCGGTGTCGTAATCGATATAGCAGGGCAGACCGAGCTCCTCGGAGACCCTGGCGACGGTCAGCAGCACCTGGTCGGCGCATACCGCGAAGAGCACGTCCACCTTTTCATCCTGCGCGACGGCCTTGACCGCCTCGATATCCAGGATGTTCACCTTGACGAACCGATCCGCGTAGGGTCTTGCGACCGCGTTGACGTTGTTGTCGGCGAGGATCGTATAGAAGCCTCTCTCCTTCAGCTGCTGCAGCAGGACGATCTGCGGACAGCTCCCGGCTATCACCATTGCCTTCATTCGTTTATCTCCTTTATTCCCGACGCCGCATCAGGATCCTGACTGTGCGGACGACAGAGCGCTTCTATTCTCCGGATCGAAACGGAGCGCCGCCGATCCGGCTTTCAGCTTTCGCGCTTCGATCCAGAACAGGAGCAGAAAAATATACGTTTCTTTATTGTAGAAAAACACGGCGCCGTAATCCATGACCAGCCGCACCAGCAGAATGATCATGCAGATATCAAAGTCTCGGTCCCTTCCGCTTTTTCTCTTCTTCCAGAAAATGCTCAGGATATACAGGTACATACTGTAATACAGCAGCGTACCGACGATCCCCAGGGTCGCCAGCAGCTCCACGTAGTTGTTGTGCAGATAGTGATCGTGTCCCCAATACGCGCTGGTATACAGGTTGGCGTTCCCCAGCCCGATCCCGAGGATCGGGTGCCTGGCAAACAGCTGCAGTCCCAGCTTGACATACTGCACGCGGAGCCACCCGTCTGTGCTGCGGGTCCCGCCGCCGGCCAGAACGATGAGCATGGACTTCAGTCGGCCGGAGATCTTGCTCAGCGCGGGCAGCTTCAGCACGAAGTAGATGACCACGGCCAGCAGGATCGCGCCCAGCAGCACCTTCAGAAGAGAATTCAGCGCCTTCCGGTTATTGAAGTTCTTCATGACGAAAAGGGCGAAGACACCGGCGATCAGGATCAGGACTGCCTTTCTGCTGCCGGTGGCAATCAGAATGACGAGCATGGGCAGCATCAGAAGGTACTGGATGCGGAACCGCCGTTCATAAGAAATAAAGTAGAAGTTGATCAGCATCGCATAGGAGACGCACATGCCCAAGGTATTCGCGTTCAGCACTGCGCCCAGCCGCTGCTCGTTGCGCATCAGCGTCAGGATCCCGCGAAGTCCGTATCTGAACAGGATGTACAGACCGACCGTATACCCGCCGTACATGATGACCTTCAGCACGGTCTCGATGCTCAGCTCGTCATATTTGCAGACGACGATCACCGCCATCGCCGCGACGATGAACACCAGCGCATTGGATTTGTTGATCGTCAGGCGCGGGCTCTCCGCCCATAGCCTGGACAGGCAGGCATAGGCGGCGAATACGACGATGTACGCCAGCAGGTTCATGTCACTTTTGCTCAGCGAAAGGAATCTTTTTCTGAGCTTCGTCATGATCATGAGCAGAAGAGACGCCACGATCACGAGGTTGCCCCAGCGGAAGGATTCCGACAGATACGCAAAAACAAAATACAGATACAGACCCGCGTTGAAGAGCGTATGATCGTTGATCCTGGATTTCAGATTCAAAACGCAATCTCCTCTATGCAGCGGATCCCCTTCAGGGCGCCGGAATCCGAAAACTCGACCGTTCCCTCATACATGAAGGATACGTTTTTCTCATTCTCGAGGAAGTCGATCATCTTCCTGTAATGCAGCCCGTTGGAGGAAAATCCGGAATCCGACGCCGCTCTCTTCCGGAACTCAAGAAGATCCTTGTCGATAAACTTGTAGTGCAGGATCCCCAGGCAGCAGGGCACGCCGTTGTTCAGCTCATGGGGGAAGAGAAAATGCGCGCTGATGCTGACGGTCCCTTTCTCAAAATAACACAGCGGGTATTTGGAGAGAGGAACGGTGATCCCCATCAGGCGATACCTGGGGCCGCCGAAAAACTGCCCGATCGTATGCGTCCCCGCCCTGACGTCCTGTTCGAAATAGCTGTCGCTGTCGATGAAGCGATAGTCGCTCCGGATGTCGTCCGAGGAGGAAAACAGCTCGTCCCGGGGATAGGTATCCAGCGTCAGAGCCTTCAGGCGCACGGCGCCCTTTTTCTCAGCATAGCTGACCAGCTCCCGGATCCCGTGCTCCTCCATCCCCCGATAGACCACCAGCTCGTCGGAATCCGTGACGATATACCAGCGGTCCAGGCCGTAGTAGCTCACCAGGCGGTTGATCCAGCCTTCCTTCACGGCGGTGCGGTAATGCTCGAAGCAGCGGTACAGATCGACATCCGGCTGCTCCAGGAGCCACTCAAAGGTGCCGTCGTCGGAGCCGTTGTCCATGAAGGCGAATTTTTCCACGCCCAGCACCCGATAGTGTTCCACGAGCATCCGGATCCGCTTCAGATCGTTTTTGACGCAGAGGACGACGATGGGGCTCCGGCGCTCCGGCGCCTCCGTTTTCCGCACGATCTCAAATTCCGAACACGCGAAGGCCTTTATGATGTGGTGCATCCGGTAATTGTATGCCGCACGGCTGTACTCCCGGAGCATTTTCAGCATCGCGTCCTGCCATACGAGAAGATCCTCCCGGGACAGGTGCTTCAGCTGCCCGCCCTTCCAGGCACGATTCAGCAGGATGGGAATATAGATCCTGTACATAAGATAGTAGCACAGGAAGAGGACCTTCCGGATCGCCTTTACCATAAACACTACCCCCGCTCCGCAGACGGCGTCCGCCCGCTCACTGCATGCCGATCAGCTTTTTCCGGTCGACCTTGCCGTTGTAGGTCCTGGGGATCTCCGGCAGACACTCGATGAACCTAGGCAGCTTATAGGGCTCCAGCTTCTGATCCAGGAACGCCGTGATCTCCTTCGCGTCGAACGGGCAGCCTTCCTTCATCACCACGAACATTTTGAGGCAGCGGCCCAGCGCCTTGTCGTCATAGGGGATGCAGGCGCAGTCCGCCAGCTTCTCGAAGCGCAGCGCCGCGTCCTCCACCTCGGTGGGCGCGACCTTGAAGCCCCGCACGTTGATCACGTCGTCGCCGCGGCCGGCAAAATGGAGGCCGCCCTGCTCGTCGAAAAACATCAGGTCCTTGCTGTAGATGAAGCCGTCCTTCAGCACGGAGGCCGTCAGCTCCGGCTCCTTGTAGTAGCCCAGCATGTTCATTCCGCTTCTGGAACGGATATAGCCCTCCCGGTTCGGCTCGGTGATCTCGCGGCCGTCGGCGTCCTGAAGGACGACCTCCACGCAGTCGTAGGGCCGGCCCAGACAGTTGGGGGACATCCCCGGCGCGTTGTAGCGGCAGTTGCAGATGCTGCCCGTCTCGCTGCTGCCGTAGCCCTGATGGAGGCGCGTATCCGGCAGGAGGGACATCAGCGTCTCGATGTCCGCCGTAGGGAAGGGCGCAGAGGCCGTATAGATGAATTCCAGCTTCCCGTTCAGCTCTGCCAGCTGCTTTTTGGCCAGGGTCAGCAGCAGCTTGACGGAGGCCGGCGGCAGGTAGGTATGGGTCACGCCCTGCTCGTGGATCGCCCGAAAAAACGCCCGCAGGTTCTGGATGCCGTCCATCAGGACGGCGGTACAGCCCACAGCCATGCACTGGTGGATCCGATGCAGACCGCCCACGTGATTCAGCGGCGTGGTGACCAGCATCACAGACTCCTTCCGCAGCCCGAAGGAGGGGTTGATGGCGCTCAGATAGACCTCCAGACAGCGGGAGGAAAGCATGACGCCCTTGGACTTTCCCGTGGTCCCCGTGGTGAAGATGATCTCCGAGCACTCGTCCGAGACGGGCGTCGGCTCCCAGTCCGGCTCCGGCTGCCCGCCGGACGCCGCCTCGCCGTGCCGCAGCCAGGGGGTATCGCAGGCGGGCTGCTCCGGCGCCAGGATCAGATCCGCGTCCACCGCAGCGGCGATCTCAGCCAGCCGCTGGGGGGGAATGCGGTTCTCCGCGGGGATGTGCACGGCGCCGAGGCCGAGCACCGCATATTCGCAGACGACGTAATCCAGGGTGGGACAGGCAACCGTCAGAACATGGCTGCCCTTCCGGACGCCCTGCTCCCGGAAAAACGCAGCTGCCGCGCCGATCCGCCGGAACAGCTCCCCGTAGCTCAGCTTTTCCTCTCCGACGATCAGTGCGGTCTTCTCAGGCGTCTCCTCTGCGTATTTTTTAATCAGGCCCGTGATCGCCGGGCGTATCTCATCCATGCTTCTTCTCCTTCTTCCCTCTCCCGCGGCCGCGCGGGCGCCCGGGCTCAGCCCTTTGCCCCTTCGTGCCGCCGGTCGAAGCGTTCCCATTCCGCCCGGGCGATCTCCTCGGGCAGCTCCTGATTCCGGAATTTCACCGTCTGCCCCTTGCTCATCCTCCGCAGCGCGACGAACATATCGAAGCGGCCCGTGGGCTTCGCCGGGATGCCGGAGGCGATGGAATTTTCCGGAATATCCGAGGTCACCACGCTGCCTGCGGAGATGATGCAGTTGCGGTTGATGCGCACGTTGGGCATGACGGTCACGTTCATGGAGATATAGACGTTGTCCATCAGCTCGATGCAGCCCAGCTTTTCCCGGTGACCGAAGTCCATATCGGGATGGCAGGTCTGCAGGAAGCTGTTGAGCATATCGTGGGGGATCAGGTGCGCGGTTTTGTGGACGACGACGTTGTCGTGCAGCCGGATCAGCTTTGCATAGGGAGGCAGCAGCCAGGGGCCCCATTTGCAGTTCTCCCCGATGGCGCCCAGCAGCGCATGCTTTTTCAGATACGCCGCCTTCTTCCGCGCCGTCCGGCACAGCAGAAGCCGAACGCTGTGGTACAGCCTTTCCGCTCTCATGCTGCTGCTCCCGTCAACCCGCCAGACGGTCGATCATGGCGGCCATGGCGGCCACCGAATTGAAATTCTCCGGCACGATCTCGTCGATGTCGATCTCCACGCCGAAGGTCTCGCTCATGGTGGTGATCAGCGTCATCAGCTCAAAGGAGTCGATATAGCCGCCCTCGACGATATCCGTCACGTTCTCCAGGCTCTTGGTGGGCTTGACCTCCTTCAGGATATCCAGGATCTTTTCCCGTGTAGACACGTTGTTTCCTCCTCGTATCGTCATTTCGGCTCCGCTGGCCGGTTTGCCCGCTGCGGAGCCGGTTCCGCATATTCGCCTTTTTTCTTCTCCGCTTCCCTACCGTTCCGCCGCGTCTGTCTCCTTCGGAGAAGTGGCCGCCGCGCTTTCCTGAGGCTGATAGAACTTGGAGAACCTGTCCACCCCGCGGTATTCCGTCATGACGTCCGTTCCCTTGTGGGAAAACACGGTGGCAAAGGTCAGGAACAGGATCTGTAGATCCTTCAGAACGGTGAAATCCCTTATGTACTCCAGATCGTATCGGATCCGCTCCGGCCACCGGATGTTGTTTCTTCCCCGCACCTGAGCCCAGCCGGTGATGCCGGGCCGCATGAGGAAGCGTCCGTTCTCCTCCTCGGTGCAGCGCTCGGCCTGATAGTCCAGCATGGGCCGCGGGCCGATGAGGCTCATGGTTCCGTTGAGCATATTGAACAGCTGCGGCAGTTCATCCAGGCTGGTCTTCCGCAGGATGCGTCCGATGGGCGTGATCCTGTCCTCCGACATGATCTCGTTGCCGTCCTTGTCGAACTGTTCCACGATCATCGTCCGGAATTTGTACATGACGAAGGGCTTTTTGTCCTTCCCGATCCGCGTCTGCGTGAAGACGGCGGGACCCTTCGAGCAGATCTTGATGGCGATAAAGACGATCTCAAAAACCGGGATCACGAAGAGGACTACGATGCCGATCAGGCTGATCACAATGTCCGCTGCCCGCTTGATCCCCAGATTCAGCTTTCTGGACATGTCATATACCCACCTTTGACCCAAAACACCGGTGAATGATATCGATCACCCTGTCCTGCTGCTCCGGGGTCATCTTATTGTCGCTGGGAAGACACAGACCGCGCCGGAAGATATCCGCGCCCACGTCGATACCGCCGCCGGCGATATAGGCGTTCGTGCGCCCGCGGCCGTTCCCCTCCGCCGTCACGAACGCGTTTGTCCTGTAGATCGGCTGCATATGCATCGGCTTCCATATGGGACGGCCCTCGGCGTTGAAGGCGGCCAGGGCCTCCAGGATCTCCGTGGGGCAGCTCTTCCCTGCCTCGTGGAGATACAGGGCGTCGCTTTCGCCCCTGACCTGGGGACACATGGCTTCCTCGTCCACGATCAGGCAGCTCAGCCAGAAGTTCGGTACGGATTTCTCCTCGTCCCAGGGATTCATTTTCACGGGAAGATCGGCCAGTCCGGCCCGGTAGCGCTCGTAGACGGCCCGCTTCCCGGCGATGTGCTCCTCCAGGTGGGGGATCTGCCCCCTGACGACGCCGGCCACGATATTGCTCATGCGGTAGTTGTAGCCGATCTCCTCATGCTGATACCAAGGAGCGGCCTCCCGGGACTGGGTGCTCCATTTTCTCACCTTGTCCGCATCCTCGGAAGAATCGGACAGGAACATGCCGCCGGCAGAGCCGGTGATGATCTTGTTTCCGTTGAAGGAGATGCAGTTGTAATCCCCCAGGGCGCCGGTCTCGACCCAGCGTCCGCCCAAGAGATACTTCGCGCCGAGGCTCTCCGCCGCGTCCTCGACGATGAGGGCGCCGTGCCTGCCGCACACGGCCTTCAGCTCCTCCATCCGCCCGGGGGTCCCGTAGAGGTGGGCGATGACAACGAGGCGCACCTCGGGATAGATCTCAAAGGCCTTTTCCAGGGCCGCGGGATCCATGTTCCAGGTGCCGCGCTCCGTGTCGATGAACACCGCCTCCCCGTCCTCGTAGGCGACGGGGTTGATGGACGCGTCGAAGGTCATGTCCGAGCAGAAGACCTTTCTGCCCGCCAGCGTCCCGGCGTTGGGCCGGGCCTGACCGTAGAGCTTTTCTCCCGCCAGCTTCGTGGCGAGGTGGAGGGCGGCGGTGCCTGCGGAGAGGGCGACGGCATGCTTCACGCCTACGTAAGCCGCGATCTGCTTTTCGATCTCATTGATGTTCTCGCCCACGGTGCTGACCCAGTTCGTCCGGATCGCCTCGTCCACCCAGTGCTGCTCCTCCCCGTGCATCGTGGGGGAGGAAAGCCAGAGCTTGTCCCTGAACGGCTCTATTCCCGCAAAGCGGGGATCGGATGCAAAATCGTTCACAGCTACTTCTCCTTTATCCGGCCTCTCCGGGCCGCAGGCTGCCGGTCTGCGGAGCCCTGCCCCGCACGGATCAAAAGCAGGTCAGTTATCCTCTTCCATTACGGAGCCCGCAAACACCGGCGTCTTTCCCTCCGGCGCCTTATTTGCCGGATGATAGGTCGTTACCATACGCTCCACGATGGAGTGGATGCCCGGTGAATTGGAGTATGCCGCATTCATCAGCACATTCAGGTCCGAGAAGAACTGTTCGACCTCAAAGGGGATGGGGCAGCCGATGCTGATCATCTCGTTCTCGGTCTTTTTCAGGCCCTCCTCGGCCATCAGCCGTTCTTCATACAGCTTTTCACCCGGGCGAAGGCCGGTATATTCGATCTTGATGTCCACGTCCGGAACGAAGCCGGATTTTTTGATCAGGTTCCGCGCCAGGGTGTCGATCTTTACGGGACTGCCCATGTCCAGCACGAAGATCTCGCCGCCGTGGGCATAGGTACCCGCCAGCAGCACCAGGCTGACGGCCTCCGGGATGGTCATGAAATAGCGGATGATATCGGGGTGGGTCACCGTGACCGGACCGCCCTTCTCGATCTGCTTCTTGAAGATCGGAATGACGGAGCCGTTGCTCCCCAGCACGTTCCCGAAGCGCACTGCGACGAACTCGGTCTTCACGTTCCGAAGCATCGCGGAGACCTGACCTGCCGCGGCCTCATCCATCTCATGGGTGAAGAGCGGCGGGATCTCGGTGGCCCGGCCCGCCTTGATCTTGGAATCGAAGCTCTGGACGATCATCTCGCAGAGCCGCTTGCTGGCGCCCATGATATTGGTCGGGTTCACCGCCTTGTCCGTGGAGATGAGCACGAAGCGCTCGCAGCCGTGGACCATGGCGGCGTACGCCGTCTTGTACGTACCGATGGAGTTGTTTTTGATCGCCTCGCAGGGGCTGTCCTCCATCAGTGGAACGTGCTTATGCGCCGCGGCATGGTAGACGATCTCCGGCCGGTATTCGGCGAAGACCTCCATCATGCGGCGGCTGTCCCGCACGGAACCGATCAGAACGGCCAGATTCAGGTCCGGGTGCTTGTCCCGCAGCTCCAGCTGTATCTCGTAGGCGTTGTTTTCATAAACGTCGAAGATGATCAGCTGCTTCGGCCCGTGCTCCGCGATCTGCCTGCAGAGCTCGCTGCCGATGGAACCGCCGCCTCCGGTGACCAGCACGGTCTTCCCGTGGATGAAGGCGAAGACCTCGCTGAGATCCGGGGAGATGGGATCCCGCCCCAGAAGATCCTCGATGGCGACCTCCCGCATCATACTCACGGAGACCTGCCCCGTCATCAGCTGATACATCCCGGGAAGCTGGAGGAGCTCGCAGCTGCTTTCGCTGCAGATGTTCAGGATGTCCCGCTTGTCCTCTGCGGAGGCGCTGGGGATCGCCAGGTAGATACGACTGACTTTGTATTTCTCCACGCACGCCAGTATCTCGTCCCGGCCGCCCACCACGGGCACGCCCTCGATGTACTTATTCCATTTATTGGGGTCGTCGTCGATGACGCAGACGACCTTGTCGTTGGCCTGGTTGTCCGCGCGGATATCCCGCAGGATCATCTGGCCCGCGGACCCGGCGCCGATGAGCATGACCCGTGCCGCCGTTTCGTTGTTCTGCCGGTGCAGGGCCCGGAGGAACAGCAGGAAGCGGTAGGAGAAGCGGGCGGCGGTCACGAACAGGAGCTGCAGCAGCAAACCGCCGATGTAGTAGGTCATCGGCATCCTTCTGAACAGAACGGTGATCAGCACGATATGCGCGACGGAGGTGAGCACGGAGGCGAGCAGGATCCTGCTGAGCTCCGTATAGCTGGCAAAGCGCCATATGCTGTTGTACATCCGAAACAGCCAGAACACCGCCAGGCAGCACAGCGCGTAAACCGTGATGAACCTGCTGTAGGGGACCAGAAACGTGTCCGGAATGCTCTTGAAAACGCAGTCGAACCTGATCCACAGGATGGCAAAATATGCGATGTGGATCGCCGTGAAGTCATAGACGGCCAGCAGCACCGCAGGGAGCGGCCACCGTCTCTGTTTCGTTTTATCTGCGGCCCTGCCGACCGGAAGGGCGCTTTTGCCGTTCTTATCTTTCATCCGTCAGTTCCTTCGCCAGTATCCCGTTTCCGGTGCGCACGAGGCGGCATCCGGCTCCCGTCTGCCCGGAAAGGCGTTTTTCCGCGCGATAAGCCTCTCCGGCAGCGGCTCCGAAGGGAACACGGCGCATTCCTCCGATTATTGTTTTATTATATCGCCAAGTCACGGAGTTTTCAAGAACAACGGTTATTTTTCTGACAGTATTTGCCGCATTTTACTTCCAATAAAGGAAATATCTGCGCTCAGGCCTCGAGAGCAGCTCCGTCGTCGACGGGTCCGTTTTCACATTCTTCGAGATTTCTTCCGATTTCTTTGAAATTGTTGTTTCCTCTTTTCCTCTTTTGCGCTATAATATTAAATTGAAAATGTGTAACTGATTTCCGAAACCGGGCTGCGGCCGAACAGGGGCTGGGCTCCCTGCGGGAGCTCTCCGCCTGCGGAAGAGAAGATCATACAGAAACATAAGGAGACGGAACCATGCTGACGATCGATATGCTGCGGAGCTTCGGCGCCAACGTTGAGGAGGGGCTGGGCAGATGCATGAACAACGAGGCTTTCTATCTGCGTCTGGTGGGCAAGGTGCTGGACGACGCCAGCTTCGGCAAGCTGGAGACCGCCCTGGCCGCCGGCGACCTGACCGCCGCCTTTGAAGCGGCCCACGCCCTGAAGGGCGTGCTGGGCAACCTGTCCCTGACGCCCATTTTCGAACCCGCCTCCCGGCTCACGGAGCTGCTGCGCAGCCACACGGAGGGGGATTACGACGCGCTCCTCCGCAGCATCCAGGAGGAGCGGAGCAAGCTGGCCGCGCTTGCGGAATAAGGGGGCCTCCGGCCAAAGATCAGACAAGGAGACGAGAAGCGATGCTGAAAAGCCACGAGAAATTCCACTCCGTCAACGGGAAACGGTTGATCCTCATCGCGGACGATGAGATGATCAACCGGGAGCTGCTGAGCGCCATCCTGGAAAACGACTATGAGCTGATCTACGCGGCGAACGGACAGGAGGCCCTGGATCTCATCCGGAAGCACCGGAACCTTCTCTCCCTGGTGCTGCTGGACCTGATGATGCCCGTGATGAACGGTCTGGAGCTTCTGAAGCAGGTGAAGAAGGATCCCGAGCTGCAGCGCATCCCCATCATCGTCCTGACCTCGGACCAGCAGGCGGAGGTGGAGAGCCTCACCATGGGCGCCATCGACTTCATCCCGAAGCCCTATCCCCAGGCCGGGGTCATCCAGGCCCGGGTGCTGCGCACCATCGAGCTCTCCGAGGACAGGGACATCATCCAGTCCACCGAGCGGGACGCGCTGACGGGCCTGTACAACCGGGAATACTTCTATCGCTACGCCGAACAGTACGACCAGCACCACGGCGACACGCCCATGGACGCCATGGTGGTGGACGTGAACCACTTCCACATGATCAACGAACGTTTCGGCACCAATTACGGCGACAGCGTGCTGCGGCGCATCGGCGAGAAGGTGCTGGAGATGGTGGAGGACAGCGGCGGCATCGTCTGCCGCCGGGAAGCGGACACCTTCATGATCTACTGTCCCCACGGGAAGGACTACAAGGCCATCCTGGACAGCGCGGCGGACGGGCTTGCCGGGGACGACGCCGCGGAGACCCGGGTGCGTCTGCGCATGGGCGTCTACGCCAACGTGGACAAAAGCCTGGATATCGAGCGGCGCTTCGACCGGGCCAAAAGCGCGGCGGATACCGTGCGCAACAGCTTCAACAAGACCATCGGCTTCTACGACGATAACCTTCACGAGCGGGAGCTCTACGCCGAGCAGCTCATCGAGGGCTTCCACAAGGCCATCACCGAAAAGCAGTTCAAGGTCTACTACCAGCCCAAGTTCGACGTGCGGCCGGAGATCCCGGTGCTGGCCAGCGCGGAGGCTCTGGTGCGCTGGCACCATCCCGTCCTGGGCACCATCAGCCCCGGCGTTTTCGTGCCGCTCTTCGAGGACAACGGTCTCATCCAGACCCTGGACGACTACGTCTGGCGCATGGCCGCGGCCCAGATCCGCGACTGGAAGGACCGCTTCGGCTTCTCCGTGCCCGTGTCCGTCAACGTCTCCCGCATCGATATGTACGATCCCAACCTGACCAATACCTTCCGGCACATCCTGTCGGAATACGACCTCACAGCCGGGGAATTCATGCTGGAGATCACCGAATCCGCCTACACCCAGGATTCCGAGCAGATCATCGAGACGGTCAGCGAGCTCCGGGAGATGGGCTTCCGCATCGAGATGGACGATTTCGGCACCGGCTATTCCTCTCTGAACATGATCTCCATGCTGCCCATCGACGCGCTGAAGCTGGACATGCAGTTCATCCGCACCGCCTTCGACCAGCGGAAGGACACGCGGCTGCTGGAGGTCATCATCGACATCGCGGACTACCTTTCCGTGCCGGTGATCGCCGAGGGCGTGGAGACGGAGGAGCAGCTGCGGGCCCTGAAGGCCATGGGCTGCGACCTGGTGCAGGGCTATTATTTCTCAAAGCCCGTTCCCCCCGTGGAATACGAGCGCTTCGTTATCGAGCGCAAGGATCAGCACGTGGACCTGCCCGACGTTCACGCCTCCCGGACCCGCTCCCGCACGGACGAGAGCAAGCAGGAGCTCACCTTCGGCCGCATCGCCTACGCCCTGTCCTCCGGCTTCGAGAGCGTGTATTACGTGGACACGGACAACAACCACTACGTGGAATTCAGCTCCGAGGGCAGATACGAGGACCTGCAGATCGAGTGCAGCGGCGCGGATTTCTTTGCCGACACCCTGCGGAACATTCCCCGGGTCGTGTACCAGGCGGACCGGGAGCGGGTGAGCCTCTCCATGCAGAAGGAGACGCTCCTCGCCCAGCTGGTGGACCAGCAGCCCTTCCATATGACCTACCGCCTCCTGATCGACGGGAAGCCCACCTATTATATGCTGAAGGCCGTACGTGCCAACACCCATGACAATCACCACATCGTGCTCGGCATCAGCAACGTGGACGAGCAGATGAAGGAGGCCGCCGGGCTGAAGCCGAAGGCCTCCCTGCGGGCGGATATCTCCGACACGCCGGATTTCAACAGCCTTGCCATGGCCCTCACCAGCGACATGGAGAGCATTTACTATGTGAACACGGAGACGGACGCCTATATGGAGTTCGTATCCTCCGGCGCTTACGGCAGTCTGGACCTGGAGATCACCGGGGAAAACTTCTTCGACGAATGCTCCAAAAACATCCAGTCCGTCATCTATCCCGACGACCGGGACAAGATCACGGCTGCGCTGAAGAAGGAACAGCTCCTGCAGGTGCTGAGCAATCGGCGCAGCTTCACCATCGACTACCGCATCCTGATCGACGGAGGCCCCGTGTACTACCGCATCAAATCCATGCCCGCGAAGCAGGGGGATCTGCGCCACGTGATCCTCGGCGTCAGCAACATCGACGCCCAGATCACCGATGAGCAGAAGCTGGCGGCGGAGCGGCAGAGCGCCGTCACCTACACCAGCATCGCCGAAGCCCTCTCCCAGGACTATTTCAGCATCTACTACGTGAACACGGAGACCGACCGGTTCATAGAATACTGTTCGGACGAGACTTATCAGGAGTTGGGCATCGAGCAGAGCGGCGAGGATTTCTTCAACCTCAGCCGGAAGAACGCCCTGCGGGTGGTATACCAGGAGGATCAGACCATGCTCCGGGAGGCCCTCGTCAAGGAAAACCTGATGCGGACCCTGTCGGAGGAGCGCAGCTTCACCCTGACCTACCGGCTCCTCTTCCGCGGCAGGCCCGTCTACGTCCACCTGAAGGCGATCCGCATGGAGGACAAGAACAACCGGCACATCGTCATCGGCGTCAGCGATATCGACGCCCAGATGCGCCGGGAGCAGGAACAGGCCCGGGCCCTGCGCAGCGCCAAGGAGGCGGCCAACCGGGACGCCCTCACCGGCGTCAAGAGTAAGCACGCCTTCGCAGAGGCGGAGGCCTACTGGAACGGGCTGCTGGCCCAGGGAGAAGCCGCGGCCTTCGCCGTGGCCGTCTGTGACCTCAACGGCCTGAAGCACGTGAACGACACCCTGGGCCACAAGGCCGGGGATCAGTACATCCGCGACGCCTCGGCGGCCATCTGCAACACCTTCAAGCACAGCCCTGTCTACCGCATCGGCGGGGACGAGTTCGTGGTGATCCTCAGCGGCTCCGACTACGCCGCCCGGGCGCAGCTGGTGGAGACCTTCGCAGAGGAGAACGCCATGCGGGCCAGGGACGGGGGCGTGGTCGTGGCCTGCGGCATCGCGGATCTGCAGCTGGACCGGGATAAGCGCATCGAGTCCGTGTTCGACCGGGCCGACGCCGCCATGTACGAGAACAAGCTGCAGCTGAAGGCGATCGCCGGCTGATCCGCCCTCATATGCAAAAAAGCGGCGGTCCTTCCGTTCTGAACGGAGGGACCGCTGTTTCTCTGATTATCATATAGCGCATTACCGTTTTTTGGAAGGATCGGACGCCCTTCCGCGCAGGTTTTCCGATTCGCATGCGTCCGCCGGATGCGCAGGGCGCTCCGGTCGGCGGGGACGCGTCACTTCCGCTTTTTCCCCGATCCCGGCATCCGGATGGAATCCTTGGCGGCTCTGGTCAACTGCGTCAGCCGCTCGCCCTCGGTCTGCACGTCCAGCCGCAGCTTGCGGACGCGCTTTTCCGTGAAGTCCGCCACCTCCCGCCAGAGGGAGCGGAGCTGATTCTTGTGGGCGCAGAGCTTCTCCGTGCAGCGGGCACAACTGAGGTAGCCGTTGGTCTCCTCGGAAAAGCGCTCGGGGTATTTATAAAACGTGATCTCCCAGCGGGCCAGAAGGGCCACGGAGAGGAACAGCAGGCTCCAGGTGTAGAACCGCCGCACGAAAAAGAGGGGCGTGAACATCATGGCGTAGTCCCAGTTGTAGATGCGGCAGGTGGAGCAGCATTTGTTCTTCAGGAACCAGGTCTGGAAGGGGCAGAAAAACAGGATACAGATCATGTCGCAGACGGAGTAGGCGCAGCTCAGGAGGAGCATGATCCCGTCGTCCAGGATCTCCATCATGTGCAGCGCGCCGAAGACCCCGTTGAAGGAGATCCAGATCAGGGCCACCAGCATCGCGGCGTTGTTGTCCTGGATCTCGATGCGGGTCTTCCCCGTTTTGACGTAGTTGCGGGCAAACTGCTTCTGACAGCCGGGGCTCTCCAGGCGGGAGGGGAAAAAGCGCAGGATCATCTCTGCGGCGAACACGACCCAGGTGATGAGGAGAATGAGGGACCGCCCCGTCAGCGCGTCGGTCATCTCCGTGCCGCCCCGGAAGCGATAGAGGAGGTAGATGACCGCCAAGGCCACGAAGAGGAGGCCCCGATAGACGAGGCGCACGTAGTGCAGCGTACTCACCGCCGTAAGGCGGACTCTTTTCCTGGGCATATCCATTCTTCTCCCTCCTTTCCCGGAATCCGGCTTTATTTGATATTATTACGCCGCGGAACGGAAGTCAAGATGCGCCGAAACGGCTCTGACCGCCGGATTCTACCAATGGTCGGTTGCCAGGGGCCGGGCACGGGACTACACTCAGGGCGAGGTGATCGCATGGAACGGAACGAATTCGGCGCCTTTGTCGCCGCAAACCGGAAAACGCTGGGGATGACCCAGAAGGAGCTGGCGGAACGGCTCCACGTGACGGACAAGGCCGTCAGCAAATGGGAGCGGGGCCTGAGCTACCCGGACGTGACGCTGCTGGAGCCTCTGGCGGCCGCCTTCGGCCTGGGGGTGACGGAGCTGCTGGCCTGCCGGAACGGGGAACCCGCCTCCGCTCCGGAGGAACGGGAGCTTCCTCCGAAGGAGGAAGAAAGTCCGGAGGAAGCTGCGGTACAGACCCTGCTGGACATCTCCGGGGAGAGCCTGCGAACGGAGCGCAGGCAGGGACGCCGGAGGACTTTTCTCCTGGCTGCCCTGGCAGTGCTGCTGCTGGCGGCGCTGGCTGCCGCGGGCATCCTGTTGCTGGGAAAGAACGAAATGACAGAAAGCGACCAGATCCGGGTGCTTCATACGGAGGGGACGGAGGCGGACCTTACGCTGTTCACGGAAAAGGAGGGCCATCTCCTTCGCCTCCGCTGCGCGCCGGAGCTCGACCCCGCCGCTGTCCTGGAACTGGTTTCCTTCGGGGACCCCATTTCTGCGGAATACCGCTGGGATCGACAGAGCTGGACCGGCACGCTGCTGAGCTTCCGCCAATTGACGTCGGGAATGGCCATCGGCACGCCCATGGACGAGGTGGGTTCCGCCTTAGTCCTGTTCGACGGCGACGGGGAGCTGTTCGGCATCTCCCGCGTGGTGCTGAATATCCTTTCCCGCCAGCCCAATCCCTACGGCAAGGGGTATCTTTCTACCTATCAGTTCTTTGAAGAGGACGAAAACGGGAATTGGAGAGACAGGGAGTTTTTCCGGGTCAGAGATTGCCTGGACTTACCCGGCTCCGGGGGCGGGGGCTTCCGCATCCTGGACTACGACGGCGACGGCGTCAGCGAGCTGCTCGTCTGCAAGGTCTGGCCGGAAAAGCCCTGTATCGTTTACGACCTGGAAAACGGGAAAATGACGGAGACCTGGCTGGACGAGCTGCCGGAGGAAATGTCCGGGCAGGAGGAATAATCACGAAAAAAACGCGGGGGGCATCGGGCCCCGCCGCGTTTTCATATTCTCTTATTTCAGGCTTTGGATCAGCTTTTCCAGCATGGGCTCGAAGGCTACGCCGTACCGGTGGTCCGGGATGGTCTGGGTGTATTCGATGCACTGCACCACGTAATCCGCCGCGATCACAGCGGCGTCGTAGGCGCTTTTGCCCCGGAGCAGCGCCCCCACGAAGGCGGAGGCATAGACGTCCCCGGTGCCGTGGCAACCCTGGGCGATCTTCTTATGCTCATAGTACTTCCGCTGCCCGTTTTCAAAGACCAGGACGCCGGTGGTCTCCTGTCGGAAGCTCACGCCGGTGAGGATCACGTTTTTTGCCCCCAGGGACAGCAGCTTTTCCGCCAGGCTGTCCGCATAGGCTTCGTCATAGATCTCCCGGTATTCCGTCCCCGTGAGGAGAGCGGCCTCGGTGATGTTGGGGAGGAGATAGTCCGCCTCCTTCACAAGCTCGCGCATATACGCCGCAAAGGCATCGTCGAAGCCAACGTAGAGCTTGCCGTTGTCGGCCATGGCGGGGTCCACCACCGCGAGGCAGCCGGGTTTGGCTACACTGTGAAGCAGGCTCTTCACACAGTCGATCTGCCTCGCGCTGCCCAAATAGCCGGTATAGACTGCGTCGAAGCGGATCCCCTCCTTTACCCAGTGGGCTTCGATGGCGGGCATATCGTCGGTGAGATCCCGGAAGGTGTAGCCCGTGAAGCCGCCGGTGTGGGTGGAGAGCACCGCCGAAGGCAGGATGCCCGTCTCCAGCCCACAGGCGGAGAGGATGGGCAGGGCCACCGTCAGGGAGCACTGGCCCACGCAGGAGATGTCCTGCACGGTGAGAACGCGTTTATAAGCCATGGTTTCTCCTTTCCGCCGCCCTCACAGGAGCTGCATGAGCTCCGCGTCGCTGAGAGTGGAGACCCCGGCGTTTTTCAGCACCAGCTCGGCATGGGCCGCATCATCCACCCGCAGCACGACGTAGGCGCTGTAGGCGGCGGCGCCGGTAAAGGCATAGAGGTATTCCACGTTGATCCGCTCCTCCTGCAGAGCCTGGAGGATACGGTTCAGCGCGCCGGCCTCGTCCTCCATCTTCACGGCGATCACGGGGGTCTCCGTGACGATGGACTTCTCCATCAGCAGTTCTTTTGCTTTCTTATTGTCCGATACGATGAGGCGCAGGATGCCGAAATCCCGGGTGTCCGCCAGGCTCAGGGCCCGGATATTGACCCCGCCCTCACTGATGAGCTTCACCGCCGCGGCCAGCTGGCCGGGCTTGTTCTCCAGAAACACAGACAGTTGTGTGATAGCCATTGTAAGCGACTCCTTTCTCAGCGTGCCTCAGTCGTGCAGTTTGCGCTTGTCGATGACGCGGACCGCCTTGCCCTCGCTGCGCTGGATGGTCTTGGGCGGCACCAGGTGCACCTTGGGCCCGATGCCCAGCATGCCCCGCATGGCCACCTCCAGGCCCCGCTCCCGCTTCTGGATATCCGCCACCTTGTCGGAAAACAGCTCGGGACTCAGCTCCACGTTGATATCCAGGGTATCGGTGTTGTTCACCCGGTCCACCAGGATCTGATAGTTGGGGGTATAGCCCTCGTTGAGGAGCACGGTCTCGATCTGGCTGGGGAAGACGTTGACGCCGCGGATGATCATCATATCGTCGCTGCGGCCCATGGGCTTGGACATCTTTACGAAGGTGCGCCCGCAGGAGCATTTCTCCCGGTGCAGCACGCAGATGTCCCGGGTGCGGTAGCGCAGCAGGGGGAAGGCTTCCTTGTCCAGCGAGGTGAACACCAGCTCGCCCTTGGAGCCCTCCGGCAGCACCTCCCCGGTCTCCGGGTCGATGATCTCGGCGTAGAAGTGGTCCTCGTTGATGTGCATGCCCGACTGTTCCTCGCACTCGAAGGCCACGCCCGGGCCGCTGGTCTCCGTGAGACCGTAGATATCGTAAGCCTTGATGCCCAGGCTCTGCTGGATGCTGCGGCGCATCTCCTCCGTCCAGGGCTCGGCTCCGAAGATGCCCGCCTTCAGCTTTATGTCGTCGGGTGTGAGCCCCATTTCGTGCAGCGTCTCACCGATATACGCGGCGTAGGACGGCGTGCAGCAGATTATGGTAGCGCCGAGATCCTGCATGAACTGTATCTGTCTTTCGGTATTGCCGGAGGACATGGGCAGCGTAAGGCAGCCCACCTTGTGCGAACCGCCGTTGAGTCCCGCTCCGCCTGTGAACAGTCCGAAGCCGTAGGCTACCTGGCAGACATCCTCCTTCGTGCCGCCCGCGGCTGTGATAGCTCTCGCCACGCAGTCGTCCCACATATCGATGTCGTTCTGGGTGTAGAACGCCACAACGCGCTTGCCTGTAGTGCCGCTGGTGGAGTGTATGCGCACGCACTCCGACAGAGGCTCTGCAAGCATACCGTAGGGATATGTGTCACGCAGATCCGCCTTGCTTAAAAACGGCAGCTTGTGCAGATCCTCGATGCCCTTGATGTCGTCGGGTGTAATGCCCTTTTCTTCCATTTTCTTCCTGTAGTACGGAACATTGTCCCAGACGTGCTTCACCTGCTTTACCAGGCGCTCGCTCTGGAGCTTTTTCATTTCTGAAAATTCCATACACTCGATTTTTTCGTTCCAATAACGCTTTGCCACTGATGTGTCCTCCTTGTTTGTCGGATAGATAAATAGAAAGTTTATCCGTTTAAAGCACAATTTGCTGAAATTTATTATACCACAAAACATCTTGATTGTCAATCACAATTGTGCATTTTGTCCAAACTTTTCATTAAAAACTGCTATTGTACATCAGTCGGTTATATGTTATAATATAGATTATGAAAATATTGTTTTCTGTTAATTGACATATACGGAGGAACGGCTATGACAGATCTGTTCAAACGTCTCGGCACCAGGATAATACTTCTGACGGTCACGGCGCTTACTGTGACGATGGCACTGGTGCTGGGGGTATCAGCGATAATGTTCAGCAGCTTCAACGATTCTGTGATAAAGGAACGCTCCGCGGTAGGCGTAGGTGTTCTCCAGAGCGAGATCGAAGGC
>JAEEGK010001629.1_pt1 | contig 56365 bp, 39 predicted proteins | sample 8958771 | NCBI WGS metagenome assembly JAEEGK01 (sample SAMN16246547, study PRJNA631951) | gut metagenome | biome: gut microbiome; feature: rumen; material: SC-attached | host: Bos | place: Iran: Karaj | collected 2018-10 | reverse complement strand
GCTGAAGCAGTTTGGGTGTAACGCCTATCGTGCCTCGCACAACCCCATGACACCGGCCTTGCTCGACGTGTGTGACCGTGAGGGAATCCTGGTGATTGACGAGAATCGCCTGATGGGTATCAACGAGGAGCACCTGCGGCTGTTGGAACGTATGATCAAACGCGACAGAAACCACCCCAGCATCATCCTGTGGAGCGATGGCAACGAGGAATGGGGTATAGAGAACAATATCCAAGGCACCCGTCTGGCCGAGGCCATGCGCGAATATACGCGTCTCTATGACCCCACGCGTCCCAGCACGGTGGCCAATGCCGGCGGTACGGAACTGATAAAAGGCCTCGATGTGGTGGGCTTCAACTACATTGTACAGAACGATGTGGACAACCGCAAGAAGGCGAACCCCTCATGGCGCATCGTCGGAACGGAAGAGACAACGGGCTGCGGCACACGCGGCTGGTATTTCAAACAGCCGGAGTTCCCGGGACGCATGGTCAGCCTGAACCGTACGAACGAGCAGAACTATGAAAACATCATTGAGCGTGGCTGGAAGTTCTATGCCGAGCGGCCATGGGCTGCAGGACTGTTCTACTGGACGGGCTTCGACTATCGCGGCGAGCCCAATCCCCTGGAGTTTCCTGCCCACGAGTCGGAGTTCGGCATACTGGACTACTGCGGATTCTGGAAAGACGAGGCCTGGTATCTGAAGGCCTGGTGGACGGACGAGCCCGTGCTGCATGTGTTCCCCCATTGGAACCTGCAGGGCCATGAGGGTGAAGAGATAGAGCTATGGGCGTACAGCAACTGCGACGAGGTGGAGCTGACGGTGAACGGCAAGAAGCTTGGCCGCCAGCCCATGCCGCGGAACGGCCACTTGAAGTGGAAGGCTGTGTACCAGCCCGGCAAGGTGGTGGCAACGGGTTACAAGAACGGCAAGCGCATGATGACAGAGACCATTGAGACCACGAAGCCCGCCGCGAAGACGGTGCTGAAGGCCGACCGCTCAAGCATCTGTGCCGACGGGCGTGACCTGGCGGTGATAAAGGTTGAGGTGCAGGACCAGAAAGGGCGTGTAGTGCCCAATGCCTGTCCACAGCTGACGTTCAGGATCGAGGGCGACGGCCGCATACTGGGTGTAGGCAACGGCGACCCGATGTATGCAGGCTTGGACCATCCGAACGTTTTGGACTGCAAGGAGTTCTCCATTCCCGCTTTCAACGGACTGGCTCAGGTGTTGGTCCAGAGTACGGAAGTGGCGTCGGCCATCACCCTCAGCTGCGAGAGTGCCGGGCTGAAGACCGGAAGCATTGTTGTCAATACCAAATAAAGACTTTCCCCGTATGAAGACACGTTTGTTGACAGTCCTGTTGCTGTGTGTTGCGACAGCCTTGCAGGCTCAGGACTTTGCCGGTGCGAAGTGGATTGCGATGGAGGCAGACTCGACCATCCTCTTCCCACACGTGCACCTGTTGAAAGCCAGTTCGGAAAAAGGTCGCTCGCTGAAGACCTACGAGTTGCCCGTGCTGACGAAGACGGTGAAGCTGAGGAAGGCCGGGGTGAAGCGTGCCTGGGTGGATATATGCGGCTTGGGACAGTATGAGTTGTTTCTTGACGACAGGAAGGTGGGTGACTATTTCCTCAGTCCCGGCTGGACGATGTACAACAAGGAACTGCTCTACAACGAGCTGGATGTGACCAGCCACCTCGCATCTCTGCATACCTGTCCCCAGCCCGTGCTTTCCATTCGGGTGATGCTGGGCGGCGGCATGTATGACATTCCCCTGAAGGGTTACCACAAGATGGGCGGCTCGTGCGGAGCACCGAAACTGCTGTTCTGTCTGCACATCGCGTATGACGATGGTGAGACGCATACCATAGTGAGCGACGAGTCGTGGGAGGCTGCACCCAGTCCGGTGCGCTACGCCAGCATCTATGCAGGTGAATGGCACGATGCAGCCTATGAACGAAGTCTCGAAGACGGCAAGATGGTGAGGAAATGTGTGGTGACCAGGCCGCAATGGGACGTGCCGCTGGTGAAACAGCAGCCCGGCACTTTCGTCAGGGTGAGCCGCGAGCTCCCGGCGGTACAGCTGAACGACAGCCTCTATGACACACGGCAGAACTGCTCGGGCATTGTGCGGCTGAAGGTGCGCGGTCAGCGTGGCAAGAGCATCAGCCTGCGCCCGGCAGAGGTGCTGAAGGACGGGAAGGTCTACCAGAAGAGCTTGCCCAACTATGAGTGGAAATACACCCTGAGCGGCGACCGGAACGGTGAGACATGGCAGCCGCAGTTCTCGTATACGGGTTTCCGCTATGTGGAAGTGAAGGCCGACGAGGGCGTGGAACTGCTGGAACTGACAGGGCTTCATACCACCACCGATGCAAAAGAGGTAGGGTCGTTCGAGTGTTCGGACACCCTGTTCAACAGGATACACACCCTCATTGACTGGGCCATACGCAGCAACCTGGTGAGCATCACCACCGACTGTCCCACACGCGAGAAGCTGGGTTGGCAGGAGCAGAACCACCTGATGGCTCTGTCGATGATGTACCGCTACGACATGTGTGCGCTGATGAACAAGATAGCCGATGACCTGGCAGCCTCGCAGCATGAAGACGGCGCCATTCCCACCATAGCCCCGGAATACACGCTGTTTGACAAAGGCAGCGGCTTTGAGGACACACCGGAGTGGGGCGCCTCGTTCATCCTCTGCCCCTGGTACACCTGCCAATGGTATGGCGATGACTCTGCCCTGCGCAAGCATTATGATGCGATGAAACGCTACATCGGCTATCTGGAGTCGCGTGCCCAGGACGGAATCCTCGACTACGGACTGGGCGACTGGTACGACCTGGGGCCCAAGGCGCCGGGCTTTGCCCAGCTCACCAGCGTGGCACTCTCGGCCACGGCGATGTACTACTATGAGCTGACCACCATGCAGCAGATAGCCCGCCACTTGGGTCATGATGCTGATGCCGCCCGGTTTGGGAAGACTGTCGGCGATGTGAAACAGGCTTTCAACAGGCGCTTTGCCACAGGCGACGACCACGTCTACGAGAACGGTAGTCAGACAGCATTGGCAATGGCACTCTACATGGATCTTGTCACCGACAGCACGCGCCAGCCGGCACTCGATGCCCTGGTACGCGACATTGAGCAGCGCGGCTATGCCCTGACAGCGGGCGACGTGGGTTTCCGCTATGTGGTACAGGCGCTGCAGCAGAACGGACGCAGCGACATCGTCTACCTGATGAACCATAACGACTCCGTGCCTGGATATGCCTATCAGCTGAAACAAGGCGCGACGGCTTTGACCGAGAGCTGGCAGGCCTACAATACGGTGTCGAACAACCACTTGATGCTGGGACACCTGATGGAGTGGCTCTACGGCGGACTGGGCGGCATCTGTCCTTCAGACCATGCCTGGCGCCATGTGGTGTTTGCCCCGCAGATGGCCGGTGACGTGACGTGGGCAAGGACATCGCTCCAGACGCCTCGGGGAAAAGTGTCGTGCCACTGGACGCGAGACCCGTCGAAAGGCCTGTGGACAGTCGCCGTGGACGTACCCCGGGAGTCTGACGCCGAGGTCTGTCTGCCCGATGGGCGGCGGGTGAATGTCAACGGCGGAAAACATGTTTTTGAGAGCCCTGCACAATAAATGTAAGAAAACGTAGTTATTATTATAGCGAAACCCGGAACTCTTGGGTTTCTACATGGTAAATGAAAAATGATCACTTTTCACATCTAAATATGAAAAGACTTGCAATAGCCTTGTGCCTTTTCCTGTCGGTTTCGGCAGGATGGGCACAGTCGGGTATGACCGACAACCAGATTATAGACTTTGTCGTGGAACAGAACGCCCAGGGTGTGCCCCGCCAGAAGATTGTGCAGCAGCTGATGCAGCGCGGCGTGAAGGTTGACCAGATACAACGTATCTACAAGAAGTACCAGAAGCAGATGAAGAACGGTGCCCTGGGAGCCGAGGACATTACCGCCGGTTCGCGGGAGGTGAAGACACGTATGCGTGAGGCCAACGGCGAACGTAAGGACAAGGAAAAGGAGATGGAGAAGAAGTACTCGTCGCAGTACCGGACAAAGGATATGCGCAAGAAGACGAAGCGGAATACCTATGACGATGAAGACGAGGAGTTTGTGGAGATGGACGAAGCCATGGACTTCATGATGCCCGACTCGCTGAAGTACTTCCTGGACGAGGAGAAGGACAAGGGAAGGAAGATATTCGGTCACGACATCTTCAACCGCAAGGACATGACATTTGAGAGCAATATGAACCTGGCCACGCCGCAGAACTATGTGCTGGGACCTGGCGACGTGGTGAATATTGACATCTGGGGCGCCTCGCAGGAGAGTGTGAGTGAGACCATATCGCCCGACGGAACCATCGTTGTGGAGGACGTAGGCGTGATACAGTTGGGAGGACTCACCGTGAGCCAGGCACGCCAGCGGCTGCGCAGCACCCTGGGGCCGCGTTTCCAGGACTCGAAGATAGCGCTGAGCGTGGGACAGACACGCACCATCACGGTGAACATCGTGGGTGAGGTGAAGCAGCCGGGAACATACGCCATGTCGGCATTCTCCACCGTGTTCAATGCGCTTTATATGGCGGGTGGTCCCAACGACATCGGTACGCTGCGTAGTGTGAAGGTCTACAGAAACGGGCGGCTGCTGTCGAGCGTCGACGTGTATGACTTCCTGCTGAACGGCAGACTGACAGGGGACGTGAGGCTGCAGGACAATGATATGGTGACCGTGGGACCTTATGAGTCGCTGGTATGTGTGACAGGTAAGGTGAAGCGCCCCATGTACTATGAAATGAAGAAAAGCGAGAGCGCCGCCACGCTGCTGAAGTATGCCGGCGGATTTACGGGCGATGCCTATACGAAGGCCATCAGCGTACACCGCAAGGCTGGACCCATGTACTCGGCGTTCAGCGTGGGTGAGTTTGACCTGAACGACTTCCGTCTGATGGACGAGGACTCCGTGAGTGTGGACTCTACGCTGACACGCTATCATAACACCGTGGAGATAAAAGGCGGCGTGTTCCGTCCGGGCATGTACCACGTGGGTGGAAGCCTGTCGACGGTGAAGTCACTGGTTGAGGCTGCCGGCGGACTGGAGGAGAACGCCATTGGCCAGCATGCCGTGATGCACCGCCGCAAGAAGGACCGCTCGCTGGAGGTGACGAGCATAGACGTGAAGAGCATACTGGAAGGAACAGCTCCGGACGTGACCCTGCAGAGTGAGGACGTGCTCTATATAGCCAGCCACGAAGAACTGATAGAAAACCAGACCATCACCGTGCATGGCGAGGTGGCCTATCCCGGTGTGTATAAATACGCTTCCAACGAGACCATAGAAGACCTGGTGCTGCAGGCCGGTGGACTGACCGATGCCGCGTCGACGGTGAAGGTGGATGTGTCGCGCCGTATTGCCGACCCTCAGGCCACTGAGGCAGGCGATACCCTGGCCTTTACCTATAGCTTCAGCTTGGAACCCGATTTCGCTATCCGTGAAAACAGCGAGCGGTTCACGTTGATGCCATTCGACGAAGTATACGTGCGCCGCAGTCCCAACTACGTGGAGCAGCAGAATGTGACCTTGGAGGGTGAAGTGCAGTTCAAGGGCAACTATACGCTGTCGCGCAACGGTGAGCGCCTGAGCGAGATTATCAAGCAGGCAGGCGGTCTGACCAAACGGGCCTATCCGGAAGGTGCCAAGTTGCTGCGACAGATGACACAGGAGGAGCGCGACATGATGGAGACCATGCTCCGGACGGCTCAGCGCAATTCGGGCAACGACTCCATAGACGTGAAGAAGCTGCTTACGCTGACCACCTTCCCCGTGGCTATCGAGCTGGACAAGGCACTTGAGAACCCCGGCAGCGACGATGACCCTATACTGCGAGAGGGCGACCGTATAGTCGTACCCCGCTACGTCAGTACGGTAAGTATCAACGGTGAGGTGCTCTATCCCAATACCGTACGTTTCATGAAAGGCAAGGATGCCAACTATTATCTGGACCTGGCGGGTGGCGTCACTTCATCGGGCAAGAAGAGCCGCACCATTATCATCTACATGAACGGCATGGTGGCCAAGGCCGACCGCAAACACAAGCCCGCCCCAGGCTGCCAGATCGTGGTGCCCACGAAGGCAAGGCGTCATGGACTCGGACTGACTGAATGGCTCAGCATTGGCACCAGTACAGCCTCTATTGCCACAATGATAGCTACGATAGCCAATCTGATCAAGTGAGGAAAACGGGCTTCACCCTAAATGAGAGATGATCAATGGAAAATGATAAAATAATCAATATCAATATAGCCGAGGTGGTCAGGATGCTATGGGCTGACCGCCGCAAGGTATGCATCTATAGCTGCGTGGCCGGTGTGATAGGCTTAGTGCTGGCCTTCGGTACACCCAAGGTCTACAAGTCTACTGTCATGCTGGCTCCCGAAGAGTCGGGCGCAGGTTTCTCGGGCAGCCTCTCGTCGCTGGCCTCGATGGTGGGCATGAACATGAAGATAGGCCAGACGGGCGATGCACTCTATCCGGAGATTTATCCCGACCTCATGAAGTCCACGGGCTTCGTGGTGGGGCTGTTTCCAGTGAAGGTGAAGAAACAGAAGACCGGTGAGCAGTATTCGTACTATGAATACCTGGAGAAGCACCAGCGGCTGGCTATTGACGAATATCCCATGGCTTGGCTTACACAGCTGAAGGAAAAGCTGTCGAACGATCCGCAGCCCGGCCCCGGCCATAAGCCCGACCCCTTCTGTCTGACGAAGAAGGAAGACGGAATAGCCAAGAACATCCGCAAGAGCATAGACTGTTCGGTGGACAAGAAGACCAACGTCATCACCATCGTGGTGGAAGACCAAGACCCGCTGATTGCCGCCACCATGGCCGACTCCGTGCAGGTTCATCTGCAGCACGCCATCACCGACTATCGCACGAAGAAGGCGCGTGTAGACCTGGAATACATGGAGCAGCTCTTTGAGGAAGCACGTAAGAAATATGATATAGCCCGCAAGAAATATGCTGCATACTGTGATGCCTATAGCAAGACCGTGCTGCAGTCGGTACAGTCGAACATCGATGACCTGGAGAACGATATGCAGCTGAAGTACACGATCTATCAGCAGGTGGTGGAACAGTTGCAGCTGGCCAAGGCCAAGGTACAGGAACGCACGCCTGCCTTCACCATTGTGCAGGAAGCCACCGTGCCCATCAAGCACAGCAGCCGTCCGAAGGTGGTGAGCCTGATCATCTGGATGTTCCTAGGCTTCATGCTCAGAGCAGGCATGCTGGCGTGGAAGAACCGCAAGAAGTTTGTCAATCTATAGAATCCTTTTTATCCTGTTGTATTGAAAAGACATCCTTATATTATCGCAACCGTCATAGCCACACTCCTTGCCGTAGTAGTGTGGCTGTGTGTGCCTAAGGAATATTCCGCCGTGACGAAGGTGAGCGATGAGTACAAGGAGGTAGACCTGGCTATCGGTATGAACAGCATCACGGCGCGAATGAAAGAGGTTATGGGAGGCGCTAATACCGGCATGAATGACATGGAGGTTTACTGTAAGGTGTTGTATACTGAGGATTTCGCTCGATCCATCGCCCACAAACAGGTGCCTGGGAAACAGATGACCTACGGTGAGTATCTGGGAAAGAAGGATACGATAGAGACTATCCAGGACAACATTGTTTATCATTACAACACGGTGCAGGCAACGCTTACAATCCGCTTTAGTGACCGAGACCCATTAGTGGCCTCGCAGATGCTGGATAGCGTAACTGCCCAATTGCAGCAGGTGGTGACTCACAACCGTCACTATATGGCTGAGATGTTGTTAAGAAATGCCCTGGCCGAGAGGGATTCGGCCAAAGCAGACTATCAGAAAGCAAGGGATGCTTATGACGAATTCATTGATGCACATAATAAGATTTCTACCAAGACGTTGGAACAGGAGGAGCAAGCACTGGCTCAAAAGTCGAACAATGCCTATCAGCGATATGATGAGGCCATTAAACAATGCGTCCGTCAGGAGGCTCTGAAGCAAAGGTCGTATTTGTCCTTTGCTGTCGTAGAGAACAATACTGTCCCCTCTTCGTCCAGTCCCCACCTTATAGGCTATCTGCTCAGTTTTATCATCATTGCTTTGCTTCTGACCTATGGTGTCAGACTTGGGTGCACTTCTAACCGTTCCTTTATCGCCACTCATATATCTGGCTTGTTTGCTCCTTGGTCTATCACCATTCTGATTTGGGGCCTCATTTTGGGACTCTACTATCTGTTGGACACAAGTCTGAACCCCATTACTGGACAGTTTTACTACTGTCTCATTCTTTGGATTACAATTTTCACTTTCTGTTCATTGGCCACATATCATCTTGTTCCAAGCTCAGGAAATGTCGACAATACGAATTCAAGCATTCCGTTCAGCCTGTCATTATTCCGCTTTTTCTTTGTCCTTGCTATTGTCATGACGCCGCTCTATGTGTATCGCATTCTGCAGATAGTCATGATGTTTGGTACCGATGACCTGATGAACAATATTCGCACGCTGGCTCTATACGGTGAAGGTCAGGGGGTTTTGGGCTACTCCATGGTTATTACCCAGTCACTTTTTGTCGTGGCACTATGGGCTCATCCCAGGGTTCCTACTTGGCAAGTCATTACCGTTGGTATTGCCTGCTTGCTCAATTCGCTGGCTATCATGGAGAAAGGTTCCATCTTCTTTGTATTTGTCAGTACCGTATTTGTGCTTTATGAGAAGGGAGTCATTAAACTAAGTTCCATCCTTGTGTTTAGCATCATTCTCGTGGGATTCTTCTACCTCTTTAACTTGGGTCGTGCTGAGGAAGACAGCGATTATCAAAAAGAAGAAACATTCCTCGATTTCTTTACCATGTATGTCCTTTCACCGCCTGTAGCCTTTTGCCAATTGACACGAGAAGTTATCCCTCAGTTCGGCACTAATACTTTTGAGACCATCTACTTGTTCCTTGATCGATTTGGGTTTGAAGGAATTGTGGTGAAGGAAAAGTTACAGGAGTTCGCATGGGTACCCATTCCAACAAACGTCTATACTATCTTCCAACCGTTCTATCAGGATTTTGGCTATAAGGGCGTGGCCTTCTTTGCTGGTATATATGGTGTTGTCAGTGGTTGGCTCTATCGGCTTTTTAGGAACGGCAACTCCATTGGTAGCTGTCTCTACACCTATGCAGTCTACGCCTTGGTGCTACAGTTCTATCAAGAGAATATATTCCTTAGTATGGTGTTCGTCATCCAGTTTACGTTTTTTGTTGTGTTGATGACGCAACAAAAGTTCAGATTCCAATTTAATCCTGACAGACCATGAGTACAGCACATACCACCAGCCAGCAGCGTTCTTCACTTCTTCAGAAGAACATCATAGCCTCTGTCCTTGCCAAAGGCTGGTCGGCTATCATTGTCTTCCTTACCGTTCCTGTTACCTTGCGTTGTCTGGGGGAGTACAACAATGGTGTATGGCTGACCATTAGTAGCGTTATGCTTTGGATAGACAACTTTGATATAGGCTTAGGAAATGGCTTGCGAAACAAACTGGCCATCTATCTGGCGCGTGGCGAGGAACAGCGTGCCAGGTCGCTCATCAGCTCTACCTTTGCCATGCTTGTCCTCATCATCATTCCAGTTATGTTACTTCTGTTCGTGCTCATCATCACTACCGACACCTACCATTTGCTCAATGTGGAGTTGGAAATGGTTAACGACTTAGACCGAATATTGATGGTTACCGTATTCTTCGTATGTACCACTTTTATCTTTAAACTTATTGGCAATATTTACATGGGTTTGCAGCTACCCGCTGTCAGTAACATGCTCATAGCAACGGGCCAGACACTGATGTTTATTGGTACATTCATTGTCTACAAGAGTGGCAGTCACTCGCTGCTCCATATTGCTATGGTCAATACCCTTTCTCCTCTGTTGGTCTACCTGTTGGCCTATCCTTACACATTCTTCTTCCGGTTCCCTCGTCTGCGGCCTGCCATCAGTCTTGTCAATCTGCGCGAGGCAAGGGAAGTTATTAGCATGGGTGTGCAGTTCTTTGTCTTGCAGATTTCTGGAGTTGTGCTATTTATGACCTCCAACATTCTCATATCCAAGCTTTTCACCCCCTCAATGGTTACGCCTTATCAGATTGCCTATCGCTATTTCAGTATAATGCTTGTGGCTTTTACTGTTATCTGTATGCCTTTTTGGAATGCCACCACTGATGCCTATGAACGTGGTGACTTGCAGTGGATACACCGTGCGACCCGGAAGCTTCGTCTCATGACAGTCGGCATCTTCGTCAGCATGATAGTCATGATCCTTCTCTCTAACTTCGTCTATTCCGTCTGGATAGGCCAGGGCATCACCATTGACATCTGCATGAGTATAACAGTAGCTATCTATATTTTCATTCTTATTTACAGTATGCGCTATAGCTATTTCATCAATGGCATTGGCAAGCTTCGCTTACAGCTCATCTTTTCTGTTACAGCGGCAATTCTGTTTATCCCGCTGGCTTACATCGTTGTGCGTTGGACAGGAAGCATCATCTGGTTTATAGCCGTTATGTGTTTTGTAAACCTTCCAGGACTCATCGTCAATAAGATTCAATTTAGAAAACTCATTAAAGGTCAGGCAAAAGGAATATGGAATCAGTAATACACAATCCCCAACCAATAGCCATACTCATGGCCACCTATAATGGAGAAAAGTACCTCCGTGAGCAGATTGACTCATTCCTGGGGCAGTCCAGCCATCAGTGGCATCTCTACGTACATGACGATGGCTCAACTGATGACACCATTGGCATACTTTCAGGCTATGTTGAGCGGTACCCCGACCAAGTCACCCTTCTTGACTACCCCTCACAAGGCGGTGCTCTTCAGAACTTTATGAGTCTGCTGGAGTATGTGGAGGCAGATTATTACATGTTTTCCGATCAGGATGACGTGTGGCACCCTACCAAGGTGGAGAAATCACTTCTTGCTGTCAAGGAGCAGGAAAAACTACACCCGGATAAGCCTGTTATAGTCCACAGTGATGTTCGTGTCGTTGATGGAGAACTCCGGCTGCTCCATCCGTCTTACCGTCAGTATGGTCACATCTATCCAGAGCAGGTTACTGACTTTAGCCATTGTGTCATTAACATCACACTTGGCTGTGCCATGCTTTTTAATCGTCTGGCTCGCCAAGTTTCGCTCGCCCGTCCGTGGAGGCATGCACTGATGCATGATGGATGGGTCACCACCTGTACTTTTGCAGCTGGTGGGGTGGTTTTTGCCATGCCCGAGGCTCTGTTAGAATATCGCAACCACGGTGGAAACACCATTGGTGCTGTCGACGGTTCGCGTTTTACTATAGGCTATCGCCTACGCCATTTTTTCGAAATGCTGCGGCTTAACTTCCGTCAGTACCGTATGCTACGCAGCGCTGGCTATGGCTCTATTATCACCTATTATTATAATAAGTTCAAGCTGCATATTCATTGATTCTTCATGCGTACCATCTACATTAACGGAAGATTCCTTACCCAACCTATGAGGGGGGTTAACCGCTTTGCATATAATATCTGCAAAGCAATGGCTGGTTTGGAACAACCGTTTGTAATAGTGTGCCCTTCCTGTAATGTACATAGTGATTACAACATCAGTATGTTCCAAATAGTCCACTTTGGCATTGGACATTCCCATCTCTGGGAGCAAATCATACTTCCATTTTTCTTCATTGGCAAGAGAAATTATCTGTTAATCAACCTCACTGGACTTGGAACAATCCTGATACGACAGAAAATAACGACTATTCACGATTTGTCCTTCCTTGAGAATCCCTCATGGTTCTCACGTTCCTACTATCGTTTCTACCGGGTTATGACACCACTTGCTGTCCGGACTTCACGCCATATCATTACAGTGAGTGAGTTTTCCAAGAATGAGATTCTCCGCTTCTATCCTTCTGTAAAGGCGTCTCGTGTAAGCGTGGTCTACAATGCCGTGGATACAGATCTTTTCCATCCGATGTCCGGGGCATCGGAATCCCGCTATGCGCTGACAGTGTCATCCATCGACCCCCGCAAGAACTTCAGGAGGCTGATAGAGGCGTATAAGGGTATTGAAGGCTTGAAGCTTTATATTGTAGGTAGTCACAGTCGGGTGTTCGGAGAACAGACTGGCTCGCTGGACAAATCCTGCAATGTCAAGTATTTGGGCAGAGTCAGTGATGAGGAACTGGTACGTCTGTATAGCCAAGCCCGCTGTTTTATTTTCCCTTCCCTCTATGAGGGTTTCGGACTGCCTCCGCTTGAAGCGATGGCTTGTGGCTGTCCCGTCTTGGCTTCTGACATACCTGTGCTTCGGGAGGTATGTGGTGACGCAGCAGTCTATTTCGACCCTCGTCTTGTGAATGGTATGTATGAAACCATCAGTCAGTTCCTGAATGAGGGGCAGGACTATATGGAACAATTAAGAAAGAATGGAATGGAAAATGTCAAGCGCTTCTCTATGGAGCAGTCTGCATTCGCCTTTGTGCAAGTCATCAGACAGTGCGTATGACGAGTCTAACTTTTCAGAAGTTTATCGTATATTTCTAAGCAACGGTCAACCATCTTTTCTTTGGTGAAGAGCTGCTTGTAGCGGTTATGTGCACCTTCAGAAAGTTGATGATATAGTTCTGGATTGTCCATAATGCGGCGTATGGCAGATGCCAATGCTGCACCGTCTTCAATGTTGACAACTAATCCCGATACACCGTCAGCATTTACCCAAGAGACGCCGGAACCAGGAATCTTGGTTGAGACAACGGGTTTGCCACACGACATGGCTTCTATCTGAACAATGGCGAAGGCCTCGGTCTTCTGCCGAGAACTGAGGCAGTAGAGGTCGCAAGCGGTGTAGTAGGCAGCAAGTTCTTCATCGTGTATGCGCCCTATGAGGTAAACTTTCTCTTCTAAATGGCTATCAGCAATTTGCTGCTGTAGTTCCTGCATCAAGTTGCCACTGCCACCAATGAGTACCACGTAGTTATCAGGCAGGTGGGTGGCAGCTTCTATAAGGTAGCGGTAGCCCTTATAGTGTACGAGCCGACCTAAGGAGAAGATAATCTTCCTACCCCCATATCGGTTGCGCAAACGCTCAGCTCCAATTGGGTCAGGTGCGATGGGGTCAATACCTATAGGCAGGACGGTACACTTCTCTAAATGAGGCTGAAGAAGGGGGGAATGGTCTATGTAGCACTGTGTGGTGCCGATAATGGTGTCGGCACGGCGGATAAGCCATTGCTGTAAGGGAGCGTAGAGGCGTAGCAGGTGCTTCTGTTTGAGTATGTCACTGTGCCAATGGAGAACCACGTGTCCTTTGTAGCCAGAACACCAGAGAGCCATTGCGGCCATGGGATCAGGGTGATGGACGTGGATGATGTCGTAGGTAGGGGCAATGCGGCGTAAGGTTAGTATCATCTGCGGTGAAATCATCGTGGCGTATTTCTTGAAAAGCGTGCGGGTGCAGATGATGCGGCTGTGTGGGGATAGGTTGACTTCACGGCTACCCTTTTCGCCGTGGGCACAGAGCATATCGCAGTCCACTTCGTGCTGGGCGAGTCCGTTGAGCAGGTCGTACATCACCTTCTCAACGCCTCCTCTAATGGGATAGAACTTGCCTAACTGTAGTACTCTCATGCCTTCTTATTGCTTTTTCAGGCCGCAAAGGTAGAAAATAATTCCCACATACTGAAATATTTTAATTCTTTTTTGTGGATGATGCAATAAAATCAAGTATTAGCCGTTTATTTTATGTAAAAACACCTAAAGATAAAGCTTATTGATACATGACTACTTTTAAAGACGGATATGTTTTAGACGGAATGAACGAATTTGAGCGCAATGTAAAGCGGCTCTTCGATTTGTTCGTGGCATTAATCTGTCTGGTTCTGTTCTCGCCAGTCATGTATATATGCTATAGGGCTGTGAAACGCGAGGACGGAGGGCCCGCCATTTTCAAGCAGGAGCGCATCGGGCGTTTCGGCCGTCCTTTCTATATTTATAAGTTCCGCAGCATGAAGCTTGATGCAGAGAAAGATGGCCCTGCTTTGTATCAGCATGAGAGGGATACGCGTATGACGAAGGTGGGAAAGTTCCTTCGCGACCATCATTTGGACGAGTTGCCGCAGCTGTGGAATGTGGTGACGGGCGACATGGCTTTTATCGGTCCGCGTCCTGAGCGCAAGTTCTACATAGACCAGATTATGGAGCGTGACCCGCGTTACGTCTATCTTTATCAGGTACGTCCTGGTGTCACTTCTTACGCTACACTCTACAATGGCTATACGGACACGTTGGAGAAGATGCTGAAGCGTTTAGAGCTGGATCTCTATTATTTAGAGAACCGCTCGTGGTGGCTTGACATCAAGATTTTGTTCCTGACGTTTACCAACATCGCCTTTGGTAAGAAGTTCTGATATTCTACCTTCTTCTTCATTAGTACTTTCGGAAAGAGAGTCTCAATGTGCCATCTTCCAAGCACATCCGGTTCTTTTCCAATTGAAGTATGCGATAGTTGGGTTCTAACTGGCTGATGCCATAGATGCGCAACCGCTCAGTATTATCCAGCTTGATATCACCTTCTTCACGTTCGGAGATGTAAGGATCGGAGAGCTTCAGGCTCCCTTCCGTGTGGTTGAAACGATAGATAACGTCGCGCATCTCGTTGACGTTTCTCACTTCTAACAACTTTCCTTGAAACGCCCAGCTGATACTGTTCTGCCTGACATCAGCCTTGCCACCAGTGTTCAGTGTGTCGATGGTGGTCAGTTGCCACAGCCCGTCCAACTTCCCATTGTCGGAGGTTTCTAAATCGCAGGACAACAGCGCCCCTACGGGGCTAAATGATAAACGATAAATGATAAATGATACTATCATCCATCCTTTTCCACTCCATGCTTTAATTTTATTCAATACTTTCATGCGTTCCTTTTTTGTTTTTAGACGGCGCAGCCGATTATCAATTATCATCATTTATCATTTGTCATTTGTCATTTAGACACGAAGTGTCGCATTACTGTCACTTGCAGACCGTAGTTGTTGCCGTAGATTTTCCCTGAGTCCATGCCCAGGCCTAACTTTGCACTCCATCCACCCTTTGGCCACTTAAAGCAAGCCTCAGCCAGCAGGCTGGTATTCTCTTCTGGGTTGGCAAAGAGCTGATAGTAAGTGCCGTAGCCACGTTGCCAAGTGGCAAGCAGTCGATAGCTGAGGCGGGGTAGGGGAGAGCCTTGCAGACCTAAGTGCCAGGCTACGAAACGGTTGTTTTCCACACGGACGTGTCCATCTTCGTTGTAGAGGGGTGAGGTGTAGAGTGGATTACCCATCACCTGCCCCCAGTGCTGCCAACCCGTGAATAGGTTGTGGTTATAGTAATTGTCTATACCGCTGATTTGGTTGCTGATGTTCTTTGTATGGTCGTGGTACACGGGACCGCTCTGGTATTTCGTGTGCATATATTCCACCACGGCTTTTTGTAGCCATTGTACGTCTTTCAGCCGTAGTTCTACGCCGAGGAGAATGTCCTTCAGATTATAGAGAAAAAAGCGGTGCTCCTTCCGTACGTTCCATTCTTCTCCTTGTCCGTAGCCTTCGCTGCCCAGATGGAACATCATGGAGTGGTCTTCGAAGAAATGGTCGGCATAGACGCTCACGCCCCACGCCTCGCGGTCATAGTTGATGCGCAACAGCCAACTGCCTAAGTGATTACCCTCCTCGTTGTGGTATGAGCCGTCGGTTTTGTCTGAACCGCCAGGAACAAATGCATGTAGGAAGGCTTTGGGGCCACTTCCATTGTCATAGTGGTGCAACCCGTCTTCCTCAAAGACGTACGACTTGCCACCAAACTGGCAGGCCATCTCCAATCCTCCTTCCAAGCTTAAGGGCTTTCCTTCCTTACCTATTTTTATATAACCAGCCTTAGTGTGGAGCAAAGCATGTTCCGTGTATCGGGTTTGCTTGTTGGTGAAGTCCTCCTGCCAGCCGTCATCGGTGGTGATGCCATAGGCTATGTGGCCTTTCAGGTGCAGCCATCCTGCGGTAAAGGGTACTTGCCAGTATTCGGGCAGGGCTAAACGTACCTGTGGAACGGGTCGTGCATTCACACCCAAGGTCTGGCTACCCGTACTCAGCTCTTGGCTTTTCAGTTCCATGGGTTGCTCCTTACTGCCGATGGTCAGAGTTCCTTTCAGCCATCTGGCTTCGGCAAACGCCTGTTGCACCACCACCGTATTGATGTAGCCTGCTGCCACAGCCACGTCTGCACCATAGCCAAACTCCACTTTTTTCTCTGAGTCGCCCGCAAGGGGATGAAATATTCCAGCTCTTACATAGCCGTTCGTCTTGTCCAGGGAACTGAGCCCGTATTTGTTGGCATTCAGCCACAAGGGTGTATGGTCACCACTTGCTGCTGAGGCCTGTACTGACAGTTCATAAAGGGTCTGCGCCGAGGCTGCTGCCAATGGCAGCTGAATGGACATCAGCAAGGCTATCGCTCTGCTGATTCGTATGCGTTTTATCATTGTCGTTTTCCGTTTCACAGAATTGCTTATTCTCAATTATTTTGCAAAGATACAAAAAAAAACATAATACATGATTCACATTTCACATAAAATTAGTATCTTTGCCATCAAAATGTAGAATATGCATTGTCTTTTACGACCATTTTGTGCAGATTCGGCCTTTAATAATAGTAACAAATAGGAATAATTATTTATGAGAAAACTTGTCTTTCTACTGTTTGCATGGTGCGTAGCTAATACAGCACTTGCTCAGTTGGGCGGTAACGGTTTTTATCGTGTACAGAACAATGGCACGGGCCGTTACCTTACGTTCATTACCAAGGAAGCTTTCAAGACTGCAGACGGAATGGATGTTAATTTGAGTCAGGCTATGATTTCCAAGAAGGATTTCGAGAATGATGTGGTGAAAGATCCCGGCTCTATCGTCTATATTTCTAAAGTCAGTGGAGGCTATGACCTTCAGAGCCAAGGTATTGATTCTTACAGCTTGATGGGAATACCTTTGGTTGTCACCCCTACAAATGGTGGTTATATTTGTTCTGGTACCATGAGCGCATCGGGAGCTTCTGTAACAAAGACTCTTTATGATAATGGCAGTCCAAATCTACCAGAAGGTTATCTGACAACATCGAACACCGGCAATGGCGTGTGGGCCATCAAACCCGTAAGTGTTAGTAGTAGTAATTATTTTGGCCTGTTACCCCAACAGTATGATGGTGAGTACTGGACATCGCTGATGGCGAGCTTCGGTTTTGAAGGTAATCCTAAGAATGTAGAGGTTTATGCAGTCACATCTGTCCATAGCGAAGGTGTTGCCGTGGTTTCCAAGATTCAAGGTGCTGTTCCTCCTGGAACTCCTGTTATCATCAAGTGTGCTACATCCTCGTCATACGATAACAGACTGGATCTTAAATTGACAACCAATACTACTGTCAGCAAAAATCTGCTTAGAGGAGTGTACCTTGCCCGTACACGGAGCTACGACCCCTCAACCATGCGCGTTCTTGGAAAGGGCAAAGACGGAAAGAAGGCCTTTGTTACTGCAAGGAATCTGAACTATGTGAACCGCAATGAGGCTTTCCTGATGGTGCCGAAGGGTTATCCTGAGGAGTTGACCATTATGACAGAGGAGGAATGGAACAGCGATGTGCCTGTGACCATTACCATCAATAATGCCTCACGCGTGTATGGAGATCCCAATCCCGACTTCACTTATACTGTTTCACCTGCTGGAGCTTTAAAAGGAACGCCTGTCTTTGTGTGTAACGCTACATCAACCACTCCTGTAGGAACAGGTACCAGTGAGTATGAGATCTGGTTGAAGTCTTCCAGCATTGCAAATAGTACGGTAACTGTGAACAAGGGTATGCTGACTGTCACTAAGGCTCCATTGACGGTGGTTCCCTATGATGAAACGCGTATGGTAGGCTTTCCTAACCCTGAATTCCGTCTGAACTACTATGGATTCAAGAACGGTGATACAGAGGATGTGCTTATCACAAAGCCTGTGGCCAGCTGCCCCTCTTTACAGGAGAAGGTTGGTAAGTATCCTATTGTCGTTTCTGGTGGCGAGGCAAAGAACTATGAACTGGTTTATGAGCAGGGAACATTGGAGCTTCTGCCCCCCAGCGTACGTCCTGCGAACATAATACGTGAATATGGTGATGACAATCCTCCCTTTACGTATACTCCCGAAGGCATTCTGAAGGCTGAACCCCTTTACTCCTGTTCTGCCGACAAGACTTCTGAAGTAGGATCATATCCTATTTATATTACGAAAGTTTCTTCTGCAGACGCCGGTATAGATTACTCTCAGCCGGGAATGCTTACTGTCCAGAAGGCTCCGTTGAGAGTGAACTTCAGCGAGTCGGTCTACAGAATGAACGCCGGTGATGATCTTCCTGAATTCAAGCTCGTTTATACAGGATTCAAGAACGGTGAGGACGAGAGTGTGCTTATTGAGCCGGTCAAGGTGACAGTCCAGGGTAACACAAGTGATGTCGGTACCCGTTGCCGTGTCAGGATGATTGGCGGTGATGCAAAGAACTATGAGATTGTCCGTGGCGACGAGGTGTTCCTCTATATTGACCCGGCCAAGCCGGTAGACCCGGTTACGGTCACGGCCACCAGCTTTGAGCGTTATTATGGCGATGCTAACCCTAAGTTTACCTATACTTCCAAGGGTGCTGAGCTCAAAGGCGAGCCGGCTATTACCTGCGAAGCTACTGCAACGTCTGCTCCTGGACAATATGCGATTAAGATCAGTAAGGGTGGAGTCACTAACAAAAAGGATACCTATGTTGACGGTGTGCTCACTATCCTGCCAGCTCCGCTTACCATTACTGCTGGCAACTTCACCCGTAAGCAGGGTGAGGAGAATCCTGACTTCACACAGGGTCTGACCTACAGCGGCTTCAAACTCAATGAGACTGCCGATGTGCTGACCGTGAAGCCAACGGTGACTTGTGCTGCCGATAAGGACAGCGAACCTGGTGAATACGACGTGGTGGTGTCAGGCGCAGAGTCTGCAAACTACAGCATCAATTATGTCAACGGTAAACTGATTGTCGGTGAGGCTGACGAGTTGGTTGTCGTAGCAGAGAGCTTTACTCGTGAGTATGGTGAGGCCAATCCCGAATTCAAGTATAACGTTTCCGGTGCCGATGCCGAAGGTACACCAGAAGTCACGTGCGTGGCTACGGCAACTTCTCCGGTTGGAACCTATGACATTGTCGTTGCAAAAGGAACGCTTACCAACTATAAGACACGCTTTACCAATGGTAAACTCACCATCACTCCTGCCACGTTGAAAGTCTCGGTAGGCAATTACGAGCGCGAGGAGGGTGAAGACAATCCACAGTTCGCCATCACTTATGAGGGATGGAAGAACGGCGAAAATGAGAGCGTGCTCCTGGTTAAACCTACTGCCACTACAGAGGCTGGAAAGGATGCGAAAGCAGGCAAATATGCCATCACCGTGAGCGGTGGCCTGGCCGAGAACTACGTGTTAGAATACACCAATGGCGAATTGGAGGTGAAGATTCCCAGTGGAATCATGGCAGTCTTCGCAAAAGGCCAGTCTGTTGATATCTACACCACTACTGGCGTTTTGGTGAAGAAGGGTGCCACTACCCTCAAAGGTCTGTCGCGTGGTGTCTACCTCATCGGTGGTAAAAAGGTCGTGATTAAGTAAGAAGAGAACCGAGCTTGCTCGGATTCTTCCGAATGTGAACGAGCTCGACGAAGTCAAGGTCTTGGGAGAAGAACCGAGCTTACGTAAGGCTCTCACATAGTAAAAACCCCTGGTTAGCACAGTTAACCAGGGGCTTTTTATTGGTTTACCCGACATGTTCGTCATGTAACGTGTGCTAATGCCGTGCACCCTTCCGTGGCTACGACAAAGGCGAGGCCTCTGTTTTTTCGCCTTGCGTTTTCAAACATGAGAACTGCCACTCTCCAATAGTATGACACTATAGTGCCTTTAGTATGACACTATAGTACCTTTAGTATGACACTATAGTACCTTTAGTATGACACTATAGCGCCTTTAGTATGACACTATAGTACTTTTAGTATGACACTAGACACACATTAGTATCATACAAAACAAGGGCTTGCTGTATACGGACCCGCTTGCACGGTGGCGTGGGAGGACAAGTGAAAACGAAAAGAGGTGAACATCTCTCTGGAAAGTGTTCACCTCCTACTTGATATTTGTGTGCTGTTTTACTTGTAGCACTCGAAGATGGTGTCTACCGTCTGCTTAGGAAGTTTCTTTGTGAACAGGCTCACAATCCATACTACGGGGAAACCTCCAACCATGGCGATGGCTCCACAGTTGATGGGGTTGATGGGGTTGCCGGCAAGCATATTAATCACCGTCAGTCCTACACCCCAGATGAAACATGCCCAGACCGAGGCGGTGGTTACGCCACGCCAGTAGAGACCTAGCATGAACGGTGCCAGGAAAGCACCAGCCAGGGCACCCCAAGAGATTCCCATGAGCTGGGCAATGAACGTCGGCGGGTTCAGAGCAATGAGCAGCGAGATGACAATGAAGAACATGATCAAAACGCGCATCACTACTACCTTGCGGCGTTCAATCTTCTCAGCCACAATGTCGTCGATGGTTCCCTCTTCCACTTCGCCTGGAAGTGACTTCTTGTCACGGTAGATGAGGTCGAGGGTCATCGTTGAACTGGACGTCAGTACCAGCGAGGCCAGTGTCGACATGGAGGCACTCAGCACCAGCAATACCACGAGGGCGATGAGCACATCGGGCAGGGTGACGAGCATGGCAGGCACGATAGAGTCGAAGGCTATCTTGCCATTGGCACCTATCACCGGCTCATAGAGACGTCCGAAACCGCCGAGGAAATAGCAGCCGCCAGCTACGATGAATGCGAAGATGGTGGAAATGACGGTGCCGCGCTTGATGGCGTTCTCGTCGGTGATGCTATAGAACTTACCTACCATCTGCGGCAAACCCATGGTTCCGAGCGACGTCAGCACCACCACGCCAAGCAGACCCCACGGATCAGGGCCGAACCACGAGGCAAAGCCGCCATTCACCGATGGGTCGGCGTCAGAGGGGATGGCTGCCAGTTTGTCAACAGCAGCGGAGAGTCCGCCCTGTGCATTAAGAACGGCAAGGATGACGGCCACAATGCCGAAGAGCATGATGATGCCCTGGATGAAGTCGTTCATGGCTGTGGCCTTGTAACCGCCGATGATAACATAGACAGCCGTGAGGATGGACATGATGATGACGCAATACTCATAAGGAATCTCGAAACCCATCTCGAAGAGTCGAGAAATGCCGCTGTATACGCCTGCGGTATAGGGAATCAGGAAAACAAAGGCAATAATGGAGGCTACCACACGGAGCCCCTGGTCGCTGAAACGGGTGCCGAAGAAGTCGGGCATTGTACGCGATTCTATGTGCTGGGTCATCAGCTTCGTACGCCGTCCCAGGATAATCCATGCCAGTAATGAACCGATAATGGCGTTGCCGATGCCTATCCAAGCGCTCGACATTCCATAACGCCATCCGAACTGTCCGGCATAGCCCACGAAGACCACTGCCGAGAAATAGGAGGTGCCAAAGGCGAAGGCTGTGAGCCAGGGACCTACGGCGCGTCCACCAAGTACAAAACCGTCAACACTGCTGGCCTGTTTGCGTGAGTATATTCCCACGCCAACCATCACGACCAAGAAAATGATGGTCAATAAGACTTTGATAATCATAAACTTATCCCGACCTCCCGAAAAGGGAGGGGTGCCTAACGGGCTTCAAGTAGGCACCATGTTAATTCATTATTTACTGTTCATAAACTTTTAACCCGGCTGCCCATCTTCCCTAAGAAGAAGGGTGGGAGGGGTTAAAATGCTACCTGTACTTGGGCCTGAAGCCAGTTGTAATCTTTTGAACTGATGTTCTCGCCACAGAGGCAGCGTGTGTACTGCAACTGGAGTCGGCACTTCTTGTAGAACCAGTACTGGAGACCTAAAGTAAGATTGGTCTGGTCCCATCCATCCACCTTTGTGTTTCTGTCGTAGGTCTCGCCAGAAGCCACGATGTCAAGGGCATCGACCACAGGAATGCAGGTGGTGACATAGCCTCCACGGCTGCCCACCTCGCCGTCCTCGCCGCCCAGCCACTCGGCACGGATGCTGGCGGGACGCGCTTCCTTGTACTGTCCGGGCGAATAAGCCTGAGTCTTGTATTCTGCACCTACGCTGTAGCGGTTACGCTTGTAGTTGTCACCTACATGGATATCGGGATTCCACTTGGCCGTGCCTACGGCGCAGCCTGTTCCGAGATAACCGGAAGCCACCAGACGCAGACCGTCGAAAGGCTTCACCTCAAGCTTGGCAAGCACGTCTTTCTGGTTGTTCTGGTCTTTGCGGTTGATTCCCTGACCGCTCATCAGGGCCACTTCATAGTGGAGCAGGCCTTTGGCCAGGTCGCCATAGACCTCAAGACCCATGTCGCGTCCGTAGTTCACACCGTTAAGCGGGTCGGGACCTTCGCCGGCCAGGTAAAGGACTGCCTGCGAATAGACATCGATCAGTTCGAGCTGAGTGGGAGACATGGGGTTTTCCATGGTATAGCTATGCTTGAACTGTCCCAGTCGGACGTTCAGGCTCTTGTCATTGGAAATGCGATAGTCTGTATAATACTCCTGAACGACACTGGAGAAGTCGTGCATGAACATGAACGACCATCGGTCGGTGATGCGGGCCTTTGCCCAAAGGAGTGTACGTTTGAGGTTGTACGCATTGGTTTTCTTTCCATTGATGTCCTGGTAGGACCAGCCTCCCTGCGCATAACCGTTGAGGGTGATGCGGCTGGTGAAGTCCTTTTTCCAATCAATCTCTGAATCTTTTTGTTGCCCCATGGCGGCAACACTACTGAACACTGCCAGCATCACAGCCAGCGTTCTTAACGGCGCAAAGCGGCAGAGCCGGCTGCGCCATTTGCAAGTCTTTTGTTTCATTTTGTCATAAATTAAAAAGAATAATAGTTCTTGCGTCGGCAAAGGTACGAATAAAATAACAGAATGACAAAGAAATCGTCGTTTTTCTTTGTCATTCTGCAAAAATACATGAATAGTGTTCAACCTTTCGGAACGTTCTGCACAGAGGAAATGCTTTTTCCTGTAGCCTTTCCTTTCGTTGCCGAGGGAGGGCAGTGTTCACTGAGGAAGTTGAAAACGAAGTCAAAGTCCTCATCGGCCACAAAGACGCGGTTGCGGCTGAGCAACTGGTTTACCTTGATGAGGTTCATGCTTCGGCGGGGTATGAGTCGACGTACATTGCTGAGGCTGGTGGTCATCGATGTCCGGTTGGCAACGAGGATTCCCATTCCCACCATGCCAGGCTTGCCCCCTGCCAGCGCCGTCAGTTTGCCGATGGCACGGGCCTTGCCCTCCGTGCCTGGCAGCTGCTTATGCACCACCTCCTTCTCGTCCATGATGAAAAGGATGCTGTATTTCCAACCGTAGTACCATGCCACGAAGAAATAAGCCACATAGCCTATCACGAAGAAGAACAGGATGAGCAGCAGGAACCCACGCGTAAAGCTCCACGCATCGGTCAGGTCCATATGGCCGTCACAAGCGATCATCGACATGATGAACAGCCACACAATGCCGAAACTGATGACCAGCACCCAATACACGTCGAACAGGATAGTAGGATTCTTGAGCATGGGCACATCGTACACCCAGCGGTACTTCCCGTCGCCACATAGTACGGGGTGCGTATAGCGCACATCGCTGTACTTATTGACAGTCTTTTTTTTCTTTTGCTTAGCCATCTGCTGTGATTTCATCGTTTATGTTAAGGGTTGTTATTGTGCGCTGAACCATTTTCTTTCTACTTAACAGACTCGAAAACAATCTCCAGATTTGCAAAGTTCTCGCCATTATTGAGGTATTCAAAAAGATACTGATGATATCCGCCCCACCCGTCGTTGGTGTATTTCTCACTTTTGTACCCTGATACACCCATACCGTTTGCAACATTTCCATCAAACACCAATTCATTTAATGTCATAGGGTCAGAAGCGTTCTTTAAATACACTTTTTTGATTGGAATATTCGAGTAAGACACACTGATGTTGTAATTGTCATATCCAAATACAGATTCGGGGAGATACACCCTTTTCCATGTAAGGTTTGTAACACGGGCTTCCTTATAGTCACCCTTTATACCTGTGACGTCGAAAGAAAGGATGTGATGGTCACCACGATTTTCATAATCAATATCCGCATGCAATGAAGAACCTGAGAAACTGCAAGAAATGTATTTTTCAGTAAACCTACTTTCAGTAAAGCATCCTTCAGCATCGGAAGAATATTGACCTGTCAATTCAGTACTACCCCAATAATGATGATAGACTTTAACGTTAGTCCACATTCTTGTTTTGAAGGCTACTGAACTGATTTTAACTTGAGAAATCTGTTGGCTATTTGCTTTCTGCTTCACTTCCACTCTCACCATTTTGCAGTCGCCGACGAGCGGGTCGTCATAGTTTGTGCCAAAGACGTAGAAATGTCCCGTACGGTCTGCCTTCGTCTCATTCTTGGCACACACAACGTCTACTGTCTTTTTGTCGCCGTGTGGTGTTACGGTGAGCCAGCCCTGTCCGTCATTGTCGATGACAGAACCCAATTTTATATAGCCACTGACTGTGACATTGAGCGTGGATGAGCCTCCGTCGGCGTTGAATTCTAGTTTGTCAGGCGATAACGTCAGCGTGCCCTCGGGGTCTTGAACCACGACGAAAGGCACTTTCTGCACCTCATTGGTGCCATACTGCTTGTTCGGGTCGTTGCAGCCGTAGACATAACATTTGGCGCGGCGTTCCTTGCCGGTCTTGTTCTCCTGAACGGTCACAGAGATGTATTTTAACCCTTGGTCACACGAAAAGCTAATCCAGCTCTCGTCTTCTTCCTTCTCGGTGAAAGCTCCGAAATATGGCCATCCGGTAAGGGTGACGTAGGTACTCTTGGCATAGTTGTTGTAGGCGAAGTGCAACTCTTCTGGTGACACGATGATACCGCCTTCACTAGCCTCCTGCAGCACGGTGAGCTTGGCATATTTCTGCACTTTTCCTGCTTTGTCAGTCGCAAGTACGAGCAGGGTGCCTTCACGATCCTTGCCAGTTTTGTTTTCTTCCACACTGACTATCATATTGCCTTTCAGACTACTTCGGGTCATGGCTTTAAACCAGCTGGCACTGGGTGCAAATCCTATATAATGGTAATTGGTAGAGAAACCTATTGACATGGCATCCTCGTCGGCGGTGAAGTCAACAGATTCTCGCGACAGAGTCAGAAATCCGTTGGCAGGTAGCTCATCATTTTCCTCTGTTATGGTGTTGATGGTCACGTTAACGGTCTTTCCCTGAGTGACGCTCACACTGGACTTTCCTACATTGCCATTGCTGTCAATGCCAGTGATGGTGGCATTCCCCTTGTCGCCCGATGATATGACGGCTTTGCCCTTGTCATCGGCAAAAGCCACTTTCACTCCACCATTCGGCGAGTTTACAATATAGATGGTGGCGGGCTTGCCGTCATTGCCTTCATCACTTACCTGTATCAGTCCCACATTGCTGTATGGGCTGTTGCTATATATGCTTTCGGCATCGTTGAGGTCGCTCAGAACGGTCTGGTTGAACAGCTCGGTACTGAGGTTGATGCCCTCGTTGAGCAGATAGGGTGAATTAGCGAGGTTGCCCATTTGTCCCACGATGACATTGCTTATGGTAAGCATGGATTCACGCGCTGATCCGGGATCGCCCTTGTGCACAGCATTGACCAGAGAGGTGCTGGCCATACCAATGTCCATTCCGTCCATAAAGTTTCCCAACATAGGGTTCAGGGCTTTTTGGATAGTGAGGTTGATATTCCTTCCTGACTTGACTAAGGGAACTCCTACTTGATAGACATGCGTCAAGCCAGGAACCCCTTTGCACATGAGGTTTGCCTCGTCTGCAAATTCCGATTTTGAACTACTGTTTTCGTTGCAGAGGTACATATACGTACGACTGGAGTTGAGGTTATTAAAAATGCCACCACCGAAATCATTGTTATATACATTGTAACGCCACTCTTTCCAATCAGATGCCCCGTAGTGCAACTCTTTGGGGAGAGCATCGTAGGCGGCCTCCCATTGTTCGGGGGTGGCCATTTTTTGGCGGCGCATCACCTCCATTATCTTCTTTTGGCCAGTACCAAGGGCATCGTTTATTTTCTTCAATTCCGAACCGATGGCTGTAATAGAGGGGATGCCTCTGGTTGTTTCTTGTGTAAGGATGCCCTCGTCAACAAGATTTTGCATAGCCTCTGTATAGTCATCTGCATTCTCATAAAGTTCGTAAGCCACTTCAAAGAAACGGTCCCAGTCCTCCGCATTATATTTGCCGACATAGTCCTTCGAGGCATCGAAATTGCCAGTTAGGTTCTTGTATATCTGCCAGCGTAAGTTGGTTATCTTTGCGACGAACTCAGTAAACTTGCGAATGTCATGTGTGGCTTGCGAAGAGCCAGAATACCTGGCGTCTAAAGATGTAGGACTCGAGACCGATGTTGGTACATCGCTAGGCAGGTCTGGCACGGGCGCTTCGTCTTTGTCGCTTTCCCCACAGGCTCCCATTAGCAGAGCCATCGCTGGCAACAGCAGCCAGAAAGAAATGTTCTTTTTCTTCATAGTCAATTTTTTTTGTTCGTAATCTGTAGGCAAAGTTAGGCATAATTTCCTGAAGACTGACTATCAATTTGCGGGAAACGACTATCAAATCCGAGAATTGTTAGTCGTTTTTGCTGAAATGTGGATGAGTTAAGTTTCGGGAGTGCGCCCCGAAGGGGGCAACAGCTGTAAGCCAGACGGGCTGGTCATTGATGTGCGGTTGGCTGCGAGGATGCCCTTGCACCGTCAATGACTGAAATTCGCTTACGTAGTGAACGCCGTTAAGGCCGAATGTGAACGCTCTTTACAAGGGAAGTGAACCGAGTTGAGAACGGGAGCTAACAAGGTTCACCTACTGAGTGGTTGAGACCAGCGACCATCATCGTCACTTCTCTTGTGTCTATGTCGCCGTTACAAACATTAGTTTTGGGTGCTTTTGTGCAACCATTCGCGGGGTGTCATGCCAGTAACGGCCTTGAAATTTCGGAAGAAAGATGCCTCTGTGCTGAACCCCGATTCAGCAGCCACGTTGGAAGTTTTCATGTCGGACTGCTGGCGCAAAAGTGTCTGGGCGTGACGGATTCGGTAGGTGTTGACAAACTGTGAGAAGGTCTGGTTCCGCCTGCTGTTGATGATCTCGCTGACGTAGCTGCTGTTCGTGTTGAGCAGCACAGCCACATCTTGCACTTTCAGGTTGCTGCGCAGGTAAAGCTGTTCCTCGTCCATGAGCTGGCAGATACGTTGTAGAAGGGCAGAGTCCTCTACATCCTCGTCTGAAGGAGAAGATGTTTGGCTGAGTTCGTCTTTCTTAGTTGGTTTTGGTAAGCCTTTGTAGTGGACTTTTACAAGCCAGAAAGTAACAACAGCCCCAATAAACATGATGATGAGTAGCCATAGCCACACAGGAAAACCGTTCTTCTCTTGGGCAGGTTTCCCGTTAACGTGAACCAGCCAGACGGTGGCAAGAGGGTCGAAGTTGTCATGTTTTTGGTTGACACCGCCAGTGATGATCAGGTTGCCGTCGGCTGTCAATACCGGGATGGTGCAACCCATATCATGCATGGGCTCGGTATAGTAGAGTTTCAGTGTAGCCGGTGTCTGAGCATAGCCGATGCTAAGAAAGTAGTAACGGTCGCGTTTGTCGCGGCCTACGACGTAGGCACATTGCTCCTGACGGTCGGCAATGGCAGGAGAATCATAAAAAATGCTGTCGCCCAAAGGTGCCATTGGTATGGCGCTGCTGGTAGGCAGCATGGTGAATGCAGTATCGCGGACAAGGGCGATGGCTAGTTGGTTTGAGGAGTTGACCACAGGCAGTAAGTATGACCAGTCACCTTTTTGCTCATTGCCAATGAAACCGGCGTTGCTATTGAAAGAACGTTCGAAAGGCAACGGGTGCCACATCTCCAATAGCGGTACCTTGAACGGCCCGCCCTTCATGCTGTCAATGATGATACTGTCCAGTGGGCGGTAATGATTGTCATTGGCACCAAGAATCATGACATCGTTGCCCGACATGCGGAAGATGTAAGGGCATGTGCGTTCCGTTGTCACGTCCTTGACAAAGGAAAAAGCCTTATGACCGTCGAACATCTCTATCCCGTCGTGTTCAAAGTGATTGCCGGTGATGACCACCTTGCCACTGTCCAGTTCGATAGCCTGAGCCAGTGTTCGTTTCCGGTCCAGACAGCCAAAGCCTGAAAAAGTGTGCTCCTTGGGGCTGTACCACTCCACCAGATAGGTCTGCCCGATGCCTATTGGCTCGTTGTGCCCTCCACCAATCAAAACGGAATCGGACTTCAGCACCACGGCAAAACCATTGTCGTGTGTATAGACTGTCTGAAGCTGATTCCACTTGCCGTCCTTGTAGTATTCTGCTGTAGGAGTAGGTTTGAAACCTGTGGTATGTCCACCCACCACCGTCAATTCGCCATCAGCATAGAACATGGAATGCCCGGCACGGGGCATGATCAAGTCGGGCAGACGCTCAGGTTCTATTCTAAGAAGGGGACAATTGTTGCCGGCAGCAGCTGTAATGACCCATACAGAACATAATACAATAAAGTATAGGACATTTCTCATAGGCCTGTTTACCGGAAGGAATCTGTGAGCAGCTTGATTTCTATCTGAGGCGAAATGCGCTCATACAGGATGTTGTATACAGCATCGAGGATGGGCATGTTCACATGGCAGTGGCGGTTGATCTCCTTCATGCATTTGGTACCGAAGTATCCTTCAGCTATCATCTCCATCTCTATCTGTGCAGACTTGACACTATAACCCTTGCCGATCATGGTGCCGAAGGTGCGGTTGCGTGAGAAGTTGGAGTAACCGGTGACAAGAAGGTCGCCCATGTAAACAGAGTCGGTGATGTTTCGTTCCTCATTGGGGTTGATGGTGTTGAGGAACCGGTTCATCTCCTGAACGGCGTTGGACATGAGTACAGCTTGGAAGTTGTCGCCAAACTTCAGACCAGAACAGATGCCTGCGGCAATGGCATAGACATTCTTCAAGACGGAGGAATATTCTATGCCGATGACATCACTGGAAGTCTTGGTCTTGATATATTCAGAAGAAAGCACGTCGGTAAAGGCCTGGGCTTTCTCACGGTCGGCGCAGCCAACAGTAAGGTAGCTCAGACGTTCCAATGCCACCTCCTCGGCATGGCTGGGACCGCCAAGGCAGGCCAGATAGCTGTAGGGAACGTCGAACACCTGATGGAAGTATTCTGAGCAGACAAGATTGTCATCGGGCACGATGCCTTTGATGGCGGTGATGATGAACTTGTCTTTCAGTCGTGTTTTCAGTTTCTTAAGGTGGCTCTTGAGATAGGGAGAGGGGACGACGAAGACAAGGGTGTCGTATAGCTGGACAATCTTGTTGATGTCGCTCTCGAAGTGAATCTCGTCGGTATTGAAGTGGACACTGGTAAGATAACTGGGGTTGTGGCCCATACGCTGGAAGTCGGAGATCTGGTCATCACGACGCATATACCAACCGATGTGGTGGGTATGGCCAACGACAATCTTTGCGATTGCCGTTGCCCAGCTGCCGCCACCAATGATTGCTATCTTACCACAGTCGAACATAACTCTAATTGAGAATTGAGAGTTGAGAATCGGGAATTACGCTTGCGCCTTTTCAATCCACTTGGCAATCTCGTCGACGCTCGGCTTCTGAAGGTCGAGCTTGTACTTCTTGACAATGTCGCCAATCTTCTGCTGCAGGCCTTGGGCCTTTTCACCAGCGATGTTCTGGATGAGGTTGAAACCTGCCTTGCGGAGCACGGGCACCCATTCTTCTGCGACGCCAATCTCTGCCCACTCGGCGGGTGTGCTCTGAGGAATCTTCTTCTCAGGCTTCATCTGCGGGAAGAACAGAACTTCCTGGATAAAGGTCTTTCCCGTCATGAGCATGACCAGACGGTCGATGCCGATGCCGATGCCCGATGTGGGAGGCATTCCGTACTGCAGAGCACGAAGGAAGTCCTGATCGATGATCATGGCTTCGTCGTCGCCCTTGTCGGCAAGCTTCATCTGCTCTATAAAACGCTCTTCCTGATCAATGGGGTCGTTGAGCTCCGAATAAGCATTGGCCAGCTCCTTACCATTCACCATCAACTCGAAACGCTCGGTGAGTCCGGCCTTTGAGCGGTGCATCTTGGTGAGGGGCGACATCTCGACAGGATAGTCGGTGATGAAGGTGGGCTGGATGAAGGTTCCCTCGCAGAACTCGCCAAAGAGTTCGTCGATGAGCTTACCCTTACCCATGGTCTCGTCTACATCCATGCCCTTTGACTTACAGAAGTCACGGATTTCCTCCTCGGTTTTGCCATTGCAGTCGAAGCCGGTCTTCTCTTGGATGGCCTCAAGGATAGGTAAACGACGATAAGGTGCCTTGAACGATACGATGTTACCGTCGATCTCGCGCTCAGGCTTGCCGTTGACAGCGATACAGATGGTCTCAAGCAGTTTTTCAGTAAAAGACATCATCCAGTTGTAGTCCTTATACTGAACGTAGAGCTCCATGCAGGTGAATTCAGGGTTGTGGTTGCGGTCCATACCTTCGTTGCGGAAGTTCTTTCCAATCTCGTAGACACCCTCGAAACCGCCCACAATGAGGCGCTTAAGATACAACTCGGTAGCGATACGCATGTACATGTCCTGGTCGAGCGCATTGAAATGGGTGATGAACGGACGGGCAGACGCACCACCGGCTATCATCTGCAGGGTAGGTGTCTCAACTTCGGTATAGCCAGCCTCATCGAGCACCTTACGAAGGGTACGGATCACAGTAGCGCGCTGCAGGAACGTGTCTTTGACCCCTTCGTTAACCACCAAGTCAACATAGCGCTGGCGATAGCGGAGCTCTGGGTCGTCAAACTTGTCGTAAGCCACACCGTCCTTGTATTTTACGATGGGCAGTGGCTTAAGGCTCTTGGAGAGCAGCTTCAACTCGGAAGCATGTACGGAGATTTCGCCGGTCTGGGTCCGGAATACCTTACCCTTCACGCCGATAAAGTCACCAATGTCGAGCAGGCGTTTAAATACATTATTATATAGGTCTTTGTTTTCACCAGGGCAGAGGTCGTCGCGAGTGATATACACCTGGATGCGGCCCTTGGAGTCCTGCAATTCGGCAAAAGAAGCCTTTCCCATCACACGACGGCTCATCATACGACCGGCAATAACCACATCCCAGTCCATGTCGTCCTTGAAATTCTCTTTGATTTCGGTACTGAAAGCATTCGTCGGGTATTCAGCAGCAGGATATGGGTCTATGCCCATATTGCGCAGCTCCTGCAGACTCTGACGTCTGCCTATTTCTTGTTCACTCAGTTCTAAGACGTTCATAATTAATTGTAGATTATTCTTGAAAGTGGGTGCAAAATTACTAAAAATATTGCGAAATATGCTATTATTCAACAAATATTTGCAAAAAAAGTGGTTTGTCTTTGGTGGTTACGAAAATATTTACTATTTTTGCTGCATCTTTACCGATATAACTATGAATCAAACAACAATCAAAGACCGTGTTGTAGGAGTAGACATCAGCCTTGACTGGACTTCGTATGCCATTGTGGACGTGCGGGGTCAGGTACTTGTGGAAGACCGCTTTGCTACAGAGGACTATCCTGAAATAAATGGTTTTGTTACCCACTTAGCAGAAAGCATAGTCTTGTTGGTAGAGGCTAACGGCGGATACGAGACCATTCGTTCGGTGGGTATCAGTGCCCCCAGCGCGAACTATCTGACGGGTTGCATAGAGAACTCACCCAATATGCCGTGGAAGGGTATTATTCCCCTTTCAGTCATGTTGAGAGACCAGTTGGGGATGGCTGTTGCCGTAGCTAACAATGCCCATGTGATAGCTTTAGGTGAGCATGCTTTCGGTTGTGCTCGAGGTATGAATGACTTCATACTTATTACGCTGGGACATGGCATGGGCAGTTGTATCTACTCAAACGGTCAGCCTCATTTGGGCGTCCATGGTTTTGCCGGTGAGATCGGACATACTTGCATTAACCGCAGTGGAAGGAAGTGTGGCTGTGGTAATGTCGGCTGTCTGGAACAGTATACAGCAGCGGGAGGCATTGTCCTTACTGCTCAGCAGCTGATGGAAGAAAGTGATAAACCGTCGCTCATGCGGGAAGCAGAGAACCTGACACCAGAGCTCATCGCCCAATACTGTGACAAGGGTGATGAACTGGCCATAGAGGTCTATCGCCGGACGGGGCAGCTCTTAGGCTTTGGTCTTGCAGGCTATGCCTCAGTACTCAATCCGGAGGCAATCGTCTTCACAGGTGGAATCTCCAAAGCTGGTGACTGGCTTCTCAAGCCGGCACATGAGTCGTTTGAGGAACATGTGTTCCATAATATTGTTGGTAAGGTGAAGTTCCTCGTGTCAACCTTGAACGACCACTACCGCGACATCCTAGGTGCCAGCGTGCTAGCGTGGGAAGTGAAGGAATATTCTTTGTTTAAGTGATGAGTGATAACTATGGGAGAGTTCAATATAAAAACACGTGTAATAGGCGTTGACCTGGGTGTGGATGTAACCACGCTGGCCATTGTCGACATCAGAGGCAATATCATTGCCCACGATGTGCTGCCAACCTCGGTGTATAAAGACGTCAATACATACGTGAGTGCCCTCACAGAGAAGATAGTCATGCTGGCAGAGTCGAATGGCGGCTATGGGACCATCCGTTCTGTGGGCATCAGCGCACCCAGTGGCAATTACCTGACAGGTTGTATAGAGAATGCTACGAACCTGCCATGGAAAGGTGTTATTCCGCTGGCAACGATGTTGCGCGACAGGTTAGGATTGTCAGTAGGCCTTGCCAACGATGCCTATGTCACCGCCTTGGGTGAGCATGGCTTTGGTTATGCTCATGGCATGAATGATTTTATCGTGGTATCGTTGAGTCATGGCGGTTTGGGAAGCTGCATATTTTCTAACGGACAGCCGCAGCTGGGCATTGACGGCTTTGCCGGTGAGGTGGGGCATGTCTGCGTGGAACCAGGCGGTCGTGTGTGTGGCTGTGGGCGGCGTGGCTGCCTGGAGCAGTACACCTCAGCCAAAGGTATTGTGCAGACAGCTCGCGAGCTGATGGCGAACGATAAGCGTTCGTCCATCTTGCGACAGCAGGCAGGAATGTTGTCACCGAAAGCCATAGTAGCTGCTTGTAAGCAAGGTGACAGACTGGCCATAGAGACGATGAGACTTGCAGGTGAGAAGTTAGGAATGGGACTGGCTTTCTATGTTTCGTTGCTCGACCCGGAGGCTATCATTCTCACGGGACCGCAGTCGCGGTTGGGGAAATGGCTGACCGATCCTTTGCAAGAGGCGTTCGATGAACATGTATTCCATAATATCCGCGGAAAAGTGCTTATTCAGGTTTCTATCCTTGATGACAGGGAACGGGATGTTTTGGGAGCCAGCGAATTGGCCTGGGTAGTGAAAGAGTATTCATTGTTTAAATAAGTATATTATATCTGAGACATGGGAGACATTAAAGTAAAGAACAGAGTTGTTGGTGTTGACATTAGTACTGAACGTACCACCTATGCCATCGTAGACATACGTGGAAATATTATTGCAGAAGACGGATTCGAAACGTTTGAGTATCCCAACGTGAACGACTTCGTGGCAAAACTGGCCGATAGTATTTTGGAATTGGTAGTGGCGAATGGTGGTTATGAGAGCATCCGCTCTATAGGTATCAGTTCACCAAGTGCCAGTATTGTGACTGGTTGCATTGTCAATGCACCCAATCTGCCTTGGAAGGGCGTGGTTCCTCTGGCTGCCATGGTACGCGACCGTCTGGGACTTGCGGTGGCCATGGCCAACGATGCACATATCTCGGCATTAGGCGAGAAGGCATATGGCAGCGCCCACGGCATGAGGGATTTCGTCATCATCAATATTGGTGTGGGCTTGGGCAGCTGCTTCTTCTCTGCAAACCATGAGCATCAAGGGGCTGGTGGATTTGCGGGCGAAATAGGACATACCTGCATAGATGACAGTGACAGCGCCCGTATCTGTGCTTGCGGAAAGAGAGGCTGCCTGGAAGCATACTGTGCGGCCAAAGGTATCATCCGTACAGCAGAAGAGGTGATGGCTGAGAGTGACAAGCCCTCGCTGATGCGGGGACAGGAGCAGCTTTCGCCGAAGATGATTACAGAGTTCTGTGAACAAGGCGACGAGCTGGCCATTGAGGTGTACCGTCGTACAGGCTATAAGCTGGGTATAGGTATGGCAAACTATGCCAGTGTCATTGACCCAGAGGCCATTATCCTGACTGGAGGAATCTCGAAAGCGGGTAAATGGTTGATAGATCCTGCCTACGATTCGTTTGATAAGCATGTGTTTGGCAATATACGTGGAAAAGTGAAAATCATCCTCTCGATGATTGATAACCGTGAGCGCGATGTGCTGGGAGCCAGTGCATTGGCTTGGAGCCAGAAGGAGTATTCATTGTTTAAGTGATGAGTATTAAGTGACGAGAGTTGAGTGAAAAGTGAATGTAGATATCATAAACGAAATTATCAACGCTAAGCCTAACCTGAGTACCGCCCTCGGCATGGAGTTTTTCTCCACGCCTGAGGACGATACATGTATGGCACGAATGAAGGTTGACGAGAGAAACCGCCAGCCTTTTGGTTTCCTGAGTGGAGGTGCTTCGTTGGCATTAGCAGAAAATGTGGCCGGCGTAGGGTCTTCGGCATTGTGCCCGCATTGTGCTTGTGTAGGTATCGAGGTGAGTGGTAGTCATGTGAAGGCTGTCGCTGAGGGAGATACTGTGACTGCTTATGCAAGATTGCTTCATCAGGGCACTACGCTTCATGTATGGAATGTTGACGTGAAGGATTCTTCAGGTGATCTGATTTCTAATGTGCGGGTTACCAATTATATCATCAAACAGAAAGTGTGATGTTTTCTTATGCCATCTATCGTTTGCCGTATGCCAAAGAGGCTACACTGGTTCAGCAGACCGAGGGCGATCCGGCGGAATATTTCTCTTATGCAGAACTGAATGATAAGAGCGGGTTCGTTGTGGCTCCTTTTGAGGTGACCCTACAACAGCCGATACTGGTGATTAGACCTGATGAGTTGCAGAAAGTCTCCATCCCTATTCCTCCATCCGATTTTTCTCGTCCCATAGGTGACGAGAGACACGAGACCGGACAAAGCACACCTCATTCCACATTCCCCATTCCCCTGGAATATACCATTGATTTTGCTAATTATCACTCACAGCTGGAAGCAGGGACTTTCAGCAAAATTGTGCTGGCCCGCTGTGCGGATGAACAGATAGGTGATCATGTGAAGCCTATGGAATTGTTCTATAGGGCTTGTCAAATGTATCCCCGACTGTTCATAGCATTGGTAGAGACGGGGAAGAGTGGGTGCTGGCTGACAGCAACACCGGAGATTCTGCTTGATGGCGATGGACAGGATTGGCGCACCATTGCCTTGGCAGGTACGATGAAATTGGAGGGAGAGCAGTTGAATGGCGAGGGCGAGACCTTGAGATGGAGTACCAAGAATATCCAGGAACAGCGCATTGTTACTACCTACATTACAGAGTGCCTGGAACAGTTCACGGGTGATTTCAAGGAGGAAGGCCCCAGAACGGTAAGGGCAGCCAATTTGGTACATCTTAGAAGTGATTTCACTTTCAAACTCGACGACCATCATCATATTGGTGACCTGTTACAGACTCTTCATCCCACACCTGCTGTCTGTGGCCTGCCCAAACGTGAGGCTTTCCAGTTTATCGTGAACAATGAGCACACACCTCGTAGATATTATAGTGGTTTTATGGGACCATTGGCTATGGATGAGACCCATCTCTACGTTTCTCTCCGCTGTATGAATATCGAGGGCGATACCTGTCATCTCTATGCTGGCGGTGGATTGCTCAAAGACAGCACAGAAGAACAGGAATGGGCAGAGACAGAAGCAAAAATGGAAACCATGCGGAGAATCCTTGACCATGTTGTTGGTTAAAGACAAAGCATCTGAGTATTATATATAATGTATAGTGATAAAGATAATGTTAACATCCTGACGTCACTGCTGAAGGAACATGGAGTCATGTATGCGGTGGTTTGTCCAGGAAGCAGGAACTCTCCCATTGTGCATAACCTGCATGTGTGTCCAGACATCACATGCTATCCTGTCACAGATGAGCGCAGCGCCGGTTTCTATGCCTTGGGCATGAGCCAGAGTCTACATTCTCCTGTGGCCGTCTGTGTCACCAGTGGAACAGCGCTATTAAACCTTGCCCCAGCCGTTGCAGAGGCATACTATCAGCATGTTCCCTTGGTCGTTATTTCGGCAGATCGTCCGTTGCAGTGGATTGACCAGCTCGATGGTCAGACAATGCCACAGCCTGATGCTCTCGGACGGTTCGTGAGGAAGTCAGTAACCTTGCCGGAACCTTGTGATGACGAGACACGATGGTACTGTAACCGCCTTGTCAATGAGGCCTTGCTGGAAACCCATCATCATGGTTACGGACCCGTGCATATCAATGTGCCTATCTCTGAACCGTTGTTCAATTATGATACGCCCGCATTACCAGAGGAACGAAGCATCTGTCTGCTCAATCCACGGTGTTATCGATCTTTGTTGTCGGCAGAGTGTGCAGGACAGTTCCTTGTTTCGAAAAGACCGATGGTGATTATCGGGCAGGTGTCAACAGAAGGACTGATGCCGGAAGATTTGTATTCGATATCATTATTTGCCGTAGTGCTCAACGAAGCGTTGAGTGTGGGAAAAGGCGGGGAGCATTTCGATGAGGTGTTATATGCCATAGGTGATCATCCTGACTATCAACCTGACTTTGTCCTCTATTTGGGTGATACGATGGTCAGTAAACGCGTCAAGCATTGGATGCGGAGCCTGAAGGATGCACATATCTGGGCTGTCTCGGAGGATGGAACTATCCATGACACCTCCATGCAGCTGTATGGTGTTATTGAGGGTCATCCCGCAGATGTAATAGAAGATCTGATGGATGCTGTAGGTGACAAATCCATTCAATCTACTCAAGAATTCAAAACACGTTGGGACAAGGCACTCCAAAAAGCTTCCGGACATATAGAGAGGTATCAGCCTGACTATTCCCAGATGGCTGCAGTGAGATGCTTCGAAGGACTGCTGGGTTCTGCTGAAGACTGTTACGTACATTATGCCAATTCTACAGCTATTCGCTTGGCAAATATATATGCTAATCACTATGTCTGTTGCAACCGTGGTGTGAATGGTATAGACGGTTCTTTGTCTACAGCAGCAGGTTGCTCTGTGGTGAATGATGAGTTTGAAGTTTATTGCGTCATCGGCGACTTGAGTTTCTTTTACGACCAGAATGCGTTGTGGAACCAGAACCTACATGGTAATTTCCGCATCCTGTTGTTGAATAATGGCAAGGGAGGGATATTCAATATGCTGAATGGCCTGGAGAAAAGTCCCGCCTGCGACAAGCTTGTATCTGCCGAACATCATACCACGGCTGAAGGCATCTGCCTTCAGAATAACATTGTCTATCTGAAAGCACACGACATGACAGAGATGCAACAAGGCATGGATACCTTATTATATATGGAAAGCGAACGTCCCGTCCTTCTTGAGGTATTTACTGATGTGGCTGAGGATGAACGGGTGTTTAGAGAGTATTTCCGTTCATTCAGAATTTGAAACTCGAGCCGCCTACGAACTCACGCATGATCGAGGTGGGTGGGATCTCCTTGTCGCTGATGGGTATGAAATAACGTAGGAATTTCAACAGCCGATGAGCCTCAGAATATTCCGGACAGTTCTTCGGAACCGAAGTGAGGATTATTTCTGCATGGGTACGCAGAACGGCAAACTCGATGTTCAACGCCGAGTTGAACATCACGTCTGCGGTTTCCTGATAGGGGAAGATCCACTGGTCTTCTGCTGCCAGTACGTTCTTCCATTGTGAAATGGTCTGCTGTGCAGTGAAGGCTCCTTTGTTATAGTCGCGTATAATACGTCGCAACAGACGGTTGTCACGGACTGGTATCCAATTGTGGTCATCGAGCGAAATGCTGGTGAGGGCAGAGATATAGATCTTATATTTCAGGGAGTCGGGAATCTTTTTGGTCAGTAGTGGATTTAAGGCGTGGATGCCTTCTATGATCAGCACGGTGTCGCCAGCCAGTTTCAGCTTTTTACCATTATACTCGCGTTTGCCGGTGACGAAGTTGTATTCAGGGATTTCTACACGTTCCCCCTGCATCAGTCGTAGCAGATGGTCTTCAAGCAGCGAATACTCCACTGTTTCTATGTTGTCGAAGTCATAGTCTCCATTGGGAAGCTTCGGCGTGTCCACGCGGTTCACGAAATAGTCATCTGTTGAGAATGAGACAGGTCTGAGTCCGCAGGCCAACAGCTGCACGGAGAGACGTTTGCAGAATGTGGTCTTACCCGAACTGGAAGGACCTGTGATCAAGACAATCCTTACGGGGTTCTTCTCCTGATGGAACCGGCGGTCTACCTCTTCGGCTATCTGTACTATCTTTTTCTCTTGCAGAGCCTCGCTCACCTGAATGAGTTCTGAAGCATGTCCGCGCATGATGGCTTTGTTGACGTCACCCGCATTCGACAGCCGCATGATAATGTCCCAGTGCGTCTTCTCTGCGAACATCTCGAAGGTCTTGGGCTGATCCACCTTTTCTGCCAGTCGCGTGGGATCGTTCCAGTCGGGAACTCTCAATAGCAGTCCTTCTTCGTAACGCTCCAGTCCCCAGACTTTCAGGTAACTGGCACTGGGCACTAAAGGACCGTAGTAATAATCGATGGTGTCACCCAAAGTATAATAATAGGTATAGGCTTGCCCACTGGTTTCCAGAAGCTTCACCTTGTCGGCAAAGCCCCGTTCACCGAAAATTCTGATCGCTTCTTCTGTGGTGGATTCTGTTCGGCGGAAAGGCATGTCAAGGTCGATAATCTCCTGCATCCTCTTCTTGATACGCTCCACGTCTTCGTCAGAGATCTGGTTCCCTTCTCCTTTGGAGGGATTCTTTCCTTGCAGCCGTCCTTCGACCCATCCGGCAGTGGGCTTTTTCTTGAAGTTGCAGTAGTAACCTCTGCTCAACGAATGTTCGATAAACAGCTTCGATCCGGGAAACACATCCTGTGTGGCTTTGTAGAGCACAAAACTGAGAGAACGTACATAAACACGATGGCCAGAACCCTCGCTGGCATCCATAAACTCCACATCGCGGTTTTGGAAGAGCCTGAATTTCAGTCCTTGCGACACATTATTCACTTTGGCCGACACGACAGGATAAGGGAGTTTAATCTCTTCAGCAAACTCCTGATACACATCTAACAGCGAGGCTCCTTCAGGGAAACTCTTGGTCACATTGTTGTTTTTGCAGCGGATTTGTAGCATAGGAAAAATATTTTGGTGCAAAGATACAAAAAAACCACAGAATCTTTGTACCTTTGTACAAAAAATAAGCGAATATATGGAAAAAAGAGTATGGAAAGAGATCAGGAAGTTCGAAGAAATACGCTTCGAAGAGTATAATGGAATAGCCAAGATTACCATCAATCGGCCTCGTTATCGCAATGCCTTTACCCCTCGGACGACGTTAGAGCTGAGTCAGGCCTTTGCTGAATGTCGTGAATTGCAGCGCATCCGTGTCGTGCTTCTTACAGGAGCTATGTCTGAAGTTCCCGAGGGTAAACGCCTTGAGGATGTGAAGCATGCGTTCTGCTCAGGCGGAGATATGCATGTGAAGGGACGGGGGGGGTATGTTGACGAGGATGGTGTCCCCCGTCTCAGCGTACTGGACGTACAGATGCAGATACGCCGTCTGCCCAAGCCTGTTATCGCCATGGTCAATGGCTATGCCATTGGTGGTGGTCATGTGCTGCATTTGGTATGTGACTTGACGATAGCTTCAGAGAATGCTATTTTCGGACAGACAGGACCGAAAGTCGGTTCCTTCGATGCTGGCTTTGGAAGTAGTTATCTGGCACGTATAGTTGGGCAGAAGAAAGCCCGTGAGATTTGGTTCCTCTGCAGGCAGTACTCTGCCAGCGAAGCCCTCGACATGGGACTGGTTAATAAGGTTGTGCCACTATCGCAATTGGAAGATGAGTGTGTCGGCTGGGCTGAGGAGATGATGGAACGCTCTCCTTTGGCGCTCCGAATGATCAAGGCTGGCCTGAATGCCGAACTCGATGGGCAGGCTGGCATTCAACAGTTGGCAGGCGATGCTACCATGCTTTACTATTTCCTTGATGAGGCTCAGGAGGGCGGCAAGGCTTTCCTTGAGAAACGTAAACCGGACTTTGACAAGTATCCCCAGATTCCGTAAAGAATACAGACGAACATGTTATAGACAGAATAACGGACAAATTTGTGATAGACATAATAACAGACGAACAAACTAATTCTCTGAGACGTCATAACAGACGAACAAACTGTGACAGATAAACTTGTTTATGGATGTTGAGATAATAATTAGAAAAGTTATGGATTGTGCAGGCGCCATACGAAGACAGTTGGGACCAGGCTATCTGGAGTCTGTTTATAAGAATGCGATGTTGGTGGAATTATGCAAGAACCGATTGTCATACGAGGCTGAGAAATCTATCAATGTCTATTATGATGGACACCTGGTAGGCGAGTATAAGGAAGATATTGTTGTTGAGAATCAGTTGATACTTGAACTTAAAGCTGTTAATTCCTTGCATGTAGCTCATGAGTTACAGCTAGTGTATTATTTTGACTGCTACAGGAATTGATAATGGGCTGCTTATCAATTTTGGTTCAGAAGAATTGCAATTTAAACGTAAATTCCGTGTTTATCGTAAGCGCTTACAATGATAAAGTATGTTAGTATGTTATGATGTCTTTAATCAATGTTTGTTCTTCTGTCTTAAAAAAGAGTTATTATGTATAAGATAGCTATTGACGAGCGAGTGCTCCATTTCAAACAGCCGGCAGGAACGTCGCGCGGTGTATACAAAGAGCGGAAAAGCTGGTTTGTTCATGTGTCAAACGGTTCTGTCGTCGGAACAGGCGAATGTGCACCATTACCCGATCTGAGCTGTGACGCACGTCCCGATTACGCTGAGGTGTTGCGTAGCTTCTGTGACGAGTTTGAACAGACGGGCGAGGTTCCTTACGAGGAGCTGCGTGACTATCCTTCGATGCTTTTCGGTCTCGAGACGGCCTTGTTGGATGTAGAAAGCAAGGAGGAAAACGGAAAAGGCGTATTATTTGACACCGCCTTCAGCCGCGGCGAAATCGGTATTCCCATTAACGGTTTGGTGTGGATGGGCAGTTACGACGAGATGCTCCAGCGTATGGAGCAGAAACTGGAACAGGGCTTCCGCTGCGTGAAGCTGAAGATTGGTGCCATTGATTTCGAACAGGAACTCGATCTCATCAAACGCATACGTGACAGGTTCTCTTTCCATGAGGTGGAGTTGCGCGTCGATGCCAATGGCGCCTTCAAACCCGATGAGGCTCTGTATAAGTTGGAACTCCTTTCTCGATATGCCATCCATAGTATTGAGCAACCTATCAAAGCTGGCCAGTGGGGATATATGGCTCAGCTATGCCGTGAGTCACCGCTGCCCATCGCGCTGGATGAAGAATTGATTGGGGTGAACGACCAGGAGATGAAGTCGCACATGCTTAACATAATCAAACCCCGATACATCGTTCTTAAGCCATCACTTCATGGGGGGATGATGGGATGCAGAGAGTGGATAGACTCTGCCAAGGAAAAGGGCATAGGTTCGTGGATAACCTCTGCGTTGGAGAGTAATGTCGGCTTGAATGCCATTGCACAGTTCTGCTCTTCCGTCTATGGTGATGCCATTTCCTTCCCTCAAGGACTCGGTACGGGCCAACTGTTCACTGATAACATTCCCATGCCGTTGGAAATACGTGGCGACCAGCTGTTTTGTTGTTCTGTCCTTAACCCCAGGTTATGATGTCTTTGGAGGAATTCTTGACTGAGTGGCACAATGACAGCCCTCTTGTGCTGGTGCATACCAGTGGTTCTACGGGAACGCCGAAGCCGGTGCTTGTCGAGAAACGGCGTATGCTTGCTTCTGCCCGTGTCACCTGCGACTTCCTGGGCTTGAAGCCTGGTGATACGGCTTTGCTCTGTATGTCACTTGACTATATTGCCGGCAAGATGATGGTGGTACGTTCGTTGGAACGTCACCTTCAGCTTGTGACCGTGCCACCAAGCGGCAAACCGGTTTGGAGTGGAACGATAGACTTTGCCGCTATGGTACCCTTGCAGGTCTGGAACCTTCTTCATGACCCGGAAGGACGGCTGCGACTGATGCAGGTCCGCCACTTGATTATTGGCGGCAGTGCCATTGACAATGACTTGGCTGCCGCTTTGTCAGGATTTCCCAACTATGTATGGAGCACCTATGGCATGACCGAAACCTTGTCGCACATAGCTCTCCGTCGGTTGAATGGACCCGAGGCATCTCAGTGGTATACCCCATTCCCGTCCGTAAAGTTGAGCTTGAACGACGAACAGTGTCTGGTGATTGATGCGCCAGAGGTCTGTGACGAGTGTCTGGTTACCAACGATATTGCCGAACTTGCCGCAGATGGGCGTTTTAAGATTCTCGGGCGTAAGGATAATGTGATCTGTTCCGGTGGTTTGAAGATCCACGCCGAGGAACTCGAACGTCAGCTCCATCCCCATCTTCGCGTACCTTTTATCATAACAAAGCGTCCTGACGAGAAGTTTGGTGAGATGGTTGTCCTGCTTACCGAAGGTTCTGTCGATGAAGCCCGGGATGTCTGCGAGACAATTCTCCCCAAGTTCCACAGACCTCGTGCTTATGTCCATGTTGACTGCATTCCTCTGACTGCCAATGGGAAACCCGCCCGCAAAGAGGCACAGCAATTAGCCGCCGGCCATTAAGCTTCTTTTCTTTTCCCCTTTAGCCTTCACGATAGAAGTCGAGGGCTTCTTCTATTTCCTGTTGCGTGGCCGTCTGGTTGATGCGGATGTCGCCGATGTCGCCCAACAGGGTGAAGTTGATCTGTCCAGCCGTGTTCTTCTTGTCGTGGGTCATGAGCTCCAACAGGGTGGGGTAGTCGTCACAGCTGATGCTCATCCGTCCGTATTGTTCTCGAATGAAACTGACAGTCTGGCGCATCTTGTCTGTGGGGAAACCTGTCTTCATGCAGCTGAGGTAAAGTTCGCAGACGAGACCGTAGGCGACTGCATAGCCGTGAAGCATTGGAGCATCTGACTGCCCCCTCCAAAGGGAAGGGTTTCTTAGAGCCAGCGACTCAAAGGCATGACCGATGGTATGGCCAAGATTCAGTGCTTTACGAATACCTTTTTCTGTCGGGTCTTCCTCTACGATTCTTTCTTTAACCTTTACCGAGTCAGCCACCATGCGCTGTAGCTGCCACAGGTCGGGCTGGTCAAGGTCGAAAGTGACCAGCTCTGCCCACATCTGTTCGTTGGAGATCAGTCCGTGTTTCAGCATCTCTGCATAGCCGGAACGTATGTTTTCGGCATCCATCGTCTTGAGGAACACGGTGTTAAGTATGACGCTGCTGGCATTGCAGAATACGCCCACCTCGTTTTTCAACCCACCGAAGTTGATGCCTGTCTTACCGCCTACCGATGCGTCAACCATGGATAGCAAGGTGGTGGGGACGTTGATGAAACTGATGCCGCGCTTGAAGGTGGCGGCGGCAAAGCCGCCGAGGTCGGTCACCATGCCGCCGCCAAGGTTCACCATGAGCGAGTGGCGCGTAGCTCCGCCCAGCTGCAGTTCTTCCCATACGTGGGTCAGCGACTCCAACGTCTTGTTTTGGTCGGTGGCACCGATGCAGATTACCTGAGCGCCCTTCATGCAGGGCAGACTGTCTATCAGGGGCAGACATAATTGCCGGGTGGTATCGTCGACCAACACAAATAAACGGTCGTGTTCACACTCATCGATGGCAGTGGCTATAGCATGCTCCAACTGGAGCGATATGATCACCTTTTGCTTTTCCATAGGGGTTGTTTATAAAAATCGCGGCAAAGGTACAAAAAAACGGTGTAAAAGTTGGAAGATAAGAAAAAAAATATTACTTTTGCAAAGATTTCTTACCAATCCTTCAGCCTATGAACAAGAACAGTTTCCTTTATAGGGTATTTGATCTTTACTATGATGGTTTTAGGAACATGACGCTTGGAAAGACGTTGTGGGCTATTATCCTTATCAAGCTGTTTGTCATCTTCGTTGTGCTGAAGCTTTTCTTCTTTCCTGATTTCCTGAAAAAGAATGCCAATGGTGATGAGGCAGGTTTCGTAGCAACAGAGCTCGTAGACCGCGCCTCCCCCAACCCCTAATCCCCCTAACCACCCTAACCACCCTAATCCCCCTAATCACCCTACTCCCCCTACTCCCCCTTAATCCCTCCGACTCAAATCAAAATCCTTATAATTATGCTACAAAACCTGTTCTTATCCATCGATGCCGGAACCATTGACTGGTCACGAGCGCAATTTGCTCTCACGGCAATCTATCACTGGCTTTTCGTTCCGCTGACGCTGGGACTAGCCGTTATTATGGGAATCGTGGAAACCCGTTACTACCGCAGGAGACAGGCCTTAGCCAAAGGTCAGCCCGTCGACCAGACTGACATTGACTTCTGGAAGAATGCGGCGAAGTTCTGGCAAAAGCTCTTTGGTATCAATTTCGCCATGGGTGTTGCGACGGGTATCATCCTTGAGTTTGAGTTCGGCACCAACTGGTCGAACTATTCTTGGTTTGTCGGTGACATCTTCGGAGCTCCCCTTGCTGTGGAAGGCATTCTGGCTTTCTTCATGGAGTCGACCTTCGTGGCAGTGATGTTCTTTGGCTGGAAGAAAGTGTCACCTGGATTCCATCTTGCCTCTACTTGGCTTACGGGTCTGGGGGCAACCATCTCTGCATGGTGGATTCTCGTTGCCAATGCCTGGATGCAGTATCCTGTGGGCTGCGAGTTCAATCCCGACACCATGCGCAACGAAATGGTGAGCTTTGCCGAGGTGGCTCTTTCACCGTTCGCTATTGACAAGTTTTTTCATACTGTCATCTCGTCGTGGATTGTCGGTGCGGTCTTCTGTGTGGCCGTCTGCAGCTGGTATTTACTGAAGCGGCGCAATACAAGGCTTGCTGTTGAAAGTATGAAGATCGGTGCCTGGGTGGGACTCGTCGCAGCCCTGCTGGCAGGAGCCACAGGCCATCAGTCGGCTCAGAGAGTAGGGGAGGTGCAACCCATGAAGCTCGCTGCCATGGAAGCGCTTTACAATGGCGGCACAGACCAGGGGCTTACGGCTATTGCCTGGGTGAATCCCTTCTGCCAGCCTGACTATACCTATGAGGAGTCGGCACCGCTGAAGATCGAGATGCCCTATGCCCTGTCGTTCATGGCAACGAACGATTTCCATGGTTATGTGCCTGGTATCAACGATATCCTCAACGGCTATACCAAACCCGATGGCACCGTTGAACCTTCTGCTGATGAGAAGATAGAAAGGGGCAGGAAAGCCATTGCTGCACTCTCCGCCTATCGCAAGGCGAAAGCTGAGGGAGCCGACGAGGCAACGCTCAACACGCAGCTGTCCATTCTCAAAGCCAACATGAAGTATTTCGGCTATGGCTATGTGCGTGACAAGTCAGAACTGGTGCCTTATATCCCCGTCAACTTCTGGGCTTTCCGTATCATGGTGGGTTTGGGCTGTCTGTTCATTCTCTACTTCATTGTCCTTTTGCTGATGGTTTACGATGTGCCGTTCCTGTCGATAACCACAAGGCGGCTATTGGCTACCGTTGGCCTGCTGCCCGAGACGGCTGCTGACAGCAAAGGCGTTACGGGGCTGCCTGCCTGGCATTACTGGGCCGCCGTTGCCTTAGTGCCGTTGGCCTACATCGCTTCTGAGTGCGGATGGCTGGTAGCTGAGTTCGGCCGTCAGCCGTGGACCATTCAGGACATGCTGCCTACGTGGGCTGCTGTCTCCGACCTCCAGTCGTGCAGCGTCGCCTTTACGTTCATCCTCTTCCTCATCCTCTTCACGACGATGCTCGCCGTCGAAATCAACATCCTCCTGAAACAAATTAATAATCATAAGTCATGACCTACGAATTCTTACAGCACTATTGGTGTTTCATCGTCTCACTGCTTGGAGCGATACTGGTGTTCTTGTTGTTTGTTCAGGGAGCTAACTCGTTGGCTGGCAGCCTGGGTTGGACTGAAGAAGGGCGACGTTTGGTCTATAACTCCACCGGTCGCAAGTGGGAGTTCACCTTTACCACCCTTGTCACCTTCGGCGGAGCCTTCTTTGCCTCCTTCCCGCTGTTCTATTCTACCAGCTTCGGCGGAGCCTATTGGCTGTGGATGATTATCCTCTTCACCTTCGTGCTCCAGGCGGTGAGCTATGAGTTCCAGAACAAGATCGGTAATTTCCTTGGCCCCAAGACCTTCCAGTTTTTCCTTACGTTGAATGGCATCGTAGGACCCTTGCTCTTGGGTGGTGCCGTTGCCACCTTCTTCGAGGGGTCAAACTTTATCATCGCCAAGGACAACCTCATCGATGCCGGGGCCATTACTCCGATCATCTCACGTTGGGCCAATGCTTCCCACGGTCTCGATGCTCTGCTCAATCCCTGGGTGCTCGTCTTCGGCTTTGCCGTGGTCTTCCTGGCTCGTACTCTCGGCATTCTTTATGTGATGAACAATGTGAACGACGAGGACATCCGCTTACGTGGCAGCGTGCGTCTCATCGGCGCGGCTGTTCCTTTCCTCGTGCTCTTTGTGGCCTATCTCGTACATTTGCTGCTGAAAGATGGCTTTGCCTTCGATCCGGAGACTGGCGTCATCTTCATGGAACCCTACAAATACCTGCACAACTTCCTATCCATGTGGTATTTGCTCATTCTCCTGTTGGCAGGTGTCGTACTGGTGCTCTTTGGCATCGGTAAGACCATTGTCTCTAAGGACTATGTCGGTGGAATCTGGCCTGCAGGCATAGGTACTGTGCTTACTGTGCTGGCTCTGTTGCTCTGCAGCGCCTGGAACAATACAGCCTACTATCCTTCCACTGCCGACCTTCAGTCATCGTTGACGCTTCAGAACTCCTGCTCGAGTGAGTTTACGCTCCGCACAATGTTCTATGTCTCGCTGCTTGTTCCTTTCGTTCTGGCTTATATCGTCTATGCCTGGCGTGCCATCGATGCGAAGAAACTCGATAAAGAGGAGATCCGTACAGACCACGCCTACTAATGACGTTTCTCTTGCTTGGAACTCTTGCATAGATTGCTTGGAACTCTTGCATAGATTGCTTGGAACTCTTGCGTAGATTGCTTGGAACTCTTGCGTAGATTGCTTGAAGAGAAACGCTCTTTCTAGAGCAAACGAAGGCAGAGGGTTCGCCCTTGCCGGAGTTAATAGTAAAACAAGTTGTTTTGGTGTCGTTGAGACTATCTCTTCGTGTCGTTAAGATAGTTCTTTTCCGACCAAAACAACTTGTTTTGCTTTTGTGGAAGAATGTGATATCGGTGTGCGTGCACCCTGGGAACGACAGCTAAGACATAGACGCCCAGAAGGGGCAATAGCTGGGGTTGAGCGCACCCCTAGCACTCGGTGGATAAGTCGCGCTGAAGGGGCAGCCGCTTCTTACTTGCGGCAGTCGAGTTAATAATAATTTCTGGATTAATTATTCTAATTATTCTAATTTCTTTTCTAACCAATCTGCGTTTTGTGCCTCGGTCATAAGATGCAGAAAGTGTCTCCTCTCAGTAACTTGGGGGCACGCCTTCCTTGGCACGGCGATCCTAGCGATGTTCCTCGACGAGGTGCCCCATCAGCATGCTTGGCTACTCTGTCAGGGACGATGTTGGCGCTTCTTTCCTATCCGCAGGTTGTTCTGACCTACGGTTACTAGGCGGCAATGCATTCGGCGTCAGTGGTAACATCCTTTTAAGGAGTGGGAAACGTAAGTTAAACAATAGCGCGATGTCTGCCTCCCTTGAGGAAGAAAGGTGAAATGGCATACATGTCAGCGTGATGTCAGCCTCCCTTGAAAAAGTCTAAGACTAAGATTGCCGCAACAAACAGGATGACCAACAGGACAAACGACATGATGAAGGTCAGCGTGATAGAACCCAGCACACGGAACTTTGAGTAACCCGACAGTTGTTTGAAGCTGACAAAGACAATCAGCACCGCCAGGAAATCCAGTATGGTGAAGCTCAACAGTTCTCCCGCAATGGAATAGATGCTGTATGCATTCGATGTATACACCAGAGCCACAACGAATTCGGAGAAACGGAAGTCGGGTATCGACGGCGCATGACGGAGAAACAGATACAGTGGAGAGAAGAAGAGCAGCAGAAAGAACAGCGAGAACAGCGATGAGTTCTTCTTCCTGAGGCTAAGGAGGAAATCTTTTACTTTCTCAGCCATCATGATTTTACTCCTCACAGTCTCGACAAGCTTCTGGTCCTTTGGGCTTTCTTTCCCATCGATATCGATCTTCCACCCCTTATCGCCTTCCATATCAATCTCCGATACGTTCGTATACTCGTTTGTTTCTTGGACGTTCTCTGTCTTCTGCGCTAAAGATATCTTTGCATCCTCCTTGTCCTGTTCGTCAGTCAGGGTAAATCCGTGCTCCACCACGAACGAAAGAGCCGCTAAGAGGAAGAACATCTTGAAAGGAGGGAAATAGGCCGACTGCATGCCACGGAGATAGTCGCGGATCATGTAGCCAGGACGTAGTACAAGGTCACGGATACTGCGAAACATGCCACGGTTGCCCACACCCCAAACGTCGAGGAAAAGCAGAAAGGCTTTCTTGAACGAGAAACGGCCAACATTGGCCGACTGCCCGCAACGGGGGCAGAAGTTCCCTTGATACACCGTTCCACATGAGGCACACTTATGAGTGGCTTCTGACAGAGGCGCCACTTCGTGCGGTCTGAGCTGCCAGATATGGAAAGCCCGCAGCCAGACCTTACGCTTTTCTTTGTCTGTGATTACGCTTAATGCATTCATCTGGATGCAAAAGTACGAATATTTTTTTAAAGAACAAAATAATGGCAGGGAAAAATACCCCTGCCATTATTTACACCCGAAGGGCTCTCATGGCGTTCAGGACGGCGAGCACGGTGACGCCGACGTCGGCAAAGACCGCCAGCCACATGGTAGCGAGGCCGAACGTGGCCAGCAGCAGTACGGCCACTTTGACGCCAATGGCAAACCACACGTTCTGTCGCGCTATCGACAGGGTGCGGCGGGCTATGCTGATGGCAAAGGCTATTTTCCAGGGGTTGTCATCCATCAGCACCACGTCGGCAGCCTCAATGGCAGCATCACTGCCTAAGCCGCCCATGGCGATGCCTACATCGGCACGTGCCAGTACCGGAGCGTCGTTGATTCCGTCGCCAACAAAGGCGACAGTCCTCTCATTCTTCATCCCGCCATCCTCCTTCTTCATTCCAAGCAACTGCTCTACGAACCTGACCTTGTCGGCAGGCAGCAGCTCGGCATGGTATTCGCTGAGGCCGAGGGTCTTTGCCACTTGGTCGGCCACTTCCTTTCGGTCGCCGGTGAGCATAACGGTATTCTCCACACCTAGCTTCTGCAGGCTGGCTATGGCTTCGGCACTCTCTTCCTTCACTTGGTCGTTGATGACGATGTGACCTGCATACACTCCGTCGATGGCTATGTGGATGATGGTGCCTACATGGTGACAGTCGTGCCATCTCGCACCGATGGCGTCCATCATCTTCGTGTTGCCAACGCAGACTACCTGACCGCCAACCTTGGCGCGGATGCCTTGACCGGCAATCTCCTCCACATCGCTCACCTCGCAGCCGTCTGTTGCCTCGTTGGGGAATGCATCACGCAGGGCGGCGCCGATGGGATGGGTGGAAAAATGCTCCACATGGGCTGCAAGATGCAGCAGATGGGAAGTTTCCTGCTTGTTTTCTTCCTTTCCCGTGCATACGCATTCCTCCTTCGTCGAAACCTTGTCCGGATGTACTGCGGTGACGGCAAACTGACCGTGCGTCAGCGTTCCCGTCTTGTCGAAGACCACGGTGCCAACCTTCGCCAGCACATCCATGTAGTTGGCTCCCTTGACGAGGATGCCCTTCCGCGAAGCACCGCCGATGCCGCCGAAGAATGTGAGTGGCACGCTGATGACAAGTGCACAGGGACAGCTGACAACGAGGAACATCAGTGCTCGGTAGAGCCAGGTGGCAAACGCTTCGCTGAACGATGTCTGATAGATGAACGTCGAGACACACGGCGGGATGATGGCCAGGACGATGGCGGCTATCACCACGATGGGGGTGTAGATGCGAGCAAAGCGGGTGATGAAGGTCTCGCTCTGCGACTTGTGCTCGCCGGCGTTCTCAACAAGATTGATGATCTTCGAGACGGTGCTCTCGCCGAATGCCTTTGTGGTACGTACCCGCAGTACTCCCGACAGGTTGATGCAGCCCGAGATGACCTCGTCGCCTGCACTCACGTCGCGCGGCAGGCTCTCACCCGTCAGCGCAACGGTGTTCAAGGCGCTGCTGCCCTCGACAACCACGCCGTCCAACGGCACTTTCTCGCCCGGTCTGATCACGATGACCGATCCCACCGCTACCTCTTTTGGACTGACAGTCTTGAGTTGCGGCTCTCCTCCTAAGGATGGGATGGGGGAGACTTCAACATGCGCTGTGTCAGGACGGATGTCCATCAGGTGAGCAATGCTGTCGCGGCTCTTTCCTTCGGCATAGCCTTCGAAGAGCTCGCCCACCTGGAAAAACAGCATCACGAACACCGCCTCGGGATACTGCGTCTCGGCACCGGGCAGGAAACCGATGCAGAGGGCGCCGATGGTGGCGATGGTCATGAGGAAATGCTCATTGAAGACTTCTCCTTCTGTTATACCTTCCCAGGCCTCCTTCAGCGTCTCGTGGCCTATTAATAAATAAGGAACCAGATAGACAAGCAGCAACTGCCATTTGGTGAATTGAAAAACTGGGCTGCGCTCAATGAGCACGGCGATGATCAACAGTACAACGGTGATGCCGATCAGCCACAGCTGCTTCTTCAGACTGTGCTCGTGGTGATGCTCATGACCTTCCTCTTGGCAGTGTCCGTGGTGATGCTCATGCCCTTCCTCTTGGCAGTGTCCGTGGTGATGCTCATGACCTTCCTCGTGGCAGTGCCCGTGGTGATGCTCATGAGCCTTGTCCTCATGTGAGCAACAATTGCAATGGTGTTCGTGTAAATGTGCCATATCTTTGCTTGTTTATTCTTTTCGGCTGCAAAGGTACGGCACATTTTTCGCAACTCGGTTGCAAACTGATTGTCAATGCTCAAATGCCCAGTCCTCCCTCAAAGGCTGTGTCCACGGCTTTCGACTGCTGCAGTCGGGAGTAGGGCATTACGTCGTGGGTCACCCAGATGTTGCCGCCTATGACGGAGTGGTGGCCTATGGTGATACGTCCCAGTATGGATGCATTGGAATAGATGGTGACGTAGTCCTCGATGATGGGGTGACGCGGAATGTTAAGCATGTTTCCTTCTGCATCGTACTTGAAGCTCTTGGCACCTAAGGTCACACCTTGATACAGCGTGACGTGGTTTCCAATGATGCAGGTTTCGCCTATCACCACGCCAGTGCCGTGGTCAATGGCAAAATGCTCGCCGATGGTGGCGCCCGGATGAATGTCTATGCCTGTCTTCGAGTGGGCCAGCTCCGTGATGATTCGTGGGATGACGGGCACTTCCATCTTGTGCAGCTCATGCGCCAGTCGGTAGTGCGTCATGGTGTTGATGACGGGATAGCAGTAGATCACCTCACCGAAGTTCGTGGCAGCGGGATCGTTCTGGAACATCGCCTCTACGTCGGTATATAGCAGACGCTTGATTTCCGGCAGACGGTTAATCAGCTGCAGGGCCAGTTCGGCAGCCTTCTGTTTCAACACTTTCTCACTGCAGTCGGCCTCGCGTGGCTGGCCGTCGGCCTGAGGTTCGGGCGTACAGAACTGCAAGCCCCGGGTTATCTGGTTCTTCAACAGCCCGTACAGCTCTTCCAAGGCAACCCCGATGTAGTACTGTCGTATCTGCTCTTCCGGCTGGCGGCGATAGAAATAGTCAGTGAATATGATGCTCTTCGCCAGTCTTACTATCTCTTTTACCTCTTCCACCTGTGGCAGCTGCGCATCCTCGCCCGGCATCATCTCGTCCTCGCGTTTCGAGTGCTTCGACAGGATGGCTGCATTCCTCAGCAGTGCCTCGTTTACATTCTTTGTCTTCATCTTTGTATGGTTTTGTGCTGCAAAGTTACGAAAAGTCGAGTGCAAAACAAAGAAACTCGTTTCTTTTTTTGCCGAGACGGAGTAATTTAGCCGTCATTTGACGGCAGAGTTACGAAAAGTCGAGTGCAAAACAAAGAAACTCGTTTCTTTTTTTGCCGAGACGGAGTAATTTAGCCAAGTTTCCCACCTTTTATAATAATCAAGAATTAGAGAATTAGAGAATTTCTGCTATAGCAGTTTAGTAGAATTATTGGGAATTTGAGAAGAAATGGCAAACCATTTCCGTTTCAGTCCGCAGAGTTCCAGTCGCTTGCGACGGGTAATTCCAAACAATTCTCTTTTTTGCAATAATAATTCTCAAATTCTCTAATTCTTGATAAAGAAGAATCAGGGGGACAGGTTTTTGAATGAAACCATAAAATGGATTTCACTTCAAAAACCTGTCCCCCTGATTCTCTTTCGTACCTCTGACCTTCGGTCGAAGGTACTGACGTTCGACAATAAAAACAAAAAAAGACTCTTTTGTTTTGTATTGTTCTCGCTTATTCGTACCTCTGACCTTCGGTCGAAGGTACTTCTGCTCGAAAACACTCAAATATATTTGGTGTTTTACTCGCTTATTCGTACCTCTGACCTTCGGTCGAAGGTACTGACGCTCGACAATAAAAACAAAAAAAGACTTTTTTGTTTTGTATTGTTCTCGCTTATTCGTACCTTTGCAGGCGTTATGAAGATAGGACTGGTGTTAGAGGGCGGCGCCATGCGCGGCCTGTTTACTTGCGGCATCATGGACGTGATGATGGAAAACTCGCTTTGTCCCGATGGTATCATCGGCGTGTCGGCGGGTGCTGCCTTTGGCTGTAACTATAAGTCGCATCAGCCGGGGCGGGCCATCCGTTATAATAAAAGGTTCGCACGCGATCCGCGTTATAGCGGGCTTCGCTCCCTGCTCACCTCGGGCGACTACTTCAATGCGGAGTTTGCCTATCATATCGTGCCTACACAGTATGACCTCTTCGACGATGCGTCCTTCGAGAGCAGCCCCATGGAGTTCTTTGTGGTGTGTACTGATGTGGAGACGGGCTTGGCCGTCTACCAGCGCCTCGACCGCTCCGATGCCGAGGCCTACGACTGGATTCGCGCTTCGGCTTCCATGCCCCTGGCTTCGAAGGTGGTGCGGCTGGCGGGGCGCAAGCTACTCGATGGGGGTGTCAGCGACAGCATCCCTTTGCAGCAGTTCGAACGCATGGGCTATCGTCACAACATTGTCATCCTCACTCAACCGTTGGGCTACCAGAAGCAGCACAATCCCTTGATGCCTCTGATGCGTATTGGACTGCGCAAGTATCCTCGGATGATAGAAGCCATGGACAACCGCCATCTCATGTACAATGCCCAGCTGGAGTATGTGGCCGAGGCAGAGCATGCCGGCCGTTGTCTGGTCATCCGTCCTGACGAGAAACTACCTATAGGCCATGTCTGCCACGACCCCGACCTCATGCAGCGCATCTACGACCTTGGGCGCGAAATGGGTGAGCGATGCCTTTCAGACATTCGGCAGTTTATGGCTCAGCCTTAACACTAAGCTGACAACGAATCACGGGGATTCCGCATGGAATCATTCTCTGAATGAGAATGTCCTGCCGGAATCCCCGTGACTCGTTGAGGCAAGTGCGTTACCTTCGGCGGCTCTCTGCCACCGACTGATCCACGGCATTGCTTTCGCCACCGGTGTCTATCAGTCCGTCAGGAATTATCAGTGTGAAGGTCTCCTTAACAGTCGGATTGGTCAACGATGTAATGGTGATGGTGACCTCTCCAGGAGCCAAGGCCTTGATCTTATTCCCGTCTATCGTGATGAGTTCCTGATTGTTTGAACTAATGACAATTTGAGGGTTATCGGCATTTTCCGGAACGGCTTTATAGGTGACTTCAAGCTCGCCACCCAAAGGAAGAACCTTTGTTCCGTTTGTAAGTCCTTCTACAGTTACTAAAATGGCCTTCAATTTCACTTTTCCTGTGTTGTTGTCAATTTCCCAGCTGTCAACCCATTCACACGAGGCAAGACTCACGGCTGCCATTAATAGCACGATGATGCTTTTTATTGTTGTTTTCATATCTTCTGTTTGTTTTTAGTTTGAATATGTTAAGAGTTTTGCCCCCCGCGAGGGGGGCTTGCTCTCTTTTTATCTAATCACAACTTTACGTCCATTCAAGATGTACAGACCTTTCTTCGTAGGCTTCTCGTCGAGTTTGCGTCCGTCGAGCGTGTACCAGGCATCCGTGGCATCCGTGGAATTCGCGGTTGTTATTCCCGTCGTTCCGCTGTCGACAAGTGTAAGTTCGCGGGCGGCAGTCGTTCCGCTGGCCAGCCAAAGCACGGCGCGCCGGGCGGGCACCTTCGTATTTGTATCCAGGATGGGTACGAACTTGTTGCTGCTCAAAACGAAGATCTGTCCCTTTTCGAAGTGGGTCTCTTCAATCACTGGTATCAGCTGCGTTGCGCCGTAGCTCTTCGCGTTGCCACTTACCTTGGTCGTGCCAATGACAGTGAACTTGTAGGTTGTTCCGGCCTTGCCGTGCAGCAGTACGCCGTTGCCGCCCTTCAGCACGCGTTGGCCATTCACAGTCAGCTGATCATCGCTAACGACATAGTACATTGCTTTCGTGCCTGTTGGATCCAGCAGACAGGTGTTGACCGTCAGCCCGTCGGGCAGTGTCACATCCCTGTTGTTCGAGAAGGTGAACCAGTCGTTCTTCGCCGTGATACTTATCACTTCTGGTTTGATGGTCAGGTTGGCACCAGTATAGCTGATGGAGTAGTTATTTCCAGCACTCAGCGAACCTTGTCTGATGGCATAGGTACCGGGATCCTCACCCTCGTCGCGGGTCAGTGTGCCCGAGATCTTATCCGTTCCGACAAGTCCTATAGACGTGTAGGTGAGTACGGGATCCTCATCACCGATTATCTTCGTCTTTGCGTCTGCGGTGATGGTCAGCGTCTTCGGCTTGACCGTTACGGTGAAGGTCGTACTGGTGGCAGCATAATTGCCGTTGGCGGCCTGGCTGGCGGTGATGATTGCCTCGCCGGCACCGACGATGGTCAGCGTCTTACCGTCCGAGCCGACGGTAATCACACTGGTATTGCCTGATGTGAAGGTGATGGCGCCCTTGCTATCATCCGTCTTCGGTGTGACGGTGAAGGCTGCATCGCCGTAGGTCTTCGTTATGTCGTCGATAGTCAGCGTAGCCGATGCGGCACTGATGGTGAATTCCTGTGTTGTACCTGTCGTGGGCAGCTTGTAGTTGGAATTGCTCAGTGTCGTTGCCGTGATGGTATAGCTGCCTGCGTTCACAGCCTTGCCGTCGGTGAGTGAGCCGCTTGTAGCTGCCAGTGAATAGTTGCTCACGGTGCAGACATCGCCGGAGACGAGGCTTGCCGTCTTCACTGTAGCGGAAGGAGCTTGTGCGTTTCCGTTAAAGGAATAGGGTGTGGCGTTTGTCCACTCCAGTTCAACCGTCTTCTCATTGATGTCGGCCGTTGTTGTGGCTTGGTTGCCGGAGGTAGCCAGCGTGTAGTTGTCGGCATGGGTGCCGCCAAGGGTCAGGCCGCTGAGTGTGACGGTCTTGCCCTTTCCAGCGTTTTTGTCGGCGAACGTTCCTGTGGCTGTAATTGTCAGGTTGTCGCCTGTCACTATGCCGGTGAAGGT